>Ga0182024_10007518_pt1 | contig 23462 bp, 19 predicted proteins | sample P32metaG_FD_120480 | JGI IMG/M metagenome (GOLD analysis project Ga0182024, IMG submission 120480) | Permafrost microbial communities from Stordalen Mire, Sweden - P3-2 metaG (Illumina Assembly) | ecosystem: Environmental > Terrestrial > Soil > Wetlands > Permafrost | place: Sweden: Stordalen... | reverse complement strand
TCTCACCGATGATGCACCGGTCTATAAGCGTCCGCTTAGGCGCTGGGAGCCCCCAGTGGATCGCGAAAAGCCGGAGCATATCCAGTTTGCTGAAGGCCTAGATTTCACGGCGCAGCTCAAACGTTTACTGGCGAGTCCCAATATTTGCTCGAAGCGCTGGGTGTGGCAGCAGTATGACCACATGGTGCAGACCAATACGGTCGATGCTCCCGGAGCGGGCGATGCAGGTGTGATTCGCATCAAGGGCTCGAAGCGCGGATTGGCCATGGCTCTCGATGGCAACGGTCGCTGGTGCTATCTCGATCCGAAATTGGGTGCGATGCACGCGGTGGCGGAGGCCGCACGCAAAGTTGCTTGCGCGGGGGCGACTCCGATTGGCGCTACGAATTGCCTTAACTTCGGAAATCCTGAAAAGCCGAACATCATGTGGCAGTTTTCGCAGGTCATTGATGGAATCACGAAAGCTTGCGAAGAACTCGATACTCCGATTACGGGCGGCAATGTAAGTTTTTACAACGAGACTTTGGGCGAAGGAATCTATCCGACTCCGGTCATCGGAGTCGTCGGAATCCTTGAGGACGTCCACAAAGCGGCGAAGATGCACTTTGCACATGCCGGTAGGAAAATAATTTTGCTGCGCGCGAATGACGCGGGCGATGCAGTGGACGCGGAAGTTGAATTTGGCTCGTCTGAATACGCGAAAGAGATTCTCGGCGCAGTGTGGGGCTATCCTCCAGCACTGGACATAGAGAAGGAAGCGACGTTGCAGCGCGCTCTGGTTGCCTTAATTCAGGCAGGCCTCGTCGAGTCTGCGCACGACTGCGCCGATGGCGGGTTGGCGGTAGCGCTGGTGGAATCGGCGCTGGCCGCGGGCATTGGCCTCAACGTCCAATTGCCCCAACAGAAGCTGTCTCTGGAGTTTGCTCTTTTTGGCGAGGACGCAAGTCGCGTTGTTATAAGCTGCGACCCGCAGCACTTGGCGCGAATCCAACAAGTAGCGGAGGAGTATGGGATTTTCGCGGATGTGTTGGGCGAGACGGGTTCCGATCGGGTTGAGATTTCCTTGGGAGCGCAATCTGTAATTTCGGCAAGCATCACCGAGTTACGAAACGCTTACGAAGGCGCCTTGGAAAAGGCGCTGCGGACGGAAGCTGTTGCTAGTGTGAGCTAAATCGATCGGCGGATTAGGTAAGTATTAAATGCTGAAATCTGACAAATTTCGCGACGAATGCGGCGTAGTCGCCATCCATGCCCATCCCGAGGCCGAAAAGCTTGCCTATCTCGGCCTGCACGCGTTGCAGCATCGCGGACAAGAATCGGCCGGCATCGTCACGTCTGACGGCGAGCGCCTGCGCCAGCACAAGGCCATGGGCTTGGTCGCCGATATTTTTGGACACGACATTCTCGCCTCCATGCGCGGTATTCTCGCCATCGGCCACACTCGCTATTCGACTGCCGGCGACTCGGCGCTGCTGAACGCGCAGCCCATCATGGTGCAATCCAACAAGGGCACGATAGCGATTGCGCACAACGGCAATCTTGTAAATGCGCCGGCGATTCGTGCAAAGTTGGAGGGATTGGGCTCGATCTTCCAGACCAACAGCGATACTGAAGTGCTGGTTCATTTGATTGCGCTCTCCCGGGAACAAACTTTGCCGGATGCGATAGCCGACGCGCTCCGCCGCGTTGAGGGCGCATTTTCGCTGGTAATGATCAGCCGCGATCGAATCTTTGCGGCGCGCGACCCGCGCGGGTTTCGGCCGCTCGCCATGGGCCGTATTCCCGCCTTAACCTCGGACAAAAAGGACACCGTCGTTTTTGCTTCAGAGACCTGCGCCTTCGATTTGCTCGGCGCCACCTACGAACGCGATGTCAAGCCAGGCGAGCTCGTCATCGTCGGCCCTGAGGGAATCAGTTCGCGTTTTTATTCTCCGTCCCCGGCGCAGTCGAGCTGCATCTTCGAACATGTCTATTTTTCGCGTCCGGACAGCACCGTCTTTGGCCGCTCCGTCGATCAGAGCCGCGATGCCATGGGTCGTCAACTCGCGCGCGAAGCACCGGTGGATGCCGACATCGTCGTTCCCGTCCCCGACTCCGGGAATACCGCCGCTATCGGATACGCCGCTGAGAGCGGGATTCCGTTTCGACTGGCGCTTATTCGCAATCACTACATCGGGCGCACTTTCATCGAGCCGCAACAATCTGTCCGCGACTTCGGGGTGAGGCTTAAATTGAATGCGGTCCGCAGCCTGCTGGAAGGCAAGCGCGTGATTCTGATTGACGATTCGATTGTCCGCGGCACGACCAGCAAGAAAATAGTTCGCATGATTCGCAACGCCGGGGCGAAGGAAGTGCACATGCGGATTTCCTGCCCACCCACCATTTCCCCCTGTTTTTACGGCGTGGACACGCCATCAAAGCGCGAACTCATCGCCGCCAATAAAAGCATCGACGAGATCCGCGATTTCATTGTCGCCGACTCCCTCGCATATCTCTCGCTCGAAGGTCTGAAAAAAGCTTGCGCCGATGGCGAGAAAACTACGTACTGCTCGGCGTGCTACACCGGCAATTATCCTACGAAGATTGACGTGGAAGAGATCCTGCCTGTCACTGCTACACGATAAACAGCGGCGGATTGCGCTACAGCTCAATTCAGATTCTCAATTTCAGCTTCGCCCAACTTCCCTTTCGATGGTATGCTTTGTCCGCTAACTTTTCGTCTGGTGTTCTTCGGATGGTGCGCTCGTTTTCAATCTTCGGTTCCAGCCCCCAGCTCGGTCCTTTCGAGCAGCAGTTGCTTCGTGCGCTGTGGGAGCATGGTAGTGCGACTGTTCGCGAACTGATCAAGGACGGCAAAGTTCGTCAGGCCTATACCACGGTGATGACTACCGTCGACCGCCTCTATAAAAAGGGACTGTTGGATCGTGTCGTCGAAGGCAGGGCATTCCGTTACACTCCGCGCCACACTCCCGGGGAACTGCAGCGGGTCGCGGCGTTCGAGGGCATACGGCAATTGCTGGGATCGAGCGATACCTCTTCCCTGCCGCTCTCGCATTTGGTTGAAGCGCTCACCGCACATGACGTGGAACTGCTGGATGAGCTGCAACTTTTGGTGGAGCGCAAACGCCGCGAACTCCACAGCAACGAAACCAGCAAGCAAGGTAGCGCTCGGCCAGATCAAAATCCAGGTCAAAATAAAATGCGAGGGCGACGCTGATGTTTGCACTGCGCGAAATCGCCATCTGCCTCGCTTTCTTTGCGCTGCTTTATAGCTTTTTGTCGGCTCTAGTTGCCGTCACATGGCGCTTGCTAAGACTGCTTCCCGTCTCGAAAAAAATAATTGCCGATTTGCTTTTCGCCTTGCGCGTACTGCCGTTGCTGGCATCCATAATCCTAACGTTGGCTTTTGTCGTTCCCTCATTTCAGATGCTGGAACCGCGTTCGGTTGACGAGCGCATGGGCACAATGCCCGTCATATTGGGCATCTGCGCTGTTCTCCTTATTCTGACCGGATGTTTACGAGTGATTGCCGCGCATAGAAAAACGCGTCGCATGGTAGCGCAATGGCTGGATGGCGCTCGCCCCATGGACACGGACGGCAATGCAAATACCGTGACGATCCGTGCTGAGCACGGGGCTCCGCCAATCGTGCTGGTAGGAGTCTACGCCCCACGGGTGCTGGTGTCAGAATCCACGGTTGAAATCCTTAGTGACGACGAACTGCAGATCGCGCTCAAACACGAGTTCGCCCACATACAATCTCGGGACAATTTAAAGAAACTCGTTTTCCGGTTTTGTCTCTTTCCGGGCATGACCGAGCTGGAAAATACATGGTCCCAAACCACAGAAATGGCCGCCGATAGCGCTGCGGTCTCGAAGGTTGGCGATGCCGTTGACCTCGCCGCAGCCTTAGTCAAGCTCTCGCGACTTCTTCCTGGCGAAGCCACTGCCGTCTGCACGGTGGGCTTCATGACCGGATCGATCAGCGATCGGGTGGCGCGATTGCTGGCCTGGAACGCAGCCGAGTCGCGCGATGCCCGACTGCGTCCGTACGCCATTCCTGCCGTCCTGATCACATTGCTTAGCGTCTTTTTCACCTACGGCCCGGCGCTGCGGCTGACGCACGAAGTAACCGAATGGCTTGTGCGTTAACTCGTTGTTGCGACTTCACGATTTGATCCGTCCAACACTATCGCTGGTAGTAGTTCTGGCTCCGCGCTAATCTCGCTGAGCCAGTCTGCTTCGCCGCGCAGACCACTTTCCCCAGCATGTCCGAGAGCGGCAATTCATTCGCTACTGGATGACGACCGCATGATGGAAAAATTTGCGCTGTGCGCACGGCATGGATCGAGGTGGCGTTTCTCGAATATCCTCCCAATGCACCTTCCGGTAGCGATCTTCTTATCCATTTCTCTTTCCCTGTTCCTTGGCGCGCAGAATCCAAATGGGTCGCTTCGGGGCGAGACGCAGGATACGAGCGACGCACGCGTGGCCGGTGCTCATATCGTTGTGCGATCCGATGGGTCATCCATGAGCCGTGAAGTGAGCGCAGATGCGCGCGGAGAATTCCGCATCGATGGCCTGCCCCCGGGCTCTTATCGCGTTACCGTAACCGCGAACGGGTTTGCGCCAGCAACCGCCGATGTGGCTGTTGCCGTTAGCGTGGTACGGGATCTAACAGTTACGCTCCAACCGGAACGTGAGCGCGAGACGGTGAATGTGCGAGGAATTGCTTCTTCGATTACCACTGAATCGATGGACACGGCGAGCGCTGTGCACCAGGGAGTGGTGGGCACTCGGGATCTGGAGACTCTTCCGCTTGCGGCGCGCAGCTTTGCCAACGTGGCATACCTCGTGCCGGGAACCGAACCGGTTGAGCCTTCCGATCCTACCAAGGCGCGAATCACGGCCGTATCGACTGGGGGAAGTTCGGGTTTGAACAATGAGCTTTCCGTCGACGGCGGCGATAATTCCGACGACTGGATTGGCGGCTTTCTACAAAATTTCTCGCCTGATAGCGTTCAGGAATTTGCGGTGCGCACCGCGAATGAAGATGCCGACACGGGGGGAACGACGGCCGGGTCGGTGGTGATCACGACCAAACACGGGACCAACGATTGGCACGGCGACGCTGCTTTCTACGAACGGGCAGCAGCGCTCAATGCACGCTTTCCGATTGAGAATCCGGCGGAAACGTGCAGCGACGGAATGTGCGTCCCTAATCCGAAGCAGCCGTTCTCCCGGCAAAATTACATTGGCGCTCTAGGCGGACCCGTGGCAAGAAATAAACTCTGGTTCTTCAGCTCATTCGAGTATGTGCGCGAAAATGCCAGCATTGCATACAGCCCTACTAGCACTTTGCAATTTGATGCCCTGTCGCAATTGGCGGCGGATGGCTTGATCAATGTGAACGGGACAACTGTCACTTCGATTCCCGTTCCTAATTCCGTTCCAATTCCCTTCCGTGACTACATTAGCTCGCTCCGATTGGACTGGGCGCAGTCTTCGAAGTCGCAGTGGTTTCTGCGAAGCTCCGCGGACAGTTATCTGACACATAATGCGTTGGTGCAACAGGCAACGCTTCCTTCAACCGGGCTGACTACGCACAATAATTATTTCAATTCCGTCATCAGCAATACTTACGCTTTTAGCCCGACGTGGCTTGGCACGTTTGTTTTTGACGCCAGCGAATTGCATCTCACGCAAACTCGCAACTCTACCCTTGGCTTTGCGCTTCAGTTCCCATTTAGTTTGACTTCGCTAACCGTGTCGGGTCACGAAACTTTTGGTGACAACCAGTTCGCCACGCCGATTACCGCTTTTCCGGAGCTTCGCAATCAGGAAAAATATCAGCTGCGCTACGATCTCAGCCGAGCGACCGGAGATCACTCTCTGAAATTCGGAGTCAACTTTATCCACGAACCCGTGCTCAGCGGAGCGCTTTCGGCGAATGCTGAGACTCTTGTGACTTTTCCTAACGACCCTACTTTTTACACCGCGAACCCCGCTAGCCTCGCTCAGTTCCCAATTGATCTGGCGGCTGGCGGGGTGAGCACTCCGGCGGGCGATGGCGGCTTCTCGCAAAACATTCAACGACTGGCGCTGTATGCACAAGATTCTTTTCGATGGTCGCGGCACGTAACCATTAACTACGGACTGCGCTATCAGACTACGTTTGGATTATTTGAAGCGTCGGGGCGAAGCCAGGCCGACAATCCAGTCTTCTCCATGCTGCCTTTGAATGGAGTTCCCGCGGCGGTTCCGCACGATGATCGCAAACAGTTCGCGCCACGATTGGGAATCGCGTACGCTCCGGGCGGCAGCGAGAAAACCGTAATTCGCGCGGGCTTCGGCATGTTCTACAACGATCTCGCACAGAACGGTTGGGTGACCGCATTCCAAGCCGTCAACGGAGGAATTGACAACAGCTCGCCGTCTTACATCGATCCGCGCTACAAGACGCCGTATAACATTCACGTGACAGGCGGCATGCAGCACGCCTTTAACGAGCGCTGGAGCGCGAGTGCCGACTATACGCACGAAGAAGGGAATCACGGTTATCGCGCATATGTTTTCCCGGAATTTAATCTCTACAAGTCTGACAATCGGTCGAGTTACAACTCCCTAATGCTTCATCTGCAGGGAAACATGACAAACCGATTTAGCCTCGTCGCGAATTACACCCTCGCGAAAGCGCAAACCTGGGGATGCGTTCTTGGTGAGCTCTTCGACTACGTGAACGGCGTGTGCAATCCGAATAATGCGTTTGGGCCGGGCGATTACGGTCCATCGGGCGAAGACGTTCGTCATCGCTTCGTGCTTGCTGGGACGCTGCGCCTTCCCGGCGGCTTCGAATTGACGACTCTCACTCAGGCGGAAAGCGCTCGCCCTTTCACGATTACCAATGCCGATAATAGCGGCCGTATTTCGCTGAACGGAGTGCCCACAAGCCTCGATGAGTTTCGCGGAACGCCATATATTCAGGCGGATCTGCGCGTCAGCCGTCCGTTCAAAGTGGGCGAGCGCTGGCAGATTAATCCCTTTGTCGAATTTTTTAATCTGTTCAATCGTAATAATCCGGGTGCTAATTTTGTAACGAATGTTGCGGCGCTGCCGGTTCCACAGAGTGACATTGCCAGCGGAAACGTGACCAGCGTTTGTGGAGCGTCAGGCTGTCAGCCCATCACCAGCCTCAAGCAACTCGAGATACCCGCAGGCGGCTTGGGGGATTTTTTCGGACCTGGAACTACGGTGGGAATTCCGTTCGCGGCGCAGCTCGGAGTGCGGGTGACGTTCTAGTGGAGAGCCGGGCGTCCCCGCCCGGCATGCACTGACGTGGAAGGCTCTACGGTCCCGGCTCTCCCTCGTTTCAATTTTGCTAACCGATCGGTTTCCTGGCCACGGCAACTCGCGCTATTCCCTGCAAATCGTTCTTGATCGTAGTTTGTTCCCAGCCGGATAACAAAGGGCGAACCCGTGCCGCAATTGTGCCGCTGATTTCGAATAGCAGCCAGCCCCCCGGCTTGAGCGCTGTCAGAGCCTGAGGAATCAATCGCTCGATCACTTCAACGCCTGCCGGTCCTGCGAACACAGCATTCCGCGGCTCGAACTTACGGACTTCGAGTTGCACCGAATCTTCTTCCGCGTCGCCAACGTAGGGGGGATTCGAAACGACGAAGTCGACAGAGTCCGCCGAAAATCCATCCAGCAAATCGGCATGATGAAACTCGATTCGCGATGTAAGATTGTGCCGCGCCGCATTGGCGCGCGCCACTTCCAGCGCTTCTGAAGAAATGTCAATGGCATGAATCTCGGCTGTGGGCAGCTCTGTTGCTAGCGCTAGCGCTATAGCTCCCGAGCCGGTGCCTACATCGACAATGCGAGGATTGTGTAGAGCGGACACCCCTGTCCGCTGCCTTTGATTTTGATTTTGCTTTTGATCTTGATCTCGCCTTCGACCTCGATCCCCCTTTTGACTTTGCCCTGGGTCGCCCAACCCGACCAACTCCAGCACCGCCTCCACCACATGCTCTGTCTCGGGACGCGGAATCAGCACTGCGGACGATACGATTAAATCCATCCCCCAAAATTCCTGATGTCCGGTTATGTACTGCGCCGGCACTCCCGTAGATCGGCGGGCGAGAGCTTCGTCATAGCAATGCATTTCGTCATCCGTCAGTTCGCGCTCGGGATGAGCGTAGAGATAGGCGCGATCGCAGTCGAGCGTGAACATGATCAGGAGTTCGGCGTTCATTCGCGGCGAAGGAACATGGGTTGCGGTCAGGCGTTCGATTGCTGCGTCGAGAGCTCGGCGAAGTTGCACGAATCTATCTCACCACGGAGACACAGAGACACGGAGGAAAGATTGAAAAAACCGAAAGACCCAAGGGCAAACTGGGGATCGATGGATATATCGCTGTTTAAGATTGCCAGCCACCTCAAACAGGAGATTGATCTCTACTTCGTTATGTACCAATCTCTGCGAACGACTAACGACCAACGACCAATGACTGCCTCAGACCACTCCGGCCGTCTCCTGCTTCATTTTTTCCGCCTGATAGTGAGTGATGAGCGCGTCGATAATCGGTTGCAACTTGCCGTCCATCACTTGCTCAAGTTGGTGAATAGTGAAGCCGATGCGATGATCGGTGAGGCGATTCTGGGGAAAGTTGTAGGTGCGAATTTTCTCTGAGCGGTCGCCGGAGCCGACCATCTGCTTGCGTTCTTTGGCCAGGGCGTCAGCCTGCTTTTGCATTTCCACTTCGTAAAGACGCGAGCGCAGAACGCGCATTCCTTTTTCGCGGTTCTTGATCTGCGATTTTTCGTCCTGGCAGCTGACAACGGTATTTGTCGGAATGTGCGTGATGCGAACCGCTGAATACGTAGTATTCACCGACTGGCCGCCGGGTCCAGAAGAACAGAAAGTATCGATGCGCAAATCTTTCGCTTCGATCTTGACGTCTACCTCTTCGGCCTCAGGAAGTACGGCGACGGTGATGGCAGAGGTATGCACGCGTCCCTGTTGCTCGGTCGCGGGAACGCGCTGCACGCGATGCACCCCACTCTCATACTTCATGCGCGAAAAAACTCGGTCACCCTCGATCAGCGCAATCACTTCCTTGAGGCCACCCACGCCCGACTCCGACGTAGAGAGCACTTCGACTTTCCACTTCTGGGTTTCTGCGTAACGGTTGTACATGCGGAAGACTTCGGCCACAAAAAGTGTCGCTTCGTCGCCGCCCGTGCCAGCACGAATTTCGAGAATTACGTTCTTCTCGTCGTTGGGATCCTTCGGCAACAAAAGAACTTTCAGATCTTCTTCAACGATCGCCATGCGAGCATCGAGCTTGGCCAACTCTTCTTCCGCATAAGCCTTCATCTCAGGATCTTTTTCGTCGGCCAGCATGGCCTTGCTCTCGGCGATGCCGCGCCTAAGATCTTTGTACTCGCGATACTTCTCGACGATTTCCGAGACTTCACTGTGCGCCCTGGCAGTCTTCTGGTATTTCGCCGAATCGTTCGTGATTTCCGGCGACAGCAGGGCACGCGTCAGCTCTTCGTAGCGCACTTCGATTTGGTCCAGGCGTTCAAACATGTGGTTGAGTATCGCTATTCGTCGTTCGCTGTTCGCTTTTCCGGTCAGGCTTCGCAGGGCCTCGCTTTACACGAACAGCTTGTATAAGTCCGTTCAGTCCTCGGCCGATGTTGTCGGTGTTTTGCGTTAGGCTTCCGGCCTTTTCCTTCGTCAAATAATCCAAACCGCTCGCAATCACGATCTGAGTTTGCAACTCGAGGAGCGAACCTCTCGCATGGAAAAGAAAGCGGCCAAAGTCACCGTCTGAGCTGTGGCCCTTACCCTCGGCTATATTACTCGAAATCGAAACTGCAGCGCGTCGCATCTGGGACGTAAGACCGTACAGTTCGTGCTTGGGAAACGCAGCCGTCACTCGATATGTATCAAGAGCCAAGTCAACGGCTTCCTGCCAGATCCGCAAATCTCGATAAGAAAAGTTCGTCGCCATGTTTTCGCCTCCTTTCGCAGATTAAGCGAAACAAAGCATCTTCCGCAGCGACGGATAAACAATGAGTTTGTGATATTTTGTGCAACTCAGTCGCAGCGGATAGCGAACGACGAACGACTTGCTACGCAATCACCAGTTCGCCGCCGCGCTGCTTTTCCAACTTCATGGCTTCATCGAGTGCGAGGATTGCGCACTCCACTTCGCGGTCGTCGGGAGGTTGAGTCGTGATCCGCTGCAGCCACAGCCCAGGAGCGGTCATAAGGGCAAACAGCGAGCCGCGATGCTTAGCGGCAAAGCGAATAATCTCGTAAGAGACGCCCGCGATCAGCGGCAGCAAGGCGATGCGAATACCGAAGCGAGCCCAAAACGTATGCACTGGAATCGCCATATACACCAACATGGAGATAATCATCACCGTCATCAAAAAGCTGGTACCGCAGCGTGGATGGTAGGTCGAATATTTTTGCACTGTGGCGCTATTGAGCGGATCGCCGTTCTCGAACGCAAAAACTGTCTTGTGCTCCGCGCCGTGATACTCATAGACGCGTCGAATGTCTTTCCACAGGGAAACGCCCCAGACAAATAGCAGGAACATCGCAATGCGAATCAGGCCGTCGACCAAGTTGAACATGACCTGCTGACCGAAGATCGGGTTAACCCGCTTTAATTCGGTTGTCGCCAGAAGCGGCAAATACTTGTACATGAAAATAAAAAAAGCGACGGAGAAGGCCATGTTCAACCCAGCCATCCATCCCGTGATTTCAAATTTTTTGGCCGGAATCTTGGTGCCACCGTCGACAGGAGCTTCAACTTCAGCGTCGTTCCCGCTTAATTCTTCCAGCGCCGCATTCGCCGAAAATTTCAGCGCGCGGAATCCCAGCGTCATCGCGTGGCCAAGCGTCATTACGCCGCGTACGATCGGCCAACCCATCCACTTGTGCTGCTCCGAGGGACGCTCCAGCGGCTCACTATGCGTCACGATCTCTCCAGACGGCTTGCGCACGGCGATTCCCCAGGCGTGCGGCGAACGCATCATTACGCCTTCCAGGACGGCTTGCCCGCCCACGAGGGTCTCTTCACCGCTCTCCAATGCCGGCAAGAGCTGGACCGCCGCTAAAAAACGCACCATTTGTTGCCAACGTCGCATATCCATTTGATGTCACGCCGAGAAGGGACGACTCGAAGCTCAGACTCGAACCTCTAGGATAGCACATATGGAGCGGTTCCCGGGCTTGCGCGATTGCTTCACTTCCCGGCCTATCTCCTTATTTGTCAATCGATTAACTAGAGATTGGCTGGATAGCACGCCCGTCGAACTGTTGACGCCGCCGCTTTTGAAAATAGAATCCAATCACCATGCTCAAGTTCGCTCAGACCTGCGACGCGATTGCCGCCACCACGAAGAAGCTTGAGAAGACGGCCTTGGTCGCTGACCTTCTGAAGGTCACACCACTCGACGATGCTGCGACCGCCGCCATCTTTCTTTCTGGCCGTCCGTTTCCCGCCTACGAGGAAGCAACTTTGCAGGTCGGCGGAGCTTTGTTGTGGCGCGTGATCGAAGACCTTTCAGGAAAAACAGAAGAGGAGTTGTCGCAGATTTACAGGCGGCATGGCGACATCGGCTCCGTGGCCGCCGAGGCGCTACCCGCAAAATCGGAATCTGGTCTCTCGCTCGCCGAAGTGCGGCGCGTGTTCTCACAGATCGCTGCCGTACGCGGGCCCGCGGCTAAGGCTGCGCTTCTTCGCGCGATTCTTGAACGTGCGACCCCGCTTGAGGCCAAGTACATCGTTAAGATCATCAGCGGTGATCTGCGCATCGGCCTGAAAGAAAGCCTGGTTGAGGACGCTATTGCACGTGCTTTCGAAGCCCCGCTCGCTGCCGTGAAGCGCGCCAACATGCTGCTCGGCGATATCGGCGAAACGCTGCGCCTGGCTGCAGAAGGAAAACTGGCCGAGGCGAAGCTGCGGCTGTTTCATGCCATCGACTTCATGTTGGCAAGCCCGGTTGAGTCGGCAGATGAAGCACTAAGTTATTTTCACAATCCTGCGGTTGAAGACAAGTACGATGGCATTCGTGCCCAGGTTCATGTGGGTAAGGGAGAAGTCCGAATTTTCTCGCGCACCCGCGATGACATCACCGACTCGTTCCCCGAATTGCCAGCCGCTCTCGCTGCCTTGCCCAACGACGCGATCCTTGATGGAGAAATCATAGCTTGGAGCCCCGCCAGCGCCCCCTCAACTCAAGATCGCGCCTTACCATTCAGTAAACTTCAGCAGCGCCTAGGAAGAAAAAAAGTCACTCCTAAGCTGATGCATGACATCCCTGTCGCCTATCTCATCTTCGACGTTCTATACGCCGACGGCGAAATGCTCTTAGACCGCCCTCTGAGTGAACGAACAAATATTCTCAACACCCTGTTGACATCGATCACGAACCACGTGGCGGTCCAAACTCTCTCATCGCAAGCACACTTCGGTTTCGCACTGCCTGAACCCGCGCCCGCGACTGTTCTTCGCGCCCCCGTTGCGACCGCAAATTCAGCCGACGAAATCGAAGCCCTCTTCACCGCCGCCCGCGAGCGAGGCAACGAAGGTTTGATGATCAAAGACCTCGATTCCCTCTACACTCCCGGGCGCCGAGGCAAGTCGTGGCTCAAAATGAAACGGGAACTCGCCACGCTAGACGTGGTCGTCACCGCCGTCGAATATGGACACGGCAAGCGCATCGGCGTCCTCAGCGACTACACCTTCGCGGTTTGGAATGGCGAAGCTTTGGTTAACATCGGCAAAGCCTATTCCGGACTTACCGACTCCGAGATCGCCGAAATGACACAGTGGTTCCTGGCCCACACCATCAGCGATCAAGGTCTAAGGCTGGAGGTGGAACCGAAAATTGTGTTGGAAGTCGCCTTCAACAACATGATGCGCTCCACGCGCCACGAGAGCGGCTATGCCTTGCGCTTTCCGCGCATCGTTCGTTTGCGCCCCGACAAGCTTCCACAAGACGCCGATACCATCGACACCGTGAAGAAGATCTACGCGAAGGAACACGCAGTGTGACAAGAAGAACAAAAAACCCCCTGTGTCCCCTGTCCCTCTGTGCCCTCTGTGGTAAAGATTCTGACCTTGCTTTGAACTTTGAGTTGTCCGCTTATCAGTGCGCGTGATCGTGGCGCGAATGATCGTACTCGCGTTCTTCCTCGCGCACCGCTATCACACAGCTATGCGCGGTTTCGCAAACCACGTGTTCTAGCTGGATCGTCGTGTGATGAATGCCGAATCCACGTCCCAGTCTTTCCTTGATATCGCGCAGAATCGAGTCGCTCTCTGAAGTTGCCATGTCCGCGATCTTTACGTGGGCAGAGAGCGCGTGATTTTCCGAGCCGATGCTCCAGAGATGCAGATCGTGCACATCGCTTACGCCCGCGACTTTCCGCATCTCGCATTCCACGGCGTCGAGGCTCATGCCGCGCGGAGTGCCCTCCAGCAAAATATTCAGGGTCTCGCGCACGATGCCGAAACTGGACCACAAGATCAGCGCGCCGATGCCAAACGACAGTGCCGCGTCGATCCAATACTGCCCCGTCCAGAGAATGACGACACCGCCAACAATCACCGCCGCAGTCGAAAGCGTGTCGCCGACTTCGTGCAGCAGCGCACTCCGCAGATTTACGTCATGCCCATCCCGTCCGGAACGCCATAGCAGCAGCGCGATGACGCCGTTCATCACTACGCCGGCGGCGGCGACAACGATCATGATGCGCGCGCGCACTTGTTCGGGATGCTGAATCCGCTGGAAGGCCTCATAAAAAATAAAAAATGAGACAACAACCAGCGACAGCGCATTCACCAGCGCAGCCAGCACTCCAGCGCGCCGGTAGCCATAAGTTTTGGTGACGCTCGGCGGACGGCCTTCCAGAAAAACCGCGACCAGAGATAAAAGAAGTGCCAAAAAGTCAGAAAGATTATGTCCAGCCTCAGAGAGCAACGCCAGCGAGTGCGAGCGAATTCCCGCAACCACCAGCAGCAGAACATAAACAATAGTGACGGCCAGCGAGACGCGCAGCACCCGTCCCGTACCGTGAGTATGTCCGTGCCCGGCGTGCGAGTGCATGTTACTAGGATACGGTCGGACGCCGCCCCCAGCAAGCCACATTTGCCCATGTGGCCGAGGTCGTGTGGCGCGCGGACACTCCTGTCCGCGTGCCTGCGCAAATTTGTGCATTGGGTCAGCAGGTGGCGAACCGAATCCTGATCGTTGTATGCTTCCTAGCGCGCTCGTGCACCCAAATCCAGGAGAACCAAATGAAGAATATTATTTCGATTCCAGCCTTGCTGTTACTGGCCTCGGTCGCAGCCACCGCTCAAGTAAAAGATCCAGTCAGCACAGCCCTTCGCGAGATTGTCCCCGGCCGCCAGAAAAATACCATCGCCGCCGTCGAAGCCATGCCCGCCGATAAATTCAACTTCAAACCAACCGCCGACCAGATGACATTCGGCCACCTCGTAGTTCACATGATCGAATCCAATAACGGATTTTGCAGCCATGCGGCAGACGTTCCGGCTCCGAAAGTCGAGTTTAAAGAGACTGACCCCAAAGACAAACTTGTAGCCGGACTGAAGGCGTCTTTCGATTTCTGCGTTGAGTCGCTGGCGAAAATGGACGACTCCAAGCTCGGCGAGACCACCGAAGCCATGGGCATGAAAGTATCGCGCGCCAGAGTTGCCTTGGGAATAGCCGGGAGCATGGCCGACCACTACGCCGAGACCGCCATGTATTTACGCTTGAACGGTGTGACGCCGCCAGGAGCAAAGAAATAAAAATAAAAGGAGATGTTTCGTGTGGGGACGGGCGCCCTCGCCCGTCCCCACCGAGCAAAGCTCGGTTCCCCTAACACTTCCTAAAAATTCCACGAACCGGCTATCCCACCAGTTCTTCCAACTCCTCTTCCCCAATCACGCTAACCCCCAACTCACGGGCCTTATCCAGCTTCGCCCCCGCATCGCTCCCGGCCACCACATAATCCGTCTTCTTGCTTACCGATCCGGAGACGCGGCCGCCCGCGTCTTCGATCATCTTTTTCGCTTCGTCGCGCGTATGCCGCTCGAGCGTTCCGGTCAGCACAAATGTTTTTCCGGCCAGCTTCGTTCCCTTTCTCTTTTTTTGTCCGGTGAAGGTTAATCCAGCCTTGCGCAGATCGTTCACCAGCTTGCGATTGTGTTCGTCGGCAAAAAATTCGACGATGCTCTCCGCGATTCGTGGACCCACTTCGTTCACTTCTTCCAGTTCCTCGGCGCTCGCGTTCATGATGGCGTCGAGCGAGCCGAAATGCTCGGATAAGAACTGCGCAGTGCGCTCCCCCACGAAGCGGATACCGAGCCCGAAGATGACGCGCTCCAGCGGAAGTTCCTTTGAGGCGGCGATCTCCGCTAGTACGTTCTCGGCTGACTTTTCGCCGATGCGATCGAGCTTGAGCAAATCTTCCTTTGTGAGTCTGTAAAGATCGGCGATATTTTTCACCAAGCCGCGTTCGGTGAGTTGATTGACCAGCGACTCGCCCAAGCCATCGATATCCATAATGTGCCGCGAGGCGAAATGGAGAACCGTGCCTTGCAGCTTCGCCGGACAATTCGCATTCACGCAGCGGTGGTCAGCCTCTCCGGGCGTTCTTACAATATTGCCGCCGCATACCGGGCAATGCTCGGGCATCTCGAATTGTTGGTCGCCGCGCGGATGGTCATTGTCTTCGACTACCTTTACGATTTTCGGAATCACATCGCCGCCGCGTTCGACCTCGACCCAATCGCCGATCTTTACACCGAGCCGAGCGATCTCATCCATGTTATGCAGCGTGGCGCGCGACACAGTCGTCCCGCCAATAGGAACCGGCTTCAGCCACGCCACCGGCGTTAACTTGCCGGTGCGCCCGACTTGGGGGACGATATTTTCGATCTGAGTGATGCCGCCCCGAGCCGCGTACTTGTACGCGATTGCCCACCGCGGAGCCTTTCCGGTAAAGCCGAGCTCGCGCTGCAACGCAGTGCGGTCGACCTTGATAACGATGCCGTCAATTTCGTATGGCAAAGTTTCGCGCTTCGCTTCCCAACTCCGAATAAATTTCCAGACCTCATCGAGATTTTTTGCCAGTTTTCTATTCGGGTTGGCTTTGAATCCAGCCGCCTCCAGCGCGTCCATCGTCTTTGACTGTCGGTCGAAGTAAGTTTTCCCGTCGTGCAGAAGCATGTAGGCGAAGTAATCCATGCGGCGCTGCGCGGTGATCGACGGTTCCAATTGCCGTACCGTCCCCGCCGTGAAGTTGCGAGGATTCGCAAAGGTCGCCAGGCCCTGCTGCTCGCGCTCTTCATTCATCTTGCGAAAAGAGGCGATGGGCATCAGCATCTCGCCGCGTGTTTCAAAATCGATGGGGATGCCGGCTTTCTTCAGCTTATCTTTCGAGACCGTCAGTGGTACTGAACGTACCGTCCTGACGTTTGATGTGACGTCTTCCCCCACAGTGCCGTCGCCACGCGTGATGCCGCGTTCCAGGCGACCATCGCTGTAGATGAGAGCGAGCGACATGCCGTCGAGTTTTAATTCGCACATGTATTCGATGTCGGTACGGCCGCTCAGGTCATGAACGCGGCGCTCCCAATCGCGCAACTCTTCTTCACTGTAGGCATTGTCGAGCGAGAGCATGGGAGAAGAATGCTTCGCCTTCACAAACCCCTCGCGCGGCTTGCCACCGACGCGTTGCGTGGGCGAATCAGGGGTGATGAGTTGTGGATGCTCCGCCTCCAGCCGCTTGAGCTCGTTCATCAGTTTGTCGAAGTCGGCGTCTGAAAGCTCCGGGGCATCCAGTACGTAATATAGATATTCGTGCTGCCGTACTTTCTCGCGCAGAGCTTCTACCTTTTTCTCGATTTTCTGGTTGATGGCGGGAGTGGACATGACTGGGAAATTATAGTGTGAGGTGGCGATGGAGAGCCGGGTTCCCCCCGCCCCGCCAGTCCATCACTGAGAACTTGTTATTGTTTTTTTGCTTTCCGGATCCGTTCCCGTCCGGTCGCGCCCCGCCCCACGCTCGACGGAGGCTTGGGCATTCCCTCCAGCAATTCTTTCAGCACAATCGCATTGTTGTACTTGTCATTTCGGGATGCATACAGAAGCGTCACTTGCCGCTTGCTTTCCGTCAAGCGATGCAATTTTTCCACGGCGATAGATGCTTTCTCATTGGCCAATTCTTTAAGATATCGCTTGCGAAACATTCTCCATCCCTCGGGATTTGCATGGAACCATTGCCGCAACTCGGTGGAAGGGGATAGATCGCGCAGCCAGTACTTTACCGCGGCATCTTCTTTCGTCAATCCGCGCGGCCACAATCGATCGACCAGCACGCGCGTCCCGTCGGAAGGAGACGCGCTCTCATAAACGCGTTTGACCGATACACCCATGATTTCCGTATTATTCTACCTTTGGTTCCCGCGCGCGGCTTTGCAATCATCATGATTAAATTGAATCAACTTTTTGCCGATGTTCGAGTACTGCTGTTGACCCTCTCGCTGCTTGTGCTGGCCGGGTGCGATGTTGAGCGCCGAAAGTCGGATGCCGAACTTGGCCTCAACCCGCAACAGGCTGCGGGCCGAAAACTCTACGACAATTATTGCGACCGCTGCCATGAACCCTATTCAACTCATGGCAAGAAAGGTCCCGGGCTCAAAGGCATTTTCAAAAATCAATACCTGCCCCTCAGCGGACTGCCCACGAACGACGACCGCATCATTGATATCGTGAAGTATGGGCGCGCCAAGATGGAAGGCTTCAGCCAGGTTATGACCGACGAACAGATCAAAGACCTGATCGCCTACCTGCACACCCTCTAGCCCATGTGGCGCGGGCGCTCTCGCCCGCGAGGGAGTGCCACAAATGCTCGGGCCGCACGCAATTTGCTAAAAGGTCGTTCGCTTATGAGCCAGTGCCGCGACCGAAGGTCGATGTGGCATAATCGCCCCCAGTGTCTACGAAAAACAAGTCGGCTCTTTTTCAGAAGTTGCCCTCCACCGACGAACTCTTGCGCCAGCCCAATATTCAAGAGTTGATCGAGCGCGACGGCCATGCTCCCGTGGCTGAAAGCATTCGCGCAGTAGTGGCGCGGCTTCGAGAGGAAATTGCCAATGGTCACATCGCTGGCGTCGAGCTCAGCGAAAAATCCGTCGACTTAGCCGTTGGAGGACTTTTTGATGCGATTGAACGCGAACTTCGCCGATCGCTAAGTTCCTCGCTGCGGCTTGTAATCAATGCCACGGGCGTGATTCTGCACACGAATCTCGGACGCGCGCCATTGGCCGAGACTGCGCTCGATCATGTCCGGGAAGTGGCGAACGGTTATTCCAATCTTGAGTTTGATCTGGAAACAGGCGAACGTGGGAAGCGCGACGTTCATGTCGATCGCCTGTTCCGCAAGTTGCTGTCCGATTCGCTAGTTTCGAGCGAGACGCTGGCGACCAAGTCGCTAGCGAGTATCACGAACGCACCTCCCTCTAGGTCAACCATCGTGGTCAACAACAACGCAGCGGCGGTTTTGCTTGCGTTAAATTCGCTGGCTGAAGGCGGAGAAGTAATTGTTTCGCGCGGCGAGTTGGTTGAAATTGGAGGCTCGTTCCGCGTTCCTGACGTGATGCAGAAGTCCAATGCATTGTTGCGCGAAGTAGGCACGACGAATCGCACGCGCATTGGGGATTACGAACGCGCCATCACCGACCGCACGCGACTGCTGCTTCGCGTCCATCGTTCGAACTTCGAAATCACAGGCTTTACTGAACAGCCCAGCCTTGAAGAACTTGTCGCCCTTGCCCGGCGGCGCAATATTCCGCTCATGGAGGATCTGGGTAGCGGCGCTTTATTCGATCTTCGCTCGGTTGGAATCAGCGGCGAACCGGGCGTGATGGATAGTTTGCGCGCGGGCGTAGATATCGTCACGTATAGCGGCGACAAACTTCTCGGCGGTCCGCAGGCTGGATTGATCAGCGGCCGCGCGGACCTGGTGGCGCGAATGCGCTCGAATTCGCTGTTCCGCGCGCTCCGAGTCGATAAGCTCACGTATGCCGCGCTTGAAGCGACTCTGCTTGCTTATGTGAAACGCGATCATGATGCCGTGCCCGTACTCCGGATGGTGCGGCTCTCGAAGGATCAAATTGCGCACCGCGCCGAAGCGCTTGTTTCCAAGGTTGAATCATCTGTCGGGGCGGGAAGGCCGAGTCGATTGAAATTGGAACTCTGCGACGGTGAATCCGTTCTCGGTGGAGGCGCTGCTCCTTCGGCAGTGCTGCCGACCCGATTGATCGCATTGAGTCACGGCGAGTTGAGCGCCGATCGCCTAAACGCCCATCTTCGCACCAGCACTCCGCCCATCGTTGCCCGCGTGGAAGACGCTCGAGTGCTGCTCGACCTGCGCACAGTGTTTCCCGATCAAGACGACGTTCTTGCCGGGGCCATAGTATCTCTCTGTTAAGACGAAACTTGCGCGCCGACAAGACTACTCCGACCCGGCGTTGAATCTTTTTTCCTAAACTTCCGCTCTTTCATATAGAGGACATACAGGGGAAATGTGGCATCCGCTATAACCGTTGCACAACTTCAAAATCAGAGGTCTGAAGGAGCCCTTCTCGTCGACGTGCGCTCCGGAACTGAATTTGCCTCCGGCCACATCCCCGGAGCAGTTAATATTCCGATGGATCAAATCGAGTCCCGGCTGGACGATCTTGCTCTCAATCTTCCGATCGTTCTCGTCTGCCAGTCAGGCCAGCGCGCTACCATCACGGCCGGCCTGCTAGAACCCTGCCAGCGCAACGTTACAGTTCTTGAAGGCGGCACGAAAGCTTGGATTCAAGCGGATCTTCCCGTGGTGGCCAGCCTCAAGACGCGGTGGTCCCTGGAACGCCAGGTGCGTCTCGGCGCCGGTTTACCGGTGCTACTTGGTGCCGTCCTCGCATTGACGTTAAATCCACGCTGGGTGTTTCTATGCGCATTCGCCGGTTTTGGATTGACGTTTGCCGGACTCACTGACATTTGCGCCATCGGGATCCTCCTCGGAAAGATGCCGTGGAACAGCCGAAGCCAGTGCAGCAGCGGGATTCCGAAGGCGGAAGATGTGAGGTCTCGTCCGTGAACGCGTGCCGTACCCTTGAGGCCGAGGAGTGCCACAATAGTTGCGTGGACTTCGATGCCTTAGCCCGGCAGCACCAGGATGCCGTCTATCGCCAGATGATTCGCGTCTGTGGCAATCGGGAAGATGCGGAAGACGTATTGATTGAAGCGCTGCTGAAGGCCTACCGCCATCTGGATCAGTTGCGGGAATCCGCAGCATTTCGTGCTTGGCTGGCGCAGATCGCGAAACGCGTTTGCTGGCAATTGAAAGAACGCGAATCGCTACTTCCGTTATTGCAGCTTTCAATGTTGGAGAATGAAGGCCGGGAGGTTGCTGGATCGGAGCCTCTCCCGGACACGCAACTGGCGAAAGAGCAAATGAAACAGTTGTTCAACGATGCTCTGGGCGCGTTGCCCGCGCTTTACCGCCCGGTCTATCAACTATCCGATATCGAAGATCTGCCCGGGGATGAAGTTGCCAGGAAACTCGGCATCTCCGGTCCGGCCATGAAATCGAGATTGCATCGTGCCCGGCATTTAATGAGAAAGTTTTTGGACGCAGCGATCGCTCGTCAGCCGCTGAAGTGATTGTGAAAACGGTCAGTCGTCATTCAACAAGCTGACTTGTAACGAGATTTTTAAACAACGAAATTGTTCTGGAGGCAATTATGGAAGTCACAGTAGAACATCTTGGAGCATTGCAATTTGAGATCAAAGCGCGTCAGCATACATTCGTGAGCGATCAACCAATCGAGAATGGCGGCCATGATGAGGGCATGACGCCGCCGGAACTTCTGCTCGCGTCGCTCGGTTCGTGTGTCGGTTTCTATGCCGCGCAATATTTACGAAAACACAAACTGTCGATGGAAGGAACGCGCGTGCGCGTCACCGCTGACAAACTCAAGGATCCGGCTCGCATCGATAATTTCCGCATTGCGATCGAAACCTCCGCGGCACTCACAGATCAGCATAGGGATGGTGTAGAGGCCGCAGCGCATCACTGCCTGATTCACAACACGCTACTTCATCCGCCGCAGATAACGATTGAAATTGGACGCCCAGTGACGGCGGAAGTGGGTCACTAGCTAAGGAATACGCAGCCGGGCGATGCGCTTCCGCGCCTCCTGCAGCGCGCGTTGGACGTGAGCAGGAGCGGTGCCGCCCGGCACATCATGCAAATCGAGCACTTTGATGAGAGTGAGGCAGGCAGGGAAGCCCGCGTCAAAGCCCGGATGGATTGCTTGCAACTCCGCGAGCGAAAGCTTTTCTAAATCGCATTCGCGTTCCACGGCCAAAGCAACGGCTTTGCCTACCGCTTCGTGGGCGAGGCGCGAAGGCACTCCGCGTTCGACTAGATATGCAGCCGCGGCCCATGCGTTCATGAAACCCGAACTCGCCGCTTGCTTCATTTTTGTCTCATTGAACGCGACGGTTTTCATGAATCCGGCAACGAGCGGCAACATGGCGATGACCGTGTCGGAGGCATCGAACAGCGGCTCCTGGGTCTCCTGCAAATCTTTGTTATAGGCGAGCGGCAAACCCTTGACCAAAGTTTTCAGCGTGGTTGCACAGCCCATAACCCGCGCCGCTTTTCCGCGCACCAGCTCCAATAAGTCAGGATTTTTCTTCTGCGGCATGGCGCTGCTGCCCGTGGAGTAAGGCTCCGGCAACTCGACGAATCCATAGGCTGGCGTGGAGAACAGAATCATCTCTTCAGCCCAACGGCTAAGGTGAAGCGCAAGCATGGTGAGCGCGTCCGCGAATTCAACGGCAAAATCTCGGTCACTGGTCGCGTCGATGCTGTTCGCAGTTGGGCCGTCGAAGCCCAGTTCGGCGGCTATGAATTTACGATCGAGTTTGAGCGTAGCTCCAGCAACCGCGCCCGATCCCAGCGGGCAAAGGTTTGCGCGCTTGCGGCAGTCGGCGAGGCGCGAGGAGTCGCGCAAGAACATTTCCAGGTAGGCGAGCAGCCAGTGGGCCACTAGCACCGGCTCTGCGGGCTGCAAGTGCGTATACGCGGGCATAGTGGCGTTGCCTGCGGCCTCGGCGCGAGTGAGGAGCGCGTCGCCCAAATCGGCGATCAGGTCTTGCAACGTGTCGATGCTGTGACGAACGTAGAGGCGAAGGTCAGTCGCAATCTGCTCGTTTCGGCTCCTGCCGGTATGCAGTTTGTAGCCGGTGTCTCCAATGAGCGCGGCGAGGTTTTTTTCTACAAAGTGGTGAACGTCTTCCGCTTCCGCGTCGTTGAGAAATTCCGGCGAAGACTTGGCGCGCTCGCCGATCGTTCCAAGGCCTTTTAGGATTTTAGACAGCTCTTCGGAGGCGAGCACTCCGGCATTTTTTAGCGCGTTGGCGTGAGCGCGGCTGGCGGCAAGTTCGAAAGGCAGCAAGCGTTGATCGTAGGGAAATGAACGCTGCCACTTTTCAAACGCGGGGTCAAGCGGCTGCCGGAAGCGGCCGGACCACATCTTCATTGCGCGACCTCGCTATGGAGCAGGCGAGGCGCGGGGAGAAAAGCGGGCCCTTCGCTTCGCTCAGGATGACAATTCATATTTTGAGATGACAAGCTTAGAAATCTTGCTTCGCGTGCAAGTCATTTCTTCGACGACAATTCCTGCTCACTATTTGTGTTGCTGCGGCCATGTTGCGTCTGCGCGCGGCAGCGCGAAGGCAAGCCCAGAATGCGGATGAATCCTTCCGCATCTTTCTGATCGTAGCTTGCGTCCATGGTGAAGGAAGAAAGATCAGTGCGATACAGCGAGTAATCCGATTTGCGGCTCACGATGCTTACGTTGCCTTTATACAGAGACAGCGTAACCGAGCCGGTGATGTTGTGTTGCGTAGTATCGACGAAGGCGTCGAGCGCTTCACGCAAGGGCGTGAACCATAATCCGAAATAAACCAGTTCCGCATACTTGAGCGCGACATGCTGCTTGAAATGCAGCAAATCACGATCGAGGCAAAGAGCTTCGAGTTCGTTATGAGCGGCAAGCAGCAGCGTGCCTCCCGGAGTTTCGTAGCAGCCGCGCGATTTGATTCCCACGAAGCGGTTCTCGACCAGGTCAATGCGGCCAACGGCGTTGCGGCCGCCGATTTCGTTGAGCAGTTCAACCAGCGATACGGGATCTAACGCTTGGCCGCCGACCGACACCGGAACGCCCTTTTCAAATCCGATTTCGACCTGCTCCTCTTTGTCGGGAGCTTCCTGTGGCGATTTCGTCAATTGCCAGGTACTGGCGAACGGCGCGTTGGCAGCGTCTTCCAGTTCGCCGCCCTCGTGGCTGATGTGCCATAGA
>Ga0182024_10007517_pt1 | contig 23462 bp, 18 predicted proteins | sample P32metaG_FD_120480 | JGI IMG/M metagenome (GOLD analysis project Ga0182024, IMG submission 120480) | Permafrost microbial communities from Stordalen Mire, Sweden - P3-2 metaG (Illumina Assembly) | ecosystem: Environmental > Terrestrial > Soil > Wetlands > Permafrost | place: Sweden: Stordalen... | reverse complement strand
GTCTTGCCATGGTCGATATGACCCATGGTCCCGACGTTTACGTGTGGCTTCGTGCGCTCGAACTTCTGCTTGGCCATCGCCTGGCTACTCCCTGCTCCTTGTCATGGCCACGGTGGCCCTGACGCTCTCTTTCTGCGATCTGAGTGATCTGTTCCGGTCCACTCCGGGGCGGACCGGGGTTATTCCCCTTGCGCCCGGGCGATGATCTCCTTGGAAATCGACTCCGGAACCTGGTTGTACGAATGGAACTGCATCGTGTACGTGGCGCGACCCTGGGTGCGCGAACGCAGGTCAGTAGAGTAGCCGAACATGTCGGCGAGCGGAACAAGCGCCTTGACGACGTGGCTGGTCCCCTGCTGATCCATGCCCTCCATGCGGCCACGCCGCGACGAGAGGTCGCCGGTGACCGCGCCCAGGAAATCGTCGGGCACGGTGACCGTCACTTCCATGACCGGCTCCAGCAGCACCGGGCTGGCCGCCCGGATCGCCTTCTTGACCGCCATGGAGCCGGCGATCTTGAACGCCATCTCCGAGGAGTCCACGTCGTGGTACGACCCGTAGGTCAGGGTCACCCGCACGTCGACGGTCGGATAGCCGGCCAAAATGCCTGAGGTCAGCGCCTCTTGGATACCGGCGTCGACCGAGGGGATGTACTCCTTGGGGATCACGCCGCCGCTGATCTTGTCGACGAACTCGTAGCCGCCCCCCGGGCCGGTCGGCTCGAGGCTGATGACCACGTGGCCGTACTGGCCGCGGCCACCGGTCTGGCGGACGTACTTCTCCTCGATCTTGTCGACCTGCTTGCGGATCGTCTCGCGGTAGGCCACCTGGGGCTTGCCCACGTTGGCGTCGACGCTGAACTCGCGCAGCATGCGGTCCACCAGCACCTCGAGGTGCAGCTCGCCCATGCCGCTGATGACCGTCTGGCCCGTCTCCTCGTCGGAGCGCACGCGGAAGGTGGGGTCCTCCTCGCTCAGCGAGAAGAGGGCCCGGGACAGTTTGTCCTGGTCGGCCTTCGTCTTGGGCTCCACCGCGACGTGGATGACGGGCTCGGGGAACTCGAGCGCCTCCAGCACGATGGGGTGGCGCGGATCGCTCAGGGTGTCACCGGTGGTCGTGTTCTTCATGCCGACGACGGCCATGATGTCCCCGGCGAAGATGGCGTCCTTGTCCTCGCGGTGGTTGGCGTGCATCTGGAGGATGCGGCCCACCCGCTCCTTCTTGTTCTTGGTCGAGTTGGTGATCGAGTCGCCCTTTTGCAGCGTGCCCGAGTACACACGGATGTAGGTCAGCTTGCCGACGAAGGGGTCGGTCATGATCTTGAAGGCCAGGGCCGAGAAGGGCTCAGTGTCGTCGGCCTTGCGCTCCTCGATGTCCTCGGTGTGGTTCGGACGGTGGCCCTCGGTGGGCGGGAGATCGAGGGGGCTGGGCAGGAAGTCGATGACGGCGTCGAGCATCGGCTGCACGCCCTTGTTCTTGAAGGCCGACCCGCACAGGACCGGCACGACGGCGGCGGCCAGGGTCGCCGTGCGCAGGGCGCGGCGCAGGTCGACGGCCGTGATGGGCTCCTCAGCCAGGTACTTCTCCATGATGGTGTCGTCGAAGTTGGACACCACGTCGATGAGCTGGTGGCGGGCGTCCTCGGCCTCAGCGGCCAGGTTGTCGGGGATGTCGAGGGTCTCCCACTCCTCGCCCATGTCCGAGGACCAGACGAGCGCCCTCTCCTCGAGCAGGTCGATGATGCCCTTGAACTCGGACTCCGCCCCGATGGGCAGCTGAATGACGGCCGGCAGGGCGTCCAGGCGGTCCTTGATCATCTCGACCGTGCGCTCGAAGTCGGCGCCGATGCGGTCCATTTTGTTCACGAAGCAGATGCGCGGGACGTTGTACTTGTTGGCCTGGCGCCACACCGTCTCGGTCTGGGGCTCCACGCCGGCCACGGCGTCGAACACCGCGACCGCGCCGTCGAGGACGCGCAACGACCGCTCCACCTCGACGGTGAAGTCGACGTGGCCCGGGGTGTCGATGATGTTGATCCAGTTGTCGCGCCACGAACACGTGGTGGCGGCTGAGGTGATGGTGATGCCGCGCTCCTGCTCCTGGACCATCCAGTCCATGGTGGCGGCGCCTTCGTGCACCTCACCGATCTTGTAGTTGCGCCCCGTGTAATAGAGGATGCGCTCGGTCGTGGTCGTCTTGCCCGCGTCGATGTGGGCCATGATCCCGATGTTGCGGGTCTTGGCCAGCGGGAAGTCGCGTGTGGGGAGGGCGTCAGCCATGGTGCAGTGGTGTCCTGTTGGTCCGTTCCACTACCAGCGGTAGTGGGCGAAGGCGCGGTTGGACTCGGCCATCTTGTGCATGTCCTCGCGGCGCTTCACCGAGGCTCCGATGTTGTTCGAGGCGTCGAGGATCTCGTTGGCCAGGCGCTCGGCCATGGTCTTCTCCCGGCGCTGGCGCGAGAACGTGGTCAGCCAGCGGATGGCCAGCGTGGTGGCGCGGCGGGGGCGAACCTCGATCGGCACCTGGTAGGTGGCACCGCCGACGCGACGGGACTTCACCTCGACCTCGGGCCGGGTGTTCTCCACGGCGCGCTTGAGCGCGGCTACCGGGTCGCCGCCCGACTTCTCCTGCACCTGCTCGAGGGCGGTGTAGACGATGCGCTCGGCCAGGGTGCGCTTGCCGCGCGAGAGGATCTTGTTGACGACCTGGGTGACCAGGACGGAGCGGTAGACGGGGTCCGGCGCGAGCTCGCGGCGGGTAGAGGGTCCGTTCCGGGGCATGCCTAAGACTCCTTCTTGGCGCCGTAGCGACTGCGGGCCTGGCTGCGCTCGCGCACGCCCGAGGTGTCGAGCGCACCGCGCACGACCTTGTAGCGAACACCGGGCAGGTCCTTCACACGGCCGCCACGGACGAGGACGATGGAGTGCTCCTGCAGGTTGTGGCCCACACCAGGGATGTAGGCCGTGATCTCGACACCCGAGGACAGGCGCACACGGGCCACCTTGCGCAGGGCCGAGTTCGGCTTCTTCGGAGTGGTCGTGTAGACGCGGGTGCACACCCCCCGCCGCTGGGGCGCGCCCTTCAAGGCGGGGGTCTTGGTCTTTGTCACCTTGGCCTGCCGTCCCTTGCGGACGAGCTGGGCGATTGTGGGCACGCGCTACCTCTCGCTAATCAGAATGTGAATCCCACGTGCTTTTCGTGGCGCTGGCGCGCCGACGGAAGCTGCACATGGCAGGGATTCAATGATAGCGGCTGCCTGGGGTTCCTACAATCGCGGCTGGCCGTGAGGCTTCGTGCCGATGGTGCCGATGGTGCCGATGGTCCGGCTTCTGTCCCGGCGGGGGACGTTTTCAAAAACTATCAACGAACCTGTGCATAGTTTCCGAGAAATCGGCCGGGCCGCCGACCGGGATCAGGCCACCCGGGGTACTTCGTGCCGATGGTCCCGATAGGGCCGATGGGGCCGATGGTGCCGAAGGTCCGGCTTCTGTCCCGGCGGGGGACGTTTTTCAAAACTATCAACGAGTCTGTGCATAGTTTTCGAGAAATCGGCCGGGGCCGCCGGCCGCCGGGATCGAACCTTGGCGCCCGCCACTTCCAGAGGCGTCTCCGCCCAACCCGCCACGGCCAGGCTTCCCAGGGCATTCGCCTCCGGACCGCCCTGTGTTCTTCCTGGTCAAACCAGTTTTTTCCCTCGTAAATGAGAACGGGTTCCACTCTGGCGTCTTACGGTCCCAATTTCGGGCGGTACTCCGGGGCGTTAGCCTCAACCGCATGGAACACTCCATGGCCGAACGCCTGGCCGACCTGGCCGAACGCAAGAACGAGGCTCTCAACGCCGGGAGCCCCCGTGCGGTCGAGAAGCAGCACGCCAAGGGGAAGCTCACCGCGCGGGAGCGCATCGGGTACCTGCTCGACGAGGGCTCCTTCCAGGAGCTCGACATGCTGGCCCGGCACCGGGCCCATGGCATGGGCCTGGAGGACAACCGGCCGTACACCGACGGTGTGGTCACGGGTTTCGGGACCATCGACGGGCGACGGGTCTGCATCTTCAGCCAGGACTTCACCGTCTTCGGCGGTGCCCTGGGCGAGGTCTTCGCCGAGAAGATCCACAAGGTGATGGACCTGGCCGCCTCCACCGGGGTCCCGATGATCGGGCTCAACGACGGCGCCGGGGCGCGCATTCAAGAGGGCGTCGTCTCGCTGCACTCCTACGGGGGCATCTTCCATCGCAACGTGGCGGCGTCCGGCGTGATCCCACAGATCAGCGTGATCCTCGGACCCTGCGCCGGCGGCGCCGTCTACTCACCGGCCATGACCGACTTCATCTTCATGGTGCAGGGCACCTCGCACATGTTCATCACGGGCCCCGATGTGGTGAAGACGGTCACCGGCGAGGACGTCACCCTCGAAGAACTGGGCGGCGCCATGAGCCACGCGACCAAGTCGGGGGTGGCCACCTTCGTCTCGCCCGACGAGAAGGCCTGCCTCGACGACGTGCGTCACCTGCTTTCGTTCCTCCCTTCCAACAACCTGGAGGAGCCGCCGCTCGAGGTGAGCGGTGACGAGCCCGACCGCCCGGTCACCGAGCTCATCGACTTCCTGCCGACGTCGCCCAATCAGCCTTACGACATGAAGCGCATCATCACGGCGGTCGTCGACGACGGCGAGTACATGGAGGTGCACAAGCACTGGGCCATGTCGATCACGTGCGGCTTCGCCCGCATGAACGGCCGCGTCGTCGGCATTGTGGGCAACCAACCGGCCGTGCTGGCCGGCGTGCTCGACATCGACTCGTCGGAGAAGGCGTCGCGCTTCGTGCGGACGTGTGACGCATTCAACATCCCGCTCCTCACGTTCGTCGACGTCCCCGGCTTCATGCCCGGCACCGATCAGGAGTACGGCGGCATCATCCGCCACGGTGCCAAGCTCCTGTACGCCTACTGCGAGTCGACCGTGCCGCGGATCCAGATCATCACCCGCAAGGCCTACGGCGGCGCCTACGTCGTCATGAACTCAAAGTCGATCGGCGCCGACCTGGCCTTCGCCTGGCCCTCGGCGGAACTGGCCGTGATGGGCCCCAACGGCGCCGTCGAGATCGTCTACCGGCGCGAGCTGGCCGAGGCGGCCGATCCGGTGCGGCGACGGGCCGAGCTGATTGACGAGTACACCGAGCGCTACGCCAACCCGTACATTGCGGCGGAGCGCGGCTATATCGACGACGTGATCTCTCCGGCCGACACCCGCGCCGTGATCAACCGCAGCCTCGACATCCTCGCCTCCAAGCGCGAAGAGCTGCCCCGGCGCAAGCACGGCAACGTACCGCTGTGACGCTCCCCGTCGCCGAGGACCAGCTGACCCTGCGTGCCCGGCCCGTCCCCGACCCCGCCGTGCTGGCCGCCATCACCGCGGCCGTGCAGCTGGCTTGGCCCCGCTCGGCACCGGCCGACGAGTACAACCCGGCGCACGAAACGTGGCGCTTCAGCGGTCGCTGGTGGAACAAGCCCGTGCCACTGAGCCGGAACCGACCCTGGGCCCGCGGCTGACCGTCTACGTCGACGACTGGCGCCAGCGCGCGACGGTGCGTGACCGCACCGACCGCTGGTCTCACCTGCTGGCTGACGATCCCGAGGAGCTGCACACCATGGCTGCCGCGCTCGGGATCCCGCGCCGGGGCTACCAGCGCCACCGGCGTGCGGCGGCGCTGAACCATTACGACGTGCCTGAGGCTCTGCGGGTGCAGGCCATTGCGCTCGGCGCCGTGGCGGTGACCTGGAGAGAGATGGCGCGGCTTACCCGGGAGTGGCGGCGCGCTGGCGCTCGGCCAACGACACCAGGTCCTCCATGATGCGGTCGAAGGAATAGTCCTTGGGCGTGTAGACCGACGCTACGCCCTTGCCCCTGAGGAGTTCGGCGTCGTCGGGCGGGATGATGCCGCCCACCACGACTGCGGCCGTGCTCCCGGCCGCGCGCAAGCGGTCGAGCACGTCGGGCACGAGCTCCAGATGCGAGCCGGAAAGAATGGACAGCCCCACGATGTCGACGTCCTCGTCGAGGGCGGCCGCCACAATCTGGGCCGGCGTCAATCGGATGCCCTGGTAGATCACCTCGAACCCGGCGTCGCGGGCCGCCACGGCGATCTGCTCGGCCCCGTTGGAGTGCCCGTCGAGGCCCGGCTTGGCCACCAGCAAGCGTGGCGGTCCGCCCGTGCGCTCGGCCAGCGCCCTGGTACGCAGGCGGACGGGTTCCATGCCCTGGTCGTCGCCGCGCCGGCCCACGCCGCCGCTGACGCCGGTGGGCGCGCGGAACTCGCCGAAGACCTCGCGCAGCGCCCCGGCCCACTCTCCCGTCGTGCCCCCGGCATGCGCCAGCGCGATCGTCGCCTTCATGATGTTGCCGCCTGGGCCATCGTCCTCCGCCACCCTCCGCAACTCGTCCAGCGCGGCGTGCACCGCTGCCCCATCACGATCGGTCCGCCAGCGCTCCACTTCGACGATCTGTTCCGCCTCGACCTTGTGGTCCACCTTGAGGACGTTGTCGATCTCGCCGTCGCCCACGAGCGGGGACGGCGTGGTCTCGGTGAAGCAGTTGACGCCGACGACCTTCTGCTGGCCCGACTCAATGCGCCGCACCCGTTCGGCCTGACTGCGCACGAGCCGGCCCTTCAGCTCGTCGATCGCCTCGAAGGCCCCGCCGAGCGCCTCCACGTCGGCCAGCTCGGCGGCGGCGGCTTCGGCGAGCTCTGCCGTCTTGGCCTCTATGACCACCGACCCCTCGAAGATGTCGCCGTACTCGAGCAGGTCCGTCTCGAAGGCGAGGACCTGCTGCATGCGCAGCGACCACTGCTGGTCCCACGGCCGCGGCAACCCGAGCGCCTCGTTCCAGGCCGGCAGCTGCATGGCCCGGGCCCGGGCGCTCTTGGACAGGGTGACGCCGAGCGACTCGAGGACGATGCGCTGCACGTTGTTCTCCGGCTGCTGCTCGGTCAGCCCCAGAGAGTTGACCTGCACGCCGTAACGGAAGCGGCGGAGCTTGGGGTCCTCGACCCCGTAACGCTCACGACAGATGCGATCCCACATTTGGTTGAAGGCCCGCATTTTGCAGGTCTCCTCCACGAAGCGGACGCTGGAGTTCACGAAGAAGCTGATGCGACCGACCACGGCGGGCAGCTCGGCGTCCTCGATCTTGCCCGAGGCACGCACACCGTCGAGCACGCCGATGGCGGTGGCCAGCGCATAGGCGATCTCCTGCACCGGCGTGGCCCCCGCCTCTTGGAGGTGGTAGCTGCAGACATTGATCGGGTTCCACTTGGGCGCCTGGCGCACGGTGTAGGCGATGGTGTCCACGGTGAGCCGCAGGCTCGGCCCGGGCGGGAAGATGTACGTCCCGCGGCTGAGGTACTCCTTGACGATGTCGTTCTGCGTGGTGCCGGCGAGCAGCGCCGGGTCGACGCCCTTGTCCTGCGCGTGGGCCACATAGAGCCCGAGCAACCACGCCGCCGTGGCGTTGATCGTCATGGAGGTGTTCATGTTCTCCACGGGGATGCCCTCGAGCAGCTCCTTCATGTGGCCCAGGTGGGCCACGGGGACGCCGACCTTGCCGACCTCGCCGGCCGCCTCGGGGGAGTCGGGGTCATAGCCGGTCTGGGTGGGCAGGTCGAACGCGATGGAGAGCCCCGTCTGCCCCTTGGCCAGGTTGGTGCGGTACAGCTCGTTGGAGGCTCGGGCCGTCGAATGGCCCGAGTAGGTGCGCATCACCCACGGCGCGTCACGCTGCGAGTCGTCAGCCATTCCCATCACCTCCAGACGAGTGGGGCGCCCCGCCATTCTGCCGGGTTCTGCACCCTGGCCGCGCCGCTAGCGGCTGTAGTCGTAGAAACCCTTCTTGGTCTTGCGGCCGAGCTGCCCGGAGGTGACCAGGCGGCGCAGCAGCGGGACGGCGGCGTAGTTGGGGTCGCGGTACTCCTCGTAGAGCGCGTCCAGAATGGCCAGCGAGGTGTCGAGACCCACGAGGTCGAGCAGCGCGAACGGGCCCATGGGAAAGCCGCAACCCCCCTTCATGGCGGCATCGATGCCCTCCCTGGTCGCCACGCCCTGCTCGAGCAGGCGCACCGCGTTGTTGAGGTACGGGAACAGCAGCGCGTTGACGATGAAGCCGGCCTGGTCCTTCACCTCGACGGGGTCCTTGCCGCAGGCGCTGGCGAAGGAGACCGCGGCCGCCACGGTGGCGTCGCTGGCGGTGATCGGCCGTACGACCTCGACGAGCGCCATGGCGGGCGCCGGGTTGAAGAAGTGGATGCCGCACACCAGGTCGGGGCGCTTGGTGGCCATCGCCATCTCGACCACCGGGAGGGTCGAGGTGTTGGTGGCCAGAATCGTGTCGGGCTTGCAGATGCTGTCGAGCTCCGCGAAGAGGTCCTTCTTCACACCGAGGTCCTCGACGACCGACTCCAGGACCAGGTCGACGTCGACGAGCTCGCCCAGGTGGGTCGTGGCGGTGACGCGGCCCGCGATCTCGGCCGCCTCCTGCTCGGTGCGCTTGCCCTTCTCCACCTGCTTGGCCAGCGAGCGGGCCAGGCCCGCCTGCATGGCGTCGGCGCCTTCCGCGCTCCGGCTGCGCAGGACGACGTCATGCCCGCTGGCGGCCGCCACTTCGGCAATGCCCGCGCCCATGATGCCCGAACCGATGATTCCCACCCGTGTGATCGACATAAGGCGCAAGTTTACCGGTCGGTAACCACGGGCGTCGAAGCGGGAGAAGTGGGTGCCGGGCGTGCAAGAGTGGCGCCATGGACACGTCCGGCACGCTGGCCCTGGTCGGGGGCGACGAATGGACCGAGGGTTGCACCTTCGACGCCTCCCTGCTGGCCGCCTCGGGAGGGACCGACGTGGTGGTCCTGCCGACGGCAGCCGCCTACCAGCACCCCGAGCGGGTCGTGCTGCGGGCGGCCGAGTGGTTCGAGCCGCTGGGGGCTCAGGTGGAGGGCCTCATGGTGGTGGACCGGGCCTCGTCCGAGGACGCCGGCATGGCCGCCATCCTGGCCGGCGCCCGCTTCATCTACCTCTCCGGAGGGTCGCCGCTGCACCTGCGCGCCGTGCTCAAGCGGTCCGCTGTCTTCGAGGCGCTCTTGCAGGCCTTCGCCGGCGGGGCCGTGGTGGCCGGGGCTGGGGCCGGTGCCATGGTGCTCACGGACCCCATGGCCGACCCCCGCGGCGGCGCGCTCACGCTCGGGCTGGGCCTGGTGGACACGTTCACGGTCGTCCCCCACTTCGACGACGAGCACGACGATGCCCACGGGCAGAAGCTCGAGCGCACGGTGGCGATGGCGCCGGCCGCGCTGCCGGTCGTGGCGCTCCCGGCCCGGACCGCGCTGATCCGGGTCGGCCAGGGTGCCTGGCGCTCTGAGGGTGTGGGGATGCCGGCCGTCTTCGTCAGCGGCGTGCAGACCGAAGGGCTGGGCGCACTCGAGGGCTGAGGCCCCCGGAGTGGGTCAGTCCTTTTCCTCAATCGTGACGCTCTCGATCACGACCTGCTCGGTCGGCGTCCCGGAGCGGCTGCCCACGTTGTTGATCTTCTCCACCACGTCGAGCCCGGTCACGACCTCGCCGAAGTGCGCGTACAGCGGCGGAAGCCGCACCCCGTCGGGACCGCTGATCACGAAGAACTGGCTGCCGTTGGTGTTGGGCCCCGCGTTGGCCATGGCCAGCGAACCGACCTTGTACCGCCCCTCGGCCGGGAGCTCGTCGGCGAAGCGGTAGCCCGGGCCGCCCGAGCCCGAACCGGTCGGGTCGCCGCCCTGGAGCACGAAGCCCGGGATGATGCGGTGGAACACGATGCCGTCGTAGTAGTGGTAGCGCGCCAGGAACACGAAGCTGTTGACGGTCTTGGGCGCGGCCAGTGGATCGAGCGCGATGACCATGGTGCCGTGCGAGGTGACCATGGTCGCCACGTAGCGCTTATCGGTGTCGATGAGCATCGGCGGCTCTTCGTCGAACTTGCGCTGCTGCGGGCTCGAGCCGTCGGCTTCGGGGGGTGTCGGTGTGGCCATTGTGGGTGGTCCTAGCTCTCGTGGATGGTGACAGAGATGATGCGCTGGGTCACGTCGGGCGGGACGCCCTGAGCCGAGCCCTGCGCGTTGATTGCTTCGACGACGCTCATGCCCGAGGTCACGGACCCGAAGAGAGCGTACGTGTTGGGCAGTGATTCGCCTTGGGGCCCGGCGACGATGAAGAACTGGCTGCCGCCCGAGTTGGGCTGACCGGTGTTGGCCATGGCCACCGAGCCGAGCGGGTACTGCTGCGCCGCGTTGGCCGCCTTGGCCGGGTTCTCGTCGGGGATGGTGTAGCCGGGGCCACCGTCACCGGTGCCTGTCGGGTCACCCGTCTGGTCCATGAACTGGGGGATGACGCGGTGGAAGATCACGCAGTGGTAGTAGCCCTTGTCGGCCAGGAACACGAAGTTGTTGACCGTGATGGGCGAGGACGTGGCGTCGAGCGCGATGTCGAAGGTCCCGGCGGTCGTGACGACGGTAGCCGTGTAGGTCTTGGAGGTGTCGATCGTCCGGGCCGGCGCCGACGCGTACTTCTGCGTGTTGACCGTCGTCTTCGTGCTGGCTGGGCAGCCTGCCTTGACCGCCACCTCGTTCGCCTGGGCCTGCAGCGTGGCGTCGGCGCCCTTCCCGGCGGCCGTCGTCGTCGTGGTGCTGGCCTTGGCCTTGGGGGCGGGGTTGTTGTTGCCGGAGACCAGGAAGACGATCCCGACGATCACCGCGGCGACGACCACGACGATGACGCCGTTCCGGATCTGCTTGCGGCGCTTGTGGCTCTGGGCCTCAGCGGCCAGCCGCGCTTCCCGGGCCGCGCGTTGGCGGGCTCTCTTGTCGCTCGGCACGGCCCGAGACCCTACCCAATCCAGGGGGCCGTCTCGGATCGCCCACCGGGATGAGAGGCCGCCAGGCTGCCCGGGGCGGGCCCGCAGGCCAGCGGGGGTGAGCAGGCGCGTCCCCAGTCTGTAGCCTCGTCCGGATGCCACTGGTCGTCCAGAAATTCGGGGGTACCTCGGTCGGCGACGCCGAGCGGATCCGTGCCGTGGCCGACCACATCGCCCGAACCCGCCGGCAGGGCACCGACGTGGTGGCCGTGGTGAGCGCCATGGGCAAGACCACCGACGACCTCATCCACCTGGCCAACTCCGTGAGCGCCACCCAGCCGCCCCGCGAGTACGACATGCTCGTGAGCACCGGGGAGCGCATCACCATGGCGCTGCTGGTCATGGCCCTCGCCGACCTCGGCGTGGACGCCGCGTCGTTCACCGGGAGCCAGGTGGGCATCATCACCGACGACGACCACACCCGGGCCAAGATCCGGGAGGTCAAGGGCGACCGGCTGCGCGACGCGCTGGGCGCCGGGAAGGTCCCGGTCGTGGCGGGCTTCCAGGGGGTCTCGGCCGCCCGCGAAATCACCACCCTGGGCCGCGGCGGGTCCGACGCCACCGCCGTGGCGCTGGCCGCCGTCCTGGACGCGGACGCCTGCGAGATCTACACCGACGTCACCGGGGTGTTCACGGCGGACCCCCGGATCGTGCCCGAGGCACACCGGATCAACCGGATCTCCTTCGAGGAGATGCTCGAGATGGCGGCCACCGGCGGGCGGGTCCTGATGCTGCGCGCCGTCGAGTTCGCCCGGAACCACAATGTCCCGCTGCACGTACGGAGCAGCTTCACCTGGGAGCCCGGCACCTGGGTGGTGGAGGAGGATGCAGACATGGAAGAAGCGGTCGTGACCGCAGTGACCCACGACACCTCGGAGGCCAAGGTCACCGTCAGCGGTGTCCCGGACCGGCCCGGCGTGGCGGCCCGGCTCTTCCGCGCCCTGGCCGACAAGTCGATCAACGTCGACATGATCGTGCAGAACACGTCCACCCACGGGACGACCGACATCTCGTTCACCGTCCCAACGGCCGACCTTCCCGTGGCGGTGGAGACCTCGCAGAAGCATGCCGACGAGCTGGGCGCCTCGGGCGTGGCGGCCGACGCCGACGTGGCCCGGGTCTCGCTGGTCGGGGTGGGCATGAAGTCGCACCCCGGGATCGCCGCCACCATGTTCGAGACGCTGGCCAACGAGGAGATCAATATCGACATGATCTCGACCTCGACCATCCGGACCTCGTGCATCGTGTCCGAAGACGATGTCGAGCGGGCCGTCCGCACCCTGCACGCGGCCTTCGCCTTGGGCTGATGCCGACCAAGCCCAAGGCTGGCCGCACCTTGTGGCTGCTGCGCCACGCCAAGACGGCGGCCGACCCGCCCCCCGGGGGCGCTGACTTCGACCGCGTCCTCGCCCCGCGGGGCCGCCGCGACGCCACCGCTCTCGGCCGACTGTTCGCCGGAGCGGGAGAGGGGCTCGGACCGGGCTTGCGGGACGTCCCGCGGCCACGGATCGCTCTGGTCTCGCCGGCCACCCGCACGGCGTCCACCGCAGAGCTGGTCCTGGCCGATGTGACCGATCCGCCCGTGTGCCGCCTGGAGAAGGGTCTCTACGCGGCCGACCCCGAGGAGGTGCTCGCCTTCGTGCGGGACCTGCCTGACGACGTCGACGCCGCCATGGTGGTGGGCCACAACCCGACGGCGCACGCCCTCTCGCAGGGTCTCCTGTCGCCCCGCGACAAGAAGGGCCTCTCCAGCGCGGCCCGCAACGGCTTCCCCACGTGCGCGCTCGGCGTGTACGCGTTCAACGTCGACCGCTGGGCCGCCGTGGCGGCCCGGACCGCCAAGCTGGTGGCCATCATGGGCCCGCCCTATTAGGGCGCCATCCACATCTGCCAGGTGGGCTCTAGGCCAGCGAGCGCAGAATGGCAGCGTCGCCCTGGCCGCCACCACCGCACAGCGCCACGGCCGCGGTAGAGGCACCGCGGCGGCGCAGCTCGAGCAGCGCGGAGAGCGCGACGCGGGTACCCGACATGCCAACGGGGTGCCCCAGCGCGATGGCGCCGCCGTTCACGTTGACCTTGCCTTCGTCAATCCCGAGCTCGTCCATTGAGGCGAGGCCGACCGCGGCAAAGGCCTCGTTGATTTCGAAGAGGTCGATGGCACCGACGTCGACGCCGGCCTTGCCGGCTGCCTTGATGATCGCCCGCGAGGGCTGGGTCAGGAGCGAGTTGTCCGGCCCGGCCACCATGCCGTAGCTGACGAGCTGTCCCAGCGGCGTGAGGCCGAGCTCCTTGGCCTTGGCGGCCGACATCACCACGACGGCAGCGCCGCCGTCGGAGATCTGCGACGCGTTGCCCGCGGTGATGGTCCCGTCCTTGGTGAACGCGGGCCTCAGCGCGCCGAGCGACTCGGCCGTGGTGCCCGGGCGCACCCCTTCGTCGGTGTCCACCAGCAGCGGGTCGCCCTTGCGCTGGGGCACCTGTACCGGGATGATCTCCTCGGCCAGACGGCCCTCCTTGGCCGCGGCGGCGGCCTTCTCGTGGCTCGCTGCCGCGAACGCATCCTGCCGGTCCCGCGTGATGCCGACCTTCTCGTTGTGCTGTTCCGTCGAGAGGCCCATGGCGATGTGGTCGAACGAGTCGGTGAGGCCGTCGTACATCATGGAGTCGACCAGGGTGGCGTCCCCGATGCGAAAGCCGGCGCGGGCGCCCGGCAGGAGGTGCGGCGCCTGCGTCATCGACTCCATCCCGCCGGCCACCACAATGTCGGCGTCGCCGGCACGGATCATCTGGTCAGCCAGGTAGATCGTGTTGAGACCCGAGAGGCAGACCTTGTTGATGGTGTTCGCCGGGACCGTCATGGGGATGCCGCCTTTGACCGCGGCCTGGCGCGCCGTGATCTGGCCCTGGCCGGCCAGGAGGACCTGACCCATGAGCACGTAGTCGACCTGGTCGGGGGACACGCCCGCCCGGAGGAGGGCCTCCGCGATGGCGAATCCTCCCAGGTCCATGGCCGTGAAGCCGGCCAATGCACCCGAGAGCTTTCCGATGGGCGTGCGAGCCCCTGCGACAATGACGGCCTCGGCCATAGCTGCACCTCCGGTTCCCGCCGGTCTGGTAACCAGTCGGAAATCACATCTTATTGGGCCACTATCGTCGGGTCACATGAGCGACATTCTCACCGCTGCCCTGGCCGGCGCCCCTGCCGATGAGCTGGCCGCACTCCCCTTGCCCGACTCCTACCGGGCCGCCCTGGTCAGGCGGAGTGAAACCGGCATGTTCGACGGCATGGAGTCCTCCGACAAGGACCCCCGCCGCTCCCTCCACGTCGAGGAGGTGCCGCTGCCCGAGCTGGCCCCCGACGAGGCCTACGTGGCGGTGATGGCGTCGTCCATCAACTTCAACACGGTCTGGACGTCCATCTTCGAGCCGCTGCCCACGTTCGGCTTCCTCGACCGCCTGGCCAAGGAGGGGCCGTGGGGCGCCCGCCATGCCCTCGACTACCACGTGGTCGGCTCGGACGCCGCCGGCGTCGTGCTGCGCACGGGCTCCATGGTGCGCAACTGGAAGGTGGGCGACAAGGTCACCGTCCACTGCAACTACGTCGACGACCAGGATCCCTCGGCCCACGACGACTCCATGCTGGCGGCGAACCAGCGCATCTGGGGCTTCGAGACCAACTTCGGCGGGCTGGCGGACATCACGGTCGTCAAGGCCAATCAGCTCATGCCGAAGGCGGCCCACCTCAGTTGGGAGGAGGCCGCCATCAACGCGCTGTGCAACTCCACCGCGTACCGCATGCTGGTCTCGCCCAACGGGGCCCGCATGACCCAGGACGACAAGGTGCTCGTGTGGGGCGCCAGTGGTGGCCTCGGCAGCTACGCGGTGCAGCACGTCCTCAACGGCGGCGGCACGCCGATCGGCGTCGTGTCCTCGCCCGAGAAGGTGAAGCTCCTCAACGACCTCGGAGTGGAGGCGGTGATCGACCGCAAGGCGGCGAACTACCGCTTCTGGTCGGACGAGCACACACAGGACGAGTCCGAGTGGCGCCGCTTCGGCAAGGACATCCGCGGCTTGGTCGGCGGGGAGCCCGAGATCGTGTTCGAGCACCCGGGACGCCAGACGATGGGTGCGTCGGTGTTCGCCTGCAAGCGGGCGGGGACGATCGTGACCTGCGCCGCGACGTCCGGCTACATGATTGAGTACGACAACCGGCACCTCTGGATGAAGCTCAAGACCATCAAGGGCTCGCACTTCGCCAACTACCGCGAGGCCTGGGACGCCAACCAGCTCATCTGCGAGGGCAAGGTGCTGCCGCCACTCTCCGCCGTCTACCCGCTCGTCCAGGTGGGCGAGGCGGCGTACCAGGTCCACCACAACCTGCACGAGGGCAAGATCGGCGTGCTGTGCGTGGCGCCCGAGGAAGGCCTCGGCATCGACGATCCCGAGTTGCGGGCCAAGGTCGGCGAGGACCGCATCACCGTGTTCCGGAGGCACGGCGCATGAGCGACTCCCTTCTGACCGAGATCGACCACGTCGCCATCGCGGTGAACGACCTGGAGGCCGCCATCGCCTGGTACGCCGAGGTCTTCGGCGCCACGGTGGACCACCGCGAACGCGTCGAGTCGGACGGCGTCGAGGAGGCACTGCTCAAGGTGGCCGACTCCTACGTGCAACTGCTCACACCGATCAACGACACCTCCCCCGTCGCGAAATACCTGGCCAACAAAGGTGAGGGGTTGCACCACGTCGGCTACCGGGTCGACGACTGCGCTGTGGCGCTGCAGGCGATCAAGGAAGCCGGCGGCCGGGTGATCGACGAGGCGCCGCGCCCGGGCTCCCGGGGGACCACGGTGGCCTTCGTGCACCCGAAGACCTCGTTCGGCACGCTGATCGAGTTGGTGCAGGAGTAAGACTTAGCGGAGCAGGTCCTCCAGCAGGCCCAGAACCAGGGAGACCCCTTCGGACAGCAAGCCGGCCTCGGGACCGAGCACCAGCTCGGGGTTCAGCGGCACCTCGTAGGCCGAGTCGATGCCCGTGAAGCCGGGGAGTTGCCCCGCCCGCGCCCGGGCGTAGAGACCCTTGGGGTCGCGGCGCTCACATTCCTCAATGGAGGTGTCGACGAAGATCTCGGCGAAGGCGAGCCCGGCCTGCTCGTGCAGCGTGCGGATGAGTTGGCGGTCCTCCGCAAAGGGGCAGATCAGGGCAATGAGCGCCAGCGATCCCGCCTCGGCGAACATCGCCGCCACCTCGCCGGCCCGACGAACGTTCTCCGTTCGGTCACGGTCTGAGAAGCCGAGGTCGGCGTTCAGCCCGTGCCGCAGGTTGTCCCCGTCGAGCAGGAAGGCGGGCCGTCCCGAGCGCACGAAGGCCTCTTCCACCCCGGCGGCCAGGGTCGACTTGCCCGCGCCGGACAGGCCGGTGAAGAGGAGCGTCGCCCCCGACGCCCCCAGGGCGGCGAAGCGATCCCGCCGCGAGAGCCGGCCGTCCTCGTGGCGCACCACGTTCGGGCTGGCATGGGTGCTGGCGATGACACGTATGACGCCCGCACCCACCGTCGCGTTGGTGATCGGGTCGATAATGATGAAGCTGCCGGTGGAGCGGTTCGTCGTGTAGTCGTCGACCAGCAGCGGCTCGGTGCAGCGGAAGGTGAGGCGCCCGACCTCGTTCAACTCGAGCTGCGGTGCCGCCTCGTCGCGGTGCAGGCCGTTGATGTCCAGGCGGTAGTGCAGGGTCTGGGCGGTGGCCCGCACCGTGCGCGTGCTGTGCTTGAGCAGGTACACGCGCCCCTCGGCCAGCGAGGTGCGGTCGTCCATCCAGCAGACCGTGGCCTCAATGTCGTGCGAGACGGTCGGGCGATTGTTGGGCCGGCAGAGGATGTCGCCCCGGGAGACGGCGATATCGTCCTCCAGCGTGATGACCACGGCCATCGGCGGGAACGCCTCGGCCACCTCGCCGTCCGCCGTCGCGATGGAGGCGATGCGAGACGTCGTGCCGGTGGGCAGGACCAGCACATCGTCTCCGGGGCGGAGCACGCCGCTGGCCACCGTCCCCGCGTAACCGCGGAAGTCGGGGTTCTCCGGCGACTGGCTCCGGATGACGTACTGCACGGGAAAGCGCGGGTCGATGAAGTTCTCGTCGCTGCCGATGTAGACCGACTCCAGGTGGTTCAGCAGGGGCGAGCCGTCGTACCACCACATGTGCTCGGACCGCTGCACCACGTTGTCCCCGCGCAACGCCGAAATGGGGATGAACGTGATGTCGTGCACGTTCAACCGGGCGGCGAACTCCATGAAATCGGACTTGATCCGCTCGTAGCGGTCCTGGTCCCAATCGATCAGGTCCATCTTGTTGACGCACACGACCATGTGCGGCACGCCCAGCATGGAGGAGAGGAAGGCGTGGCGGCGGGTCTGCTCAATCACGCCCTTGCGGGCGTCGATCAGGATGAGGGCAACGTGCGCGTTGGAGGCCCCGGTGACCATGTTGCGCGTGTACTCGGTGTGCCCGGGGGTGTCGGCAATGATGAACTTGCGCTTGGGCGTGGCGAAGTAGCGGTAGGCCACGTCAATGGTGATCCCCTGCTCCCGCTCGGCCCGCAGGCCGTCGGTCAGTAGTGCCAGGTCCGTCTCCGTGCCGCCCCGCTGCTCGCTGGTGCGGCGGATGGCCTCGAGCTGGTCTTCGAAGATGCCCTTGGCGTCGTACAGGAGGCGGCCGATCAGCGTCGACTTGCCGTCGTCCACCGAACCGGCCGTGGCCAGGCGCAGGAGCTCGGCCACTAGAAGTACCCCTCCCGCTTGCGGTCCTCCATGCCGGCCTCCGAAATGCGGTCGTCGGCCCTGGTGGCCCCGCGCTCGGTCAGCCGGGTGCTGGACACCTCCCCGATGACGAGGTCGATGGACTCGGCCATCGATTCGACGCACCCCGTGCAGTCGGCGTCGCCGACCGTCCGGAAGCGCACCATGGTTTCGGAGACGGGATCTCCCTCCCCGGGGGCCAGGTGCTCGGTGACCGCCATGAGCATGCCGTCACGCTGGAACACCTCGCGGCGATGAGCGAAGTAGATCGACGGGACGTCGATGCCCTCGTCCCGGATGTAGTTCCAGACATCGAGCTCGGTCCAGTTCGAGAGCGGGAAGACCCGGATGTGCTCGCCCTTGTTGTGGCGGGCGTTGTAGATGTTCCACAGCTCGGGGCGCTGGTTCTTGGGATCCCACTGGCCGAACTCATCGCGGAAGCTGAAGATCCGCTCCTTGGCCCGGGCCTTCTCCTCGTCGCGGCGGGCTCCCCCGAAGACGGCGTCGTGACGGCCCTCGGCAATGGCCCGCAGCAAGGTCGGCGTCTGCAGCCGGTTGCGCGTGGCACCGGGCGACGTGTCCTCGACGATGCGGCCGGCATCAATGTCGTCCTGGACCTTCGCCACGACCAACCGGACGCCAAGCTCGGCCGCGTGGCGGTCCCGGAATTCCAACACCTCGTCGAAATTGCGGCCCGTGTCCACGTGGAGGACGGGGAAGGGCACCGGCGCCGGCCAGAAGGCCTTCTTGGCCAGGTGCAGCATGACGATGGAGTCCTTCCCACCCGAGAACATGAGCGTGGGACGCTCGAACTCGGCCGCCACCTCCCGGAAGACGTGGATGGACTGGGCCTCCAGGGCCCGGATGTCGGACAGGCGGTAGTGGCCCGCCCCCGACGGCCCGGCGGCCGCGCCGGCGGGAGTGCCCGAGCCAGCCACCACCCGCGGTATCGCCAAGGGACCCTCTCCTTCGTCTTCCGCCGAACGGGGGAAGTTTAGGCCCCGGCCTCGACCGCGCCAGTTTCGGGTGCCTCCGGTACCGCGCTGCCGTTCCCGCTTTCGGCGACGGCAATGGGGTTCCCGAAGGCGTCCTCGGCATTCGGAGCCGCACCCAGCCAGCTGGCGTCGATGGAGGAATCGAAGGGGTCCTCGCTGACCCCCTCGCCCATGTCGCGCAGCCAGTTGGCCAGGTCCTCGGTGTCCGACTCGCCCGATCCCATGGCCCAGAAGGGCATGGCCTCGGCGTCGGGCATTTCGAGCCGGATGTTCCGGTAGTGCTCCATGCCCGAACCGGCCGGGATCAGCTTGCCGATGATGATGTTCTCCTTCAGACCGAACAGCTGGTCGCTGCGGCCCTCGATGGCCGCCTCTGTCAGCACCCGGGTCGTCTCCTGGAAGGAGGCGGCGGAGAGCCAGCTCTCGGTGGCCAGCGACGCCTTGGTGATCCCCATCAGCTCGGGCCGACCCTCGGCCGGCACGTTGCCGTCCTCGACGAGGGTGCGGTTCACTTCGGCGTAGATCTGGTTGTCGACGCGCTCGCCCGGCAGGAAGGGCGCGTCGCCCGGCTCCGCCACGAGCACGCGGCGCAGCATCTGGCGCACAATCAGCTCAATGTGCTTGTCGTGGATCGACACACCCTGGTCGCGGTACACCTTCTGCACCTCTTCGACGAGGTACTGCTGGGTCTCGCGGATGCCCTTGACCTCCAGCAGTTCCTTGGGGTCCTTGGGGCCCTCGACCAGCGCGTCACCCGCACCGACTTCCTGGCCGTCAGTGACCTCCAGGTGGGCGCGTGCCGCCACCAGCGTGGTGTCCTCCGTGCCGTCGTCGGCCACCACGGTGATGTGGCGACCGATCTCGTCGTCCTCCACCCGGACCACGCCGGAGTGGTGGGCCAGCACCGCGGCGCCCTTGGGCGTCCGGGCCTCGAAGAGCTCGACCACGCGGGGCAGCCCGTGGGTGATGTCCTCACCGACGACTCCACCGGTGTGGAACGTCCGCATGGTGAGCTGCGTTCCCGGCTCGCCGATGGACTGGGCGGCAATGACGCCGACCGCCTCGCCGAGCTCGATCATGGAGCCCGTGGCGAGGGACAACCCGTAGCAGGCTGCACAGACGCCCTGGGGCGACTCGCACGTGAGGACCGAGCGGACACGGATGCGGTCGACGGACTCGTCGTCGCGCAGGGCGGCGATGACGTCGTCGAGGAGCAGCGTGCCGACCGGGTAGACGGTGCCGTCCGTCAGCTTGACGTCCTCGGTGAGGAGCCGGCCGAAGGCCCGGGTCTCGAGGTAGTTGCGGTGCCCGGGCCCGTCGGGGGCCACGCCCTCGATCCAGATGCCCCTGGTCGACCCGCAGTCGTCGATCCGGATGATGAGCTCCTGGGCCACGTCGACCAGTCGACGGGTCAGGTAGCCCGAGTCGGCCGTGCGCAGGGCGGTGTCGGCCAGTCCCTTGCGGGCACCGTGGGTGGAGATGAAGTACTCCAGCACCGAGAGGCCCTCACGGAAGGAGGACTTGATCGGCCGGGGGATCATCTCACCGCGCGGGTTGGACACCAGGCCCTTCATGCCGGCGATCTGGCGGATCTGCTGCGAGTTCCCTCGGGCACCCGAGTCCACCATCATGTCGAGCGGGTTGAAGGCGATCGTGGCTAGCTGGGCCTCCATGGCCCGACCCACCTCGGAGTTGGCCGAGGTCCAGATCTCGATCTCCTTCTGGCGCCGCTCGTCGTCGGTGATGATGCCCCGCTTGAACTGCGTCTCCGCCTTCTCGGCTTCCTTCTCGTAGCGGTCGAGGATGGCCGCCTTGTCCGGCGGCGTCTGCACGTCGTTGATGGAGATGGTCAGGCCCGACTGGGCGGCGAAGCGGAAGCCGAGCGCCTTGATCCGGTCGAGGCTCGCGGCCACGACGTTCTTGGGGTAGCTGGCCGACAACTCCTCCACGATCACGCCGATCGGGATGTTGCGCTTGCCCACGACGTCGTTCACGAATGCGAAGCCCTCGGGCAGCGCCTCGTTGAAGAACACTCGGCCCGGCGTCGTCTCGTAGCTCAGGACGCCGTCCTCGCCGGCGCTGACGCCGGCTGCGGTCAGGCGGCCGGTCAACGTCGAGCCCGGCGCCGGACGCAGGGTGATCGGCACCTGCAGCCCCACGTCGCCGGCCTCGAACGCGGCCTCGATCTCGTGGATGTGGCGGAAGGCCCGGCCCGCGCCGGTGCCCTCCTCGACGCGGAGCGTCAGGTAGTAGGCACCGAAGACCATGTCCTGGGTGGGCACGGTGATCGGGCGGCCGGTGGCCGGCGACAGGATGTTGTTGGCCGACAGCATCAGGACCCTGGCCTCCGCCTGGGCTTCGGCGGACAGCGGGAGGTGGACAGCCATCTGGTCGCCGTCGAAGTCGGCGTTGAAGGCCGTGCAGACGAGCGGGTGGACCTGGATGGCCTTGCCCTCGACCAGGACGGGCTCGAAGGCCTGGATGCCCAGGCGGTGCAACGTCGGGGCGCGGTTCAGCAGCACCGGGTGCTCGCGGATGACGCCCTCCAGGACGTCCCACACCTGGGGCCGGCGCCGCTCGACCATGCGCTTGGCCGACTTGATGTTCTGGGCCAGCTCGGCGTCGACGAGCCGCTTCATCACGAAGGGCTTGAAGAGCTCCAGCGCCATGAGCTTGGGCAGGCCGCACTGGTGCAGCTTGAGGTTCGGGCCGATCACGATGACCGAACGGCCCGAGTAGTCCACGCGCTTGCCCAGCAGGTTCTGGCGGAAGCGACCCTGCTTGCCCTTCAACATGTCCGAGAGGGACTTGAGGGGGCGGTTGCCGGGGCCCGTCACCGGGCGGCCGCGGCGGCCGTTGTCGAACAGCGCGTCGACGGCCTCCTGCAGCATGCGCTTCTCGTTGTTGATGATGATCTCGGGCGCGCCGAGGTCGAGCAGCCTCTTGAGCCGGTTGTTGCGGTTGATGACGCGGCGGTAGAGGTCGTTCAGGTCCGACGTGGCGAAACGGCCACCGTCGAGCTGCACCATGGGGCGCAGGTCGGGCGGGATCACCGGCACGGCCTCCAGGATCATGGCCCTGGGGTCGTTGATGCGCCGGCCGTGGTCGTCGCGGCGGTTGAAGGCGGTGACGATCTTCAGTCGCTTGATGGTCTTCTGACGACGCTGCGCCGAGAGCGGCCGGCGGCCGTCCTTGGCGTCGATCATGTCGCGCAGCTTGATCTCCTCGGCATCGAGGTCGATGCGGTCGATCAGCTTGAGGATGTACTCCGCGCCCATGCCGCCCTCGAAGTACTCGTCGTAGCGCAGGCGAAGCTCGCGCCACAGCATCTCGTCCTCGAGGATCTTGCGGCCGTGCAGGTTCCGGAACTCGTCGAGGGAGCGCTGAGCGATCTCGGCGTCCTCCTGGGCCCGCTCACGGGCGGCCTGGATCTCCTTCTCGACGGCGCGCTGGCGCGCCTTGATCTCCGCGTCCTTGGCGCCGTCGGCCTCGAGCGCCTTCAGCTCGTCCTCGAGCGCCTTGAAGCGGCGGTCGATGTCGAGGTCGCGCTTCTTCTCGATGTCCGCGATCTCCTCGGCCATCTCGTTCTCGAGGCTGGGGAGATCCTGGTGCCGCTTCTCCTCGTCGACCCAGGTGACCAGGTTCGCCGCGAAGTAGATGACCTTCTCCAGCTGCTTGGCCTTGAGCTCCTCGCGGGGCTCGGTGCCCATGAGCAGGTAGGCGAGCCACGACCGGGTACCCCGCAGGTACCAGATGTGCACGACGGGCGCGGCCAGCTCAATGTGGCCCATGCGGTCGCGGCGCACCTTGGAACGGGTGACCTCGACGCCGCAGCGCTCGCAGATGATGCCCTTGAAGCGCACCCGCTTGTACTTGCCGCAGTAGCACTCCCAGTCCTTGGTCGGACCGAAGATCTTCTCGCAGAAGAGCCCGTCCTTCTCCGGACGCAGGGTGCGGTAGTTGATCGTCTCGGGCTTCTTGACTTCGCCGTTGGACCAACCGCGAATCGAGTCGCCCGTGGCCAGCCCGATACGAAGCTGGTCAAATGTGTTGACGTCGAGAGCCATTAGGAAAAGCTCCTCTCTGCGGCGCGCCGCTCGTCCTCTTCGTCCGAGCCGCGTTCGTTGCGGCTGATGTCGATGCCCAGCTCTTCAGCCGTGCGGAACACGTCCTCGTCCAGCTCGTGCATCTCGATCTCTCGCCCGTCCACGGCGAGGACCTCGACGTCGAGGCAGAGCGACTGCATTTCCTTGATGAGCACCTTGAAACTCTCGGGGATCCCCGGCTCGGGGATGTTCTCGCCCTTGACGATGGCCTCGTAGACCTTCACCCGGCCCAACACGTCGTCGGACTTGATGGTCAGGAGCTCCTGCAGGGCGTAGGCCGCGCCGAACGCTTCGAGGGCCCAGACCTCCATCTCGCCGAAACGCTGGCCACCGAACTGCGCCTTCCCACCCAGAGGCTGCTGGGTGATCATGGAGTACGGGCCGGTGGAGCGGGCGTGGATCTTGTCGTCGACCAGGTGGGCCAGCTTCAGGATGTAGACGAAGCCGACCGAGATCGGGTTGTCGTAGACCTCGCCGGTGCGCCCGTTGTAGAGCGTGACCTTGCCGTCGGTGCCGATCTGCACGTCACCGTTGGCCGAGTCCGAGTTCAGGGTGCTGAACACCTTCTGAATGGTCGGGTGGGCCCCGGCGTCCTCGACCTCGTCCCAGTGGGCGCCGTCGAAGACCGGGGTGGAGAC
>Ga0182024_10007516_pt1 | contig 23463 bp, 16 predicted proteins | sample P32metaG_FD_120480 | JGI IMG/M metagenome (GOLD analysis project Ga0182024, IMG submission 120480) | Permafrost microbial communities from Stordalen Mire, Sweden - P3-2 metaG (Illumina Assembly) | ecosystem: Environmental > Terrestrial > Soil > Wetlands > Permafrost | place: Sweden: Stordalen... | reverse complement strand
CACCAGCGTCTGCTGGCCGCGATCGATCAGCTCTCGCGCGATCCGGCGCGTCTCGTTCAGATAACTGCGGCGGATTCCCAGCGCGCGATTCACCACCGGCGGATTGTAGAAAACCACGTACTTGTCTCCGGAAGGAGCCCCGTTCTGCTCCACCAGTTCAAATTGCTGGCCCGTGAGCGCTTCCGCCAGCTCCTTCGGATTCGCGATGGTCGCCGAGCAGCAGATGAACTGCGGCGACGACCCATAGAAGTCACAGATTCGTTTCAGCCGTCGCAGAATATTCGCCAGATGACTGCCAAAGACACCGCGGTAATAATGCAGCTCATCGATCACGACGTACCGCAGATTCTCGAACGCCTTGGCCCACTTGGTGTGGTGCGGAAGAATTCCCGCGTGCAGCATGTCCGGATTGGTCAGGACCACATTCGCCCGTTCGCGAATCGCCCGCCGGGCGTCCTGCGGCGTGTCGCCGTCGTAAGTGAACGCTCGCAAATCCGAGCCGGCAGCGCCGAAGGGGCTAGTGGCGTCGACCGCGGCTTGAAACTCCTGAAGCTGATCCTCAGCCAGCGCCTTGGTCGGGAACAGATACATCGCACGCGCGGCCGGATCTTCCATCAGACGATTCAGGACCGGCAGGTTGTAGCACAGCGTCTTGCCGCTCGCGGTCGGCGTGACCACCACCAGGTTGCGTCCGTTCGCTGCATGTTCAAACGCCGCCCCCTGATGCGTATAAAGCTGCCGAATGCCGCGCGACACCAGCGCCTGCCGCAGCACCGAGGCCAGCCCTTCAGGAAACTCGACGAACTCGCCCGCGCGCGCCGGCAGCCGTCGAATCGCCCGCACCGGCGAGTCGGGATCCGCCATCCATTCCTCGAATCGCGCGATGGCGCCGTCGAGGCCAGTGCTTCTCCGAGGGAAATCGAGAGTCAGTGCGTTCATTACGATGTTCGCCCTTTCTTCGCTATCTTGGTTATTCTAACGCGATCGGACGAAAATATCTTCCGCGTCCCCACGGCGAACCCACGGTGGATTCACGGTGGATTTGCGGTGGATTCACGGTGGATTCCCGGTGGTTAACGCCGCGCTACAATTCCGCGCCGCTCAGCTTCCCATCCCAAACGCGATCGTAATCGTAGCCCACCCCCGCGCGCGCCCCTGGCAACACCGCTCCACTGGCTGCGAAGCGCCGGCTGCGCCGTTCCACCCATCTGGAAAGCGCCAGCTCCGCCAGCCCGTGACCGCGCGGCATCCAGATCCGATGCTGCTTTCGCACGCTCTCGATCTCCGGATGCACTTTTCCCTCAACCAGCGTCGCCGTCTTCGACGCCGCGTGCCTCCGAAAAGCTCCCAGGAATCGATTCGCGCGCCGCATCCTGCCTCGCTCCATGAATCTCACGAACAGGTCGTAGTCGAGCGCGAATTGAAACGCCGGATCGATCCCTCCCACATCATCGTAAATTCGCCGCCGCCAGAAACAGGTCTCCTGCGGAATGTAATCCCAGCGCTTCATCAATGTATTCGAATGCGCCGGCAGGACCCAGTAAGAATCGACCACGCCGTCTTCCCGCATGAACACACGATGGCTGTACACCGCGTCCACGCTCGGATTGTCCGCAAAGTAACGACCGACAAATTCCAGCGCACCCGGCGCTAGCACGTCATCGCTGTTCAAGTACGCCATGATTTCGCCGCGCGTGTGCGCGAATCCGCGCGCCACCGCGTCCGCCTGTCCGCCATCTCTTGCGGATTCGACGTGACTCAACTGCCCCGCATAGCGCGCCAGAATCTCCGGCGTTTCGTCGGTGCTTCCGCCGTCCATCACCACATATTCGAGCTTGGGACAGCTCTGCAGCAACACGCTGCGCAACGTCCACTCGAGGAATCTGCCGTGCTGAAACGACGGCGTCACGATGGAGATGGAAGGGATCACGGCAATCCAAACACGGCGAACCGGCTGTCGGCGAATTCAGGACTCTTCGCGCCAAAAATCGCGGCAAGGTCCGCATCTTTGGAAATAATCACGTAACGGTAAGTTCTCCCCGCGATCGCACTCCGCACCTCGCCCGCCGGAAACGGACCTTCCTCGGGAAACGAAGTGCTCATCAACCCGGGATCGGGCGCATAGGCGACCGCATGCGTGCCGATCGCGAGAATCGAAGCTCCCGCCGCTCCATGCTCCCGCACCCATGCGATTGCCGGATAACTGGACAGGCTCCCAGCCAGATAAGTATCGCGATCCATTCGGCCGGCCAAATATTCCAGGCGTGGGACGCTCAACGACATGCCGACAAGAGTGGAGAGGTTGAGCAAGTGGCAAAAGACAACGCTCGCCAATAATGCACCCGCGAGCCCGGCAGGAACGGTTTCGATCGCACGCGCCAATCCTGCTGCCACCGCGATAGCGATCAGCACGATCGGCGCGATTCCGTATCTCAACACCGGCCACGTCGAAAACCAGATGCTCAAATACACGGCGGCGAAAAAGCAGCACGCGACACCGCGGCGATTCCAATCGCCACGCTTGATCTCGAAAAGAGCAGGAAGGAACAAGAGAAAGAACGGACCCAGCCGCGTCGTGCTGTTCCCCTCGAATATCGGCGTGCCCTGAAACTGGACGCGAAACAGATATGCGAGCCGGTCGAGCAACGGCACCTGCAACGCCGGGCGCTCCATCGCTCCCGGCGCGCGCAGCGGATACACCGGATCGCCATGGGCGATCGCGGCTCGCACCATCCAAAAGCCCCCGAACACAAGCAGCACGGCCGTCGCCGATACTATCGTGCGGACGCGGCGCGGCTGCTTGAACGCCGCGATCAGAAACAAAACCGCCAGCGGCAGAATCCCCATCCAGCCGGTATGCTTCACATTGGCGGCGCCCGCCGCCAGAAAAGCGCCCGCGAAAATCCACCCGGGCTCGCCGCCGGAAACGAATTGCAAATACGCCAGCAGCGCGGCGAGAAGAAAAAACGCCATCGGAATGTCGTTCTTCGCGATGGCTCCCGTCCATTGGACAAACGGAAGCGCCGTGGCCAGCGTCGCGCCCCCCAGCGCGATTCTACGCCGCGCACCCACTTCGCGCGCGATCGCATACATCGTCACGAACGCGAGCCCCAGGAAAACCGGCGCCACCATCTGCTCCGCCGCCTGACCTGCGAGCGTGTCCGCCGCGCCCATCGTCAGTTCGAAACCCTGCGGCAGAAATCCGTAGTCTCCGAACGGAGCCAGCGTATGATGCAACGAGAAATTTCGCGATGCCGCCAGATGCGTCGCCAGTGCATCGTACAAAATACTGGGCGTCAGCGCCACCGGCTGAAGAACCAGAATCATCGCGCCGAGAAACATGGTCTGAATCCCCGCGAAAGCGCCCGGCTCGTGCCAGTCGCGATGAATTTCACGCGCCAGGCGACCCATCCGGTAAACTCCGTGCCGGAATGCGATCAGGCTGATCGCGAGCGTCACCGCGATCGCGGACGCCGTGATCCGTCCCAGCAATCCCAGTGCGATCAGAACCACGATCCATGCTGCGAATCCGATTCCAGCCGGAATGGCGATTTCCACGCTGCGATGTTTGAATCGCAGATTGAGCCAGTCACAAGCGCACCTGCCGAATCCGTACGTCGCGATGAAGATCGCCATCGTCACCAGCGTGGCCACCGGTTCGCGAAGCAAAGGCGGTCCCACTGCCGCCATCGCCAACAGCGGCAGCTCCACGTGAGGCCATTTGTCGCGCAGCTTCAGCCACACTGGGATCGCCGCCGCAATCGCCAGCAGACCTCCCATTCGCCCCGCCGGATGAACTCCGCTCGCCCCGATTTCGCTGAAAAATGGAGGCAGCGCCAGCGCGATCGCAACCGGCAGCCATGGCGCCCAGATCCAAATCGACACGCGAACCCTGGATAGCGGAAAGTCCATTTCGTGCGCTTCAGGCGGGCAGCATCAGCCTCGCCTCGCAACCCTGACTGCCCGGTCGATTGTGCAGGTCGAGCGACCCGCCGTGCGCCTCCGCGATTTGCCGGCTGAGCACCAGCCCGATTCCCGAACCACCCGGCTTGGTGGTGAAAAACGGCACGAACAGGTTCGCCGTGTTGGAGAGGCCGGGGCCTTCGTCCTGAATCAATACTTCCAGCAACGTGCCCACTCGATTCCACGCGATCGAAACGCCGCCCTGTTTTTCGGGTGATGCATCCACCCCGTGAGCCTCCAGCGACGCGTCCACCGCGTTCCGCAGCAGGTTGATCAGCAACTGCTCCAGTTGATCGCGATCGCCTTGAATGGTCGTCTCCGGCCCCGCGCGCAGTTCCGGCACGATGCGCTGTTCCAGGCTGGCCACCTGCCTGATCCACGTGCCGACGTCGACCGGCGCGAGGCGCGGCCGCGGCAATTTCGCGAGCCGCGCATATGAACCCAGGAAGCGGCTCAACCCTTCACTGCGCGTCGCGATGATGGACAATCCGCGGCGCGTATCTTCGCGCCAATCGCTGGGAAGAGGGTCGTGCTGCACCAGCATTTCCAAACTGCCCGCGATGGATTTGATCGGCGCGAGCGAATTGTTCAGCTCGTGCCCCAGCACGCGCACCAGGCGTTGCCAGGCTTGCAATTCTTCTTCGCGCAGCGCGCGCGTCAGATCCGTCACCACCAGCAGTTGATGCGGCAATCCGCCTTCACGAAACGTCGCGCGGTGAATTCCCCATCGTCCCGGTCCCGATGGAAACGTGCGCTGAAGGTTCTGCGTCTCCGCGCCTTCCAGAAACTCGCCAAGCCCCAGCGAATCCGCCTCGGCGTCCATGATCCGCTCGGCCGGTTGCGCCACCAATCGTTCCCCGGCGCGATTCACCAGCTTTAGTTTTCGATCGCCGTCGAACGCGAAAATCGCGACGTCGATCTCTTCCATTACCTTTCGCAGCAGCGTGGTTGCTTCCAGAGCGCCCAGCCGTTGCTCCCGCAACGTCGCGGCCATTTCGTTCACCTGCGCCATCACGTCGCCCAGAGCTTCTTCGCCCATCGCGCCGCGCGCGCGGATCGAGTAATCGCCCTCGCGCATCGCTTCCAACAGATTCGCCACCGTGCGCAACGGCGATGCGACTCGCTCCCGCACCGCCGCCGCGAAACCCCACCAGAAACCCACAATCACCACGCTCAGCGTCCATTGCACTTTGGGTGTGTAGTTGTTGCCTGTCCACCACAGGATGATCAGGCAGGTAGCCACTGCGGGCAATCCGGCCGCCAGCGCGAGCAACAGAATGCGTCCTTCGTGGACCGGCTTTAATCGGGAAAAATCCATTTGACGAGCCGCGACTAACGTTTAACTTATACGGTAACGTACCGAGCCGCGACCAAAGGGAGCGGTTACAAATCCGGATTCAGAAATTCCTCTAACCTTCTGAACCACGACGGTCAGGGGGCGCATTCCGTCTTCCACGACTCCGCCGACCGACGCTCCTCCGCCCATCGCGATTCGGTAGGCTAGGTTGAACCATGCACCCTCCTTCCCGACGCGCGGTTTTGTTCTCCGCCGGCGGCGCAACTCTCGCGGCCTTCGCCAAAATTTCCGGAATCGAGTTCGGTGTGTGCGGAAATCCGGATGCGTTCCCCAAGGCTGATCAATGGGGATTCGACTACTTCGAGCCGGACGCCGCTGTGATCGCCGCCATGAGCCAAACCGCGTTCGCGAACTTCCATCAGCAGGTTCTTGCGTCGCGTATTCGCTGCGGGAGTGTCTATAGCCTCATTCGAACGCTGAAAGTGGTAGGCCCCGGCGCCAACTTGGATTCCGTGTCCGCGTATCTCGATTCCACCTTGAACCGTTGCCGGAGTCTCGGCGCCCGCATTGCTGTGTGGGGAAGCGCGAGCTCGCGAGAGGTGCCCTCCGGTTTCTCCCGCGAGGCGGCATGGAACCAGATCAAAACGTTTCTCGGCCGCGCGGGGGACATTGCCAAAGCGAAGCAAATGGTCGTCGCTATCGAGCCGCAACGAAAACAGGAAAGCAACATCATCAACTCAGGAGCCGAGGCCCTGCGGCTGGTGCATGAGGTCAATCACCCGCACGTGAAAATGATCATCGACTATTACCATTTGCGCGAGGAGCAGGAAGACCCTGAAATCGTGCGCACGGCAAGAAAAGAAATCGTCCACTTCCATTTCGCCAACCCCAATGGACGCCGCTGGCCCAAGCTGCCGGATGAAGATGCGGAATACCACCGGTTCTTCGGCATTTTGAAGCAGATCAACTTTAAGGGCGGACTCTCCATTGAGGGACACGGAACGTTTGAGGATGACGCTGCGGCAAGCATGTCTTTCTTCCGCCGCGAACTGAGGTAACGCGGTCTTTCCGAACGATAACGATCAGGGAGCGCTAGTCTTTCCAGCCCCACCCGTCAGGGCGGAGCTTCGCACCAAACCACCCGTTCGTGGCGCAAGCTCCGAGCGCGCAGACTGCTCGTGCCGGTTGTGCGCGACTTGACAACTCGTTCATTCGCGTTTATTCGCGGCTAATAAAAGCTCTCGGAACCTGCGATACGCCTCTTCCCAACCACCCTTCGCCGACGCCTCAAACCGCTCCGTTGGAAAAGATGCTTCAATGATCGAGCGAGCCTCCGCCAGCGACCCGACCGCTCCAGTTGCCAGCATCTGCATGGCGATATTCCCCAGCGCCGTCGCCTCCACCGGTCCGGCGATCACGGTCCGCCCGGTCGCATCGGCGGTGAACTGGTTCAACAGCCGATTCCGCGAACCTCCTCCCATGATTCGGATTTCCTTAAAACGTCTCCCGGTGATCTCCTCTAGCGACTCCAGCACCACACGGTATTTCAATGCGAGGCTTTCGAGAATCCCACGTGCGTAAGCAAAAGGCGATTGAGGCGCAGGCTGCCCGGTTTTTTCGCAGTACGCGTCGATCGCGCGCGGCATGTTCTCCGGATTGAGAAACGCCGCGTCATCCGGATCGATCAGAAACTGGAATGCGCGTTCGCGGCTCGCCGCATCCAACAATTCGTCATACGAAAAGCTCTGTCCGGCCGCCGCCCAGCCTCGCATGCACGATTGCAACAGCCACAGCCCCGCGATGTTTTTCAACAACCGGATGGTTCCGCACACGCCGCCTTCATTAGTGAAATTGAGATCCCGCGCTCGCGGCGTGATCACCGGCTCGGAAACCTCGGCGCCCAACAGCGACCATGTTCCAGAACTCAGAAAAGCGCTCTCCGGCGACATCGTGATCGCCGCAACAGCCGAGCCCGTGTCGTGGCACGCCGGTGCAATCACCGGTACGCTCTCCAGTGTTGGCGCGACCCCGCGCGTCAGCCGTCCAATTTCCGTGCCCGGTTGGACAATGGGAGGAAACAATCGCGCCGGCAATCCCAATTCTTCTATCAACGAAACCGCCCAGCCCCGCGTCTTCGCGTCGACTAGCTGCGTCGTACTCGCAATCGTATATTCGCTGGAACGCCCCCTTGAGGCGCGCCCGTCAGGGCGCGCGTTCCGTCTTTCTGAACCGCGCCCGTCAGGGAGCGCGTTCAGCCTTTCTGAACCGCGACCGTCAGGGAGCGCGTTCAGCCTTTCTGAACCGCGACCGTCAGGGAGCGCGTCGGCCGAAGTCAGCCAGTAATTCAAAAGATCGGGAATCATCAGGAGCGACTCGGCTTGCTCGATCACGCCCGGTGACATCCGGCACGCCGCATAGAGCTGATACAGCGTGTTGAACGGAAGAAACTGAATCCCGGTGATTTCGTAGATACGCTCGCGCGAAACCTTTTCAAAAACCCGATCCATCGCGCCATCCGTGCGTCGATCGCGATAGTGATACGGATTCTCGAGCAGCCCTCCGTCCGCTCCCAGTAGTGCGAAATCCACACCCCACGTATCCACGCCGATGCTCTGAACCCCCGGCGGCGCAAGCGCAAGTCCGCGCTGCATCTCCGCCCACAGACCGCGGATGTCCCATCGGAGCGAATCGTTCTCGTGAAGCGGTGTATTGGGAAAGCGGTGGATCTCGCGCAACTCCAACTTGCCGGATCGCCCACTCGATGAAAAGCTCGCGAGCATCGCGCGCCCGCTCTCCGCTCCCAGATCGAACGCCAGATAAGTCGTAGCCACCTATATAGCGTATGACGACCCTCGCCTGCTCGTGAACGCACGTTTTCTTGAGGCGCGCCCGTCAGGGCGCGCGTTCCTTCCTTCCGAACCATACTCGTCAGGGAGGGGATTCTTCCAGGCGCGACGGTATCGAGCGCTCGTCATGGGCCGGGCGCGACGGTAGCTACTGAACCGCGACCATCGATGTGGGGCAGCCAATCTTGGCTGCCGCCGGCTTTCAGCCGGCGCCGTTCTTACCGAGCCGCGACCAAAGGAAGCGTTATGAAAATTCTTTCGTTAGCCCTTGCTTTTCTTCCGTCAACCGCGCGAACGGGCGCAGCGGCGCAACAATGTAGAATAGTTGCGATCTGACGAACCCGCGAATCGAACCCAGGCCAACCGATGCCGAATTCTGCTCTCACCTCAAAAATCCTCGAAAGCCTCGACCGCTTTCGCATCGAACTCCCCTCCTGGGGATTCGCCGACACCGGAACCAGGTTCGGAAAGTATACGCAGCCCGCGGCCGCCGTCACCATCGAAGAAAAAATCAGCGACGCCGCGCAGGTCCATAAGCTTACCGGCGTCTGCCCCAGCATCGCCCTCCACGTCCAATGGGATTTTCGCCAAGGCCGCGAGAGCGCCTTCAATGTGGACAGCCGCGATAGCGCGTTCAATGTGGACAGCCGCGACAGCGCCTCCGAAGTGGCCGCGATCGCGCAACATCAAGGCATCCGCCCAGGCTCCATCAATCCGAACTTTTTTCAGAATCAGGAGTACAAGTTCGGCTCCTTCGGAAACCCCGATCGGCGGATTCGCGCGATGGCGCTTGAGCACGCGCGTGAAAGCATCGCGATCGCGAAGCATCTCGGAAGCCGCGATATCTCTTTCTGGTTCGCGGACGGGTCCAACTATCCCGGAACCGCGAATATCCGCCAGCGTAAGAAATGGTTCGAAGAGTCGCTTGCCCTGGCTCACGCGGATCTTTTCACGGATCAGCGCATGCTCATCGAATACAAACCTTTCGAGCCCGCCTTCTATCACACCGACATCGCGGATTGGGGCATGGCCGCGCACCTCGCCCGCGCCGCCGGTCCGCAGGCGAAGGTCCTCGTCGATACCGGCCATCATTACGCCGCGCAGAATATCGAGCAGATCGTGGCGTGGCTGCTCTCCGAAAATATGCTCGGCGGATTCCACTTTAACGACCGCCGTTACGCCGACGACGATCTGACATTGGGCTCCATCGATCCCTACCAGGTATTCCGAATCTTTTCGGAAATCCTGTTTTTTGAATGGGAGACCAGCTCCATCAGTGACGTCGCCTACATGATCGATCAGAGCCATAATCTGAAAGGCAAAATCGAGGCGATGATCCAGACCGTCACCATGGCGCAGGAGCTTTGGGCCAAGGCGGCGCTGGTCGATCACGAACGTCTTTCATCCGCGCAGTCGGTTCCGGATCTGATCCGCGCGGAGAGCTGTCTTCAGGATGCGTTCGCAACCGACGTTCGCCCCGCGATTCGCGAATGGCGCGAATCCAAAGGCTTGCCGCCCGACCCGATGCAGGCCTTCCGCGACAGCGGGTACCTCGACCGCATCACGGCCGCCCGCGCGCCGCGCAAAGCCTCGAGTGTTTCCACTTACGCATGACGCCGAATCCCGCGCTCGGCGTTTTCTTTCACTGGTTGGGAGGCTTGGCTTCCGCTAGTTTCTACGTTCCCTATCGATTCGTAAAGCATTGGTCCTGGGAAACTTACTGGCTGGCGGGCGGCATTTTCAGTTGGATCATCGCGCCTTGGTTGATCGCGCTGTTCCGGACCAACGATTTGTTGTCGGTTCTGCGCGCGACATCGCCGCACGATTTGTTCTGGCCGTTTTTCTTCGGATTGTTGTGGGGAGTCGGCGGGCTTACGTTCGGGCTCACCATGCGCTATCTGGGGCTGTCATTGGGGATGGCGATCGTGCTGGGATTGTGCGCCGCGTTCGGAACGCTCATGCCACCGCTGTTTGCGGGCGAATTCGCGAGCAAAGTGCTCGGCACGCAATCGGGGCGCATTATTCTGCTGGGCGTCGCGGTTTGTTTGCTTGGCATTGGCGTCGCAGGGATGGCGGGCATCGCCAAGGAACGCGCCACCAGTCTGGCCGAGCGGCGCGCCGTGATCGCGGAGTTTAACTTGAAGAAAGGAATCGCCGTCGCGATACTTTCCGGCGTCATGAGCGCGTGCTTTGCCTACGGACTTGCGGCCGGCGATCCGATCCGTGCGCTAACTCTAGCAAAAGGCACGCCGCCCCTATGGCAGGGATTACCCGTTTTGGTGGTGGTGTTAGTCGGTGGATTTGCGACCAATTTCGTCTGGTCGGTGTTTTTAAATCTCAGGAACCACAGCACTTACGAATATTTCGCGAAGCATTCCGGGAACGATGCTGTACCGCTGCTGCACAACTATCTGTTCTGCGCGCTGGCGGGCTGCACCTGGTACATGCAATTTTTCTTCTACACTATGGGCGAAACTCAAATGGGGATCTACAAGTTCTCCAGTTGGACGCTGCACATGGCTAGCATCATTATTTTCAGCAGCTTGTGGGGCCTCGCACTTAAAGAATGGAAGGGCTCGGGATCGCTCGCCCTTCGCCTGCTGTTCGGGGCGCTGCTGTTGCTGGTTTTGTCGACCATGATCGTCGGCTACGGCAACTATCTGGGCACCGGAGCGACCTAACTGGGAGTGCATACGGCGACTCCACGCGCATGGAGAGCCCCCGCGTACGTTGCGGTCACTTGGCGTCCTCTTGGCGTCGTTTTAGCGTCCTTTTGGCGTGGCGGTGTTTTGCGGTGTTTGGCGGTGGTTTGACCGACGTGCTTCTTGCGCATCGCGACCTGACTCGCCGTTCGCGGCGACGACTTTGCTCCGTCGGGCTGAAAGTGAGGGAGGTTGCGCTGGTATTCCACAAGATTCCAGTGACTTGAAGGGTGGGAATTTCTCTAGGTTGAAGCACACAGACTTGAAGTCGGTGCCACCGACCACCGACTGAAGTCTGTGCCACCTGCCTGGCGCTCCCTTACGGTCGCGGTTCCGTCAGGGAAAGCACGGCGAACTAAAGTTCGCCGCTGCATGCGTTGTTAGATCGCGCACAACGGCACGAGCGGCCTGTGCGCTTAAAGCGTGCGCCACAACGCCGGTTAAAAGCCGGCGGCAGCCAAGATTGGCTGCCCCACAAGAAAAGTGAATGGGTGAAAAGCGCGACCAGGGGGTCGCGCGCGGGTCCGCCCCACATAAGCCGATGTTAATATGAACCGTCGTATGAATCGAGCGGATGTCATGCTCCTCCTCGGCGTCGCGATGCTGGCAGCAACATCTGCGCCGGGCGTCGAGCTTCCAGTGAAGCTGTACACCACCGCCGATGGGCTGGTTTCCAATCGCGTGGGTCACGTGTTTTCCGATTCGCGAGGGTTTCTCTGGTTCGGGACCGAAGACGGCCTGAGCCGCTTCGACGGATCGCGATTCCTCAACTTCGGCACGGACCAGGGGCTGCCGTATCCGGTGGTGACGTGGATTCTGGAGGTTCGCGACGGGATTTTCTGGGTGGCCACGAACGACGGCATCGCGCGGCTGGACGCCACGGGGAACCACCTGGGGAAGTTGAGCGCGGGTCCTAACATCACAGGATCAAATGGTGCGGGGTCCAGCATCGCTAGTACGAACGGGGCCGGCTTCGTGTTCGAGAAGTTCAGGGTCAATCCGGACGCGGCGCCTAACCGGATCAATGTTCTGTATCGCGATCGCGCGGGCACCCTTTGGCTGGGGACCGACGGAGGCGTCTTTACGCTCAATGAGGCCGGCGGCAAAATCAGCTTCCGGCGCGTGGAACTATCGCTCAATCAGCCCGATCTGCTGGTCCAGATTTGGTCCCTGCTGGAGGATGACGAAGGCAGCATGTGGATCGGCACGAAATTCGGATTGGTGCGCCGGCTTCCGAATGGACGAACGGTGCGGTATTCGACCAGATCCGATATGAGCACTGGCGCCGTGTACAGCGTGATCAAAGACCGGACCGGCGTGTTGTGGGTGGCGCACTCCCAGGGGCTGTCGCTATTCCGGCCTGGTTCCGCGAAGAATTTGCCGCGCTCGGATACCTCCGCAGGTGCGCTACGGGATGACACGCTGCAACCTGCGGCAGAGAGGACCGCGAGTTCTTCCCTGGACTCGTCCCATGAACAAGCCCATGAGCCGTCCTGGCAAGGGGGCGTTTTTGAGCGGCCCGAAAAGGAGGGAAGGGCGCGCTTCCTCTCATCGGGGCATGACGTGACCGGGCTCTACGAATTCAAGGACGGTCGAATCTGGGCCACGACGCGGTTTGGAGGACTGTATGAGTTCGAAAACGGCCGCTATCGGCCGGTGAATGCAAACCGGCGTTTCATGCAGGAGCTGTCCGGCACGATCGCCGAGGATCGCGACGGCAACATTTGGCTGGGTTCGCAATCGAGCGGCGCGGTCAGAATCTCTCCTGAAGGCTTTGTTACGTACGGCCAAGCCGACGGATTGAGAAGCGCGGTGACCGGGATCATGGAGTACGACTCCACCCGGATCATCGTGCTGACGGGCGCCCGGCAGATCACCTGGTTCGACGGCGAGAAGCTCTCGCCGACCACTCTCACCGCGGCGCCCGGCCGCGAACAGTGGCGTTGGAATCAGAGTCTGCTGCGCGACCACCTGGGAGAATGGTGGGTGGCAGGCAAGGCAGGTCTGTACCGTTTTGCGAAGAACCGCGATCCGGCGCGCTTTCTGAAGACGCCGCCCACGGCGATCTATACGGTGCGGGACGGAGTGCCCGAGGACCCGATCATGCGCCTGTTCGAGGACTCACGCGGCGACGTGTGGATCTCCACTTTCGCTCCCGCGCACCAGCCGCTGACGCGCTGGAACCGCGCGACGTCCCGATTCATCCGGTATTCGGACCAGGACGGGCTGCCCGCGTTCAGCGGGCCGACTTCCTTCAACGAAGATCGCGCGGGGGACGTCTGGATCACTTTTCGCGAGGGCGGAATCGCGCGCTACCGCGCCGGTAACGACGCGGGTAAGGACGCGGGCCGGTTCCGCTACTTCACCGCGGCCGACGGATTTCCCGCGGGCCCGGTGATCACGTGTTACATCGACAGAACCGATCGGATGTGGTGCGCCACCATCGAGCATGGACTGGTGCGGATGGATCGGCGCGGCGAATCGAGGATGGATCCGGTCGAGTATTCCACGCGCCAGGGACTCTCGAGCGATCTGATTTATTCCATTGGCGAAGATCTGGACGGGCGGATTTATCTAGGCGGTGAACGCGGCCTGGACCAGTTGGATCCGGCGACGAATCATGTCCAACATTTCGACGCAAATGACGGCCTGGCCGCGGGCCGCGTGGTGCAGGTGTTTCGGGACCACACGGGAACCATCTGGCTGACCACGCGAACCGGCCTGAGCAGGCTGGTGCCGACTCCGCGCCACACGGCGCCGCCCGCGCCGGTGTTGATCAGCGGGATCCGCATCGGGGGAGTGGAAGGTCAGGTTTCGCCGTCGGGAGTGCGCGAGTTGTCCATCGGGGACCTGGCGGCCGAAAAGAATTCGCTCCAGATCGATTATCTGCGGGTGAACTTCGCGCTGGGAGATCCGCCGCGTTTTCAATACGAGCTGGAAGGAGCGGACAAGCAATGGAGCGAACCGACGGCGCTGAGGACGGTCAACTATCCGCGGCTTCCGTCGGGGAGCTATCGTTTCCTGGTGCGAGTGGCGGGATCCGGCACTGGATCCGGCGCGGCACTTGACTCGGCACTCGATTCCACGCCGGCGGTGGTCTCCTTCCGCATTCTTCCACCACTGTGGCTGAGGTGGTGGGCGATCGCGCTGGGGATGGCGGCGATCGCGGGTTCCTTCATCGCGTTCGAACGCTACCGCAACGCGCGGATGCAGGAACTGGGAGCGGCATTGACGGAATCGCAAAGGCTCACGGCGGCGTTCAAGGAAAGCGAGGCGCGTTTCCGGACGCTGGCCGAGACTGCCTCCGACGCAATCCTCACCGCCAGCGAGAGCGGTGAGATCGTGTTTGTCAATCCGGCCGCGGAGCGCGTGTTCGGGCATCCGACGGCGGCGATGATGGGCCGCGGGGCGGGCGAGTTCATCCCGGATTTCATGAACCAGTTGCGCACGGACGAAATGCGCCACGCTCCGTGGAGAGCGGTGGAGGTGATCGGGACGCACGCGGCCGGACGGGATGTGACCCTAGAAGTATCGTTCGCCGGATTCACGCGCGAGGGGCAGCGCTACGTGACCGCGGTGGCGCGCGACATCACGGAGCGCAAGCGCGCCGACGAAGTGCTGCGCCGCAGCAGGGAGGAGCGGATCGCGGAGATCGAGCGGGTCCGCAGGAGGATCGCGGCCGACCTGCACGACGATATCGGGTCCAGCCTGACACAGATCTCGATTCTGAGCGAAGTGGTGCGGCAGCGGATGGGCGAGTCCGAAGGTTCCGTGGCCGGTCCGCTGTCGTATATCGCGCGGGCGTCGAGCGAGCTGATCGACAGCATGAGCGACATCGTGTGGGCGATCAATCCTCAGCGGGACCGGTTGAGCGAGCTGGTGCATCGCATCCGGCGCTTCGCGGCGGATACGCTCACGGCGCGGAACATCGCGTTCCGGCTGGATCTGCCGGGCGCGGACGACGATCTTAGGCTCGAAGGAAACCTGCGGCGCGAGCTGTTTCTGATTTTCAAGGAGAGCATCAACAACGTGGTGCGCCACTCGGAGTGCTCGGAGGCGGAGATCGAGATGAAACTGGCGGGCGCGGGCCTGGAATACAGCATCCACGATAACGGCTGCGGCTTCGATCCGGATGTGGCCGGCGAAGGGCACGGTCTGGCGAGCATGCGCAGCCGGGCCCAGGGAATCGGGGCCGCTTTCGAGCTCAAGTCGGCACCGGGCAAGGGAACGCGAATTCGGCTTTCGGTGCTGTTGCCGGAGCAATACAATGCGAGTTGAGGAGGGGGTAGGCTCGGGATGACGGGAGATGGAGTGACGTTGGATGACGCGCGGCGAGGAGGTGCGGGACGGCGCGAGATCCCTCGCTTCGCTCGGGATGACAGGGGTGGGATGGGTGGTGTTTGCAAGGCCCGCTACAAGAACGGGTAGTGACGAAACGCAATGAGCGAGATACGCTTGTTGCTAAGCCTGCAATAGACTAAGACTGGTGCCGGTGTCCTCCGACAAGCCGATCAACGTTGCCATTGTGGAAGACCGGCGCGAATTGCGCGAAGGCCTGAGCATGTTGATCAACGGCACGGAGGGCTTTGTCTGCCCGGGCAAGTATCGATCGATGGAGGAAGCGCTCAGCGCGATGGCCGCAACCGCGCCTCCCGACATCGTTCTCAGCGATATCGGGCTGCCGGGAATGAGCGGCATCGAAGGCATCCGCCTGCTGAAAGACCGGTTCCCGAGTTTGATCATCCTGATGTTGACGATCTATGAAGACGACGAGCGGATCTTCGACGCGATCTGCGCCGGGGCGTGCGGGTACCTGTTGAAAAAAACCCCGCCGGCGCGATTGCTGGAAGCGCTGAGGGAAGCGGTGCAGGGCGGCGCTCCGATGTCGCCGGAGGTGGCGGCACGGGTGATCTCTTTATTTCGGGAAATCCGGCCGCCGCAACGGCCCGAGTATGAATTGAGCCCCCACGAAACTCGCCTGCTGAAGTTATTTATCGAAGGCCAACTACAAAACCGCTGCCGCGGAACTGGGCGTCACGGTCCACACCGTATCGTTCCACCTGCGCAGTGTCTACGACAAACTTCAGGTTCACTCCAAGTCGGAAGCGGTCGCGAAGGCGCTGCGGAATCGGCTGGTCTAGGGGCGGCCGAGGCCGGGACACTACAAGAACGTGTAGCGGGATCCGGAGCCTCCGGCTGTATTCTGCTGGGAGGACAACAGCCGTCGCGTTAGGAGACATTGTGCGCCACCCGGAGGAATCCATGATCGGAGGATTTCGGCCGAGGATTTTCGGAGGGAAAATGCAGCCAGGATTTTCAATCAGATTCAAGACCCCGCTGGGGCTGACCGCGGGAATAGCGATCGCTCTCGGGATGATGTCGTGTCCGAACGTTGGATGGGCGTCCGTCTCCATCTGCACCAGCAGCGCTGTTACGCTCGCGTCGTTCGGTGCAACCGATACGGGCGACGGTTGCATAAATGCGGATCAGAGTTTCAGTAATTTCGCCACCAGCAGCGCTGCGGGGCCAACGCTGACCAACAGCGACAACAAGATTGCGGCGACCAACACGTTCTCCTCGGTTTCCACGCCCTGGACGGTGACCGATCTGTTCACGCCCGTAGCGGCATCCGACTGGGAGACGAGCGGCGCATCCGGAAACCTAGCCGCGGGAATCACTGTTTTGACCGACAGCCAGCAAAACTACATCACCAATCCTTTTTATCCGCCGCCTGACCCTGGCCACGCGCTGTTCCTGACTTCGCTGAAGCTGATCGCGACGGGCAGCACCGGGAATGGCACGGGCGTTCTGGGCGATAACATGTCCATGAGCGCCGACTTCTGCATCGGCAACAATGCCTGCACCAACCCCAACTTCGAGGTCCAGTTGAGTGCGGACTGGGGCCAAAATACTTCCACGGTGACGGCCTATACGTGTTCGGTGGGTGCGTCGGTCACGGCTTACTTCAGTTGCGGAAGCAGCCAGAGCGACACTCCCATCACGGTGACGTTTCTCCAGGCGATCGCGACCGTCACCGTGGAGGACGGCTTCAATATGGTGACCAACAAAGCCGGCACCACGGATCAATTGATAAGTTTCGCGAACGTATGGGGCGGCGAGGAGTTGCCGATCGGTTCGGAGTCGCCGGAGCCGTCCACGTTCGTGATGCTCGGCGCGGGAATTGCCGGTATGGCCTTGCTCCGCTCGCGTCGCAAGGGCCGCGTGTCCGAAGTGACGGTATCCCGCCGTCCCAACTTTAGTGCTGGTAAACGCGACTACAAGAACACGTAGTGTCACAGCCGAGCGCCGGCTTTACTCTAGTCAAGTAACAAAACCGGAGGATCTGACAGACCGGCAGGCGAGAAGACCGCCTGCCCCACGTCCTACTTCTTCGGAGCCTCGCGCTCTTCCTTGCGCGCGCCGCCCAAAATGTCGACCATCGCGTAGTTGCCTTCGTGGCAGGCGTACTCAAACACCGGACCTGGAGTGCTGCTGAATGGATATTCGATGGTCCAGGGCTTCGAAAACGTGGTGGGGTCGTCAATGGTGGCGCGATAGAGAAGAGTATTCGTGCCGATGCGCGTGAACCGCTCGATGACGTGCAGGTTCGCTGACGATCCGCGGAAGTTGACCTGCGGATTGAAATTGACGGTGTCGACCACCAGCGTATCGCCGTCCCAATGACCCACTGAGTCGCCCAGCCACTTGCGGATGGTATCCGGGTCGTGGCTCGTGTTCATGCGGATGATGCGCGCATCGTGAACCATCTCGACCAGAATCACCACCGCATCGGGAGTCTGGACGATCTGATAGTTGTTGTTGTAGAGCACGGGCAGCATGGGCGGCCCCGAGCTGGAACCAAAGCTCATCAGGCAGCGTTCGGATAGCGGACGATTCTTGGCCGAGTCGGTGGCGCCGCCGCCGCGTCTCCCCGCGGCCATACGCGTGCGCGCCTCGGCTGTAATCGGAGGGACCTTGCCCTCCGGAGGATCGATGACCAGTGAAGTGCGCTTCACTCCATCGACACGCGCGAGTTCCGAACCGCGATCGATAAACAGGGCGTTGTAGCCGCCGGTTTCACCGGACCCGGCCCGGCGATGGAAATCCGCATCGGCCTTGCCGTCGGCAGCCGCGACTTCATCGGTCTGGGCCTTCTCCCATTTGGCGGCTTCCTCGTCTGTGGCGGTCGCTTTTCCGGCGAAGGCGGCGGGGCGCTCCATGGGAGTGAGGGTCGCGTTGGTCCACACGCCTTGCAGGTCGGGGTGACCGTCGGCGGTGCGCGGCGTTGAGTTGGTGGTCTGGCGTTTGGCCGCCGGGGCCGAGGTGGTTTGCGCGGATGTGGTCTGACCGGCGAGCGGGACGATCATCGCGAGCAGCAATAGCGGGGCGAAGCGGGATAGGGGAAAGCGATAGCTCATCTGGCTCCTCTTTCCTACGAGGATCTCACAAATTCGCCATGGCGAGGCGGTTTGGAGGTCGAGTTGGGGTAAGCTTGTGTGGCGCTTCCGCGAGCGCCGCTTCTGGATGGTTTCTCCGAGAAGCGACATGCGGCCAAATTGAATTCCGTCGTCCTGCACTGTAGCGCTTTGTATATACTTTATGCTACCCTGCGAGTGTGGTCATTTCGGGGTTTGACTGGGACGAAGACAATGTCCTCCATATCGGGAGGCACGAATTCACCCCCGAAGAAGTCGAGGAGGTTTTGCGGGCAAGTATAAGGTCCGGCGAACCCGTGAAAAGCTATACATTGCTTTGGGCGAAACGCTTGACGGCCGGTTGGCATTTGTGGTGTTTCGCCGCCTGGCCAGAGGCGTGATCCGAGTGATCACGGCCCGCAATATGGAGGACAGCGAGCGGCGCCTGTTCCGGCGCAAGTAGGTGGATCATTATGAAGAGAAAACTCCAACGGGCAAGAGCACCTTTACCGAAGTTTCCGTCGGACAAGGCGGCTGCCGAGTACTTTCAGACGCACTCCGTGGCGGAGGTGTGGAATCAACTGGCCGAGGGTAAAGCCGCGAAGCTCTCGAAATCGCTGGCAAAGGCGATTCGGGAGCGCCATGCGGCGGCAAAGGCTCCGATTTCGATTCGATTGGGTGTCGACCAGATTGCCGCTGCCAGAACGATCGCGTCAGCCAAATCGGTCGGCTACCAGACGCAGTTGCGGATGTGGATTGCCGAGGGGATTCGTCGCGAGGCGAAGCAGGCGTAGTCCGCCTGCCTCACGCAAGCGCGGGATTGTCCTGGAAAAGCTGATATGCACGCTGGGCTTCGCGTTGAACGTCGAGGGGTAGCTTGGAAAAAAGACGCCAGAACTGGCGAGTGGTCCGTGATTGCATCAAAGCAGATCGGCCAACGGCAGCGTCTCGCCCCTGTCGTCTTCCTCGATGGCTTCCCGCGCCATGCGCCGGATCACGTCGCGCTTCTCGTCAAAGCGCCTTTTCCAGGCTTCCTCGTCGGCCAACGATGCCAGGATCTGGGATGCGATTGCCTCCTGCTCGTCCGGAGGCAGAGCGACGACCTTCTCAAGCGCTTTCTCGAGGAGCGACGACATGCTTTCATGTTACCAGCGGACATCGAGATGCAGCTTCGAGGCAGAGAGGACGGTTGCCCCACTTGGCCCGCACCGATGCTTACTTCGCCCCTCGCTCTTTCGCGGCCGCTGCCAACATATCTTCCATCGAATAATTGCCCTCATGACAGGCGTATTCGATAATGCGTTCCTGAAGCTTCATCAGGCGGATCCTGGCGGTCCAGGGTTTCGTCCACGTCGCCGGATCGTCGACGCGAACCACGTAGTCAATCTCTCCGGGACTAACGCGCGTGAAGCGTTCTACCAGATGGAGACCTTCCGTCGACCCCATGAAATAGCTCTCGGGGGAAAAGTTGGCCGTATCTACCACCAAGGTCTTGCCTTCCCATCGTCCCCGCGAGTCTCCGTTCCATGTGCGCATACTCTGCGGAAGGTGAGGGCGGCCGTCCAAGGGAACGATGCGAGCGTCGTGGATTCCGGACATCAGGATCACAACGTACCCCGGACTCTGAATAATCTGGTGATACCCTTCGGGCACGGTGCCATAGATGCCTATTCGCGGCACACCATAAGTAATGCAGCGCTGCTCCGGCAAGAGATCTTTTGGCCCTGTGGGAGCGCGGACCCCAAATCTCATGGCTCTGAAGTCAGCAACGCGCTGCTGTCCGGCGTCCGTCAGCGGAGGGATTCGCCCGTCAGGGGGATCGATGACGATCGAGGTCCGGTTGTCGAAGTCCCGATCCAGCAGCTCGTCAGCGCTTTCTACAGAGCCAGTAGGGTTCTTCCAAATCTCGGGATTTGCCAGAACAGCCAGAAAGAGATTATCTCCGACAGGGAGGTCGCTGTTTTGATCCTTGAAGAGTCGCTTTGCCCGTTTCCTGAATTCCTCGACTTCAGCATCCGTCAGATTCTGACGTCCTGCCAGCTCTTTGGGCCGCTCGAAAGGAGCCGCCCAGGTGTTCATCCAGACTCCCTGCAAATCGGGCTGGCCGTCCGGCGTTCGCGACGTAGCTGAACCATGGGCCGCATTCTGGATTGAACTTTGGCGTTTGGACGCCGGGGTCGCATTGGTTTGACCCGCGGTTTGACCGGCAAGCGGGACGATCGTCACGAGCGCAAATAGCGGGGTGAAGCGGGATAGGGAGAAGTGAGTACTCATCTGGCTTCTTCGGCGCGATACACCTCGCCTATGCGATGTCAAACGATTTTACCTCTTACGAGCCGCGACCAAAGGGAGCGGTTATAAAAATCGCGATCCACGCCCTCTCGTGAGCCGCGACCAAAGGGAGCGGTTATGAAATAATGAACCGCGACCGTCAGGGAGCGGTACACGGAACCTTTGCACTCAGTTACTGGAGCCGATCACCCAACCCAGCGATGATGCTCTTCGCCGCGCGCCGCCCCGTGCGGATGCAATCCGGAATCCCGATCCCCTCATAACCATTGCCCGCCAAATGCAACCCCGGAATCGCCGCCGCGCGATCTTGAATCTCGCGCACCCGATCGCCATGTCCCACGACATATTGAGCCATCGACCGCGGCCACCTGGCGATCGTGTGATACACCGGCGCGGCGTTCAACCCCAGAATGCGGCGCAGTTCTTCGCGCGCCATCCCCACCAGCGATTCGTCCGACTCGGCCAAGGCTCCACCGTCCTCCACGCCGCCGAAAAAGCACCGCAGCACGATTCGATTCTCCGGCGCGCGAAATGGAAATTTCGTATTGACAAAAGTGCACGCGGCCAGGCGCTTCCGCTCGCGCTTGGGAACCAGAAATCCGAAACCGGCGCGCATGCCGTCAAACCCGGCTGCGTCGTAGATCAGCGAAACGATAGCCGAGGAGCTGTACGGAATCCCGTCCAGCAATCCGGATAATTCGCCGTCGATCCCGCGCACCAGTTCCGCGGCCGACCAAGCCGGCCCCGCCAGAATTACGTGATCGGCTCCGATCTCGTGGCCGCTCGCGCGCAAGCGATAGCGGTTCTCTCGCGTTCGGACGATCGCCTCCACTTTACCGTGCTCTACGTGTAAATCTTTCGATAGAGCCTCCACCATCCCACCTAGACCGCGCTTCAGCGTCCTGAATAGCGACGGCTCCTGCTTCAACCCCCGCCCGTCCTGAGGCGCGACCGTTAGGGAGCGCGTGTTCACCGTTACGGAGCGCGTGTTCTTTGAAACCGGTCCGTCGGGGCGAGGACCTGCTTCGGACTTCAAGCCCCGCCCGTCAGGGCGGGGATCTGTCGACTTCGGCCTCGATTTGATAACCGCCCGGGACAAACTCCCGACGCGCTGCTCCATCTCGACGAAGCGCGGCAGCACGCTGTTCACGCTCAACTCGCGCGGGTCGCCGCCATAAATGCCCGATAGCAAAGGCTCGGCCAGGTACTCGAGAGTCTCTTTGCCAAAATGATCGATCACGAATTCGGCGACGCTTCGGTCGGGATACGTGCGCGGCCGGCGTAGCAACTCACGCGCCATTCCCAGCTTGGTTCCCCACGAGAGCAGCGGCGTGAGAACCATCGGAATCACTTTGGTCGGCGCGATCATCATGATGCCTTCCGGCAGCGCAATAAGCCGCCCGTTTTTCAGAATGTAGGTGGTGCGCTGATGATCGTTCGACCCGATCACGTCGCTTTCGAGGCCGAGTTCCCGGATCAGCGCGAGTGCTTCAGGCTTGGCGGAAATAAAACTGTCGGGGCCGCAATCGAGCACGCAATCCTGCCAGCAGCGAGTTTCGATCACGCCGCCCAGTCGCGGCGATTTCTCGAAGACCGTGCACTCGACCCCCGCGCGGTGAAGATCGTAAGCGGCTGAAAGCCCCGATATCCCCCCGCCGACAATCAAAACCCGCGTCCCCGTATTCCGACTCCTGACTGCTGACTCCTGACTTCTTTATGACGGCTTAAACTCGCGCACGATCTCGACGCACGCCTTCACATTGTCCACCGGAGTCTCCGGCAGAATCCCGTGGCCCAGATTGAAAATGTGCCCCGGCCGCGATCCGGTTCGTTTCAGCAGCTCATGCACGCGCGCGCGCAATTCCGGCAGCGGCGCGAATAATACCGCCGGATCCAGATTGCCCTGCACCGCCGACCGGTAGCTGATGTCCATCCACGCCTGATCGATGTTGATCCGCCAGTCCACGCCCATCACGTCGCCGCCGGCTGCGTGCAGTTCGCGGAAGAATCCCGCCGCGCCCGTGCCGAAGTGGATCACCGGAACCCCCGCCGCTCGAATGCGCTCGATCAGCGCCCGCGAATACGGCGCCACGTAGCGCACATAATCGTCCGGACCCAGCGCGCCCACCCAGCTATCGAAAACCTGAATGATCCGCGCCCCAGCCGCCACTTGCAGCACCGCGAACGATCCCAGCACGTCCACCAGCTTGCCCATCAGCCGGCGCCACAGCGTCTCGTCGCGATACATCATCTGCTTGGTCTTGATGAAATTGCGCGATGGCCCGCCTTCAATCATGTAGCTCGCCATCGTAAATGGCGCGCCCACGAACCCGATCACGGGAACGCGCCCGGCGAGCGCCTTCACCACCAGTTGGATCGACTCGCCTACATAACCCAGCTCGTCCGTATTCGAAATCGAAAGGCTGTCGATATCGCTCGACGTGCGCACCGGATTGCTGATCACCGGCCCCTCGCCCGCGACGAACTTCAACTTCAGCCCCATCGGCTCCACCGGCAGCAGCAAGTCCGCGAAGATAATCGCCGCGTCCACGTCCAGCAGCTCCACGGGTTGCAGAGTGACCTGCGCCGCCAGCTCCGGGCGCTTGCAGATTTCCAGAATCCCGTGGTGCGCGCGAATATCGCGGTATTGCTTCATGTACCGCCCCGCCTGCCGCATAAACCACACCGGCCGCACGTCGGTTGGACGGCGGCGGCAGGCATCGAGGAATCGGCTGTTCATTGGAGCCACGCGCATCAGTTCACTCCCACCCCTTGGACAATGTTTGCTATCACTTGCTGGTACTTTTGGGGGAAGTGACGGGCGGCAAGAGCCTGCTTTCACCTTCAACCCCGACGAGACGGGCAACTGCTGTCTCATCAACAAAGTTAGCACATCGGGATCAAAAGACGGCGGTCTTGACGGTGTTTTGACGGTGTTTTCCCGGTTT
>Ga0182024_10007515_pt1 | contig 23464 bp, 19 predicted proteins | sample P32metaG_FD_120480 | JGI IMG/M metagenome (GOLD analysis project Ga0182024, IMG submission 120480) | Permafrost microbial communities from Stordalen Mire, Sweden - P3-2 metaG (Illumina Assembly) | ecosystem: Environmental > Terrestrial > Soil > Wetlands > Permafrost | place: Sweden: Stordalen... | reverse complement strand
TCGAGCGCGTGGTCTTCTTTTTCGTTGCGGCCGCGCGGTCGCGTTCCCGCCAAAGGCCGGTAGGAGGCATTGCGCCCTTGCACTTTCACGAGCATCTCGGGCGAACTGCCGACGACAGAAACATCGTCGAGGCGCAAAAAATATAGATAGGGCGACGGATTCACGACGCGTAGAGCGCGGTAAATTTCAAACGGGTCGGCAGAGGTCTTCGCTGAGAATCGCTGGCTGGCGACGACCTGAAAAATATCTCCGGCGCGAATGTATTTCTTCGCTTTGCAAACGCCCGCGGTAAATTGTGCCTTCGTCATGTTGGATTCAACCCGCAGAGGGCCGCCGTTGCGCGTGCGGCGCGGCGGTGGCAGGGGCTGTTCAAGCAGTTTCCGCGCGCGCTGAATTTCTCGAATGGCTGCGTCGTATTTTTCGCGCAGGCTTTCTTTGCCTTCAGTGAAGACGTTGCGAACGATCCACACGCGGTGCTGCACGTGATCGAAGACGACCAGTCCCAGATAAAACATCATCACGCAATCGTCGAGGGCCATATCATCGCGGCCGGCGGCAGGGATTTTCTCTACGAGCCGAACCATGTCATACGCGAAGTAGCCGATCGCTCCCGCAACCAGCGGCGGCAGGCCCGGCACGCGTACCGAATGGTAGCGCTGTGTGAGGCGCCGTAATTTCTCAACCGGATTGTCCTCAAAAAGAACACGCTTGCCGCCGCTCTCGAGCGAGCAATTGCGGCCCCGCGCCCGGAACACCTCGGAAGGATTTGCGCCAGTAAAAGTGTAGCGCGCGATGTTCTCGCCGCCCTCAACGCTCTCGAGCAGGAAAGAATACCTGGCGTCGCGCGCCAGGCGAAGGTGCGCGCCCACTGGGGTGAGCAAGTCTGCCGTGTAGGTCTCGTAGACCGGCACGAGATTGCCTTGTTTCGCGAGCCGGGTGAATTCTTTGAAGTCGGGCTGGATCATCTCTGGGCCTTGCTGTTCCTGTTGAGCGGCAAACGGACGCTCATTTTTTCTCTTCGCGCTCGAGAGCGCGAACAACCGCGCGGCGCATCGCTGCATGCGGGGCTCGCTGGCCGGTCCAAATTTCCCACTGCGCGGTGCCTTGCGCGACGAACATATCGACGCCGGAAACGGTTTGGATGCCGCGGCGCGCTGCAAGTTGCAGGAGTTTTGTCTCGCGCGGCCGGTAAATGGTGTCAAATACCAGCCTGCCGTTCAATTCGTTCGCGTTGAGTGGCGATTGGCTGATGTTCGGATGCATTCCCACAGGTGTGGCGTTCACAATTGCGTCGAACGACTCGGTGCGTAGATGCTTGCGCTCGATGGCCTGCCCGCCCGCGGCACGAGCCAGAGGCTTCGCCTTTTCGATGCGCCGGGCCCAGACGTAAACCGCCGCGCCAGCCTGCGCAAAAGCAAATGCAACGGCACGGGCGACGCCACCCGCGCCAAGAATCAAAACGCGGCTGCCTTTCAGCGGGATGCGGTTTTGCAGCGTACGCAGCACGCCAACGTAATCCGTGTTGTAGCCGTAGAGCTTTCCATTTCCGCGAACAACCACCGTGTTCACCGCGCCGATTTTCTCTGCGAGCGGGTCGCAACGATCCAGATAACGCAAAATGCGCTCTTTGTGCGGGATCGTGACGCTGAAGCCTCGGATGCCCAGCGGTTGAACCGTGCCGATGAAGTCCTTCAGGTCGCGAACGAGAAACGGCAGGTAGACCGCGTTGACCCGGCGCGCCTGAAAGCCCGCATTCTGCATCGCGGGCGAAAGGGAGTGTCCGATAGGGTCCCCGATCACGCCGTAGACACGCGTTCGGCGATCCACCTTGTCCGCACGATAGACACTGATCGCTTCATCAAGTAAGACTTGGCCGGGAGCGGTGGCATTTTCTACCGGTGCGTAGATCAGAGCGCTGCCTTCGCGGGGTGCAAGCAGACGCACCGGCATCGCGATATCGCCCAGCGGGATAGCCACGATATTCCGCTGGGAACGGGCGAAGCGGAGCAGCATCAGACTATCTGCCAGCGAGTTGCAATGCGCGGCGATCTTGATGGCATCGGGCGCGTCGCGCCTCAGGTCCGCCGCCACCCGTCTCAGATTTTTAGGCATGCGCTTGAAAAAGTGGGCCGACCTCAGCTGGCGCCCTTCACCCAGCAGTACATCCAAAAGCTCCGGCGGGCAAAGCGAGGCGGTTTCGACCTCGAGGTCATACCACTGGCAACCGGCACGAATCGCTTCCGCGAGGTGAAAGAGCTGCTTGGCAATGCTTCCTTTGTAGCGGCCACCTCCGTCCAGGCGGCGACAGGTAGCTATCAGTGTCGCTTTCTGCTTCGGTTGAGCAGCCAGCCATTGCAAGAAACGCCCAATTTCGGCGTCGTTTGAAAGCCAATCAAGGCGCAATTCGGCCAACTTTGTGCGCCGCAGGGCATGCAAGAGTTCCCTCCGCATCTCCGCAGCTTGCGGAGCGGCCACGACGGCGCAGATTGTAGCGCTGCCTATCATGCAAGATTCCTGCTTCCAGTGGATTCGAACCGGCGGGAATGGAACTCACCGAAGCTGTTGGAAATAAAGCTTCTACCATGCGGGTACCAATATGTAAAGTGGCTGGGACCATTGTCTTGACGCTCCGCGACCGCTTTGTTACGGTCAGCATATTGGGCAGTACTAGTTCTAGTAGAGCCCGAAACAAAGGAGTGCGAGTTATGCGTGGGAAAATCGTACTTGCGAGTCTCTTTCTCGGTCTGTGCGGAGTTGCCGCGTCAGCCCAGAACGCTACCGAGCCCTTCCCGAACGATGTCTATTGTTCCGGGATCGTGACGACCGAAGCCGTCCCACGCGACAACTACATCGTTACAGGCGACGAGTCCAACACGAGGATTGTGTTTAGCCAAAACGACTACGTCTTTATCAGCAAAGGTTCATCGCAAGGAGTAAAGGTCGGTGACGAATTTTCAGCCGTCCGACCGGTGGAAGAGCCAACCAAATATGAATGGACGAAGTGGCAATTTTCGATCCTGCGCAAGATGGGCACCGTATGGGAAGACGAAGGGCGTCTAAAAGTGGTCGACGTGCGGCCGAACCTCTCCGTCGCGCAGGTAGAGCGTGCGTGCGGATATGTGCAACGCGGCGATATTGTAGTTCCTTTCATCCAGCGCCCTGAACCTCCCCTTAAGACCGTTGCGAATTTCGACCGGTTTGCTCCCGCGAACGGCAAAACGCTTGCCATGGTAGTCACGAGCCCGAAATTCGTATCGCTGGTGGGCAAAAACGATTTTGTCTATGTGAATCTGGGCAACACGCAAGGTGTGAAGGTTGGCGACTACTTCCGAATCTTCCGCTATACGGGCACCCAGAATGAGACGGCCTACCAGACCCCTCGTTTCGCCTTCGATGTGGATGGGGACTTTGGGCCGACCTATGGTTATGGCGCTGTATCCAAGAAATGGAACTCGACGAACGTACCGCGCGAGGTGCTGGGCGAAGGAGTCGTGCTGAGGACCGGACCCAACTCTGCAACCGTGCTCATTACGTTTAGCAACCGAGAAATCTACGCTGGGGATTATGTGGAACTGGAATAGCCAGAGCGGTGTCGCCCTGGCTAGGCTGGTTCTTCCGCTTTGGTCCGAAGGCTTGATTCGCTGAATACTTCCGCGGTGAAGGCTTGAATTCGCGTGGAGTCATCTTGCCAGGCATTTGGCTCAAGCCCTCCCTTCATGCAAGTCTCCTCGAGGAAACGCTGTGCCGACCAATGAAATTCCGTCGCGACTTGCGGAAGCAATAGGCCTCGTTGCGAGCCTCTGCTGACGATCAGACCATGACGCCTGGGTTCGACTTCTTCCGGTTTCACATCATCGGGAAACGAGAGGATCGAAAGTTCGATGTCGACTTCATTCACCTCGTCCAAAGCCACGGGATTGAAGCGAGCATCTTCGAGAGCTGCGGCCTTCGCACAGTATGCGACTACGTGAATCAGAGGGATGTTGGAAGCGAGTTGTCCGATGCAGCCCCGCAGCCGGCCCCGCAGGCGCAAGGTGACGAAGGCTCCGCCGGGCTTGGAGGATTTTTCGGGAGATTTCTCGTCGTGGGGAAGATGAATATCTTCGAAGAGCTCGCCGCGCTCAACAGCCAGGGTCAAGGCGCGTCTGGCAACGTCCAGAAGCAAGTGCTTTTCGCGGTCAGCGACTAAGGACATCCTGCGCTTTTTCTTTTGGCTCGGCGATCAGCACGCGGCGATGCCGCTCCTGCACGCGGAAGTTGATCTGGCCCCAGAACATCTGGAAATAGTGAACGGCCGAGACAACCGCGCTTATGACGACGAGCCACATCAAGGTCGTGCCGAGCGATTTTAGCACCGGGTATTTCGCCGTGAGGATTACAGCACAGCCGGCGATCACCTGCAAAATCATCTTCGTCTTGCCCAAGGCAGAGGCTGGGATCACAAGCCCTTCGACCGACGCAATTTCCCGAAGTCCCACGACGATGAATTCGCGGCCGATGATGATGACGACCATCCACGCCGGAACGAGGCTCATCTGCACCAAGGAAATGAACGCGGCGGAAATTAAAAGCTTATCGGCGATCGGATCAAGAAGAATGCCAAGCGTCGTGACTTCGCGGCGCTTACGGGCAATGTATCCGTCCATCACGTCGGTGGCTGCGGCGACCAGCAGGATGAGGACACCCCACACCTCGAAATGAATCGGCAACCCCCAGAAATCCCAGTTAGGCTGGCGGGTCAATAGAACAACCACGAGTAGTGGAACGAAGAAGATCCGCAGGGTCGTCAGGCTGTTCGGCAGATTCATTCTGTTCCCGGAAGGCGTTTGAGCGGGTCTCAATTATTTTAAACGCCCAGCCCACTATAGTCCCCTGTAACTGTTGCGTCAACCAGCGCAACCTCCGCCGCGAGCCCTGGCAGAATGCCGTTTGCGCAGCACCCAATGTAACAAATCATTCTTCTAGTACTGTTTAGCGACATCATTGCTGCAAACCTGTGCAAATTTCGGTGGGACAAACTGCGAGCTCTTCACAACGGATATCCCGGTGAGAATCGACTCGTGAAGAGTGGATCTGACTGATAGAGAATAACTTGCATCATTCCAGCTGTTCCCTGGAGTTTAACGCCATCAGCACTGGTGCGGTCTTTTGCGGCGCCGAGGGCCCCTCTTTTCCACAGTGATTTCCACAGTCCTGGCGGTTTGGCACGGAAATGAAAATACAAAAAAAGCAGGGACTTGCTGCTTTCCGTAGCCTGAAATCCGCACCTTTAAGTCAGTTTTCCTCTGCGGCAGGCACCGCAGAAGCTTCCAGCGCAAACTGCGCCAATTTACGCGCGAGCGACTGAGGAATCTCCGCATCGATCAGCAAGTGACCGTCAGTCAGCTGGGAGTCAAGGATGCGACCGCCTGCCTGGACCAGCGAAAGGTTGCGACCATCGGAGACCGGTATCCGCAGAGTCAGACGCGTCAGAGGGTCGACCGGCATCGCGGCATCGATATGGGCGAGCAAATCGTCTAGTCCCGCACCCGTCACGGCCGAGGTAAAAACCGTTCGGTCGTGGCGCCCGTTGGATTTCGTAAGTGCTGCCAATTCGTCCTGGCCTAAGCGATCGATTTTATTCAAGACGTGCAGGCGCAGCCGATCCTGAACTCCCAAATCCCGAAGCACCTTCTGCACCTCTGCGTCTTGTTCGGCATGAGTAGGACTCGAGATATCGGTTACCTGGAGGATGAGCGCGGCCTCCTGAACTTCTTCGAGCGTCGCGCGAAAGGCCGCGATCAAATCCGGCGGAAGGTCTCGGACGAAACCCACCGTGTCTGAGAAAAGGACACGCCGGCGCGACGGCAAACGAACCGCGCGAATGGTTGGATCGAGGGTGGCGAACATTTTTGAAGAAGTGAGAACCGTCGAATGGGTCAGCGCGTTGAATAACGTTGATTTTCCGGTATTTGTGTAGCCCACGAGCGCGACCATTCCGAGCGGAACCGCCTGGCGAGCGCGGCGCCGTGTGGTGCGCTGTCTGCGCACCGTTTCGATCGCTTCCTGGATTTTTCGAACGCGATCGCGGATGCGGCGCCGGTCGGTTTCTAGTTTCTGCTCGCCGGGTCCGCGCGTTCCGATACCGCCGCCGAGCCGCGAGAGCTCTTCGCCTCGCCCGGTTAACCGCGGCAGCAGATAATTCAGCTGCGCGAGCTCCACTTGAAGCTGCCCTTCGCGCGTGCGCGCGTGCGTGGCGAAAATATCCAGAATCAGCTGGGTGCGGTCGATCACACGGCAGCCAGTGCCTTTTTCCATGTTGCGCAATTGCACGGGCGTGAGGTCGTGGTCGACGATAACGAGCGGCACGTGACGCGACTGTGCCTCCGTGCGAATTTCTTCCAGCTTGCCTTTCCCCACCAGCGTTGCCGGATCGAGCGCGTCACGAACTTGCAGCAGAGTGCCTCCGATGGCGGCTCCGGCGCTATAAGCCAGCTCTTCAAGTTCGGCAAGCGAGTCGCGCGCGGCAGGCGACGAATGTTGACTCCGCGCGTGCGCACGTTTCTTCAAGCTCACGCCAACGAGCAAGACGCGCTCTCGCCTATCCAACGACTGCGTAGTTTTCATCCGAGTAGCGGCAACCGATCAGCCGAAGGGATTCGGAAATTCATCAGCAATGCTTAACTATACGCCTGAATGAGCAGAACTCCTCACGGTCGAGATGGCAAATCAGTACGTATTAGTACTACTAAACTAAACCGTGCGCCAATCCGCCCTTCGGCTCCTGGCACTGGCCGACGGCGGCCAGTCAGGGGTCGGGTCAGAGTGAACAAATCGGCAGGAGACTACATCGAGTTTGGGCATCATGGAAGCTGAAGCAGTTGGTAGATGCCGAGAAAAAATTACGGCTAACCCGGTTGGGATCGAGCCATGGCGGTTGGGTGGTGCCGGAGGAATTGTTACACAGAGGGAAAGTAGCCTTGTGCGTTGGCGCGGGAGAAGATATTGGTTTCGATGTGGAATTGAACACACGCGGTTTGGGCGTGGGTGACACTTCTCAGCACCTCGTATTGCGCACCTTCGATATCTACCTTCTGCAATCGCACTTGCTGCAGGTGCAACCAGCCGCACATCCTTCGCAGGGTCATGCATCTGGCTTCGAAGTAATCCTCGGTCTCCTGCAGATTGACGATTGAGTGGCTCACATGGCTCTTGTCTTTCGGCGAAAAGAACCGCATGGTTTTCTCCTCGTTCCCCAGGCCCATATCCACGAATCGAAACAGTTCCTTTTGAATCTTGTAAGTCGTATAGCTTTTCGGCGGAGTGATCGATCGCCACTCGGCACCCCGTTTCAGCCGCGCGCAAGACTTCATCCACATGTTTTTTTACCCGGGGAGTGGGATCGACTACAGCTTCCGCCACCTCGAGCAATCGAACGCGCTATTTATGTTAAGCTGAAAGCGAATCGCGATAGCAATGACCACGAACGGACAAGGGTTAGGTTCGTACTCGGGAAATCTACATAAATCCAAGTAGCAGCAGACTAAGGCAGCACGTCCCGCCCGCAGCCCTTTCCACCTCGGCGCCTCCCCTATGGAATATGACCCTATCGGAGAGTCTCGGATTGTCTGTAGGACGGTGGTATGGTAAGTGTCGCAGGTCAGGCATTGCTCATGGAGAGCGATCCGTCTCTCGGTGGGACCAATCTTGAAGTTGGCCGTCAAGCCTCTAGGAAAGAATTGAGGTGCGCGTGCCGCCGTCCGCAACCGGAAAAGGTTGTAGACTCGTCAGCTGAAACAGTCGTCATTGGGTACACTTTTCCAAACCGTTGAACCGCCGCGATCGAGAGTCCCTCGATTCCTTGGATACGCGTTGGCATTGGCCTCCCTGGTTTGGGTGCTGCACGATTTTCACGTCGTTCAGGCGATGCACCAGATCGCGAACGTGAACTGGAAGTGGGTGGTGCTCGGAATGGTGTTTGACGTCACAAGCTACGCCGTTCAGGCCGTGCGCTGGGAGATGCTGCTGAAGCCGTTTGGGAAAGTAAGGCTCACTCGCTCGGTCCGCGCCGTTTATGCGGGACTTTTTGCCAACCTGGTGTTTCCGTTGCGGCCAGGCGAATTCCTGCGAAGTTACCTGCTGGCCACTTCGGAGAACATCACTCTGGGGCGAGTATTGGGTTCGCTGGGAGTCGAGAGGCTGATCGATTTGGTGATCGCCACGGCCTCACTTGCAATGGCGTCTCTTTTCGTGGAATTGCCGCGGCGCTTCAATCGAGTAGCGGATATCCTCGGCATCGTCACCTTGGTATTACTCGCCGTCATCATCGCATTGATTTTGTATCTGGAAATAAAGCTGGGTGGCAATGCTCCGTCGGAGACAGAGGTAAGTGGGTTTCGTGGAAAGGCAATGGGCGCGCTTTCGGTGCTCCACGCCATAGGCACTGCGCCGAGTTTTTATCCGGCGCTGTTCTTATCGCTGTTGATGACCTTTTGCCAGATACTGGGGCTCTGGGCCATGATGAAGTCCTACGGCTTGCATCTGCCTTTCCTCGCGACCGTGGTGGTGCTGCTAGTCATCAATCTGGGGGTTTCGCTTCCGAATGCGCCGGCCAACGTGGGCGCCTACCAATTTTTCTGCGTGCTCGGGCTGAGCGTCTTTCAGGTGGAGAAGACGACCGCGACCGGATTTTCCATTTTCGCGTTCCTCGCCTTGACCTTCCCGTTCGTTTTCCTAGGATTCGCGGCTTTGGTGAGAAGTGGTCTTTCGATGCGGTCGATGCGGGAGAAAGTCATTGGTCTGCCGGGGGGAATGCGAAAGTCGGTCCCACAGACCTAGCGGGGACCGATCAAAAGATTCTGTCGCCGCCCGTGCGCACCCTCCGCCATTTCATTTTTGGGAGTGGTCCTGCGTCCGTTATATAGTGTGTTTCGACCCGTTCCGCGGATCGGCTGGGCGATCAAGCAATGATGATGGCTATGGCGAAGCGGCCGGATTTTCCCACCCTCGGCGGTGCTTAAAGAGTCTGGGTGACAAAGGCGAATTTTTTTGGGTTGTCGTTCAACCACGGCATAAGTTTCGGCAAGATCTGTATGGCTTTTACGGCGTGCGAAAAAATCGGAAATTCCGTCATTCTGAACGCCAATTTTGCGCGAAGAATCTCTGTTAGGCTTTTGGTGTAAATCGGTAGGGATTCTTCACTTTGTTCAGAGTGACGATCAACGAACTTTTCCGTAACTGTTTAGCCGCTGAAGTTCCGGTTCTGTAGCTCTCAACACGGACTCTGAAGGACTCACAAAGTTCCATGTCTCAAGATGTGAACAAGCACCTGGATCGGGCTCGGCGCAGCCTGGAGAAGAACAAGTTGCGCGAGGCTGTCGCTGAGTACCAGGCGGCGCTTGAGGAATCGCCTGCGCATCCCGAAGCCCTCCAGGCGCTTGCCGACATTTACACGCGCCTCAACGAGCCAGCGATGGCGGCGCAGTACTACGGCGCCCAGTTTGACCGGCTCATCGACACGGGCGATGCCGCCAAGGCCTCCGCCATTTTTTCCCGCTTTCTACGACCGTTCTCGCAACCTCCCGAACGCCTGATGCGTTACGCGACGCTGCTGCAGAAGCAGAATCGCATTTCAGAGGCCATCGAGCAGTTCGGCGCGGCGGTCGATATCTTTCATCAGCATCACCGCGGCATTGAAGCCCTGGCCTGCTGCGAAAGCATGGCTCTGCTCGATCCCGAAAACCCGACGCGGCATGCAACCTTGGCCGATTTGGCTGAAGAGCTGCGTCATGCGGACCTCGCCGCTCGTAGTTTTCTCCGAGCGGGACAGCTCACCTTGGCTTCCGGTGGGTTGGACCTCGCCCTCGAATATTTTGCGCGCGCCCATCGCTTGATCCCCGAGGATCGCACCTGCGCGCTTCTGTTCGCAGAGGCGAAGCTTCGAAAGGGCGACGCCGAAGGAGCGGTGGCACTTCTCGAACCCTTATCACCGAACGAAAGAGATACCGCTTTCCTCGCCTTGTTCGGAGAAGGCTTGCTGCGAAGCGGGCGATTGGACCGTGCCCGGGAGGCTTTCGAGTCTTATTACCGCCAGAAGCCCGACAGCTTTGGAAAGCTATTCGATGTGGCCGGAGCATATATCCGGGCAGGTGAAGACCAAAAAGCGGCTTCGCTGCTGGAACAGATCAAAGACGAGATGCGCAAGGCCAGGAAAGACGGCGATCTTTCGATTCAAATGGATCGATTGGCGGCCACGTATCCGCAGTCGCTGCCATTGGCGCAGGCCGTCGCTCATATCTATGAAGAATTGAACCGCGAAGCAAAATACTTCGAGGCGCTGATGCGACTCTTCGATCTTTACTTGGCGGCGGAACGGATCAAGGAAGCCTGCGACGTACTGGATCGCCTTGTGGATATCGATCCGTACGATTATCGCAACCAGGAGCGCATCTCCAAGCTCGAGGGCAAAGTTGATCCATCGTTCTTGCAGAACATTCTTGCGCGAGCGGCCAAAGCAGCGACCGTTACGACCCGTACCGACGGGTTTTCAGGAGCAGGATCGGGGGAAGCTCCCCGGCCTTCGACCGATGAAGGCCGCGCACAGCAGGCTCTGGAAGACTTGATTGTGCAGGTTGAAATTTTTCTGCAGTACTCGCTTCAAGGGAAAGCCATCGAACGCCTCGAACGGTTGGCGCAAGCCCACCCTGGCGAAGAGGATCGGAACGACCGCTTGCGGGCGCTTTATGAACGCGCCAACTGGTGGCCTAAGGGCGCCCCGCCCCGGCCGGCGTCAAAAGCTGCGGCTCCCGCACCTGTGGCTCCTGCTCCGCCACAAGTCGAACAAGGTGCCGCGCCGGCTTCCATGCCCGCTCTGACGGCCGAGCAAACGAACCGCGATCTGACTGCCATTGCGGAAATCAACCGGCTGATGTACCGACAGGCGACGCCTCGCGAGGTGCTTGCCGCAACGGCGGTTCAAGTTGGCAAACACCTCGGAGCGTCGCGATGCCTCGTAGCCGTAGGCGGTTCGTCCGAAGCAACTCAACTAGTAGCCGAGTATTTTGCGCCAGGAGCTGTTGCCGCGGGACCGGCGCGCATTGCGTCTTTGTCCGGAACGGTGTCGCGAGCGTCTCCTGGTGCGCTCGGTGCGATCGGTTTGACCCCCTCCAGCACGCCCGGCTTGAGTGATCTGGGCCTCGAGTCTGCGCTAGCCGTGGTGCTTACCGACAAGGAAACGCAGGCCTCCGCCGGTGTTCTGCTCGTCGGAGACGCTGGGCCGCGCACATGGAAGCCGAACGAGAGTTTTTTCCTTCAAGCCGTTGGCGATCAGTTGGTGTTGTCGGTGAGTCACACGCGATTGCGGTCGCTCGTGCGCACACTTGCCGTCGCTGATGAGCGAACCGGTTTGTTGAGCCGTGCTGCATATATCGACTGCCTGTTGTCGGAATCGAATCGGGCGCGGGCGCACGGCACTCCGCTTTCGCTGGCCATCATCCAGATTGACCGTGGCGGCGAACTCCTGCGTCAGCATGGTGAGGCGGCTGTCGAGCCCTATGTCGACCAAGTGGCCCAGGCCCTTTGTTCGTCGGTTCGACAGACCGACGTAGCGGTGAAATATACGGCCTGGTCATTGGCCTTCATTCTGCCGGACACGTCTCTTGACAACGCCACAACCTTAGCGGAGAAACTGCGTCAGATTGCCGCGACGGTCCGGCCAGCGTGGGGAGGGGATGATCTCAAGATCAGCGCTGCCGTGGCGGAAGTGACGGCACGCCCTGCCGATGATACCGAAGACCGCGTGACCGAATGGATCAATCGCGCGGAAGCGGGAGTCGACGAAATACGCCACCACGGCGGCAATATCGTGGTGCCGATGGAAACACCATAGCCGGAAAGCGGAGAATTTAGAATGCCGATTCAAACTGTTGGGGTCGTGGGGGCCGGACTGATGGGCTCGGGTATCGCGCAGGTAGCGGCACAAGCCGGTCATTCGGTCATTGTCCGCGAGGTAAATCCCCAGCTGGTCGAGAAGGGGCTCCAATCAATCGGGAAGAATCTTGAGCGGCTTGTCGCCAAAGGCACACTGACCCCTGAGGCCCGAGACCAGATACGAGGCCGTGTGCGCGGGACGACGAATCTAGAAGACCTGCAGACCTGCGACATCCTCATCGAAGCAATCGTCGAGCAATTGCCCGCGAAGAAGGAGCTTTACATGGCGCTCGACAAAATCTGCCCCCGGAATACGATCTTTGCGAGTAACACATCGTCCATTTCGATTACGGAGATGGCGGTGGTTACGCAGCGCACCGAACGCTTCGTCGGGCTGCACTTTTTCAATCCCGTGCCCATTATGAAGCTCGTGGAAGTAATCCGCACGATTGCGACGGACGCGAGCGTTTTCAACGAAGTGGTCGGCTTTGCCACGGGCCTGGGGAAAACCCCGGTGCGCACGACAGACAGCACCGGCTTCATCGTCAACCGTCTGCTCGTGCCATATCTTTTGGACGCAGTTCGTGTACTCGAGCAAGGAATCGCTTCGATCGAGGATATTGATAACTCGATGAAGCTCGGATGCGGATATCCGATGGGCCCGCTTACGCTGCTCGATTTCGTTGGTATCGACACCACCTATTACATTGCTAACATCATGTTCGACGAATTCAAGGAACCCCGTTTCGCGGCGCCCCCGCTTTTGAAGAGAATGGTGCTGGCGGGCTGGAATGGCCGCAAAGCCGGGCGTGGCTTTTACGATTACGCTGATCCCGCGAACCCAAAGGCAATGCGATTGAGCTGAGCAGTCAAACGCCGAGGAGAAGAAAGAGAATCGATGGCATACGAGAATCTGCTGCTCGATGTGAAGGATCAGATCGCGCGAATCACATTCAACCGGCCGAGCGTTCTGAACGCGTTAAATTTCAAAACGGTGGAAGAGCTGGGCGACTGCCTCGATGCGTTGCGCCACGACGATTCGGTTCGCGTGCTGATTCTGACGGGCGCGGGAGAAAAGGCCTTTGTCGCAGGCGCGGATATTAATGAACTGGCGCGCCAGACGGCTTTGGATGGAAAGGACACAGCGCTCCGCGGCCAGGGAATTTTTCGGCGCCTCGAAACGATGGGCAAGCCTTCCATCGCGGCGATCAATGGCTTCGCGCTGGGCGGCGGATGTGAACTGGCGCTCGCCTGCACCATGCGCGTCGCAAGCCGCACCGCGCGGCTTGGTCAACCGGAAGTGAAGCTTGGCATTCTGCCCGGCTATGGCGGATCGCAGAGATTGGCTCGCTTGTGCGGGAAGGGAATTGCGCACGAATTGATCCTCACAGGCGATATGATCGGCGCGGAAGAAGCTCTGCGAATCGGATTAGTGAACCGCGTGACGGAGCCAGGTGATTTACTATCCGCGGCCGAATCCATCGCGCGGAAGATCGTAGCGAATGCGCCGCTCGCCTTGAAATACTCGATCGAAGCAATCGAGCGCGGTGCGGAAATGCCGCTGGAGGAAGGTTTGTTTCTCGAAGCAACGCTTTTCGGGCTTTGCTGCGCCACCGAGGACATGCGCGAAGGCACGCGCGCGTTCCTCGAAAAACGGCCGGCGAAGTTTCAGGGGCGCTGACCGATGCAGAATCAGGCAGCGCCTACGGTGTTTCGAGGTAAGTTGAACGCAACCGGGCTGCATTTCGGAATCGTCGTCAGCGAATTCAACAGTTTTATCACCGACCGGCTTCTCGCCGGTGCGCTCGACGCTTTGTCGCGTGGCGGGGCGACGGAAAAGCAAATCGAAATATTCCGCGTGCCCGGCTCTTTCGAAATCCCCATAGCCGCGAAGAAACTTGCCGCCACCGGCCGCTGCGACTCCATCATTTGTATCGGGTGCGTGCTGCGCGGCGAGACGACACATTATGATTACGTTGCGGGCGAGACTTCGCGGGGCATCCAGCTCGCCCAGCTCGATACTGGAGTACCGATGATGTTTTGCGTGCTGACCTGCGATACCCTCGAGCAGGCGATCGACCGCGCCGGGCTCAAGGGCGGCAATAAGGGCTTCGAGGCGGGGCTCGGTGCCATTGAAATGGCCAGCCTTTCACGCGAACTTTCGAAGAATTCCTCCGGCGCCCGTCGCCAGCCGCGCCGCCGATGACTACCCTTCGCCGCAAATCTCGGGAATTTGCTCTGCAGATGCTGTTTGAATGGGACATGACCCGGCAGGAACCCACCCGAGTGGAAAAGCTCTTCTGGAAATCCGCGCCGGCCGCCGACCAAACCCGCAAATTCGCCAATCAGCTCTTGGAAGGCGCGGTAGCTCAGGCTGAATCCAATGACCAGCTCGTCTCCCGGCTCTCGGAAAACTGGAAGCTGGATCGCCTCGCGACCGTGGACCGCAACATCCTGCGGCTGGCGATTTACGAACTCCGCGCCGGCACGGCACCTGTCAAGGTTGTAATCGACGAGGCCCTCGAATTGGCGAAGAAATTCTCCTCGGAGGGAGCCCCCGCTTTCCTCAACGGTGTGCTCGACGCCGCGGCGAAGACCCTTGAGCCCTTGAATGACGCGATACAGTAACATCATTGGCGGGTAACCATACGCATTCTTTTGGCTAGGAAGGGTCGGGAGAGAATGGATCGAAGTTCCATCCTCCCCCGTTCTTAGGAGGAGTTAGCAGAAGTGTTCGGCGGTGGGCAGATTGGCGGGTGTGTGGGGATCCATAAAATTGAGTTCTTCCTTCCGGTCTTTATCCGTGTCTACACGCGTCTCATTAATCCGCTCAGGAGCGCTACAAGGAAGAGAACGACAAAGATGAAGGACAGAATCTTGGCGATGCCCGCCGCGGCGACTGCAATGCCTCCGAACCCGAAGATGGCGGCAATGATCGCGATTACAAAAAAAGCTAGCGCCCATCGAAGCATGTCACTTTCCTCCACTGTAGTGCGCCCAACAACGGCGCTTTGAACTCCGTCAGTTTGTGCAACATCGTCATTTCAATCAATACATGTTCCTTCGTATTTTGGGCGTTCCAGCCTCGTAGCCCGGCATCCCGGCTTGCTTCCGCCAATGCCAAGAGCTTACTTTTGAGAACCATAGCTACCGGTTCCTTCTGGTTCTCACGTAGTACAGCAAGCTACCTGTAAACCTACAGAATGCTTTGGATGGACCGCGAGGGAATAGTTTTGCTCTACTTTGCCCTGAAAAGTAGTTGCCGTGCTGGGTCCTATTTCATTTTCATCGGCCGCCCGTCTCGATTGCGTCGTTCCCGATACTGGTTACCTTTATAAAAACCGAGGCGGGTGGTCCGCACGCAGACATTCGACCAAAGCGGTGATGAAATATATTTCAATAATGGCGGCCAGAACAATCTGAGGATCGCTTTTGGCCCAACCAGCGGGTTTTAGGATCGGGTTAACGGGCCGGTGTGGGTGCACCGGGCTCTGCCAGAAGATATTTCACGACCACCTACTCTTCCTACCGTGGGTGGGAGTGTTGTGCCGCCATTGAAAGCTTTCGCCTCAAGGTGTGAAGATTCACGACAAATCATCCTATATAATGCACTTGCATGACGGCACTCGCATCTGTTGGGCAGGGGCGAGGGAGATACTGGATGAATTGATGTCACGAGCGGCGAAACATAATCGAGTGGTCTTCCGTCCTAACGGACGAGGGAGTCGCGCATGAAAGCTCTACGAATATTGATTGCTGATGACCACGACCTGATGCGTCGTGGATTGAAAGCGCTACTCGAATCGCATACAGGCTGGACGGTTTGCGCCGAAGCTCACACCGGACGCGAAGCGGTCACAAAAGTCGAAGAATTGAAGCCGGATATCGTGATTCTCGACATCACCATGCCGGAATTGAACGGCGTCGAAGCGGCACGAAGAATCCTGAAGGCCTCCCCCAACACGGAAATCTTGGTGCTCTCGGTTCACTATTCCGACCAGTTGATACGCGACATTCTCGACGCCGGAGTTCGCGGTTATATCGTCAAGTCGGATTCCGATCGTGACTTGGTCGTTGCAGTAGAGGCGCTCGCCAACCACAAGCCTTTCTTCACTCCACGAGCCACGGAATTGATCCTGAGCAATTTCAACAGCAAAGGCGGCTCCATTTCCGATATTCCCGAAACCATCGGCGACCGCCTCACTTCCCGCGAACGGGAAATCGTCCAGCTGCTCTCGGAAGGGAAAAGCAGCAAGGAAGTAGCCTCGACCCTGAGCATCAGCGTCAAGACGGCCGAAACCCACCGCGCCAATATCATGCGTAAACTGGAGATTCATTCTGTCAGCGAATTGGTGCGATATGCGGTGCGGAATCAAATCATCGAACCGTAATCTTAGAGCGATTTTCGCTACAGGAAGTCCAATAACAGTTCTACAGTTTTAAGGGTATTCCGGCACGCGGAAGTCGTATGGATAATTTGCGACGCGGGATGACCGCAAAATTAGGAGAAGAAGATGTGAGTGCGGGTGCCTTGGGAGAAAACAAGGCGCGAGGGCTGGGCCGGCTCTGCTTCTTCTCCTTCTTATTTTAGCCGCCATTTGTCCTGTCTTGAGTTCTACCACAGCGAACGATGCGGCAATGATTCGCTCTGCGTAGTGACTTCGAGGTGACGCCTTGTTCATGGGGAGCCAGCCTCACATTTGCGAAAAAGTTTTTTGATCGCCATTGTGAACGACGCAAAGAATCCTTCCTGACTGACGCATCGCGGTTCTTTACAAACCTAGTGGCAGTATTGAACATCTCTAAGCGGTTTGCAGTATTCAGGTTGTCTTTTCTTTGTGCGCCAATAGATTGCCGAAGAATTCTTGTGCGGAAAGGAGCGTCATGCCGGAGAAAGAAACTCTTGAACGGGCACGCGAAGACGAAAAAGAGGGAAAATCTCCATCGACTCAAGCCGGTGAATTCGTGCGCGAAGAAATCGAGCACGTCCGGGAAGGTAAGCATGGAGCGCGATCTCCTCAGCAAGCGATCGCCATCGGATTGTCGAAGGCTCGGCGCGCTGGAATCAGGCTGCCGCCACCCAAGAAAGGCAGAGCTTCGGGGGCTGTAAGAAAACGTGCTGCCCGAGATCTTCGAAAGGGGCGAGCTTCAAGCAGTTCACCTTCGCCAAAACGTTCGCATGCCGTTCGGAAAGCTCTGAAGAGAGAAAGCAAGGGCTCTGTTTCAGGTGTCGCGCTCTCCTCGCAGGCTCGCAGGAGTGCCCGCCAGCGAGGCTCCAGTGCACGGAAGAACTCCGCACGCCGGGCGGTGCGCACTCAGGGAATACAAGGCCTGCGAAAAGCGGCGCGAAAAGCCGCTCAGACGCCGCAAGGCCATGCGGTTCGCAGATAACCACATCGACTCGAAATTCTCCCCGTGCTGGCTTTCAAATGGCCGGGCGCCCGATTTTGCACGAAGAATCTCTCTTGGGCTTTAAATCACGAGGGATTCTCCGCTTTAGCCTACAATGACGATCAAAGGATCATGCCGTTTGTGCTTCAGCCGAAGACGGCGCCATTGCTAACGCTCAGCCAGGCAATCTAAAGGACTTCTTGCTCTAGCTCAAAAATTCCCCATGCAAATTCCACTGGCCACATATCGCATTCAGTTCAACGCGAACTTCCGGTTCGCCGACGCCGAAAAGCTGACTCCCTATCTCTGTGCGTTGGGCATTTCGCACTTGTATTCATCGCCTCAACTGCAAGCCCGCGCGGGCAGTCTGCATGGTTACGATGTTGCCGACCCGACGCGTCTCAACGCCGCTCTAGGCGCCGAAGAAGATTTTGCCCGGTTAGTGGGACAGCTGAAGCAACACCGCATGGGCCTGCTGCTCGATATCGTCCCGAATCACATGGCCGCGAGCCTGGAGAATCCCTGGTGGATGGATGTGCTCGAGCATGGCACAGATTCCCCCTATGCCTCCTATTTCGATATCGACTGGGAATCTCCCGGCTCGAAATTCCCTCCCTCGCAGAGGAATCGAGTCGTGCTGCCCATTCTTTCTGATTTCTACGATTGTCTACTGGCGGACCAGCGAATCGTGCTTCGATTTGGCGGGAAAGGATTTCAAGTCGAAGCCGAGGCCGAATCGAACCGCTTCCCGGTAAACCCGAAAACCTACGCCTCTGTCCTTGAACTGTGCCTGCAGTCCCTGCGAGCCGCTGGGCAATCGGATGGGAATGCCGTGCGGAAGACAGAAGAAATTCTTTCTTCGCTGCAGCTTCCCCCAGCCGCTCTGGATTCGAATCGAATAAAAACGGAGCTGTCGAAACTCTATGAGAATGTCCCGTTATTTCGTTCGGCGCTGGACGAGGCGATTCGCATATTTAACGGCACGAAAGGCGACCCCGCCTCTTTCGACAAACTCCATTGGTTGCTCTGTGGCCAAGCCTATCGGTTAGCGTTTTGGCGAACTGCCGGCGAAGAAGTGAATTACCGCAGATTTTTCGGCCTGAACGAACTCGTCGCATTGCGGATCGAGGATCCTGAGGTTTTCAAGGCGCGCCACGCCACGATCGTCACCATGGTAGAGCAGGGAAGCGTGAGCGGCCTGCGAATCGACCACATCGATGGCTTGCGCGATCCCCTCGAATATTTGCAGCGAATCCAGAACTTCCCGAAACCTTCCGGGCCGGACGATAGCGACAGGTTCAATATCTACACGGTGGTCGAAAAAATCACCTCCGGCCGCGAGACGCTGCCTCCCGAATGGCTCACCGCCGGAACCACCGGATACGATTACCTGAATGCCGCGAACACACTGTTCATCGATGCCGCCGGATCAAGAGAACTGGAAGCGATCTATCGCGAATTCACCGGAATTCACTCGTCCTTCACGGAAACATGGAATGTGCGCAAGAAGCAGGTAATGGAAGACCTTTTCGCATCCGACATTCGAAGACTCTCCTGGCGCTTGGCTCATCTGGCGGCGCTCGATCGCCTCGGGGTAGACATTCCCATGCGCGAGCTAGTCAGAGGGTTGAAGGAGATCACCGCCTGCCTCCCGATCTACCGAACCTACTGCCGCGATCTCCAATTATCCGAACGGGATCGTTCGTACCTGGAGCGCGCATTCAAAATTGCCCGCGATCGCGCTCCCTTGAGCGCCGTTTCCGATCCTGCCTTCGAATTTCTCCGGAGCGTCTTTCTTCTCCGCCCTTCTCAAGATTTGCCGAATCATAAGGAGGAGTGGCTCGACTTTCTGTTGAGCTGGCAGCAATTCACCGGTGCGGTGATGGCAAAGGGCCTGGAGGACACCGCATTCTTCGTTCACCACGGCCTCATCTCGCTCAACGAAGTCGGTTGCAACCCCCTGCGAAAAGAGATCGGCTTCGGCGTCGCGGCATTCCATCGATACAACCAGAAAGCCCTTGCCGAACACCCCTTCACGCTCAACGCCACGTCCACGCATGACACGAAATGGAGCGAGGATGTGCGTGCCCGCATTAACGTCCTCTCGGAAGTCCCCTCCGAATGGAAAGCACGGCTTGATCGCTGGTCCCAGTGGAACCAATCAAAAAAAACCACCGTTGATGGACGGATAGCGCCCAGTCCGAACGAGGAGATTCTGCTCTATCAATCCATGCTCGGCATCTGGCCCGTCGAAGGTAAGGTCGAGGGCCAACTCGATGAAGCGAAGCGGACCGAACTGCGCGACCGCCTGCAAAGTTTCATTTTGAAAGCCGCGCGCGAAGCAAAAACCCATTCGAGCTGGGTCTCGCCCAACCAAGCCCACGAAAACGCCCTGCGCCAATTCGTTTCCGGAATCCTGGATGCACCAGCCGATAATCCGTTTCTCTCGGACTTTTTGGAATTCCTCGAGCGGATCGCTCCCTGCGGAGCCTGCAACGCGTATTCGCAGGTTCTCCTGAAGATCACATCTCCTGGCGTCCCCGATTTTTTCCAAGGCAACGAACTCTGGAACCTGCGCTTGACCGATCCCGACAACAGGATCCCGGTCGATTTCGACGAGCGCGTGCGATTACTGAATGATCTGCAACGAGATTTGCCCGATTCTCAGCCAGGGGCTCCTGTGGAACTGTTAAATACTTGGAAAGATGGCCGCCTCAAGCTCTATCTCACGAAGCAAGCCCTGTTTTTCCGCGCCGCGCACCGCGACCTGTTTCTAAAAGGCGACTACTTACCCTTGGAATCTGCCGGCGAGTATCAAGACTCCGTGTGCGCCTTTGTCCGCCGTTTCCGGAATACTTGGGCGTTAGTCGTCACACCCTATCTCACGGACCGGCTCACCGGCGAGGGCCCCTTCCCATTAGGGCAAGCAGCCTGGAGCTCGACCAGCATCGTTCTGCCGCCCGCCTCCCCCGCCAATTGGGAGAATGTTTTTACGGCCGAAGGTCTTTCCGCTTGCAAAACGGGCAGAAGGATAAGCCTGCCCTTGGCTGCCATTTTCCGAAATCTCCCCTTCGCACTCCTGGTTTCAGCCCCGTAGATCTGGCGTCTCGCCGACTCTTTCGTCTTTCGCTGGGATGGAGGCAGAGCGGGCGCGGCCGGTGCCGTTCGGATACCGAGTGAAACGAACCGCGAAACGAATGCGCGCGGCTAATCTCTTCGTTACCATTTCGGAGCTCATGCGCTCGAGCAGTTGTTCGATCCGCTCCGCACCCAGCCTATAGTCGACGGCCCCTTTTGATCGGCGAGCTTTCCTTCGGGCGTCTTGATCGGTTCGTTTATCAGACGATGGATCTCGGCGGGAACATCCTCTTTTTTCACCATAGCGTCTCCTGGCGAACGGCCATAGTATGGCTCGCCCAAGCGATTTCTTAGTGGCCGCTGTCACGCCATGGAGTGATGCTCATCGCAATGGCCCGCAGAAGTCTCCCGGCTTTTTGCTAAGACACCACGACAACTGCTTCCTTCGTGCCACGGCCGTGCTAATGTGGCCCGGGAAGAAGCCATGAAAACGACGAAAAATCGACAAAAAAGCCGCCCTCTTTACCCGACACTCCAAACCGATCGGAACCACACGTATCTTATTGAAAATAAAAGAAAGCGTGCAAGCCCGCTCGACACTCCCACAGCGGCCGTCAGGCTCCTCGAAGCCCCAGAAATGGGCCACCGTTTTGGCCATTTCCGGTACAATCAAAAGTCAGCCAACTCATAGGATCGTGGCTTTCAAGGCCTTTAATATCTCCCTGTGTGGGCCGGAGTAGCATCGAGAGCGAAATGGAATCCGAACGCGAAAAGCGCCTGAAGTCGGCTCGGCGCCTGGTGATCAAGGTCGGCACCAGCACCGTTACCGGTGCCGAGGGAGAGCTTTGTGCCGAGCGCGTCGCCCCCATCGTCCAGTCAATCGCGAAACTCATGAAGGAGGGGCGCCAGGTTGTCCTGGTCTCCTCCGGCGCCGTCGGCCTGGGCCGAGGTTGGCTCGGCTTGCACCCCTCGCGCCTGCACGACATGGTCACGATGCAAGCCTGCGCCGCCGTAGGCCAAAACCTCCTCATGGATGCGTATCGCGATCTTTTCTCCACCTCCGAAATAAAAATCGCCCAGGTGCTGCTCACAGAAGGCGACTTCACCAATTGGCACCGTTACTCGAATCTCCGCCGCACCATGGAAAAGCTGTTAGGTTTCGGCGTGCTCCCCATCGTGAATGAGAACGATACGGTTTCAACCGCCGAACTTGAGCCGGTCGTCCGTGAATCGCGTACCCCCGTCTTCAGTGACAATGATCGCCTGGCCGCGCTCGTCATGAGCGGCCTAGAGGCAGACGCCCTAGTGCTGCTCACCAACGTCGATGGCCTGCTGCGCCAGAAGCCTCAGGAGTCAAAGGGAAATGGCGACCGGGCCAAAAACGGCGAACAATTCGAAGTGATCTCGCTGGTCGAGGAAGTAACGCCCGAGCTGAAAGCTCTTGCCGCCGGCCCCTCCGCAAGCGGCCGCGGCGGAATGCGCACCAAACTCGAAGCAGCCGAGATCGCCATGAACTGCGGCGGCACAGCCGTAATCGCCAACGGCCAGGGCCGCGACACAATCGGCCGCATTTTCGAAGGCGAAGAAATCGGGACCGCGTTTCTCCCCTCGAAACGCATGCGCGGAAAGCGCCGTTGGATCGCCTATGCAGCCGATGTCCGCGGCCGCGTGGTCGTCGACGCTGGCGCCCACCGCGCGATCACCCAAGGCAAAGCCAGCCTGCTAGCGTCGGGAATCGTGCGCGTAGAAAGCCATTTCGCTCCCATGGACGTGGTAAGCATCGTCGACGCAGAAGGCCGCGAGTTCGCCCGCGGCATTGCCAATTGTGCGAGCGGCGAAGCCGAGCAATTTTTAGGAAAGAAAAACTCGCATCGCGAAACTGGCCGCAGCGCATCGTCTTCGCCCGTGCTGGTCACACGCGATAATATCGTCCTGATGGAGCAAGCATGATGCAAACGGCTCAGATCATTTCAGAAAGCGGCGTCGCTTCGATTGCGAAGCGCGCCAGGGGAGCCTCGCGTGCACTGGCCAGGCTTTCGGGGGCCTCCCGTAACGAGGTGCTGACAGCAGCGGCCAACGCGATTGAGCAAAACAAGGACAAAATCCTAGCCGCCAACGAACTCGATTGCCGCGCCGCAGAAGCAGCGGTCGCCGCTGGAAAAATGTCCGCCGCCATGTGGGCGCGCCTCCGCGTAACCGAGCGCGGCGTCGCCCAAATGGCTACGCAGGTCCGCGAAGTCGCCAGCCTCCCCGATCCCCTCGGCCGCTGCCTCTCCGCCACGGAACTGGACGAAGGCCTGATCCTCTACAAGGAGAGTTGCCCGCTAGGCGTCGTCGGCATCGTGTTTGAATCCCGGCCCGAAGTGGTGCCGCAGATTGCATCGCTTGCTCTGAAATCCGGGAATGCCCTCATCCTGAAAGGCGGCTCCGAGGCGACGCATTCCAACCAAGCGCTTGTCACCACGTGGCGCGATTGCCTGAGCCGTTTCCCCAGCGTCCCCGTCGATTCCGTGAGTTTGCTTCAGAGTCGCGCCGACGTGCTCGAACTCCTCGCGCTCGATCATGACGTCGATTTAATTATTCCTCGCGGCTCAAGAACGCTGGTTGAATTCGTCGCCAAGAACAGCCGCATCCCCGTCTTAGGCCACGGCGAAGGAGTCTGCCACGTCTACGTCGACCAAACGGCAGACCTGAAGAAAGCAGTCGCGGTCACCTATGATGCAAAAGTCCAGTACCCCGCCGTGTGCAACGCCGCGGAAACGCTCCTAGTTGATGAAGCAATCGCGGCCGACTTCTTGCCCGCGATTGTGGCGAAATTAAAGCAAGCGGGCGTAGAAGTTCGTGGCTGCGCCGAAACGATTGCGCTTCTTCCCAACGAAGGAATCGTGCCGGCCACCGAAGAAGACTGGTCAACCGAGTATTCCGACCTGATTCTTTCCGTAAAAATTGTCGACGGCTTGGACGCAGCCGTCGATCACATCAACCGTTACGGGTCGCGCCACACAGAGGCAATCATCACCGAGGATTCAGGAGCAGCCGCTCGATTCATGACCGAGGTAGACGCCGCCAGCGTTTTTCAGAATGCCTC
>Ga0182024_10007514_pt1 | contig 23465 bp, 21 predicted proteins | sample P32metaG_FD_120480 | JGI IMG/M metagenome (GOLD analysis project Ga0182024, IMG submission 120480) | Permafrost microbial communities from Stordalen Mire, Sweden - P3-2 metaG (Illumina Assembly) | ecosystem: Environmental > Terrestrial > Soil > Wetlands > Permafrost | place: Sweden: Stordalen... | reverse complement strand
GGGCGTGCCGCAAGCCCCGGCGCGTCAACATCAGCGCGCTGCGAAGCGGGCGTGCCGCAAGCCCCGGCGCGTCAACATCAGCGCGCTGCGAAGCGGGCGTGCCACAAGCCCCGGCGCGTCAACATCAGCGCGCTGCGAAGCGGGCGTGCCGCAAGCCCCGGCGGGTCAGCGTCAGCGCGCCGCGAAGCGGGGGTGCCGCAGCGCCGGCGACTCGACTGGTGCGCTGGGCTCCGGCGCGGCGCTCGGCGCCGCGCGGTCGGAGCGTTCCATCTGGCGCGCGGCCTGCGCGAGCAGCTTCACGCGCATGCCGCGGGGCAGGCCGGGAGCGCGGACAACCTCGGCTGTGACGAGCTCGTCGCCCTCCGTGAGGACCTCGTATACGGCCTCACTGTCGAGCAGCTCCTGGCGCAGGAAACATGGGTGATCGAGCTGCATGAATGGCATACGGACCGTATCGGCGCCCGCGGCGCCAAACGCGAGCCCGCTCGACGCTCGTAGCGCTGCAGCGGCTTCTTCTGGACGTTCGTTCTAGTCGCGACCGCCCGCGCAGCCCGATACGGGCGGCCGGCGACACTGATTGAATGCGATCAACGCGACGATGCCCGCGCTCGCGCAGATCAATGGCCGTCGAACAGGACAAGAACGCGGCCATCCGCCGCCAGGTCGCCTTCGGCACCGCGGCCAACTACGCGGGGCGGCTGATCAATCTCGGCGTCTGGTTCGTGCTGACGCCGATCATCGTGAGCCGCCTCGGATCGACGAACTACGGCCTCTGGGCGCTCGTCGCCTCGTTCGTCGCGTACGGCAGCCTGGCGGACCTCGGGATCGCCTCGGCGGTCACGAAATACGTCGCCGAGCATCGTGCGCGCGGCGACAACGACACCGCGTCGGAGCTGATCTCGACCGCGCTGTGGCTCTACTGCGCTCTAGCCGTGGCGGTCGTCGCGCTCGCCGCGCTGCTCGCGCCGCTGGTCCCCCACATCATCAACGTGCCGTCCGACGAGCACGCGACGACGTCGTGGCTGGTCGTGATCACCGCCGTTGGCGTCGCGGTGCAGCTCCCGTCAAACTGCGCGATCGCGGTTCTCCGCGGCCTGAATCGCTTCGACCTCATCAACGCGGTCGCGTCGCTGGCGATGCTGACCCTCGGAGCCGGAATCGTCGTGACACTCGTGCTCGGCGGCAAGGTGTTGGCGATCACCGCCCTCACGGTGCCCGTGACACTGCTGTGGCTGGCCCCGACGATCTGGCTGATCCACCGCACGGCGCCGGAGCTGCGCTTCGGCTTCCACGGCGCAAAGCGGCGCCACGCCCGGCGCGTCCTGCTCTTCAGCTCGGCGCTCTTCGGCATCCAGGTCGCGCAGGTGGTGAAGCTGCAGAGCGACGAATTCGTGATCGGTGCGTCGCTCCCGGTGCGGGCCGTCTCTCCCTACTCGATCGCACGCAAGCTGAGCGGCCTGCCGGGGCAGCTCACGAGCCAGTTCGTGTTCGTGCTGCTGCCGCTCGCCAGCGCCGCGCATGCCGAAGGCGACGCCGGGATCCTGCGCGAGATCTACCTGTCGGGCTTGCGCTTGACCGTGGCGCTCTTCTCGATCGTCGGCGGTGCGCTGATCATCTTCGCGCGACCGTTCCTTCTGGCGTGGGTGCCGCAGGCCGCCTCGAGCGCCGACATCGTCGTGCTGCTGACGCTCGCGGCGGCGCTCGAGGCACTGATAGCGCCCGTCTCGCAGGCTCTGCAGGGGATGAACCGCCATCGGCCGCTGGTCGCATTCGCGCTGGGATCAGCCGCGCTCAACCTCGCGCTCTCGATCGCGCTGATCGGACCGCTCGGCGTCCGCGGCGTCGCGATCGGGACACTCGTCGCCACCTTCATCGAGGCGGCGATCGTGCTGCCCTTCGGCGCGCGCGTGCTGCGCGTGGCGGCCGCGGACATCGGCGCACGCGTGATCGTCCCGGGCGTGATCCCGTTGATCCCGATGGTCGCTGTTCTGCTTCTGATCCACGCGACGCTCGCGCCGGCGACGATCCCCGCGGTCGCGCTGACCGGGCTGGCCGGCGCCATCGTCTACAGCGCCGGCTATCTCGCGCTGCCCGCGACCGCGAGCGAGCGAGCGCTCGTGCGCCGCCTGTTCGCGGTCGGCCGCGACGCTCTCTCGCGCTGACGTGTCGGCGTCGGTTCTCTCTCAGCAGCGCGAGGCGCCGATGTCCCAGTCCCTCAGCACCGCGCTGCGGTAGCTGACGGACGGGCTCGCGGTAGTGCTCAGCGACGCGTTGACCAGCGGCCGCCGGAGGACCAACGCGATCACGCGGCTCCAGCTCGCGCCCGGCGCCAGCGTGATCGGGCCGAACTGCTGCGGCGGCTTCCTCGCCACGCTCACCGACACCTCGTAGGTCGTGTCGTGGAGCTGCTCGTTGATCACGCCGACGCAGACCGCGTTGCGGCCATGCGGAGCCGGCACGAGCCAGAGCACGCTGGTCCCCTGGGTGCCCTTCGGCGCCGCCAGGGGCGTGAAGCCGAGCACGGCGGCACCGGCGAGCAGCGCCAATGCAACGGCGAACGCCCCCGCCTGCGCGCGACGCACGGACGGGGCCCGCAGCGCAAGCGGGCGAGCGTGACCACGCGCGTTCCCCCACCACGCCGCCGCGAACGTGAACACCGTCAGCAGAGCCATCCACGGGGCCGTCGTAAGCCGCACGCGGAACAACTCCAGCAGCAGTCCGGCGATCATCGTCGCGGTGATCGAGAAGGCGACCGACAGCGTCACGAGTTCCGCGGTACGCAGGTCGCGCGGCTGAAAGGCGGCGGTGACGAGGGCGTACCCGGGCAGCGCCAACACCAGCGGCAGGCACAGCGGCACGCGCAGCACCGCCAGGCTCGAGGGGATCAGCGCGGCGAACAGGCAGGCAGCGAGCGCCAGCCAGATCACGAGCGCGAGATCGGTGCGGGGCTTCACCACAGGCCGCGAACCCCGTAGATGATCAGATCGCCGCCGTCATAGAGCACGTTCGCGCCAGGAGCATCGAACTTGCGGGCGGGCACCGCCGGCGTGAGCGAGGGCGGCCCGACGTCGAAGAAGAAGCCGAACAGGTTGTCGCTGCTTATCGCTCGACGATCGCTCACCACCAGCGTCACGCCGTAGCCGCGGAGCATGCTGCGTATCGCCGGCGTCAGCGTCTGCGCGCTCAGCAGGTAGTCCACGTCCGGCGCGAAGTCCCCGGTGAACGACGGCTGGAGGGCGTCGGTGAGGAAGTAGCGCGCGTCGGCGTCCTGCGCGAACACGCGCTGAGAGGCTCCAAGCGTTCGCCCGCTCCACTGCGCCGCCACGACCGCCGGCGGGTCGAGCGTGCGACCGCCGACCGTTACGCGCCGCGGCTGAGCCAGGCGTTCGTTCGCCGGCCATCCGGCGATCACACCGGAGGCGAAGACGATCGTGATCGCCGCGGCGAGCGCCAGCCGTCGCCGTAGCGGGCGGCGGTTACGTCCACGTTCGAGCATCCAGACAATGCCGAGCGCCACCGTCAGGCCGACGCCGACGAACAGGAAGTCCCCGGCCCTGCTCACCGTCTCCCACGCGGCGGGCACGAAGCGGAGCGGCAGCGTGCCTACGTAGACAAAGCCACAGAGCACGAGCAGCACCATCAGCGGGTTGCGCCAGCGTTGCTGCCAGACGAGGCGCACACCAACCAGCAGCCCCAGCCCTAGCAGGATGATCCCGCCCATCGCGGCAATGATCTCGGCGGGCGGCGTCACCTCACCGCCCTGGTTCGCGAAGAGCGTGCGCGTGGGCGTCTCGCGCGCCAGCGTCTGGATCACCTGCTTCAGGGCACTTGTGAGCACCGGACTGAGGTAGCCGACGGTGCCACCGGCGGCAAGCGCGAGCCAGATGATCGTCAGCACGGCGCCCCCGGCGGCCAGCAGCCACGGCGCTCCCGCCCGCCCATGCAACCGCCAGTGGATCAGGCAGACGGCGAACAGGAACGCGACCAGCACGTAGGCGGAGACGTGGTGCGTGATCACGACAGCCGCGGCGACGGTTGCGAAGGCAAGCTCCCACGGCCACCGCATCCCGGGCCGGCGCTCCTGCGCCCAGCGGATCGTGACGAACAGGGCCACGACCGCGAGCGGCAGCGCCAGCGACTCGTAGGCGAACTGAGCCGACCAGAAGATGAAGTTTGGCGTCGCCGCGTAGAGCAGCGCACCCACCCCCGCCGCGCGCTCCGAGCCGCTCAGGCGGGCATAGAGGACGTACAGCGCGAGCATGATCAACAGTCGCCCGGCGGCGACCGTCGTCACGCCCGCGGCGAACGGCGACATGCCGGCGACGCGAGCGATCAGCGCCGCGACCATCTCGAGACCCGGGTAGCGCGGCGTGATCGGCAGGATCGAGTTGGCGCCGAACAACCGCCCGCTGGCGAGGATCGACTGCAGGTTGTGGAGGTGCGCGAACTCGTCTCCATACGTGAAGCCGAACGGGTCGCGCAGGATCTTGACCGCATACAGCCCGATGCCGACGACGACGACCGTGGCGATACGTTCCCCGGGCCGGGCGCGCGCACCGCACAGTCGGAAGGCGGCCGGGAAGATCATCAGCGCGAGCGCTAGCCAGAACAACGGCGAGCCACCGCTGTGCCCGGTGCGCGACAGTGCGTCCGCGCCGCTGGCCGCCATCAGGCCGGCGGCGACCGCGAGGAAGGTCCATGGCAGCCAGCCGAGCGCCGAGGACTGCTCTGGAGCCCGCGCCGGCTGCACCGGCGGCGTGACGGGAACGGTCATCGCGCCTGCCCTCAACGGACGGTGAGGGTCACCCTCCGGGTCGCGAGCGCGCGCTCGTAGGCAGCCTCGTAACGCGGGATCACGGCCGTCGCGCTGAAGGCTTCGACACGAGCCAGTGCGCCCGCGCCGAGCCGTTCGCGCAGCGCCCGATCGCCGATCAGCCGGTCGAGCGCGCCGGCCAGCTCGCCGGCGTCCCCGGGAGGCACGAGCAGCCCGCTCTCGCCGTCCGTGACCGCCTCGGGCACGCCGCCGATGCGTGAGGCCACGACGGGGGCGCCGGCAGCCATCGCTTCGAGCACGACGATTGCAAACGGCTCAGGCCAGATCGACGGAACGACACCGACGGCGCAGCGCCCCCAGGCGGCGAGCAGTGCGTCGTGCGGCAGGAGACCGAGGTTGATGACGTTGTCGCGCACGGGGATGAGCTGAGCATCGACGGGTCGTCCGGCCAGCACGAGCGGGGCCGCGGTGGTCATGCGGGCGTGGGCGTCGAGCAGGACGCCGACACCCTTATCCGCCGTGATGTCTCCGGCAAAGAGGATGAACGGCTCGGCCGGGAGCCGCGCGAGCAGCGATGGGTCGAACGCCGCCGGCGGCCCGGCGTCAACGCGGAAGTTCGGCACCACCTCATAGGCCAGGCGGGACGTCGTGAGGCCGCAGCGCCTGGCGACCTCGTTGCTCACCGGCAGGAAGAGATCGGCAGCGCGCCGCTGCGCGCGGCCGGAGAGCATCGTCAGGAGCGCAACGGGCGCCCCCACCGCGGCGCCGTAATGGTCGCTCGCACAGACCACGCACTTGCGCAGACCGGGACCGCTGCAGGGTGCGCCCTGGCGCATCAAGCGCTTGGTCGCACACAACAGGCTGTAGTCGTGCAGGCTGAGGACATAGGCGACGGGGGCGTTGCGGCGCAGCGGCAGGTAGGCGTGCGCGAGCCAGTTGTGCGCGTGCACGACGTCCGGTCGCTCACGCGCGATCACACGTCGCAGCGCGTGCACGGTCACGGGGTCGGGAGCCGGCGGCGCGTGTCGGCGGCCCGTGTCGCTGAACAGGCGGCCCATCCGCTGGGCGAGCCCGGGCAGCCGGTGCACGGCGATCCCGTCGAGCTCCTCGTAGTCGCGCAACCCTGGCTGGCGCAACGTCGCGACCGCGACATGGTGGCCGCGGCGCGTGAGCGCTCGAGCGAGCGCCTGGGTCATGTGCTCCTCACCGCCGACGATCGGTGAGTAGAACTGGGCAAGCATCAGGATCCTCATCGAGGCCTGCCCGCGGCGCGGCGGTAGAGCGCCAGCAGTCCCGCGGCGCACTCGTCCCAGGTCGGCAGCACGATCGGCGGGCGCTTGAGCGGGTCGTGGAGCTCGCGCACGATCGCCGCCGCAGCCAGCTCGGGTGCAAGGCCAGGGTCGATCGCGCGCGCCAGACCGCGCTGCGCGAGCTCACCGAGGCCCGACCCGGAGGCGACGAGCAGCGGGCGTCCGAGCGAGATCGTCTCGAGCGCGGCGATCGGGTTGGTCTCGAAGTCGCTCAGCAGGACCACAAGATCGGCCTGGGATAGGCGTCGCGCCATCTCCGCGCGGTCATCGGCGGCGACGGCGCTGATCTCCACCGCGTCGGCGATGCCGAGGTCCGCGGCCTGGCGCCGGAGGGCGGCTTCGTATGGGCCGGAGCCGGCGATCCAAAGCTGTGCCCCCGGCTCGGCCTCGCGTACGTGCGCGAAGGCCGCGATCACGCGGTGGTGGCCCTTGTAGCGCTCCAGCCTGCCGACGGAGGCGATCAGCGGGTGAGCGTGGACCGCCGTTCCGTTGCGAGCTTCCGCCGTCGCGAGTGCCGGCAGGTCCACTCCGTTGGGGATCAGCACGAACCGCTCGCGTCCGATCCGCAGCTCCGCCGAGTAGGTGTCGATCTCGAACGGAGCGAGCGCGACGAGCCCGGCGGCACGCACGAGCAGCGGACGCAGCAGCGCACGCTGCCCCCGACGGGCCTCGTTGCGGATCCGCTGCGAGTGCCCCCCGCCGTGGAACGTGACGACGTAGGGAATGCGACGGCGGGCCGCTGTAGCCATCGCGAGCGGGGCGACGAGGGTGTGGTAGGACTGCACGTGCACGACGTCCCAGCCGCCGTCCGCGATCACGGGCACGATCGCGGGCGCGAACATCCAGTCGCGCCCGCGCGGGTGGGCCGCGACGCGCCGGACCTCGACCTCCCCGTCGCGATCGAAGCTCTCCCGACGCCCGTCGCGGACCGTCGTCAGCACGGTCACGGCGGCCTCGCCGCTCGCCGCGATGCGTGTCGCCACCTCATGCACGTGGCGCTCCACCCCACCGATCTCCGGCAGGTAGCGTGGCGTCACCATCAGGACCCTCAGGCCACGGTTGTCGAGCCGACCGCGCGCTCGTTCCCCCGCTGAGCTTTCGGTCATGACGCCTGCCGCCCCGAGGCCAACGGGGCAGCCGGCGTCGCCGACGGTTCGTCGTCGGGCGCTGCCCCAGGCCCACCCGATGACGATCGGCTGGCGCGTGCAGCCGCGCCCGGGCGAACCGCCGCCGCGCATCGGCTGCAGCCGTACGCGCCGGCGGTGATCGCAAGCCCCGCCACGATCGCCGACGCGCGCGCCAGGCCGTCGCGACTGCCCCTCGCCGCGCACGCGATATCCCGCAGAAGCGCGCGCGGCAGGACGGAGCGAACGTAGGCCCGCTCGGAGCGCAGGGCGTCCTCGCCGCCGGCGATCCGCGTCAACACACCCTTCGCGGTCCCCTCGACGGCACAGCGGCGAACGAAGTAACGCCAGGTGCCGCGCTGGGGCGGCACGGCGTGCACGACGCGCGCGCGCGGCTCGTAGATCCAGTAGTGGCCCGGGTACAGGCGTGCGGCGCGAATGCACAGCTCGGTCTCCTCCGCGCTGCCGGAGAGCGCTCCCGCTCTCGCCGCGCGGCCGAGCCTGGAGTCGAACGCGCCGACGTGCGCGAGCACGGCGGCGCGCATCGACATGTTCGCGCCGATCACGTTGCGGACTCGTTCCGCGCTCAACGGCATGCCGGGGTAGCTGCAGCCGACAACCCAGTTGAACTCTGGCGGGAACCAGCGCGGTGGCGGCTGCTCCCAGGCCGGCTCGATCGAGCCGCCGACGCCGAGCACCATCGGGTCGAGGTACACCGCGGCAAGCCGCTCAAGCCAGTCGGTGTCGGCAACCGCGTCGTCGTCGAGGAAGGCGAGAATCGAACCGCGCGCAAGCTCGGCGCCGCTCTGCCTCGCCCCCGAGAGGCCGGGCTTGTGGCCGTTTCGCACGACCTCGACACCGTCGAGCTGCGAGCGCGCGCGGCGTTCGAGCTCCTCGTCGCCGTCGATCACGACGATCGTCTGCGCCGGCGCGCGCGTCTGCGCGTGGACGGACTCCACAGCGGCGCGCAGGTTCTGCAGGCGGTCAAGCGTATGGCTGCAAACGATCACCGTGACCGTGACCGCCTCCAGGCTTGACTCGGACATGATCGACACAGTACCCGCTGGCCTGGCGGAGCCGACGCGGCCGCCGGCAAGCTTCAGCCGGCTGCCGATCGGCGGCTTTTCTCGCCAAGCGTGCGTGCGAGTGCGTCGTCCAGGGCGTCGTGGATGTAGATCTGCGACCACGCCGAGCGAAAGACATGCTCGGCTGTCGGAACGCGCTCCAGGTGCAGGTTCGGCCACTCGTCGAGGCGTTCGAGCAGCCCGAAGGATACGAAGTCGTCATAGAGCGGCTCGCCCAGCGAGAGCAGCAACAGCGTTTCGACATCGCGGTCGCGCAGCTGATCCAGCGCACCGACGATGTCCGCGACCGGCCCCTCGCCCCCACCGCTTTTGCGGCCGGCCCGCGCGCGGCGAATCAACACGCGCGCCATTCTCACCGTCCGCCAGCGATCGGTCGCGACGATCCGGGCGATCGTGGCGAGATCGTGTTCGCGCAGCAGGGCGCGGGTCCGCCGCGCGTCGCGCGCCGCGCCGAAATCGTCGCTCCAGAAGAACGCCAGCAGATTCACGAGCAGCAGGCCGCGGATGCGCTCGTCGGCGAACGCGGCATGCAGACCCCAGTAGGCGCCGGAGCACAGGCCGCCGACGATGAACTGGGCGGGAAGTCCGCGCCGTTCGAGCTCGTCGCACGTTGCGATCACCTGCGCGGCGAACTCGTGGCGCTGGAAGGACGTGCGCCCGGCGTACCGCCCCTCCACGCCGTCGGAGTCGCCCACGCCGACCACGTCCAGTCGCAGCGTCGGAACGCCGCGAGCCGCCCAGCGACGAGCCACCTCGACCCACATGCGATGGTGGCCGATCCGTCGCAGCGCGCCGGCGTTGAGCAGGATCGCGCAGAGCGCCGGCTCGCCGGCCGGCGTCGACAGCGGCTCGGTCAGCACGCCGCTCAGCTGCTCTTCGTGAAAGTCGAACTCGAACGGCGTCTCGCGGATCAGCGCGTCGCCAACGCTCAACTCGATCTCGGTGCTGCGCGGTGGAGCGCTCAGCGGTGCCGTGAACGCGGGCGCGGCGGCGGCGCCCTGCGCGATCCAGCTGGTCGTGTATGCGAAGGTCTCCCACGGCGGCGTGGAGAACTGGGGATCGACCATCATCGTGCCGTAGCCGGGGCCGTCGGCGACCGTCACCTGTGCTCCGCTCTGCTCGTAATGCTCGAGCAGGTTGCGGTCGACCTCGCTCGTGTCGCGCCGCAGTAACAGGATGCGCCGTCGCTGTGCGTCGGTGACCGCCAGCTCGCGCAGGTCGAGCGCCTCGATCTCGGCGACCGTCTGTGCCGTCAGCAGGAAGCCCGATGCGTTCACCGCGCCTTCCCCGAGCACCTCGCTGTCCTGCGGCGCGGGCGGCGTGTCCTTCACCGCGCTGGCGTTGACGGCCGCGGCGTCGAGAATCCGCGCGAACGCCTGGAGCTCACGCATGAAAACGCGGCCACGCGACTGGACGCCCCACAGCACCAGATCGTCGATCGGTGCCCCGTGCGCAAGCGCGTTGGCGGCGACGAATCCGCCCAGCCCGATGCCGATCGCGACGATCCGCTCGCATCCCTCCGTCACTCTCATCGAAGCCGCGGCCGCGTCCACCGCCGCAGTCCAGGCATCCAGCCGCCGGTCTTCACGCGGGGAGCCGGCGCTGTCGCCGCTTCCGGGAAGATCGAACCGCAGCACCGGATGGCCGGCTTCCGCGAGTTCCCCCGCCCAGCAGCGAAGGCTGCGGTGGGCGCTGAGCTCGTCCCAGCCGAACGGTGAACAGAGGACCACACCCGTCTCCGAGCGTGTCGTCTCGGCGGGCGGGTGCAGCATCGCAAAGATGGCGTCGGGCGCCGTCGCGAGATAGAAGGGATGCCCTCGTCGAGCGGCAAGTGGTCCCTCGGGCAGGGCGTGCGGAGCAAGTTCGGTCATCAGGCCTCACTCACCATGATCGGCACGCGCCCGGCAAGGTTGAGCGCTGTAAGGGTCCCATCACCGCCCCGCTGCGCACCGTCGACCAGTGTCAGGGCGATCCGGCGCTCGCCGCCGGGCTCGATCGAGAACGCGTCGTCAGCCACTTGGAAGCCCGGAACTTGCACCCGCACGCCGTAGACGAAGCATTCCGCGCGTATCTGCAGCTCGACAGGCTCGTCGCCGGACGGTGTGAGCGTCGCCGTCAGCCCAAGCCGCGTCGCGGGCTCACAGGCGAGCAGGCGACCGGCCGGCAGCCTGAAGCACTGCGAGAGCAGTTCGACGCCCTGCCCGCCGTCGCGTTCGAGGCTGCAGACGACGACCTCCTGTGCCGGTGGGCCGAAGCGGTACGCCCAGGACACGTCCACGAACCGGCCGAGCATCTCCTCGAGGTCGTGCATCTCGTAGCCGTGCGGCGCCAGCTCGAGTTCCCGCGCGGCCTCGTCGACGCGCACCCCAAGGTCGCTGTAGAGCGCAACCCGCAGCCGCGCGCGCGCGGGCTCGGGACCGTCGTTGGCGACATGGACGGCGATCCCGCGCAACCCCTCATCGGTGCTCCACACGGCCAGCGGCGCCAGCACCCGTCGCAGGTGGTGGTAGGCGACCTTCGGCTCGCCGCGATGATCCAGGATCCCCCACCCGGCCCCTGGGGAAAGGTCGCGCAGCCAGAGAACGAGTCCGCCGCCGCATGGCGAGCCGCCCCGGCGCCATTCGCCGAACACCTCGGACATCACCTCACCGCTGACCGCGCGCGAGAGTTCGAGGTAACGCTCGTGGTCGCTTCGCCGCAGCTCGGCCGGATCAACGTCGAACAACGAGGCCAGATAGTGGTCACGCACGTCGTCGAAGTCCCAGCCGCTCCCGGCGTCGCGGGGAACGCCGGCCTTCCAGCGCGGATCGTGCACCGCCACGCCCGCCGGCTGACCTTCCGCGAGCGTGTCGAGCACGGCCTGATCTGGCACGTTCGCAAAGGCGAGGCACTCCGCCGCGAAGCGGACCTCCGAACGGCGGACGTCCTCGAGCCCGCGCCGGTAGCCGCCGACCCCGTAGTAGTTGGCCACGCCGCGATCGGGACGGAACGGCAGTGCCCCGCCCCATGGCGCGGAGGGGACCCAGACGGCGTCGACCTCGGCGTCGTGTACGAGCCCCGGCAGAAGCTCGCCGTACAGCGGGCCGTCGGCGAGCGCCGGATCGAGCCCGAGCATCGCAACCTGCTGGGCGACCTCGCTGGAGCCGCAGAGCACCGCCAGGCTGGGGCGCCCGCCGAGGCCCTCGAGCAGCTGGCGCCCCTCACGCGCGACGGCGTCGAGAAACGCCGCGTCGGACTCGGGGTAGTCGAGGTTCGCGAACATGAAGTCCTGCCAGACGAGAATCCCCAGCTCGTCGCAGAGGTCGTGGAAGGCGGCGGACTCATACGCCGCCGTTCCGGGGATCCGCACCATGTTCATCCCCGCGGCGCGCATCGTCTCGAGCAGCGATCTCAGCTGCGCGCGCGACGGCGGCGGACCGCTCGCCTCGAGCGGCGTCCACACCGCGCCGCGCACGAACACGCCGACACCGTTGACGGTCAGCGCCAGGCCGTCCTTCTCCAGGTGCTCGCCGCCGTCAAGCTCGCGAAAGCCGATGCGGCCGCAGTCGACGCTCAGCGTTTCCTCGCCCGCCTGCACGTGAAGCGTGAGTCCGTAGAGGCTGGGATCGCCGTGGGTATGGGGCCACCAGCGCGCGACGTCCGCGACCGCCAACTCGCCGGACGCCTCCAGATGCTCGGCTCCTGCGACCAGCTCGAGCTCGCCCCGCCATACCCCTCCCAGGCCCTGCAGCTCGACGACGACGCGTTCTGGCACCGGCGCCGATAGCGCGCTGATCCGCGCGTGAATCGCGAGAACACCGTCATCGCCGGCGATGCGCGGTCGTAGCCGCAGCTCTGTGAGCACGAGCCGCCGGCGACGTTCGAGTGCGATCGGCCGCCACGGTCCGACGACCGCAGGGCCGGGCGCGAAGCCGGGTGCGCGTCCGATCAGCATCGTTCGAAAGAAGCGCAGGCCACCGTCGGCGACGAGCCTCGTCCGCCAGCGCGCCCGCGGACGGCGGCTCACCGCGAGCAGCGGCGTCAGCGCGCGGCAACAGATCGCCAACTCGTTCTCCGCACGCAGCAGCTCCGTGACGTCGACCGCCGAGCGGGCGAACATCGATTCGCTGGTGAGAATCCGGGCGCCGTTCAGGTAGACCTCGGCGACGGTCGCAAGCCCTTCGAACACGAGCACCAGCTGCTCGCCCGGAGCGGCCGGCGCAGCCGTGAGCTGGCGGCGAAACCACCAGTCGCGCGCATCCAGCGGCGCGGCGGCGACCTGGGGCGCGGGCACGCCGGCCGCGCGGAGCACGTCGGCGGCTCCCCCGGGCACAAGCGCCGGGCGCCAGGCGAGCTGATCGAGCGCGCGCGGATCGGCACACGACCCCGGTTCGGACTCCGCCGCCTCCCAGCCATCACTCAGCTCGGCGCGTTCGTGCCCCCCGACGACGCCCCGCGACGTGTACGCCAACGTGCCGGCTTCGGCTTGCCCCGGGGTTATCCGACGACCTCCTCGAGCGCCGCGATCGCCTGCTGCCAGGCGACGCTCAGCGGCTCGACGATCGGCGCCGGATCGAACTGGCGCCGGCGTGCGAGGCGAAAACCGAGCACCTTGCAGCCTTCGACGATCGCGCGCATCGGCGTCGCTGCCGCGGTCGCCTCGGCGCCGAGCAGCCACTGTGCCTGCGTTGCGGCCAGCTCGAACGCCGCGCCCACCATGCGCACCGTTGCAAACGCATAGGCGTGGTAGGCCTCGGGGCCCGCGTCCAGCAGAACCGGCAGATCACGTTCGAGCGCTTGCGCGAAGCGCTCGAACGGATCGCTCTGCGGCCGGTGGCCGAGATGGCGCTGCAGCGAAGCACGGGCGGCCGCGTGCAGCTCGCCGCCCTGCAGCCGCGGCCCGGCGTCGAAGCGCACCAGCTCGGTGTAGGGCGGAAGGATCTCCGGCGACGGCTCGCCCACGAGCCGGAAGATGCCAGCGTAGTCGTCGCCGTCGAGCTCGTAGAGGCCGGCGCCGTGGAAGTAGCGCAGCCAGCCGCGCTCGAGGTCGATCGCCTCGGCGACGACCGAGCTCTTGACGTGCTCGCGGTGGTAGCTCGTGGCCGCGGTGTCGGGAAGGTGCCACGAGTCGAGCTCGACGATGATCGTGCGGCCGCTGTCGATCTGCTCGGCAATCTGCTGCGGCAGCGGGCGATACGGCTGCATCTCGTGGATGTCGATGCCGAAAAGTGCCTCGAGATCCTCCGGCGGCGGCTTGAAGAAGGTCCACTGGTCGCCCTCGAAGTCCGTCCGCACCAGACAGCCGAGCACCGCGAGCGGCTCGTCGCCGCGCCCGTGCAGGAGCTCGATGATGATGTCGGTGTAACAGTTGGTCTCCATGTAGGTGCGGCCGCTGTCGTGCACCGCGTGCGGCTGGTAGCTGCCGGCGTCGAGATCGAACAGGCTGCGATAGGTGCCGGTCCGCGTCGCGCTCATGCTCCCCACAGCTCCCGGCGCACCTCCGCGGGCCACGACGCCGGCTCCACACCGTGGGTGTGCAGCAGGGCGAGGACGATCCGTTCCTGGCCGAAGCCGAGGCACGCGGTGTGCGCGACGTCCCCGTCCGCCAGCGTCAGCCCGTACTTCGCGGCGAAATGATCCTGGTGGTAGTTGAACGACGCGACGGCCGTCGGCTCCTCGCCCGCGATCCCCACCAGCAACTCCAGCTTGAGCTCCTGGGTGCGCTGATTCGCAGCAAGCATCCGCCCACCGCGGCCGAAGAACGGGTCGGTGGCACGATCGCGCTGGGCGTCGAGGCCGAGCGAGCGAAGCAGCGCGAGCCCGCGCTCGCTCCAGCCGTCGCGCCAGGCGCGGACCTCCTCCGGCGCGCCGAGCCGCACGATCTCGCGCTGGTGAAACATCTGCAGGCGAGCCGGGTCCTCGGAGGGTTCGTGGCGAAACACCCATGCCCCGCCGGCGTCGACGACGGTCCCGCCCGCCGGCAGCGGGCCGCGCGCGGCGACCGCCGGATAGACCGGGTAGCAGGCCGCCGGCACCAGCGCGAGCTCCGTCATCCGCTGGAACTCGCTCCAGTCCTCGTGGCGATCGGCGCGCTCGCCCTGCAGCAGCGCCTCGTCCTCGTCCCCCTCGAAGGCGAACACGGATCCCGCGAGGTGCGGAAACGAGTGCAGGTAGCCGATCGCCTCGATCTGGCGCCTCGGCAACAGCGGCGGGAAACGCATCGACTCCGGGGCGTCGGCCTGCGCCGCCGACGTGATCAAGGCGTCCACGCGCACACGGATGTCCTCGAACGTCGCGCCTGTGCCGTAGAGCCCGGGGACGCCGCTGGCGATGAACAGGCCGCGCGCGATCAGCTCGTCGCGGAAGGCCGCCTGGTCCGTGGTGGCCTGACGGACCTCGGGCATCAGGGCTCCTTGGCGATCAACAGCAGCGCGGCGTCGGTGGCGTGCAGGCGCTCGTTTGCGACCATCAGGCGAGCTGACAGCGCGTCACGCAGATGCCGCCCGACGCTGTACGGCGTGTCGTTGCGGTAGCCGACGATGCCGACCACCTCGAGCGCCCCGGCGCACACGCCGGGAGCGTGCTCGGAGGCTGCGAGCTTGAGGTTGTTGAAGCGCAGCACGCTCGCCATCGTCATCAGGCGTGCGCGGTCGTCGACGTCGTCGGCCTGGAAATCGTGCAGCGCCTGCGAGACCTCGCCTCGCAGCAGCGTCAGCTCCGCCATCACGTGCGAGAGACGCTGCGCTGCCGGCAGCGGCTCGCCGGGGCGTCGGCGCGCGCTCGCGCGCAGGAACGCGCGCGCGCGTTCGAAGGCGTCGGTCGCGATGCCGAGCCAGACGTGCGACCAGAGGATGTGAGAAAGCGGCACCATCGACTGGTTCATGACCTCGGCGAACGGCGCCGCCAGCACCTGCTCGGGGGCGAATGTCGCGCGCACGATGAACCCCGGCGAGCAGGTCCCGCGCATTCCCAACGTGTCCCAGACGCCGCCCGGCTCGAGCTCGGCCTGGCCTGATTTCGTCAGCACGAGGACCTGGTCGCCCGGCTCGGACTCGGGCGTGCGGCGCAGCGTCGTGAAAAGGTCGTCGGCGTGCCCGCCGTAGCTGACCGTCGGCGCCTGCTTCTCGAAACTGAGCCCGCCGTCCTGCTCGGGCGTCGCGGCGGCGATCGAACGGCTCATGTCGCCGCCGGTCCCAACCTCCGAGGTCGCCGACGCGATCAGGCGCTGCTCTTGGTGAAGCTCGCGCAGGTAGCCCTCGAACCACGGCGCGCCATCGAGGTGTCGCGCGATCGTCAGCACCTGGATCTGGTGCATCGCGAAAACCATCGCCGTCGAGCTGCAGCGACGGCCCAGCTCGAAGCAGCAGCGCGCGATCGTCTGAAGCGTTGCGCCGCCGCCCCCCAGGGCCTCGGGGACCGCTGCGGACAGCGCGCCGGCGCTGCGCAGCGCGTCGATCGCCTCGATCGGGAAGCGGGCATCGCGGTCAACATCATCCGCGGCGGCGGCCGCCACCTCGTCGGCGATCTGGCGCACCGAGTCGATCAGCGCCTTCGCGGAGTCCACCGGCCCGCTCATCGAGCGGCGCTCGACGTCACGCCCCACCACCCGTGGCCGACGGCTCGCCGTCCCCGGAGAGCTCTGCGATCGCGGCCGCGATCGCCGACACGCTGTCGAACACCCCACGCGTGAGCATCCGGTCGGGGAACTCGATGTCGAAGGCGTCCTCGAGCGCGAGCATCAGGTTTACGCTTGCGTGCGATGTCATGCCGGCGGCGAAGAGGTCGGCATCGTCGCCAAGCGTGTCGATGTCGACGGGGAGGCGGGCGTGCTCGCGAAGCACGCTGCGGATCACGGTACGGGTGTCGGCGCTCAACGCTCGTCACACACCTGGGCGACGACGACCGCGGCGGCGAACGGGCCCTCGTGCGTGAGGCTCACGTCCAGCGCCTCGATGCCGCGCCGCCGCGCGAGCTCCCCGGCAGCCCCGGTGAGTTCGATCGCAGGCCGCCCGAAACGGTCGGCGCGCACGCCGATCGTCTGCCACGGCAGCGGCTCGTCGCCGGCGCGCAGCACCTTCATTGCCGCCTCCTTCGCGGCGAAACGGGCGGCGAGCCGTCGGGCATCAGGCACTCCGCCCGACGTCGCGCAGTCGCGCAGCTCGCGGCTCGTGTACACGCGCCTAAGATAGCGCCCGGCGTGGACGCGGATCGACTCTTCGACGGCTTCGACGGACATCAGGTCGATCCCGACCCGCAGGCCGCCACGGCGCGACCCGGCGACGGCGAGCAGGAGACGGCGATGGCGGATCACGTGTGCGCCCCGTCGCGCCGCGAACGCGTCGCGGCGTAGTGGAGCTCGTGCCAGCTGGGCGCCGACTCCCCCGCAGCCACCGGCTCGGCGTCCAGTCTCAGACATTCGTGCAGGTCGAACCCGTGCCGGGCCAGCTGGCGCTCCTGGGCGTCGCGCATGATGTGGTAGTGGAGCACCGAGAAGTCATGCGGGGAATCGTTGAGGATCGCGTGGTCGGAGGCGACCTGCTGCCACGGCCGCAGCCGGCGTCGGTTGCGGGCGCTGCGGGGGAGCCGCAGCACCTGGCTGAGGAAGCTCACCGGGTTGCTTGCGTTGATGCTGCGGATCGGGCCCCGCAGCAGCGGCGCGTAGGCGAGGTTGTGCGACGAGAAGATCAGCAGTCCCTCCGGTCGCAGGAGGTCATGCGCCTGCGCGAGGAACGCTTGCCGCTCGCCGTCGCTGAGCACGTCGATCACGGCGAAGCCGGCCACGATCGCGTCCCAGTCCTCGCCCGCGAACTGCGCCAGGTCGCGCAGGTCGCCCTGGAGGACCGTGGCCTGCGGATACGCCCGCCGGCAGTGCTCGACCATGTCGAGGGCGATGTCGACGGCCGTGACCGAGCTCGCGCGCTCGAGCAGATGCCCGGTCAAACGCCCGCCGCCGCACCCGAGTTCGAGCACGGCGCCCGACAGCGACGACGCGTAGCGGTCGAACAGGGCGCTTTCGGCCGGGCGCAGCTCGTGGCCGCCGTAGCGGCGCACCAAACCGCCCGAGCCCCACAGGCGCTGGTTCGCCTCGCGCTGGACCTGGTCCGGCGTGACGGCGCCGCCGGCGGCGCCGGTGCTCGCCTGGGCGGCTGTCAACCGAGCGCCGTCGGACCGAACTGTTCGCATCGCGCCGTGGCTGTTACGCAGGACCCAGGGGCGAGCGAGATGTGGGCAACGCGCTCGGCGGCGCCATCCATGAGCAGGGCGCTTGCCGCGATCGAGCGGCCGTGGCCAACCGCGGCCGGCGGCAGCTCGCGGAACGTCGGCCGCCATCCGTCCGGATGCCTGGCCGCAGGCTCGCGGCGAATGCGTTCCCGCAAGATCATGCGCAGGATGCGCTGCCCGTCTCGCACGGCACTGAGCTTACTCTCGCCGTGCAAGCGCTCGTGCTCGATGGACGCCACCTCGGCGACCGTGAGTCCCGCGCGGGCGACGCGAACGTGGATCAGCGTCTCGACCTCGAAGCCGTCGCAGGTGACGTGCATGTGCGGAAGACAGTGGCGCCAGAACGCGTTGTAGCCGTAGCAGAGATCGGTGTAGCGGGTCCGAAACAGCACGTTGACGGCGAGACCGAGCATGCGGTTGCCAAACGCTCGGATCGGCGTGATGTCGGTGCTCGCTCCGCCCGCCGCGAAGCGCGATCCCTTCGCGAAGTCGTTGCCGGCGAGCAGCGCTGCGACGAATTGCGGGATCTCGCGCGGGTCGTTGGAGGCGTCGGCGTCGAGCATCACGATGATGTCGCCGGAGGCGGCGGCGAAGCCGCAGGCCAGGGCGTTCCCCTTGCCACGGCCGTCCTGGAGAACGACGCGCACGTCGGGCCGGATCGTGCGGGCCACGTCGATCGTGCCGTCCTTCGAGTGGCCGTCGACGAGCACCACCTCGTCGACCATCTCCGGGATGGCGGCCAGCACGTGCGGCAGGTTCGCCGCCTCGTTGAGTGTGGGGATCACCACGGTGATCGAAGCGGCCGACGCGCGACTCAACCGGCCGCCCCTGGAGAACAGTGCCGCAGTCCCTGCCGTCGAATCCCTGACGCTCATCCGGTGCTACCTCCGCGGCCGTGGAGCCTGATCGAGTGTTGGCGCCGATGCCGCGGTTCCCCGCCCCGCCGGCCGCAGATCGGCTCGAGGAAGCTGTGCATCGACGTACATGGTGAGGATACGCATGGCAATGTAACGGCTGAACCAGCGGCGTACTGCCGGTTGGGGAGAAATACCACCGGTTTCGAGCCGTGGGTGACGGCCGTGCGGGGCCCGGCCAGACACCCCAAGCCGCGGTCGAGCGGCGCCTGCGCCGGGTCGCCGAGGCGCGCGAATCGGTGACGGTCCGCGCGCGCGGACGGCATCGAACGTTCGTCCGGGCACTCCCGAGGCGCGCGCCGCGCCGATCGAACAGACGTTGACCCAGGCGGCGGTTCGGTTGCCCAGCCCGGACCGAAGCCGATCGAAGAAGGGTGTCCAAGAATCGCGCCAAGGCGTCCATTTTCGTGCTTGTTGCCCTCCTCGCCGCAGCCCTCCCAGTCGGCGCCTCCGCCTTCCCGGTCGGCCCTGTAACGCCGGCGCCCGCCTCCACCGCCGCCGCGCCGGTCGCAAGCGCGCTGCGCGAGCAGCTTCGCTCCACCGGCGTGTACGACGTCAGCGTCACCGTCACGACCGGCTCCGTTGCCGGACGCTTCGTCGACGTCCAGGTCGGTCCGCTGGCGCGCCGTGCGCAGGTCGACGCGCAGGCGCACAGCGCAAGCCTGCAGCTCACACTCGCGATCAACCGGCTGTCCTTCACCGTCCGGGTCACGCCCGCGCTCGACAGGGCGCACGTGAGTGTCCTGCTGCGGAGACTCGGCGCGGTGGCGAGCGGAACGGCGGCGCAGAGTATCGCCGTCGCAGCGGCGCCGGCGGGCAAGGGCGAGACCCGCGCGAGTGGAGCAGTCAGCAAGCCGGCGACAGCGGCCGGCGCGACCGGCCCGACAGGCGCGACGGGCGCCGGCGGCACCGCCGGTTCAACGGGCTCCACGCCGCCGGCGACGCCTCCGGCTGCGCCCGCTCCGCTGGTCGCGACCTTTGGCCCGAACGGAAACCCGATCCTCGCCCTGCCGGGCGGCTTTGCGCCCGTCGTGAACTACAGCAACCCGGTCAAGGACTACGAATTCGACGGCTCGAGCCTGCCCGGAGACTGGTCGGCGGGGAGCTGGAGCTACGGCTTCTCGGCGACGCTTTTCCAGCCGTCGCAGGTGAGCCTGACCGGCTCGTCGGCGGCGCTGACGGCGATCGACCAGCCCAGCGGCGGCTACCCCAACCAGTCGGGTTACATCTCAACCGAGGGCCGTTTCTCGATGACCCACGGAATGGTGGATTTCCGCGCAAAGATGCCGGCCGGCCAGGGACTGTGGTCCGGGCTGTGGCTCGACCAGCCGAACGGCAGCAACCCGTGGGGCGAGATCGATGTCCAGGAGATGCTCCTCGCCGACACGCACACCGTCTACGGCAGCCTGCACAACTGGGCGCCCGACCCCTACTGGGGTGAGTGGCAGGGCGCGACGCTGGCCGACGACGCGACCCAGGCTTTCCACGACTACCAGGTCGTCTGGCAGCCGGGGCTGATCACATGGGCGGTCGACGGCATCGCGTACGCGCAGTACAGCGAGACGCAGGCGACCGCCGCCGGGCAGTTCTGGCCATTCGACGACGACACCGGCTTCTACCTGATCGCCGACCTCGCCGTCGGCGGACCGTCCGACTGGGGCGGCGCTCCCAACTCGTCGACCGTGTTCCCGGCCACGATGCAGGTCCAGTCCGTCAAGGTCTGGGAATAGGCGCTCGGGCGCTCGACGGCGCCCCGATACACTCGACCCGGTGGCTCACGGCGAGGCGCTCCAGACCCTCACTGCGTCAGTGCTGCCCGACCGGGCGCCGCCGCGATGGTGAGCGAGACGGACATCGCGGCGCCCTCTCAGCAGCACCCGCCGGTGCGCTCGGTCTGGATCGCGCTCGTCGTCGTCTACATCGCATGGGGTTCGACCTACCTCGGGATCCGCGTGATGGACCGCACGATTCCGCCATTCCTCGGCGCCGGCGTGCGCTTCGTGGCCGCCGGGGGCCTGATGCTCGCTGCGCTCACCGCCTGGCGCGGCCGCCCGCCGCGCATCGCCGCGCGCGAGCTCGCGTCGCTCGCCCTGGTCAGCGTGCTGCTGCTCGTGGCCGGCAACGGCGGCGTGACCTATGCGGAGCGTCACGTGCCGTCGGGCCTGGCCGCGCTGCTGGTCGCGTCGATGCCGCTGTGGATCCTCGTCATTCGCACCCTCGCCGGCGATCGCCCACAACGTGCGACGCTCGCAGGCCTGGCGATCGGCTTCGTCGGCGTCGGCCTGCTGGTGCTCCGCGGCGGCGCGCAGCAGGGCGTCAGCGTGGCGCACATGCTGCTCGTCGTCGGCGCCGCCGCGTGCTGGGCGCTCGGCTCGTGGCTGTCGGGCCGTCTGCCGATGCCCACCGACGCGAGCGCCGGCACGGCGTACGAGATGCTGATCGGTGGCGCGGTGCTGATCGGGCTCGCTCCGCTGAGCGGCGAGCACTGGAGCGCGCTGACCGAACACGCCTCCGCCGACTCGCTGATCGCCGTCGCCTACCTCGCGCTGTTCGGCTCGATCCTCGCCTTCACGGCGTACGTCTGGCTGCTCCAGCACGCGCCGATCTCCCAGGTCTCGACCTACGCCTACGTCAACCCGGTCGTCGCCGTGGCGCTCGGGGCGATCGTGCTCGGCGAACGGATCACGGCGGTCACGCTGCTCGGTGGGGCGATCATCGTGCTCGCCGTCGCCGTGGTGATCCGCTCGGAGAGCCACGGGGCGCGCCGGCGGTGAGACGCGCGCTCAGCGCGGACGTCCCTCCTGGTGGCGCTCCAGGCCGTCGTCGGGGATCGGCTCCCATGGCGCGGCGTACGCGACGAAGGCCCGCCAGCGCGGGCGGACGCCGGGATCCTCGTCAAACGCCGCCATTCGAACCGCCATCTGCGTCAGCGCTTCGGGGTTGCGGCTGAACAGATGCGCGCCGCAGCGGACGCAGAAGCACTTCTCGAAACCGCCCTCGGGGTGCCGCCAGACCCCGAGCGACTCCTCCCCGGCGATCAGCCGGAAGCTGCGGCCGTCGATCCGAGCCTGCGGCGAGGCGGCGGTGCCGGTGCGACGCTGGCAGCGCGTGCAGTGGCAGTAGCCGGCGTCCGTCGGGCGCTCGTCGAGCTCGAAGCGAACGGCGCCGCACAGGCAGCCGCCGCGAAGCGGCCCCTCGAGGGCGCCCTGCTCGCTCCCGGATGCCATGGCGCAATTATCACGCCAGATCCGGCGGACGCTACGCTGCGCGCATGTCCCCGCTGAAGATCCCCCACTGAGGAGTCAGCCGATGCTGCTCTACGACTCGAGCGTCTCCGGCAACTGTTACAAGGTGCGCCAGGTGCTGGCGCACCTCGGGCTGCCCTACGAGCGCCGCGAGCTGAGCGTCGTGGACCGCTCGAACCGCCCGGAGATCCTCGGCGAGCTGAACCCGGCGCTGCGCGTGCCGACCCTGATCCTCGACGACGGACGCGCGCTGGCCGAGTCGCACGCGATTACGTGGTACTTCGCCGACGGCACGCCGCTCGTACCCGAGGACCGCTTCGAGCGGGCGAAGGTCCTGCAGTGGCTCTGCTTCGAGCAGTACGACCTCGAGCCGACGATCGCGGTGGTCCGCTTCTGGGTCGCCTTCTCGGCCTCACCTCCGCCGTCCGCGGAGATCGAGGCCAAGCGAGCCGCCGGCTACCGCGCGCTCGACGCGCTCGAGCGCGGCCTGACCGGCGTGCCCTTCCTCGTGGGCGACCGCTACACACTCGCCGACATCTCGCTCTACGCCTACACGCACGTCGCGCCGGAGGGCGGCTTCGAACTAGCCGGCTACCCGGCGATCCGCGCTTGGATCGAACGTGTCGCGGCCCAGCCCGGGCACGTGCTGATCACCGACTGACGGGCGCTACGCGTCGCGTCGTCTGAAGACGGCGAGCGTGGCGGCCGCGATCAGCACGACGTAGACGGCGACCGTGACCAGCGAGTGGTGGTAGGAGGAGTCGCTCGTGCCGCCGTGCGCGACCGCGCTGAGCAGCTGGCCGGGCAGCCAACGGTCGCCGTTGGACCAGATCGCGCCGACGATGATCCCCTCGATCGCGACGACGTAGGCGACGGCTGCGCCGATCGCAACGCCCGGCGAGCGCAGCAGCACACCCGCCGCGGCGCCGATCATCCCGTAGCCGACCGAGGCGAGAAACACGTGGAGCGTCGCCTGCAGCAGATCGTTGACGCCGGTGCTGGAGGTCCACGCGCTGGTCGTGATGCCCCGGCCCGGCGCGAGGATGAACGCGACCGCGCAGGCGACCACGATCTCGAGCACCACGGCCAGGCCGATGAAGGTCACGAGCGCGAGGAACTTGCCGCTCAGGAGCTGCACGCGCCGCGGCTCGCGCACCAGCAGGTTGCGCATCGTGCCCTGGCTGTACTCGGTGGCGAAGGCGCCGGCGAACAAGCACAGCGCGACGATCCCGATCAGCGTGCTGATATCGGTGACGCCGTGCACCAGACCGGTCGGCTGCTCGAGCTCGTAGAAGCTGATGCGGCCGCGGCGCAGCGGGAACAGAGTCGGGTTCTTCACGGCCCGCTCGATCGTGAAGATGGTGGCGATCAGGGCGAAGAAGAGGCCGCCGCCGAGACCCCACAGCAGCATCGCCCGCCGGCGCAGCTTGACCCACTCGCTGGAGTACGCGCCCAGCATCAGGCGTCCTCGCCGCTCTCGTCGCGCTCGCCGTCGGTCAGCGCGAAGAACGCCTCCTCGAGCGACGCGCGACGCACCGTCAGGCCGCGCAGCGTGATCCCGGCGGCCATCGCCTGGCGGTTCAGCTCCGGCGCCCATTCCTCGGGCGCCTGGACGTGGACCTCGTCGCGCTCGACCCGCGCCGGCTTGCCGGCGGCGACGCACAGCGCAGCCAACGCCGCAACCTCACCGGGATGCTCCGGGGTCGCGATGATGTCGGACTGCTGCGCGTCGATCAGCCCCTCGACGCCACCCTGGAAGACGATCCGGCCCTTGTCGATCATGACTAGGTGATCGCAGACCGCCTCGATCTC
>Ga0182024_10007513_pt1 | contig 23468 bp, 19 predicted proteins | sample P32metaG_FD_120480 | JGI IMG/M metagenome (GOLD analysis project Ga0182024, IMG submission 120480) | Permafrost microbial communities from Stordalen Mire, Sweden - P3-2 metaG (Illumina Assembly) | ecosystem: Environmental > Terrestrial > Soil > Wetlands > Permafrost | place: Sweden: Stordalen... | reverse complement strand
TGGGATTTGAAGTGATCGGGGGGACGGCCACCTGCGCTGTGGCAGCGATCGCGCATCGCACGCGCCCGCTGATGGCGGTGCAATTCCATCCCGAAGTGGCGCACACCGAGCAGGGACACCAGATCCTGGCGAACTTCGTCTTCGGCGTCTGCGGCTGCGTCAAAGACTGGGATCCCAAGGATCGCATCGGACCCATCGAAAAAGAGATTCGCGCCATCGCCACGGATCGCAATGTTTTTTTCTTCGTCAGCGGCGGCGTGGATTCCACTGTGGCCTATACTCTTTGCCTGCGCGCCCTGGGCCCCGAGCGCGTCTTCGGCATCTACGTCGACACCGGCTTCATGCGCGAAGGCGAGACCGAGTATGTCCGGCGCTTGTTCCAGCAATTGGGCGCTCGCGACTTCCGCGTGGAAGAAGCGGAAGCGGAATTTCTGAAAGCACTGGAAGGCGTGGTCGATCCCGAGACAAAGCGCCACATCATCGGCGAGCAGTTCGTCGTGGTGCAAGAGCGCATCCTAAGCAGCGGAGAATTTCTCAACGGGCATTGGATCCTGGGGCAAGGCACCATTTACCCGGACACCATCGAATCCGGCGGCACCGCAAAAGCCGACGTGATCAAGACCCATCACAATCGCGTCGCAGGAATTCAGAAGCTGATCGAAACGGGCCGCATCGTGGAACCGCTGGCTTCGTTTTACAAAGATGAAGTTCGCGAGATCGGCGAAGAGCTGGGCATTCCCGCCGAGTTTCTGCACCGTCATCCTTTTCCCGGGCCAGGCTTGGCGATCCGTTGCCTGTGTTCGGAAACGGCGGCTCCGGTGACGCGTAACGATCCGGGCTGGCTGCTGCCCATCCGATCGGTCGGCGTCAAAGGCGACTCCCGCAGCTATCATTCCGTGCTAGCGCTCGACAAGTTGCCGGAAGACGATGTTGCCACCGAACTGGTGAACGGCATGCCGGATATCAACCGCGTCGTCGGCTTGGTGCACGCGCGCGTTGGAATCGGCGAGATGCGATCCAGCCCAGCTACGCTCACGCACGAACGCTTGCAGCGTCTGCGCAAGGCGGATGCGATCGTGAGGCAATTGTCGGAAGAAAGCCGATTCGACGCCCAAGTTTGGCAATTCCCGGTGGTGCTGATTCCGATCGGCGCGGGGGACCAGCCGGATTCCGTGGTGCTGCGGCCTATTCATTCCGTCGACGGGATGACCGCGCAAGTGGTCCGGATGCCGCGTGAACTTTTGCACGGCATGACCCACGAACTGCTTGCGGTGAACGGCATCTGCGGCGTTTTTTACGATCTGACGCACAAGCCGCCCGGCACCATCGAATGGGAATAGTTTAGCGCGCCCTTACCGAATCGCGCCTTACCGAGCCGCGACCACAGGGAGCGTTTCTCAAATCCGATGAAAGCTTTTCAAAATATCGCGCGTGGAATAGCGCAGCGCGATCGGACGGCCGTGCGGGCAACTCATCGGACAATCGGTAGCGGCCAGTTCGTTCAGCAGCCATTCCATTTTGGTGTGATCCAGCCGCATGTTGATCTTGATTGCCGCGCGGCAGGCGATGCTCGCGGCCATCCCTCGGCGCAGATCGTCCAATGAAACTTTGCTTGCTTCGCCTTCGGCCATTTCGAGAATCTCAAACACCAGCTTTTCGATTTCCGCCGGACCGACGCCCGCCGGCGCGCCTTTGACCGCGATAATGCGGTTGCCGAACGGCTCCGAATCGAACCCGGAACGATCGAGTTCATCGGCGATGCGCGCGTACTCGATTTGCTGGCCCGCGGTGAGATCGAGCAAAATCGGCATCAGAAGTTGTTGCCGCTCCACGCGGCCCTGCGCCTGCTGCCGCAGAACTTTCTCGAACAGAATGCGCTCGTGGGCGACGTGCTGATCGATGATCCACAGGCCGTCGCGTCCCGCCGCGATGATGAAGCTGTCGTGAATCTGGCCGAGCGGGCGGAGGTCCGAAAGGGCGGCCAGGCTTTGCGGCGTTTCCGATATCTGATGTTGCGTGAGCGGGCCGTGGGTGTCCGGCACGGAAGCGGACCGTATGGGTTCAAAATCGAAGCGTGTCGCCGGCGCAGCGGTCGTGTTCAGGGTGAACACGGGCAGGTCTTCCAAACGCTCGGCCACGCACTCGGTTTCGGCTCTGGGCATCGGCTCGAAGCGCTGATTCTCGATGCGCTGCGTAAAATCGGAAAACGGTAAATCGGCGGCGGCCTGTGGTTGCTGCGAAAGCGGAATGCCCGACACCGGACGCGAGGCGATCAATCGATCGCGAATCGCGTCCCGCACAAAGTCGTGCACGAAGTTGCCATGCCGGAAGCGGACCTCGGTTTTGGACGGGTGAACGTTGACGTCCACTTCCTCGCAATCGCAATCCACGAACAGCAGCGCGAATGGATAGCAGGCGGGCGGCATCAGGTTGTGATAGGCCGACGAGAGCGCATGTAGCAGCAGACGGTCGCGAATCAAACGGCCATTCACGAACAGGAAGATCGAATTCCGGTTCATCTTCTGCACCTGCGGTCCGGAAACAAACCCGCGCAGGGCGAAGACGCGTGTGGAGCGGTCGTCGGCCTCCACCACTTCGAGTTCCCGTTCCACCATGTCGAGATCGATCAGGTCTTCGAGCGTCTGGTTGCCGAATACCTGGTAGACACGTTCCTGCAGCGTCTCCACGGGTGTGACGTCCAGCAATTGCGACGCGCCATGGTTCAATTGAAAAGATTTTTTCGGATGCGCCAGGCTGTAGTGTGTCGCAAGCGAAGCGATGTGCGCCAACTCGGTTTGGTCCGATCGCAGAAAGTTCTTGCGCGCCGGGACGTTGTAGAACAGATCTTGCACCGAGATAGTGGTTCCCGCCGGCCGCGAGAATTCATCGCATCGCAGGATCTTTCCGCCTGCAATTTCGACGGCCGCTCCGGTGGTCTCTTCGGCCGCGCGCGTCTCCAACAGCAGCCGCGATACGGACGCGATCGAGGGCAGCGCTTCGCCCCGGAATCCGAGCGTCGCTATGGAGAGCAGATCTTTGACGTCGCTCAGCTTGCTGGTAGCGTGGCGCTCGAAGGCCAGCAGGGCATCGTCGCGAAGCATGCCGCTGCCATTGTCGGCGACGCGGATTAAGCGGCGGCCGCCGCTATCGATATCGATCCGTAGATCGGTTGCCCCGGCGTCGAGCGAGTTCTCGATCAGCTCTTTCACCACCGACGCGGGCCGCTCTACCACCTCGCCGGCCGCAATCTTATTAGCGACGTTGTCGGAGAGGACTCGGATTTTTCCCATGGCTGGGTTAACGGATTAGGTGCTCATGGACGACAAGAATTCGCCGTTGCTCTTGCTCTTGCCCAGCCGGTCGAGCAGCAGTTCCATGCTTTCCACCGGCGATAGCGGATTCAAAACGCGGCGCAATACGAAAATCCGATTGAGCTCTTCTCGCGGAACCAGCAGCTCCTCTTTGCGCGTGCCGCTCTTGGTGATATCGATGGCGGGGAAAACCCGCTTGTCCATCAGTTTGCGATCCAGATGGATTTCCATGTTGCCGGTGCCTTTGAATTCTTCAAAGATCACGTCGTCCATGCGGCTTCCGGTATCGATCAAAGCAGACGCTACGATTGTCAGCGATCCGCCCTCTTCGATGTTGCGCGCGGCTCCGAAAAATCGCTTGGGGCGCTGCAGCGCGTTGGAATCCACGCCGCCGGAAAGCACTTTGCCCGACGGGGGGACCACGGTGTTGTAGGCGCGCGCCAGTCGCGTAATGGAATCGAGCAGAATTACAACGTCGCGCTTGTGCTCCACCAGCCGCTTGGCCTTTTCGATCACCATCTCGGCCACTTGCACGTGGCGAGAAGCCGGTTCATCGAACGTCGAGCTGATCACTTCGCCCTTCACCGAGCGCTGCATGTCGGTGACTTCCTCGGGACGCTCATCGATCAGCAGAACGATGAGGGAAACTTCCGGGTGATTGGCGGTGATGGAGTTGGCAATGGACTGCAACAGCATCGTCTTGCCGGTGCGCGGCGCCGCGACAATCAGTCCGCGCTGCCCTTTGCCGATCGGCGTGAGCAGATCCATCACGCGGCCGGAGTAACTGTCGCGCGTGGTTTCCAGCTTCAGCCGTTCGTCGGGATACAGCGGCGTCAGATTATCGAAGAAGATCTTGTTGCGCGCTTCCTCCGGCGGCTCGAAGTTGATCGCGTCCACCTTGATGAGCGCGAAATAACGCTCGCCTTCTTTGGGCGGCCGAATCTGTCCGGAAATAGTGTCGCCGGTGCGCAGATCGAAACGGCGGATCTGCGACGGCGAAACATACACGTCGTCGGGCCCGGGCAAATAGTTGTACTCGGGCGCACGCAGAAAACCGAACCCGTCGGGCAGGCATTCCAGCACGCCCTCGGAGAAGATCAGTCCGCTCTTCTCGGCTTGCGTTTGCAGGATCTTGAAGATCAGCTCCTGTTTACGCAGTCCGGCGGTGCCGGTGACGTTCAGATCCTTGGCGATCTGGTTGAGCTTCTGGATGCTCATGTCCTTGAGCTCCACCAGGTCGAGCGTGCCGTTCTTTTGATTGGCCTGAGGCGCGCCTCCGCCATGGCGCTTGCGTCCACCTGCTTGGCCGGTGGGAGTCTCCACCTTGCCGTTTGGATCCGACTCCGTTGGATCGGATTTCTCTACCGAAGGTTTTGGCTCGGCGGATTTGGGGTCCGCTGCTTTGCCGTCGCCTCTCGCGCCGGCTTTGCCGTCCGTTTTTGTGTCGGATTCTTCGGGGGTGGGAGCGGCTACTGCCGCTGGGTCTTGATTGTCTTGATCGCTTGCCAAATTTCCCTCGCTCCTCGGCAACTAACGGCCGAGAACGGCAGAGGCTCGGTCTCCGGAGACTGGCTCCGGATGGCTGCTATGCCTTGCCGCAGATCGTTTTGACTTTTCAACTTATCCGTCTTGGTGGCGATCACCAGGTATCGCCGGTTATGGAACTCCAACCACTGTTTGAGTTCCAGGTCCTTATCCATCCAACCCCGACGCGCGTCGAGGATCAGGAAACAGAGCTCTAACGACCTTCGCTGTAACAGGTATTGTTCGATGAGCTGCTTCCACTCGAATACGATGTCCTTCGGGACACGGGCGTATCCATATCCCGGCAGATCGACGAAGTGGAATTGGCCGTCGATCCGATAAAAATTCACTAGCTGCGTGCATCCGGGCTTGGCGCTCGTGAACGCCAAGTTCTTTTGGCCCGTTAGGCAATTCAACAAACTCGACTTGCCGACGTTGCTACGCCCCAGAAAAGCAATCTCCGGGAGCGTTTCGGCTGGAAACTGTTCCGGCCTCGCCGCGCTGATTACAAACTGCGCGTCCATCCAACCCCTGCTGCGCTCACCGAGGCCCCTGAATGGTTCCGCCCGTCCAGCCTTATATCGAAATCCGTTCTTCCACCGACCCGCCCCGCACCAAATCGACCGGTGGCGTGGTAGCCGCGAGCGGCAACGCGACGATCTCCCGTTCCAGCGCAATCTTAAGCACCTCATCCATGGAGGTCACAAACTGGAGTTTCATCTCCTTGCGGATTATCTCTGGAATATCGGGAAGATCTTTCTCGTTGTCTTTGGGCAGCACCAATTCGTAGATGCCCTGCCGATGCGCCGCCAGCACTTTTTCTTTCAAGCCGCCGATCGGCAGCACCCGGCCGCGCACGGTGATCTCGCCGGTCATTGCGAGATCGCAACGAACCGGAATATTGGTGAGCGCGCTACAGATGCTGGTGGCAATAGTGATGCCGGCCGAAGGACCGTCCTTGGGAATCGCGCCTTCCGGCACATGCACGTGAATATCGACGTTGCGGTAGAAGTCGCGCGGCAGACCCAGCAGGTGCGCTCGCGATCGCACGTAGCTCATCGCCGCGTGGGCCGATTCCTGCATCACGTCGCCCAGCTTGCCGGTGGTTTGCAGCTTGCCTTTGCCTTCCATCACGGCCGCTTCGGTGGTGAGAATGGTGCCGCCCACTTCGGTCCACGCCAAGCCCACGGTTGCGCCCACTTCGTTCTTCTTGTCGGCTTGCAGATCGCGGAATTTGTGCGGGCCTAGGAATTCCGATACGGTGTCGCCATTGAGGAGCGACTTATCGAGTTTCTTGGTATCGGTGCGCTTTCCACCGTTGTGGGAATTGACTACTTTGCGCGCCACTTTGCGGCTGACGTTGCCGATCTCACGCTCCAGATTGCGCACGCCGGCCTCGCGCGTATAAAACTGAATTAAGCTTTGCAGGCCGTCGTCGGCGAACTCCAGGTCGCCGGATTTCAGGCCCGTCTGCTTCATTTGCTTCGGAACCAGAAACTTCTTGGCGATCTCCAGCTTTTCAAGTTCCGTATAACCCGACAGCCGGATCACTTCCATACGGTCTTGCAGCGCCGGCGGAACGGTGTGTAGCACGTTGGCCGTGGCGATGAAAAACACCTGGCTCAGATCGTACTCTACGTCCAGATAGTGATCCATGAACATGTAATTCTGTTCCGGATCCAGAACTTCGAGCAGCGCGGCCGACGGATCGCCGCGGAAGTCCATCGACATCTTGTCGATTTCATCCAGCATGAACACCGGATTCTTGGTCCCGGCTTTCTTCATCATCTGCAGCACCTGGCCGGGCAGCGCTCCGATGTAGGTCCTGCGATGGCCGCGGATCTCGGCCTCATCGCGTACTCCGCCGAGCGAAAGACGAATGAACTTGCGTCCGGTGGCCTTCGCAATCGACATCCCGAGCGACGTTTTCCCAACCCCGGGAGGTCCGACAAAGCACAGGATCGATCCCTTGGGGTTCTGCACCAGACGGCGCACCGCGAGAAATTCGAGGATGCGTTCTTTGATCTTTTCAAGCCCGTAGTGATCGGATTCCAGCACTTCTTGAGCGTGGTTGAGATCCCGGATCTCCTTGGACTTCTTCTTCCACGGTACGGCCAGCAGCCAATCCAGGTAATTGCGCGACACGGTGGATTCAGCCGACATGGGCGGCATGTTTTCCAGGCGGCGTAGTTCCGCGATGGCCTTCTCGTGGGCGTCCTTGGTCATGCCCGCAGTGTCGATCTTGCGCTTCAGCTCGTCGAACTCGCTCTTTTCACCGCGACCGAGTTCCTTCTGGATCGCTTTGATCTTCTCGTTGAGGTAATACTCTTTTTGCGCCTTTTCCATCTGGCGCTTCACGCGGCCCTGGATGGTGCGGTCGACATTGAGTTTCTCGATCTCGATGTCGAGCATTTCCGCCACGCGCGTCAGCCGGTCCACCGGATCGAAGATTTCAAGCAGCTCCTGCTTTTCTTCGATGGTCAACTGAAGATTCGCACCCACCGTGTCGGCCAGTTTGCCCGGCTCGTCCACGCGAATGGCCGCGATCATCGTCTCGTAGTTCAGATTCTGGCTCAGCTTGACGTACTGTTCGAACAGGCCCGTGACACGCGCCACCAGCGCTTCCAACTGCGGCCCCGCGTCCACCTTGAAGTTGAAGGTCTTGACCACCGACCGGAAATAGCCCTCGTCCTCGCTGACCGAGATGATCTTGCCGCGCTCCACGCCTTCCACCAGGACCTTGATGTTGCCGTCCGGCAGTTTCAGGCTTTGGACGATATTCGCAACCGTGCCCACGCTGTAGATTTCATCGGGACGAGGCTCGTCGACGGAGGCGTCATGTTGCGTCGCCAGAAAGATCTTCTTGTCCGACGCCAAAGCTTCTTCTAAAGCCCGAACGCTGGAATCACGCCCCACCACGAAGGGGGTCATCATGTACGGAAAAATGACGACGTCCCGAATGGGCATCATGGGCAGGCGTCGTGTATCGGATTTCTCTTTAGAGGTAAGCATGCGGATGAGTTGTGAGGGGGGGCTTGGTTCCTACGCTCCTTGCACTTCGAACCAAAAAACCAAAACTTCTGCGGCGAACGGGGACTAGCCGGCCTTTTCCAACAAGGCCATGTTGATCTTCTGCGTCATGACCATCTCTTTGGTCACCAGGAACTCGCGGACCTTTTTGTAGGACGGAAGATAATACATGAGGTCCAACATGAGATCCTCAAGGATCATCCTCAGGCCGCGCGCGCCAACCTTTCGCTCCATGGCCAGGGCAGCGATGGCCTCCAGGGCGTCGTCGCTAAACTTCAGTCTAACATTTTCGAACTCAAAAAGCTTCTGGTACTGGCGCACGATAGCGTTCTTCGGCTTGGTCAGGATCTGGACCAAAGCCTCCTTGCTCAGATCTTCGAGAACGGCCACAACCGGCATACGGCCAATGAATTCCGGGATGAAGCCGAACTTGATCAGATCCACCGGCTGGACGTTTTCGAGCAGATCCACGTCGCGGCGGTTGGAGGCGGTCCGGGGAGGCGCGCCTTCCGGGCGATGTTCTTCCTGCTGCACGAAGCCCATCGACTTGGTTCCGACGCGTTTCGAGATCAGCTTTTCCAGGCCGACGAACGCGCCACCGCAAATAAATAGGATGTTGGTGGTGTCCACCGGCGTGAATTCCTGGTGCGGATGCTTGCGGCCACCCTGCGGCGGAACGTTAGCAACGGTGCCCTCCAGGATCTTGAGCAGCGCCTGCTGCACGCCCTCACCGGAGACATCGCGCGTAATCGAAGGGTTCTCGTCCTTGCGCCCGATCTTGTCGATTTCGTCGATGTAGATGATGCCTTGCTGGCAGCGCTGCACATCCCAATCGGAGTTCTGCAGCAGCCGCAGGATGATGTTCTCTACGTCTTCGCCCACGTACCCGGCTTCGGTCAGCGTGGTTGCATCGACAATGGCGAATGGAACGTCCAGGATGCGAGCCAAGGTCTGAGCCAGCAGCGTCTTGCCCGTACCCGTTGGTCCGATCAACAGAATATTAGATTTCGACAGCTCCACTTCGGCGCCGCGCTGCTTGTTCATCTGGATGCGCTTGTAGTGGTTGTAAACCGCGACCGCCAGCTTCTTTTTCGTTCCGTCTTGACCGATGACGTACTGGTCAAGGTACTCTTTTAATTCCAAAGGTTTGGGGAGCTTGTGCGGCGCCCCATAAGGCTGATCGTGGCGATCGTCCTCTAGAATCGAATTGCATACGGCGATGCATTCGTCGCAGATGTAAGCTCGGGGGTAATCGTTGGGGGAGGAGATTAGTTTTCCGACTACGTCCTGACTTTTATGGCAAAAGGAACAACGTAGCGCGTCATCAGAACCAGCACGTTTCACAGGGGAATCTCCCGTCGACTAAGACTATCCACTACCAGTGGTCTGACCTACTCTGAAACACTATTATAACAGAAGGCCCCCAAATCCGCCCCTGGCAAAAACGGCCATAAAAAAGGTCGGTCTTGCGGGAAGACCGGCTTTAGTCCTTAACTAGTACCAATATAGTACTGATCCGATCGGAATGTATGTGACCGACCTAAGTTTGGCTCTTCTTCGAGAACGGGGGCTGGGCTTCTTCCGCCCTTCGCAAAGCATCCACGTCGGCCAGATCCTGTGGGCGCCCTGCGGCGAGCTTGGCTGTTATCAGATCCTCGCGGGAAATGAAAGTCGCTTTCAGCCCGGTCACCGCGTCAATAACGTCCTCAACTCGACGCTCCCACGCTGCGTCAAAATCGACGCCGGGAATCTCTGACAGAATGTCCACGGCCACGGGTTCGTGCCCCATGTGAAAAAACGGACCGAGCTCGGCGAAATCGGCAAAGGCCAGCCCCTCAAGCGGTGCGCCCAAATTTCATGAGCGCCGCGTAGACAGCTTTGGCGTTCTCAGCCTCGGGCTTAACCCAAATGTCCAGGTCCTTCGTAGCGCGGGGCTGTGCGTGCGCGGATACGGCATGCGCCCCCACAATAAGATATTTAACGTTGTGGGCGTTCAAAACGGACAAGAGTTCTTTGAAGTCTGGGTACATCCCGTACCGCGCCCTTCATCGCATACTGTTCTTGAGTAATTTCAGAAACCGCTGCCATCCGCTCATGCAAGGGTCGGCTCTGCCAATAGCGGTATTCGTCCGCCTTGATCTCGTCGAGGTCAGCAACACTCTTGTATTTGCGAATGGTCTTGTCCATTTCTTCCTTCTAACGTGCGGGTTCACCGCCCTGGGATACTGCACCGTTTTCTACTGAGATCGGTATCAGTTTCCAGGCTTCTTCGGGAAAGTTGATGTCGAGGACGAAGGACTCGGAGAACCGGAAAATACACCCTGAAGTATCCTTGCTCACTTTGCCCTTGTTAAATATCGCAAGGCAGTCTCCTCCAACTGATGACCCGTAATGGGAGTGGCGTGTGCTTGTGTACAAAATCCCATCGATGCCGCACCGTCTTGCCCAGTGAGCGATTAGCTGCGGTGCTATATACTCCGCTTGGCCTGACTGTCCAAAGGGCGCTGGCTCAGATAAGTAGCCTAGAGCAATAATACTTCGCAGGAACGGGTTACGGAACGGGTACTCCCCGCATGGTTGCTCGCGGAGATCGAGAACGAGAAAGGGTCCGGCCAACTGCTCCTCAAAAATTTCGACGGCTCCTGAAGTGAGACCACGTAGAGCCTCGACTGCAGCTGTTTTTGGATCGCCTGCTACGTACCACGTTTCATCGTCCTCTCGGTTGTATCTTCCCGCCCTCGAGGAGAGCCCTCGTCCAATCGACTGCGCGAAGTACCACGTAAGAGGTTTGTCGAGCGGGATGGGCCTGGTGGCCCGTATTTCGCGTGCAACCTTGAAGTCAAGTCGCCGTCTTAAACATCGTCTTGATCGATCCGTCAATGCATTCCTAAGCTGCTTAAGATTCCGGCCATGGCGACTCTCGAATTGTCTATAGCCAGCGAATCGCGACAATTCCTCACTACTAGTAGACACAACTAGCGTTTCGTTAAAGATGCGAGAATCGCAGTGCGGGCACCTTAGTTTCCGGAAGAGCCGATCAGACTCGCGATAGTTCAGCTTTAAGACATTTAGCACTTCGTCAGCGAACTGAACTGCGTCTCTCCTCCAGCAGGATTCGCAGCCCTGCAGGCGCTGATTAGCCCGGTTCATCAAGTCTCGGGTCAATCGCGAACGATGGGACAACATCCAACTTTATTTTCCCACTTCAAGAACAAAAAAGCCGGTCCCGCGATGAGACCGGCCTCTATCTTTCTACTTGACGCTACTTAGTACCGGTAATGATCCGGCTTGTACGGACCTTCCAACGGCACTCCCAAATAATCCGCCTGCGGCTTGGTCAGCGTCGTCAGCTTCACGCCGATCTTGTCCAAATGCAGCCGCGCCACTTCCTCGTCCAGTTTCTTCGGTAGCGTGTAGACGCCCACCTTATAGGTGTCCTTGTTCCGCCACAGGTCCAACTGCGCGAGCGTCTGGTTCGAAAAGCTGTTGCTCATCACGAAGCTCGGATGGCCGGTTGCGCATCCCAGGTTCACAAGGCGCCCTTCGGCCAGCATGAAGATGGCGTGCCCGTCCGGGAAGTTGTACATATCCACTTGCGGCTTGATGTTGGTCCGCTTCACTCCCGGCGCTGTATTCAATGCGTCCACCTGGATCTCGTTGTCGAAGTGGCCGATGTTGCACACAATCGCCTGGTCCTTCATGTGCTTCATGTGTTCCAGCGTGATGATGTCGAGATTGCCGGTGCAAGTGACGTAAATGTCGCCGCGGCCCAGCGTGTCTTCCACGGTGGTCACTTCGAAGCCCTCCATCGCAGCCTGCAGCGCGTTGATGGGATCGATTTCAGTGACGATCACGCGTGCGCCCATACCGCGCAGCGAGTGCGCCGAGCCCTTGCCCACATCGCCGTAGCCGCAGATGACGCATACTTTCCCGGCCACCATAACGTCGGTAGCGCGCTTGATGCCGTCGGCCAGCGATTCGCGGCAACCATACAGATTGTCGAACTTCGACTTGGTCACCGAGTCATTCACGTTGATCGAGGGAACCAGCAGCTTGCCCTGTTCCTGCATCTTGTAGAGCCGATGCACACCCGTGGTGGTCTCTTCGGAGACTCCGCGCCAATCCTTCACGATGTTGTGCCAATGCTTGGGATTTTCCGCGTGGACCTTCTTCAGCAGGTTCTTGATCACCGTCTCTTCATGGCTGCCCGATGGCGAGTTCACCCACCCATCGCCATTCTCAAGCTCGTATCCCTTGTGAAGCAGCAGCGTGACGTCGCCGCCGTCGTCCACAACCAACTCGGGGCCCTTGCCGCCCGCATGGCTGATGGCTTTGTAGGTGCATTCCCAATATTCTTCGAGCGATTCGCCCTTCCACGCAAATACCGGAACTCCGGCGGCGGCGATGGCGGCCGCGGCGTGATCCTGCGTTGAAAAAATGTTGCAGCTTGCCCAGCGCACGATCGCGCCCAGGTCGACCAGGGTCTCGATCAGCACCGCGGTCTGAATAGTCATGTGCAGCGATCCGGTGACGCGCACGCCCTTCAGCGGTTTGCCGGGTGCGTACTTTTTCCGGATCGACATCAAGCCGGGCATCTCAAACTCGGCGATGGAAATTTCTTTGCGGCCCCATTCGGCCAGGCTCATGTCCGCCACTTTGTACTCGGTGGCGACGTTGTTGATGGTTGCTGTGCTCATTCGATCTCCGTGCAGGAAGTTATATCTACCAATCTAGATATGTTGATATAATAGTACAGCTCGTCCCATGCCGTCAATCCTCCAAAACCTGAGACTCCTGGCCGACCCCAGCCGGCTCCGTATCCTGTTGCTGGTGGAGCGCGAAGAGCTTTCCGTGGCCGAATTGCAGGAGATCCTGGGCATGGGCCAGAGCCGTATTTCCACTCATCTGGCCCAACTCAAACAAGCCGGATTGGTGGAAGATCGGCGTAACGGAAAGAGCATCCTCTACCGCCTGAAACCTGGCGCAAAGTCCAACGGCTTTTCCCAGATGCTGGGGGTGCTACGGCAAGCCGCGGCCGAAATTCCGGAAGCCGAGCAGGATTCCGAAGCCTTGCGATTGGCCTTGCGCCGCAGGCAAGATAAGATGCGCTCGTATTTCGACGAACTGGCGGGTAAGTTCGGCCGCAACTATGTGCCGGGCCGGTCCTGGCAAGGGCTCGCTGAGACTTTGCTCACGCTGATGCCGCCCATGGTGATCGCCGACTTGGGCGCCGGTGAAGGCACGTTCTCGCAACTTCTCGCCCGGCGCTCCAAGAAGGTAATTGCCGTCGACAACTCGGACAAAATGGTGGAATATGGCCGCGAATTGGCGCGCAAACACGGTGTCAAGAATCTCGAGTATCGCAAAGGCGATCTCGAAGAAGTGCCCATCCGCGATGCTGCCGTGGATCTGGCGTTCTTCAGCCAGGCTCTGCATCACGCCCAGCATCCGGAGCGTGCGGTCGCTGAGGCCTGGCGCATCTTAAAGCCCGGCGGACGGATCGTGGTGCTGGACCTGTTGCGTCACAACTACGAGGAAGCGCGCGAACTGTACGCCGACCTGTGGCTGGGCTTTACAGAAGTGGAAGTCACGCGGTTTCTGCGCCAAGCCGGGTTCAAGAACATCGAGACCTCGGTGGTGCACAGCGAAGAATCCGCGCCGCACTTCGAAACGCTACTGGCTGTCGGCGACAAGTAGCGCGCCCTGGCTTTTGAAGTTGCGCGCGAAGACCGCTAGAGCGATCGCAACTACGGCGATCCCTAATGCGCAAACGGCCGTCCAGCCCTTATACTCCCAGCAAATCGCTCCCAGCCATGAGCCGAGCGATCCGCCCGTGAAGTAGCAGAACATGTACACCGTATTCAGCCGGCTGCGAGCTGTCGCATCCAGCGCATAGATCCGAGTCTGATTCGCAACGTGGCCCGATTGCACGCCCACATCGAGCAGCACGACACCGGCGATCAGTCCCGCCATGACTTTTCCGAAGGCGCCGAGCAGCAGAAACGACGCTAGCGTGGTCAGCAGCGCGAGGAGGATTGTGAAGCGAGGTCCCTTTCGATCGGCGAACCGCCCAACCAGCGGAGCGCACAATGCGCCGGCCGCTCCCACCAAACCGAACAGCCCTGCTACGGACGAACCGTAATGATACGGCGGCGTCTGGAGCAGGAACACCAGCGTGGTCCAGAACGCGCTGAAGACGCAGAGCAGCGCCGCGCCCAGGAATGCCGATTCACGCAGCGCCGGATGATCGCGCACCAGAGTCGCCAGGGATCGCATGAGAGCCGGCCACGGAAGCGAATTCTGCGGCGGCAGTCTCGGCAATCGCGCTCGAAGCAGCAACATCAAACCCAGCATGGCAAGCGCCGCGATCGCATAAACCGAACGCCATCCGAAGAACGACGCAACCACGCCGCTGAATGTCCGCGCCAGGAGAATTCCGATCAGCAGTCCGCTGAAAACCGTGCCTAATACGCGCCCGCGGCTGTTTTCTGGAGCAAGCTGGGCGGCAAAAGGAACGATGACGTGGACGGCGGCGCCACACGCGCCCACGGCGAAACTGGCGATCGAGATCCAGATCAGATTCCGAGCCGTCGCCACGCCGCATAACGCCACCACAGCGCCCGAGAGCAGCGCGGTGAGAAGCGCCCGCCGGTCGCGGCTGTCGCCCAGCGGAACGAAAATCAGCATGCCGATGGCGGTGCCCACTTGGGTGAGCATCGCAACCAGTCCGATCATTCCGACGCTGACCGAAAAAGTCCGCGCCATCACGGCCAGCAGCGGCTGCACGTAGTAGATGTTCGCGACGATGGCTCCCACGCTCAGCGCCATCAGGTGAACAGGGACGGTTTTGCCGGAATCGCGCACTCGCTTCTTTAGATAAATGACGTAGCGGAACGGTGCGGCTATTCGGCTGCTTTTTCTTCCACCGGCTCCGGTCCACCGGCTTCTTTGCGCGCGTGCTCGAACAGGAAGTTCAGCGTCTTGTTGCTGCGAATCTGATAGGCGATCCGGCTGAGGACGCCGTCTTTCTGCAGCTTTTTGCGCACGGCGGCCACCGGCTCGCGTTGTTGCTTGGCAATGCGCTGCACCTCGGCGTCCACTTCGTCGTTGGTCGGCGCGATGGCCTCGCGCTCGGCGATCTTATCCACCAATAGCGACGCCTTCACATCGTGCAAAGCTTTCGGACGCTGCGCATCTTTCAGCTTCGCCCAGTCGATCTTGAGCTTCGTCGGATCGATGCCGCGTTCGGTCAAGTCGCGGAACTGGTTTTCAAGCTGCGATTCGATTTGCCGCTCGATATATGCTTCCGGCACGGGAAATTCGTGCGTCTCAATCAGCTTGTCGATCAGTTGATCTTTCGCCTTCTGTTGCGAGGCGTATTCGCGCTCGTGAAAGATGGCTTTGCGCACCGCTTCGCGCAAATCGTCCAGCGTCTGATAATCGCCCAGATCCTGCGCGAATTCGTCGTTCAGCTCCGGCAATTCTTTCGTTCGTATGGTGGTCAGCTTCGCACGGAAACGCACTGTTTTGCCGGCCAGCCGCCCCTGCCCGAAGTCTTCCGGATACGTAACGTCGAACTCTTTTTCTTCCTCCGGCGACATGCCGCGCAGCGCCTCCGAGAAGCCCGACATCGTGTCGGGATCGCCTACGTGGAGCACGACTTCATCTTGGTGGATCGCCTGATCGACGCCCGACAGACTGTCCAGCGTCACCACCGCGTAGTCGCCATCCACAATCGCGCGCGGCTCCACGTTGACGAACTGCGACTTCTGCTCGCGGATCTCTTCCAGGCGCTTGGCGATGTCTTCATCGCCGACCTGCGGCTCGCCGTAATGCACCGTGACGCCCCGGTAATCTTTCAGTTCGATTTCCGGCGCCACTTCAAACTCGGCCTTGAAGCGCAGCGGCTCGCCTTCGTGGAAATGGACGTCTTTCACGTTCGGACGTCCCACCACTTCCAGATGCTCTTCTTCCACCTTCTGCCTGAAATATTTCGGCAGTAGATTTTCGAGAACGTCGTCGCGCACCTGTTTCGAGAACTTGCTGCGAATCAGGCTGGCCGGCGCTTTGCCGGGACGGAAGCCCGGGAGCTTGGCCTTATGCTGGATGTCCGCGACAACGCGATCGGTCTCGCGGGCGATCTCATCCACGGGGACAGTGATTTCGATTTCGTGCTTGCAACCTTCGACTAGCATTTAGGAGTGAAAAAAGGTGGGCTTTCGGGGGCCCATGCTTCATTGAAGCACCGAACCCCCATGGAGGGCAATTGCTACTTCGCGGCAGTGGCGAGCTTGGCGCCTTCCTTGAGAGCTTCGGCCTTGTCGGTAGCTTCCCAAGTGAACGTTTCTTCCGTGCGGCCGAAGTGCCCATAATACGACGTCTTGCGATAGATCGGGCGGCGCAGCTTCAGGGTCTCGATCATGCTTTTCGGTGTAAGTTTGAAGTTCTGGCGAACCAGATCCACCAGGTGCTGTTGGTCCACCTTGCCGGTTCCGAACGTATCCACCATGATGGAAACCGGTTCGGCCACGCCGATCGCGTAAGCCAGTTGCACTTCGCAGCGTGAAGCCAGGCCCGACGCGACGATGTTCTTGGCAACGTAGCGCGCCATGTAGCAAGCCGAGCGATCCACCTTCGTCGGATCTTTGCCCGAGAACGCGCCGCCGCCGTGACGGCCCATGCCGCCGTAAGTGTCCACGATGATCTTGCGGCCGGTAAGTCCGGTGTCGCCGTGCGGTCCGCCGATGACGAAACGGCCCGTGGGGTTCACGTGATATTTAGTCTGCGAATCCACCAGATTTCCGCCCACCACCGGGTCGATGATGAACTTCTTCACATCGGCGCGGAGCTGCTCGGTGGTCACATCGTCGTCATGCTGCGTGGAGAGAACCACCGCGTCGATACGCACCGGCTTATTGCCGACGTACTCCACCGAAACCTGGCTCTTGGCGTCTGGACGCAGATAAGTCAGCTTGCCCGTCCGGCGGATCTCGCTCTGCTGGCGAACCAACTTGTGCGCGAGCATGATGGGAAGGGGCATCAACTCGGGCGTTTCATCGGTCGCATAACCGAACATCAAACCCTGGTCGCCTGCGCCGCCGGTGTCCACACCCATGGCGATGTCGGGCGATTGCGTCTGGATCGCATTCAGGATGCCGCACGTCTTGGCGTCGAAGCCCATCCTGGCGTCCGTGAACCCGATATCTGCGATCACTTCGCGGGCCAGCTTTGGAACGTCCAGGATCGCCTTAGTCGTGATTTCCCCTGCCACCACGCAAATGCCCGTGGTAACCAGCGTTTCGCAAGCCACACGGCTCATCGGATCCACTGCCAACGCGGCGTCCAGCACCGCATCGGAAATCTGGTCCGCCATCTTGTCGGGATGTCCCTCACTCACGGATTCCGACGTAAAAATATGCCGTATCTTCTCTGACACCGATTAAGCCTCCTCAAGCTCTACCTAAGAAATTGGACGGTCGAGATTTTCCGACCAAGAACCAAGAGGAAAGTCTATCGCTTTTGAAGCATCCCGGTCAATAAACCGGGGGCCCATCCCTGAAGCCCCTTCGTAACTTTGGTTCTAAACTGTCATTGTAATCGGGCGCTGCATGCAATGCAAATTAGGGGTTGGCTGTTGGGGTTTGGCTATTCGGGAACTCTCGTTTGGACGGGCTTAGTCGGGAACCTCAATGTGATCGCCCAGCATTCGATGCGCTTCATAGCAGAGGTGGCAAAATAGCTTGATCCGAAGATGGGCCTCGTTCTTTTCGTTCCACAGACCCTCGCGCTGATAAGCATCATGGCAGATCGAACACCACGCGTCAGGCCACGGATCTGCTTCCGTTCGCGCGGACGAGAACCAGGTTTGGATGGGATTGGCGGCCAAGTGTTCACAGATATAAGTCTCAAACGCAGAGCCATGAGCATCACATTCGATTGTCGCTCTATCCATCGCCTCAACCGCTAAAATCACGCATCGCGATGCACAGTGCCAGGGTCGAATGCCGCCAGGCAAACGGCGATGTACTCGGCGCCCTCGGTTCCAGGAGTACTGTAGCGTACCCATTCGCCGCGCGCGGCGATGACGGCTTGCCCAGCCTTCACTTCCAGCACGCCGCTCTTCGATTCCACCCGCAGCGCGCCCTTCAAAACCACGGTGTATTCGTCGAACTCGGGCTGCTGCCCCGGTTCGCTCCACCCCGATGGGCTGTGCATGTGGGCGATGCTGACGGCCGAGTCCTTGGTATTCACGCGGCCGATGTATTCTTCGATCTTCTTATTGCCGGGGACGGGAATGCGCGTGGCGGCGGGAACGAGTCGGGGCATGACTATATCGATGGTTGATATTAAATGGACGGTTGATATTAATGATCGCGATCGGTGACCAGTTCGGTCAGCGCGTACATCGCCCGCTGATTGGGCGAATCGGGAAACTCGCTCATGATGACGCGCGCACGCTCGGTGAAAGATTGCGCCCGCTCGCGCACGCGGTCGAACCCATGGCGCGCCTGAATCATGCGCAGGATTTTCTGGAACGGGGCATTGTCGTAATTGCCGTCCTTGAGCACGGTCGCCACTAGTTGCCGCTCTTCCGGCGTCGCCTCTTCCAGTGCATAGACCAACGGTAGCGTGACCTTGCCCTCGCGAAGATCGCTGCCGACCGGCTTGCCGAGAACCTTTTCGTGCGACGTGAAGTCCAACATGTCATCGACTAACTGGAACGCGATCCCGAGATTCCAGGCAAACTCGCCCAGTCGCGTTTCGGTGGCTTCGCTGGCGCCGCCCATCAGGGCGCCCAGACGCGCGCAGGCCGAAAACAGTCCGGCCGTCTTGCGATCCACCAATTCCATGTAGTCGGCTTCTGAGATATCGATCTTGCCGATGCGCTCCAACTGGAGCAGTTCGCCTTCCACCATCATCTGCGTCAGCGCGATCAGCACATCCAGCACGTGGAAGTTGCGCTCTCGCAGCGCCACTTGGAAGGCCTGCATGTACAGCCAGTCGCCTGCCAGCACGCAGGTATGATTGCCCCAGATGGCGTTCGACGACGGACGGCCGCGGCGCGTTTTCGCGATGTCGATGACATCGTCGTGTACCAGCGTCGCCGCATGGATCATTTCCACCACGGCGGCCATGCGAACGGTGCCGTCGCTCACTCCGCCGACCAGCTGCGACGCCAGTAACACCAGAATGGGCCGCAGCCGTTTGCCGCCCCCGTCCTGCAGGTAGCGGGAAATGGTAGTGACCGCGTCCACGCTCGCCACCGATTCCAGGCTGATCTCGCGCTCCACCCGATCGAGATCCTTCTTCACCAGTTCGAAGATCTCCCGCGCGGTTAAAGTTTGCCCCAGCCTGCCAAGTCCCATGGGATTTTTTAGTTTAGCAGGTTGCTCGGAAAGGCCGTCCTTGTGCTAAATCTGTGAAGGACCGCCATGCTTGGAGAGCAACTTCAACTTCTGCTCACGCTGTACGTTCGGCCGGCGCGCGCGGCCAGCCGGATCATCGACCACGGCCGCCTTTGGTTTGCTCTGTGCGCCGCGCTGCTGGTGCTATTGGGATTGCCGGCCGGAGCTTTCGCTCGAGCGCTAATGGCCGCCATCGATCCGGCGGCGACGATACGGACCATCGGCGCTACGGCACTGGCGTTTGTGCCGGCAGTGATCCTCGTGATGACGCTCTACCGATCGCACGAAAGTTTTCCGGTCATGCTCCGGAAAGACTATCTCACGCTGCTGAACTGCGTCTTGCTATCGATGGCGGCGGCGTTCCTGCCGCTAGCGGTGTTCAGCAGATTTTTTATCTTCGGCCCAAATGCCTTGGCGCTGGCGGTTCTCATCGCGGCCGAGATCTATTTCCTGATTCTAGTCACCCTCTGTGTGCGGACGCTGTGGGGGACCGGGCTGGCGGTGGCTGGCGGCGCGGCCATCGTTGGTATGGCGGCGATGCTCGGCGGCATGATCGCGTTCCTGTTGTTGGGTTCGTTCCTGTATTTCCTGGCGTCGCCGTTTTTGCTGTTTTACGCCTACGTTCTGCTTGGCTCCGATCTTCGTTCCTTGGGCGAAGGCTTGCGCGCGCGCCAGCACCTGCGGCAACAGTTGGACATCGCCGCGACCAATCCCCAGGATGCCGATGCGCATTATCAGATCGGATTGATCTACCAACAGCGCCGCCAATACGACGAAGCCAAACGCCGATTCGCGCGCGCCGTTGAGATCGATGGCCGGGAGGCGGATCCGGTATTTCAACTGGGACGGATCGCGCTGGAAGAAGAGCGTTGGAACGACGCGATTGAGTTGTTGAGCCGGGCTGCGGCGCTGGACGACAAATGTTGCTCGCACGAAGTTTGGCGGGATTTGGGTGTCGCGTATTTTCGATCGGGGCGATTGGAAGAGGCTCGCCTCGCCTTGAGCAAGTTCGTGGAACGCAGATCCTACGATCCGGAAGGGCTCTACTGGTACGGCAAAGCTCTGCGCGGTTTAGGCCAATTGGACCAAGCCAGGCAGCAGTTTGAACAGTGCCGAGAAGCGGTGGAAACCATGCCGTCGAACCGGCGGCGGCAACTGGGAAAGTGGAAACGTCTGGCGCAGGCGGAGCTTCGAGAAGTCAACTGAGCTAGTCTCCGGTCAAAAAGTGGGGCGGGCGCCCTCGCCCGCAGCCGACGCCCTCGTCGGCCTCCGTTTTAGTGCGTCAAAGCTGGACCAGGGGCACCTGCTCCACAGACAGGAGACTAGCGGGATTTGCCAGCAGCAGCCGGCGGAAATTTTCGCTGGTAGCGGCGCAGACCTCTTCGTAAGATTCGCCGCGCAGTTCGGCCAGCTTCCGCGCGGTATGCACAATCAGCGCCGGCTCGTTTCGTTTGCCGCGCTTCGGCACGGGCGCGAGGTACGGCGCGTCCGTTTCAATCAAGATGCGATCGCGCGGCGCCGACTTCGCCGCTTCTTGAACGGCGAGCGCTTTGGGGAACGTCAGGATACCGCCGAAGCTCAAGTAGAAACCGAGATCGAGCGCGCGGCGCGCTTCTTCCGGGCCGCCCGAAAAACAATGCATGATGCCGCCCAGGCCGTGCGGCGTCCAATGTCGCTCGATTAGCGCCAGCGTGTCTTCCCAGGCCTCGCGCGTATGAATCACGATGGGCTTCCCTGCCTGCGCCGCGATTCCCATCTGCTCGATGAACGTCGCTTTCTGGACTTCGCGCGGCGAAAAATCGTAGTGATAGTCGAGACCGATTTCGCCGACAGCGAGCACCTTCGGATGCGACAAAAGATCGCCGAGATGTTTGAAATCATCCGGGCCGGCCTTGGCGGCATCGTGCGGATGAATCCCTACCGTTGCGTAGAATGCCGGGTGCTTCTCGGCGAGCCGGAGACCCGCTTCCAGGTCGGGTGGACCATCGCCGGTGCCGATCGCCAGCATGTGCTCCACGCCGGCCGCCAAGGCGCGTTCGATGGCCGCATCGCGATCGTCATGGAACTCGGCGCTGTCGAGATGACAGTGGGAGTCGATGAGGCTGGCTTGCGCCAGACTCACTTCAGGCGAGCCCCCACGGGCACATCTTCGAGGAAGCCCGCCAGCACGGGCTTGCCACCTTCGAGCGATGCCGCAACAATCATCCCGTTCGATTCGATACCGCGCAGCTTGCGTGGATGGAGATTCGCGACAATCACCACTTTGCGCCCCAGCAGTTCTTCAGGCGGATACGATTCGGCGATGCCGGCGACAATGGTTCGCGGCTGCTCCTCGCCAATGTCGATTTTCATGTGTAGAAGTTTGTCGGCGCCCTTCACGCGCTCGGCGCTGACCACTTGGCCGACGCGCAGGTCCACTTTCACGAAATCGTCGATCGCGATTTTGCCCGCGCCGTCGGAAGCGGGAGCGGTGGCCGGTTTGGCCGATCCAAATAACGCCGCCTGGCGGGCCTTTTCCTGCACTTCGAGATGCTCCATCTTGGCGATGGCGCTGGCGTCCAGGCGCGGGAAGACGGCGGCAACCGAGCCGATCTTTTGTCCGGCCGGCAATCTGCCCCAGTGCAGATCGGCAAAGGTGACGGACTCAATCGGATCCTTCATGCCCAGTTGGATCCAAATGTTGCGGGCGGAATTCGGCATCACCGGATAGGTCCACGCGCACAGGATACGCAGCGCCTCCGCCGTGCTGTACAGCGTTTCATCTAGCATGTTTTGAGCGAAGCTGGAGGTGTCTTTGCCAAGTTTCCAGGGGGCGCGTTCGACGATAAATTTGTCGATGACGGAAATGAAGGCCCACAGCGTCTCTAGGCCCCGCGAGAAATTGAAATCGCAAAACGCGTCCATCGTGAGCTCGGTGGTGCGGCGGGCGGCTTCGGCGATGTCGGGCGCGCCGGGAGAATCGGGAATTATTCCATCGCGATATTGATGAATCATCGTCAGCGTGCGGCTGGCGAGATTGCCCAGCCCATTCGCCAGGTCCGCGTTGTAGCGCTGGATCAAAGCGTCGTAACTGAAAGTGCCATCCTGTCCGAAGGTGATCTCGCGCATCAGGAAATAGCGCAGTGCGTCGGCGCCCACTACATCGACGATGGGGCCGGGCCGCACCACGTTGCCGCGCGACTTGCTCATCTTGTTGTCTTCGTGCAGAATCCAGCCGTGCGCGAACACCTGCTTAGGAAGCGGCAGATCGGCCGCCATCAGGAAGGCCGGCCAATAGACGGCGTGAAAGCGCAGAATATCTTTGCCGATCAGGTGCAGATCCGCCGGCCACAAATCGTCGTCTTTCACTGCGCTCATGTAGGAGATCAACGCGTCGAACCAGACGTAAAACACGTGATGGTCCGCCACCGGCGCGGGAATGCCCCATTGCAGACTGGTTCGCGTGATGGAAAGATCGTTCAACCCTTGCTGGACGAAGGCGATCATTTCGTTGCGCCGGTGATCGGGCTTCACGAACTGCGGATTTTTTTCGTACAGCTCGAGCAGTGGCTTTTGAAATGCGGATAATTTGAAGAAGTAGTTTTCCTCCGTCACCGTTTCCGTCGGCCGGCCGCACTGCGGACAAGGCTCGCCAGGGTTTACATCGTTGACGTATGCCTCGTCGCTGACACAATACGCGCCGGTATAGGAACCCTTGTAGATGTAGCCGTTCTTGGAACAGCGTTCGAACAACCAGCGCACCATCTCGTGATGCTTCGGATCGGAGGTGCGAATGAAATGGTCGTAATCGATCCCGAGCTTGGCCCACTGGCTGATGAACTCGGCTGCCATCTTGGTGGTGTACGCCAGCGGGTTGACGCCAGCGGCCGCCGCGGCGCGCTCCACTTTGAGGCTATGCTCGTCGGAACCCGTGGTCAGGACCACCGGATCGTAGCCCTCCATTTTCTTGAAGCGCTTGATCAGGTCCGCGGCAAACGTGGAGTAAGCGGTGCCCAGATGCGGCGCCGCATTGACGTAATAGATGGGAGTGGTCAGGTAATATTTCATCGAGAGTTTTTCAGGTCCGCAGGTTTCTCAGGTAAGACAGGTTCGCCTCTGCCAGGATTTGTTTGAGCGCCACACCGGATTCGCGCGCCAGCTTGCGGCAATCCTCGTATTCGGGTGCGAACGATCCGTTCTCGGCGATCTTCATTCTCAC
>Ga0182024_10007512_pt1 | contig 23469 bp, 19 predicted proteins | sample P32metaG_FD_120480 | JGI IMG/M metagenome (GOLD analysis project Ga0182024, IMG submission 120480) | Permafrost microbial communities from Stordalen Mire, Sweden - P3-2 metaG (Illumina Assembly) | ecosystem: Environmental > Terrestrial > Soil > Wetlands > Permafrost | place: Sweden: Stordalen... | reverse complement strand
AGGATTTGATCTGCTGTTCGCGGAAGGCTTGGCGAACGAAGTGAAACCGTTCAGCGTGCGGGTCTGCGCGCTTTGTCCTGGTTCGACCGAAACGGAGTTTCATGCGGTCGCAGGGACGCCTCGGCGATCGTTTAAATCGCAGGAGACGGCGGAGAAAGTGGCGCGGGTGGGACTCGAGGCGATGGCCAAAGGGAAATCGTATGTGATTTCCGGAGTCCAGAATTATTTGCTCACGCAGAGCGAGCGGCTCAGCCCGCGGTCGCTGGTGACCAAGATCGCTGCGAAGATGTACCGTCCCGAGCGTTAGCAGGCGGCGCTAAACGCCAAGGGCAAGCCAAAGGCCCCACGCGCAAGACCGGCACGTGGAACGCCTACCAACGAAACCTCAGACTTGCACCCGAAAAACTAAGAAAGGGTCCGTTTCTTGTTGCTGGCATTAGGTCGCCAAAAAGAACGGCACCCTACGGTCCCCGCCGCCCGGAAAGGCGGTGCCACATTGCGACCTCAAGTTCCAGACGACGTAAGTGCTTTATATGCCGCGTTATGGGGTGCTTGCGATGGTGCCGATCAGGCGGTAGGGAGGACGCATCCAATAACGGTATATGCAGAACCCGGCAAATCGCTGGCGAATAGCGCTGAAAGTTTGGGAACTTATCCTCAGGCCCTCGGGAATATGTAACGTAAGCCTAGGGAGACCGTCCTACTCAATAGAGTGAAATGATTGGGCCGAACGAACTTCCGGACGACGAACTCCTGCGGCGAATGATCGCCGGCGACGAGGACGCATTTGCGGCTCTGTATCGGCGCCGTCAGGGTGGTCTGTACCGTTTTGCCTTGCAGATGACGGGCAGCGCGGCCACCGCCGAAGACGTTACCCAGGAGGCGTTCATGACTCTGATCCGCGATCCCAAACGATTCGATGGCGATCGCGGCAGCGTCTCCGCATTTCTCTTCGGCATCGCGCGAAATCACATCCTGCGGCGCATGCAGGTCGAGCGCGCGTTTGTGCCGATGCCCGAAGGCCACGAGGAGCAGTTCGCCACCTCCGCACAAAAGCGCGCGGGAAGCCATCCCAGCGCCACCGACAACCCGGCGGACATTCTGACCCGTTCCGAAACCATCGACCGGGTCCGTGAAGCGGTGCTTACGCTGCCCGCGGCATATCGCGAAGTGGTGGTGTTGTGCGATTTACAGGAACTGAGCTACGAAGATGTGGCGGCGGCGATCGGTTGCGCGATCGGCACGGTGCGATCGCGGTTGCACCGGGCGCGGAGTTTGTTAATTTCCAAGCTGCGTCCTGCGGCGCCGGCCACCGGGAATTCGACCGCTGAAATTCTTACGGGTTTTGACGAACGGGCGATGAGGCGAGCGATATGAACTGTTTGGAATTCGAAAACGTAGTACACGATTTGGCTGGCAACAACAACGATGTTGTCTCTCCGTGGCAACGCGGCTTGGACCATGCGCAGGGCTGCGAACGATGTGCCGCGCTCCTCGCGGAAGCGCGCGCCGTCCGAGCATCCTTGCGCACCCTGGCCGTTGCGGACGGAGGTCAGCAAGCCGGCGCCCACGTGGAAGCGGCGCTGCGAACGGCGTTTCGGAATGACCGCGTGGTGGTACCGGTATCACCGCGCTGGAAGCAATGGGCCATTGGCGGGGTGATCGTAGGGGCGGCTGCCGCGGTGGTGCTCGCGCTGCTGCTGAGTTTTCACGGTCATTTGAACGGTCCGCAGCAGCCGTTCGCGAACAACACCACGACGGAGCCGGGCGCTTCTATGCCGCCGGCTGACCAGCGCGGCACGGTATCCCCGGCAGCGACTCCAGCCGAGGCACCGACGGTGGCAGCGGTGGAATCGGCAAATGCGTCCGATGGGGCGTTTACGCCGCTGCCGGATAGCGACGATTCGCTGCCGCTCGACAACGGGGCGGTAATCCGGGTGACGATGCAGAGAGCTTCGCTGGCTTCCTTCGGGTTGCAAGTGAGCGATGAAGACGCATCGAGCGGCCAGGTTGCCGCCGACGTGCTGCTCGATCAGGCGGGCATGCCGCGGGCGATTCGTTTGGTGCAGTAACGCGGATCTGTGGAACAAATTTGTGACTGGCAGTGAAGTAACTTCCGGAGGCAGTTTCGATGAACATGCGATGGCAGGTTATGCGAGTGGTGAGCAGGGCAGCAGGCGTTCTACTTCTTTGCCCGGTGGCGTGGGCGCAGTCGGCTCCGCCGCCGCCCCCCGGCCCGGACATGATGTTCTTCGCCGGCGGAGGGCCGATGCCTGCGGGTCACGAGCCCGGACTGGGTTTCGTGGAATTCGAAGGCGGCTTGGGCGGAGCAGTAGTGAAAGCGTCGCCGTTTTCGGCGCAAACCAGCGTGGAAACCACGCAGACGCTGCCGGACGGCAATGTGATCAACCGCAAGACGGCCGGGGCGATGTATCGCGACAGCCAGGGCCGCACCCGCCGCGAGCAGACCGTGCCGGAGATCGGCCCGTTTGCTGCCTCCGGCAAACTGCCGCACGCGGTTTTTATCAATGATTCGGTCGCGGGTGTTCACTACGTGCTGGAAGAGGACCGCAAAGTAGCGCGTAAGTTTTCACCGCTTAATAGATCAGAGTTGGGCCCACGCGCGGATGCTAAGGGTCCGGGCGGCAGGCCAGAGCGCAATCTGGAAGAAACCACGGAGTCGCTCGGAACGCAGACGGTGAACGGCGTGGTCGCCCAGGGTACCCGGGTGACGCGCACGATTCCGGCGGGGAAAATCGGGAATGAGAAGCCGATCCAGATCGTCACCGAGAAGTGGTATTCGCCCGATTTGCAGACCACGGTGATGGTGAAGCACAGTGATCCGCGCAGCGGAACGCTGGTGTTCCAACTGCAGAATATTTCCCGAGCGGAACCTGCGGCTTCACTCTTCCAGGTGCCGTCGGATTACGCGGTGAAGGAGGGTGGGCCGGGGCCGGAAGGCCATGGGTTCCGTCACGGACCTCCTGCTCCACCAGCGTCTGCCACCCAGCCGGATTAAATCGCCGCTGCTTTTGTTGCCCCCGGGCGCACCAATCCCAGCGCCCGGGTCCAGCGGGCGGAGGCCCCTCCTCCTCCGCCTGCGCTGTTTCCTCCCGCAGTTTTCCCCTGCTGACGGTGAGACTCCGCACTCGTTTCATCTCCCGATTTGCAAAACTGCGCCGGCTGATGCTGTGGTGTTATGCTAGCCAGCGGAAGGCGATTTCAATTCAGGTGATTTCCGTTGGCCAAGCCCCGCTTACTGCTTACCCATTCGCTCTTTGAACCTGCTATCGCGCTGCTCGCTCCCCATTTTGAGATGGATGTTTGGCGAGAATCGTTCGGCATTCCCCGCGAGGAGTTGTTCCGGCGCATTGCTGATAAGGACGCGCTGATCTGCTTGCTAAGCGACAAAGTGAATGAAGAGTTGCTGGGGCACGCGCCGAAGCTGCGCATTGCTGCTACCGTTTCGGTCGGCTACGACAACCTTGATGTGCCGGCATGCACCCGGCACGGCGTGGCCGCCACCAATACGCCGGGCGTTCTCGACGATACCACTGCGGATTTTGCTTGGACCCTGCTGATGGCCGTGGCCCGGCGTTTGATCGAAGGGGAGACCTGGATTCGTTCGGGCCAGTGGCCGGGTTGGGATTTGGCTCAGCTGTGCGGGACGGACATCTGGGGGAAGACGCTGGGGATTTGGGGATTCGGGCGAATCGGGCGGGAAGTGGCGCGGAGGTCGCTGGGGTTCAAGATGCGGGTCATTTACCACAGCAATCGCCGGGCGCCTGAGGATGTGGAGAGGGAACTCCACGCGGAGTACGTGGAACGCGATCGGTTGATTGCGGAATCGGATTTTCTTTCGTTGCATGTACCGCTCACGGCGGATACGCGGCACATGATTTCCGCTGAGGTGCTTAGGCGGATGAAACGTACGGCGTTTCTGATTAATACAACGCGTGGGCCGGTGGTGGATGAGGCGGCGCTGGCGGCGGCACTCGCGGCCGGGGAGATTGCGGGGGCGGGGCTGGATGTGTTCGAGCGGGAACCTATCGTGAATCCTGCGTTGATACCTTTGAAAAACGTGGTGCTCGCGCCGCATATGGGTAGTGCGTCACTGGAGACTCGGACGAAAATGGCGGTGATGGCGGCGGGAAATTGTGTGGCTTTGTTTCAGGGGGAGCGGCCGCCGAATGTTTTGAATCCGGAGGCCGTGAAGATTTGAGGGCTGGGGCAAACAACGCGGGGCTGGCATCGCGGAAAGGTCTGTGAGTGGAGAAACCTGGAAGTCTGGGTTGCCACAGCCAGGAGGGGCTATGCCACGAGGAAACGCGGACGTGTTTTTGATCGGAGTACGCCCTGGAATTCTGGGTCTGCACAGTCAGGTTGGTTGTGCCACGGCTAGGTTGCAAATTTGAAGGCACTTGCTGAACGGATTTTTCGCGAGACGCTGGGGGCGATCGATATTCGCGCGACGCTGCCGCTGCGTTTGCCCCGTAGCGGCTCGTTGATCGATGTTTCGGCGTACGGTGCGGCTGCGGGTCATGCGCGCGGCAGCTCCCACCCTAGCCCACGCGACACATCGGTGGACCTGCGAAATTTTCGGAACATATCCGCGATCGCATTCGGGAAGGCTGCTGCTGCCATGGCGCAGGGCCTGACCGACGTTCTGGCTACCGATTTTGCTCCGAGCGGGATCTGTGTGCTGCCGGCTCCGTCCCGGTTTCAGTTGCCGGGGTGGGAAACGGTTGTGGCTGGGCACCCTACCCCGGATGCGCAGAGTTTCCGGGCGGGGCGGCTCATTCTAGATTTGCTGCACGGATGCGATGAGCATTCGCTGGTTTTCTTTCTGGTCTCGGGCGGGGGATCCGCATTGATCGAACAACCTCTGGATCCCGCGGTCTCGCTGGAGGATTTCCAGCGGTTCAACAATGCTCTGGTGACGTGCGGGGCGTCGATCGCGGACATGAACACAGTCCGCAAGCACTTCTCCGGCGTCAAAGGCGGGCGCTTGGCAACCGCCGCGCCGGCGGCGATGAAAATCACGCTGGGAGTTTCCGATGTGCCGGAAGGGCAGGAGAGTTCGCTGGCTTCCGGCCCCACACTCCCGGATCCCAGTACGGTGCGGGACGTCTACCGGATCGCCAAAGAGTTTCGGCTGGCGGAAAAACTTCCGCGTTCTTTGCGCGAACAGCTCGAGGCCCAGCGCATCAAGGAAACTCCCAAGGCGGATCACCCGGCGTTTGCGCGCAGCCTGTTCATGCGCATGTTGGGTTCACACGATTTGACGCATTGCGCCCACCGCACCGCGGAAGGTACCGGCCTGGTGTGCGAGGTGGATAACTCAACCAACGATTGGCCGCTGGAGAAGGCCTCGAATTATTTGCTGGCGCGCCTGACCGAACTAAAAAATGCGAACGCTCATCGCCCGGTGGCTCTGATCGCCAACGGAGAATTTTCCAGTCCGGCCAGCGGAAATGGCGTGGGAGGACGCAACGCGGCGTTCGTCTTGACGTGCGTACCGAAGATCGCTGGCAGCAACGTGGTGGTGCTCAGCGCGGGTACCGACGGCATTGATGGGAATAGTCCGGCGGCCGGAGCGGTGGCTGACGGCGAGACGCTTAGGCTCGCGGAAGCGGCGGGGATCAATATCCACGACTATCTTCACCGCTTCGATTCCTTCCATTTCTTTGAAAAGATGGGAGATACTGTCCTTACCGGCCCCACTGGCAACAATCTCCGGGATCTCTGCATCTTACTCGCGCGATAGCCGCACAGCTCGCTGTCTCAAAATATTTTTTGTAGTGCCGGTACCGAAAAACATAATTTTATTTGTTAAGCTACACTTGATTTTATACATATCGTTTTCATAGATGCGCCGGGGGGATTTCTTTCATGTGGCAAGTTGCATCGGGCCTGGCGATTCCGCCAACCGTACTCATACTCCGCTGGATTGCGGCGGTGGTTCTTTTTCTGGAGCTTCCGGTACCGTTTTACTGGTTTATCCTTCATCCCAATTCCACTTACTGGCGTAGCCGGCAAAAATTAGCTTTTACGATTGCGGTTCTGCCGTGGCCGATCATTGCAATTTTGCTTGCGGTCTTCCGCAATCAAATATTCATCTCCACCTTTCCCCGCTATTGGGAGATGTTCGCCGGCCTGGCAGCGATCCTTTTGGAATTCTGGCTTATCGTGCAGGCCAAGCGCGCGCTTGGTCTTTCGCGGCTCGCCGGAAAAACCGAGATGGATGGTGGCGGCGAAATTGAGTCCGGCGGAATCTACGCGCGGATGCGGCATCCGCGTTACGCGGGGATGATCGGAGCGGTGGTGGGTGCTGGATTGCTCGGCGCCACGACCACGCTTTGGGTGGTGCTGGCGATTTGGACGGTGTTAGTGCTGGCTGCGGTTTCGCTGGAAGAGCGCGAGTTGGAGCGCCGCTTCGGCGCCGCCTATCTCGACTATGCCCGGCGCGTACCGCGATTCGTGCCCAGCCGATTCCGGGCGCGGGTTGACTGGCCGCACTAGCCGGCGCGGTACTCCCCAGCGTTTCCAGGTTCCCCCAGGAATGTGAAATCGAGAGAGGCCGAGCCCGGTTCGCCCCGGGCGTCATCGCGGCGTAGTGCGCGTGCGGGAATTGCGCTAGGATGTCCGCGCCAGCCCAAGCGCTTATCGGGTGTTCTGGCCTACGGAGGCACTCATGCGATCGTATTCTCGCGTTGCACAGGCGGTGATTTTCGCGGCGGCCCTGACGGTGCTCTTCGCGCTGGCCGCCGGGGCGCACGCGCAGTTGGGCAAGCGGGTGATGACTCAGGCGGGCACGCCAGAAGACAAGGCGGTGTCGGAAATCTACGCGGCGCCGGACGGGCCGGTTAAGGTGGCGTTGCTGGACAAATTCATGGTCGACTACGGCAAGGGCGATTTCGCGCTGCTGGCCGATCAGCTCTACGTGGCTACCTACCTCGAGCAGAAAAATTATCCGAAGGTCTACGAATACGGCGATAAGGTGGTGGCCCTCGATCCCGGTGATTTCGACATGCTGGCTAAAATGGTCCAAGCGGCTGACGAGGCCGGGGACACCGCGAAGATTTTTGAGTACGGCGAACGCGCCGGGAAAGTGCTGATCGCCTACCAGGCGGCACCGGCGGCGGACGATGCTGCCAACGCCCGCAAGACCCAAGCGTTGGAAGACAGCTCCGTAAACATCACCCGGGTGCAATATGTGATGTTCAATGCCGCACAGAGGAGCACTTCGCCGCTAGCCAAGGCAGGGTTGCTGGAGCGCTACGTCGCTGCATTTCCCGATTCTCCGCTGGCAAAGGCTGCTAAGGATGCGGAAGCGTTTGCCTACCAGCAGGCCCAGCAAAACGACAAGATGGTGGAGGTCGCGCAGAAAAATCTGGCCGCTGATCCGGACGACGTCACCATGTTGATCATGTTGGCGGATTACTGGAGCGAGAAAGGCACGCCCGCGCAATTGGACAAGGCCGCGACATACGCGCAAAAAGCGCTGGACGATCTGGCCACCGCGAAAAAGCCGGCCGGCGTCACCGACGATCAATGGAAGAGCCAGGTGTCTCTGCAGCAGGGATTTGCTTACTCGGCGATCGGAATGGTGGACGTCAACAAAATGAAAAGCCCGCAAGCCGTGGACGCTTTCAAGAAGGCCAGCCCGCTGCTGAAATCCGATTCGGTGAGCTACGGACGCAATCTTTATCGTCTGGGATTTACGCTGGCGAAGATGAAAAGGATTCCCGAAGCGAAGGCGATTTTGACGGAAGCTGCGACCGGGGATAGTCCCTACAAGGCTCTGGCGAAGCAAACACTCGACAAAATCAATGGTCCCGCGGTGGCGCGGCGCACGCAATAGTGGATGTTTTGGCCTGCTGCGCGGTGTGCTCGGATTTTGAGGCTGAAATGAGCTGTACCTTGAGGGCTCGACGGCCAGGTTGGCTGTGCCACCGCACCCGCCGCGGCGCGATTTCACTGTTGCAGGAAACTGCGGCGGAAGGGAAAATTCCGGGGGCGCCGGAGGAGGACGCCCCTCGGTTTACTCCTGCACGGTTGTTTCTGTGCGGGCGAGCAAACTCTGTAGATCGGCTCCTATTGGCTTGGTGTCGCGATCGATCTCGATTGAGCCCTTCAGATAAGCGCCTTCCTGAATGGAAATCCGGGAGGTGACCAGGTCGCCGGTGAACGAGCCTTCTTTGTGAATTTCCACGCGGTCGTGAGCGCGCATTTCACCGCTCACCTTTCCTTCGATAACCACTTCGCGCGCCACCACTTCACCCTGAATCTTGCCGCTGGGGCCGACGGTGAGGCGGTTGCCGCCGAGAGACACGGGTCCTTCGAGTCGGCACTCGATGTGGACGTCTTCCGCACCGGATAGCTCGCCTTTGAGCACCAAGCCCGCTCCAAGAAATGCAGCAGGTCGTGGGGCACTGGAGGACGGCCGGTACTCGGGCACTGCTGCGGGCGCGGCGTGGCCAGGTTCATTCAGCGTTGAAGTGCCGGACGAGCTTGGTGCGCCTGATTTGTTGGTCCACATATGGGTAAGCTCCTCAGTGCTGCAAATGGTCGGCGAGTGTGCCTGATCTGACTGTAGACGTCGTTCCGGAATGCAGCAACCGGGAACCAGCGCGCTCTTGTCGGTATTTGTATTGGCGTTTTGGCGTCGCGGGAGATTCGGCGCTAATTTCGCTGGAATTCCACTGAATATCCTCCGCCCAGCGGCCAATTCACCAAAACGAGTGCCTTAGCAATTTCTCACGCGTCGCGGCTCGACGTCGGCGAGGTTTGCAACGGATGGAACAGGTGCCAGAAATTGTCTCCGGCGCGCACGAACTCAACGCCAACGCGGTACATACCACGGCGAGTTTGCGCGACGTTCACGACGCGGCACTCGCGCTCTTCCTGAGTGAAACTGTGCACCAGCAAGATGGATTGGCCCGGAACCACCGGCGAGGCCATCGCGATATATCCGCCAAACGCGTTCACACTCAGCGTGCGTGTGCGCCCGCGGAACGGCTGATTGTCGGGAGTGCGGCCATACACCTGGATAGGAACACGCAACGGCAACCGCTTGCTGCGGCGGTGCGCTGGGCCCGAGTTGTGAGCGGTAGCTAATACGGTCATGCAAGGAAACAATATCGCCGCGTCGCGGTCAGTGGCAATAGTACTCAAGGACAGGTTGCACCTATGTACCAATCCTGTTCCTTTCGTCAGTTGGCTGCGACTGCCAGGCACCGTAGCTTTAGGAACGGGGTAGAAGTGTTTTTGTTGAAGGTTCCGCGGCAGATACTAAGCTGGAAATCGTTCCAGCGTCATTTCCGCGGACCGCTTCCCAGGCGGCCGGGCGAAGTCCTAGAGAGTGGCGCCTCGAAAGTGACTCAGTTTTTTCTCGAACGGCCGGTGAAGCTCGCGCGCCCCGCGTGAAGCTGCATTCCGGCTGCGGCCAGGACGCGCAACGTCCCAATCGGATTTCTGGAGCCAGGGATTTACTATGCTTGTTGACTCGTTGCTTCGAACCGTTCGACCCTCACAGCCTACCGGCGAAGCGGAAGCGCTGCACGCGGAACGGGAATCGCCGCGCCTTGTGGAGACTCCGCATGCCAGCGCCTCGGCCGATGTGCCGGTCGATCTGGTGCAGCAGGAACTGTTCGACCTTCTCGAACAGCACAAAGAGTGGGTGGAATCGAACGGAGAGAGGGGACAGCGGCTGGAACTTTCCGATGCGGACTTTGCAGGGAGGGATCTGGCAGGCGTCAATTTCCGTGACGCCATCCTGCACCAGGCCAATTTCCGGCGAGCCGAGCTGCTGCTGGCCGATTTCCGCGGTACCACCCTGGCCCAGACGGATTTTAGCGAAGCGAATCTGCTGGGCGCCCAATTTGACGACGCAAATCTGCAAGGCGCATGCTTTACCGGCGCCACGGGACTGATCTCCCGCAAATTTGCCGGCGCGAATTTGCTGGGAGCCGACTTGCCGTCTTCGCTGCGGGAGTTCGACGAGCTGAGCATTGCCCAGAACGCGTATCGCAAAGCGCAACAGCTGTTTTGGGTGATGATGATTCTGAGTGGGGGCGGTACCGCGGTCGCGGTGTCGGTCTCTGACGTGCAGTTGATCCGGAATCTGCCACTGCCGAAACTGGGTGCGGCCATTCCGATGGTCGGATTTTTCTTCGTGGTGCCGGTGCTGCTGGTGTTCATCTATCTGTTCTTTCACTTGGCACTGCAGCGACTCGGCGAGAGTCTAGCGGAATTGCCGGTGGTGTTCCCCACCGGGCGCTCGCGTGAATTGGCGGGGCCGTGGGGTAGGTTCGGGCTCTTCTCGGGTCAAGTAGCGAAGGAAACATCGCGCGGCGGGCGGCCACTGGCGTTTCTGGAGCGCGCGATTTCCCGTTTCCTCTCCGATTGGATTCCGCCGGCAGCGCTGGTGATCTTCTGGGCGCGCTACCTGGTGCTGCAGGATGTGCGGGCCACGTTTTTGCACATTGTTCTGCTGGCTGGGGCGACCGCATTTGCGATCTACATCCGGCGCAACCATAAAGCGGACGAAAGTGCGGCGGGTGGCTCGCGGTGGTCGCGGCTGGGACGAGCGGCAGTGCCGCTGAAAGTGTCGGTTGCTCTGGTGCTGGTGCTGGCGACCGTCTCGATCGGAACGATCTACGGCGCCCCGCACGATCCGAAGCGCGCACAGCAATTTTCAGGCACCAGCTTCCATCGCTGGGCAGCCGATACGGTGTGGGCGTTCGGCTTCGATCCGTTTGCCCGGCTAACGGAGTCGGATCTTTCGGTGCGCCCCAAGGGATGGACCGGAAGCGAAGAACAACTTGCGCAAGTGAAGGGCGCAAACCTTAATAAATCGAACATGCGCTACGCCGAGGCTTACCGCAGCTTTTGGGTGAATGCTCATCTGTGGGAAGCGGATTTTCAGGGTGCTTCGCTCTCGGAATCTGATTTTCGAGGCGCAAACATGCGCGAAGCCAACTTGCAATCGGCGCGGCTGGATCGCAGCAATCTGGCTCACGCCAACTTGCAAAATGCCGATTTGATGCGCGCCAACCTGGCGGAAGCAGACTTGCGCGGAGCCGATCTGTCATTCACGAATTTGCAGCAGGCCACCCTGGCCGAAGCGAGCATGGCCGGCGCTAATTTGTTTTCCGCCGATTTGCGCCAGGCGCGGTTGCCGCACGCCGATATTGAGCGGGTGGACCTCCGCGACGCACACCTGGACTATGCGCAGATGCCCCAGGCTAATTTGCAAGGTGCCTATTTGTGGTCGGCCAAGCTGGCCGGCGCGCACATGCAGGACACCCAATTGCAGCACGCCATCATGATCGAAGCCAGCTTGCGGTCGGCGGACCTGCGCGGCGCGCAGTTTGAGGGAACGGTCTTGCGCGGCGCCGATCTCGCTGATGCGGTTCTGGATGGCGCGGACCTGCGCGATGCGGTAGGGCTCACGCCGGAGCAGGTCTGCTCGGCGGGCACCCGCCGCGGAACGCACTTCGATGCGCCGATGGTCCAGCAGTTTACGGCGATGTGCGGGCTGGGCGGCGCGGTAGATAATGTGCCGGAAGTGGGAGCGGCCGGCGCCGCAACTGCTAATGCCGCTGCACCAAAGCCAGGCGCCCCGCCGCTTGCGCATAAGAATCCGTGGCCACCAGCCAAGCCTTCCAACTAGTTTCTCTTCCTCTTGACCGCAGCTTAGCATCGTTTGCTGGAGCCCGCTCCATTAGCCGGCCCAAACTCGGCTGGTTGCGTGCGGTGAGAGAGTCTCTCGGAATTACCAAGGTGGAAGTTACCCACAAAATGCGCCAAGCTCTTCAGACCGTGGCCTGGTTTGAGAAGTCCGAAGAGAATGACCGCATTACGCTACGGGATCTTCGGAGCTATGCGGAGGCCTTGGACTGCCAACTTGCCTACGCCGTTGTCCGCCAAGCGGGTTCGTGGAAGCAGCGGGCAGAAAACCGCGCACGGGAAAAAGCTGAGGCCCACGCCTTGGCGGTTGAACGTACTATGGCGCCGGAGGATCAAGCCACGAACGAGACCAGTGAAAAGACCAATCGAAAGGCCGATGGCATTCTGGAACGTTAACGCACGTCTATGCAGGACTCCCAGACTTCCTTAAGCCCCGATCAACAGGCCGATCTTATTCCCGACCTGACCGATCGTAGAGATCTCAATGAATGGGAGCGTGACAACATCTTGGAAGCGCGGCAGTGGGCGCTATCGCGAATATTGGACCGCTTGTAAAGTTTGCACTTTCGTAGCAGCGGCGCGGTAGGGGGCAGATTGCGAATCCTAACGCAAATTGGGGTTCAGGATCAGGCTCCAAGGACGGCGCCCGCGGTTCCTGCTATTGGAAATACTACCGGCTAGCATTTATACTGAGCTACAGTGCTCGATGATCTTCGGAGTGGTGTTTCACTCCGTCTCTCGCGGGTTTGAAATAGTGGTGGCTGCGCCGCGGGAACATTCTCCAAATCACCGCGTAGGACGGCAAATGGACTGGCAAAAACGAAAAGTTCTGGTAACGGGCGGTGCGTCATTCATCGGCTCGAATCTCGTTAATGCGCTGCTCGATCGCGGAGCGCAGGTACGCGTGGTCGATGATATGAGCAGCGGACGGGTGAGCAATATCCGCGAGCTGATCGAGACGAAACGCGTGGAGTTGCTGGAAGGTGACCTGCGCGCGTACGGTGTGGCGGAACGTGCCGCGGCCGGCATGAACGTAGTGTTCCATTTGGCGGCGGATCACGGTGGGCGGGGCTACGTCGATCTGCATCAGGCGGCGTGTTCGGTGAACTTGATGCTCGACGGACTGGTTTTTCAGGCCTGCAAGAACGCTAAAGTGGAAAAAGTGGTGTACGCGTCTTCCGGCTGCGTCTATCCCAACCACATTCAGACCAACCCTAGCGAGATTCTTTACCTCACCGAAGATATGGTCGGGCCCCCCTATGATGCCGACCACATGTACGGCTGGGCCAAGTTGATGGCGGAAATGACGCTGCGCGCTTATCACCAAGATTGGGGCATGAAGTCAGCGTCCTGCCGGTATTTCACGGTATACGGACCGCGCGGAGTGGAAAATCACGCGGTGATCGCGATGATCGCGCGCGCCTTCGTGAAGCAGGACCCCTTCGCCGTGTGGGGCACCGGCGAGCAGATTCGCAATTGGACGTACGTGGACGACATCGTTGCCGGCACCATTCTTGCCGCGGAGAAAATTGACGACGGCACCGCGGTGAACCTCGGCACCATGGAACGAATCAAGGTGATCGACGCGGTGCATGAAATTCTGCGGATCTTCAAGCACAACCCGAAAATCGAGCTGCAGCCGAATATGCCGACTGGTCCGTTGAACCGTGTGGCCGATAATTCGCTGGCCAAGAAATTGATGGGCTGGGAGCCGAAGGTGATGTTCAAGGATGGTCTGCGCAAGACCATCGATTGGTACATCGCTTCGAAGAAACAGGACGAAGTGGCGGCTAAGCTGGAGGGGATGCTCACCGAGCGGTAGGCTGGTTCTGTTCCTTCGAAGAATCTTATTCCGAAACAGATTCCAATCGGGGTGGATTCCCCCCAATTCGGAATTCACGCCAGCGCATTTGAGTGCTTCCTGCCGTGCAGCATGCTCTCTCGCCCATAAGTTGTTTCCTCACGTGTGATCCCATCACCGTTGCGCCACTATGCAATGGCCGTAGATTTGCTGGTGGTATGTGGTTCTTACTTGGAGGCGACACATGAATGGTTCGAGAGGTACGCGGGCACGCGCTGGCCCGTTCCGGTACAAAGCTCTATGGCCACGATCGTTCACGTGAGGCCCGGCCGTGACCCAAACTAGGCCCGGATTTACGGCGTGGTTTACGGGTCTGCCGTGTTCCGGGAAATCGACGTAGACGCGACTTCTCGCGGCCGAACTCGAGCGGCGTGGATGAGGAGTGGAAGTGTTGGACGACGGGTTTTCCCGGTGGGCCCAGCAGTGGGATCGCGGCGCCGGCAATGTAACGAGGCACTCCGTCGCCCCGCATACGTCGCGGGTCTGCTGAATAAGCGCGGCGCCGCGGTAATCGTCGATGCCATCTCGCCCGATCCCAAAGTTCGCGAGGAGATTCGTGCCGCGGCTGGGAAGTTCGCGGAAGTGTACGTGAAAGCATATCGCTTTATCCCTGGGTAAGACTCACCTGGCTGTGGAACACATCGAGGCGGCGCTAGGTTCAGGGTGTTGCAAAGATTTGGAGGTGGCCATGCGGGCGGTCGTCGCGCAAGCAAACCGGGTGTAGCCGCGCATTTTGAGCCGGCGCATTATTAAGTTCCCCGGGCCTCCGCTTCCACACGAGCGGTTTTGTCGCTAAGCCGGCGATCACGGATTTGCCACAAGGACAAAATCAGCGGAACTTTGTAGGGGGTAAGGGTGAACTAGAGACAGGGAACCTATGCAGCGAGGAAGCGGGATCGAAGTTCTTATTGTTACAGGAGGAACTCTGATGTGCGGAGTACGAAAAATACGGAATGCCGGGTTTTTTAGGGTGCTCATTACGTGCGCGGTTGCAGCCATTTTTCTGGCCTGCGGTGTTGCCGCGCTGCGTGCCGACGGACCCAATCTGGCTGGGACATGGAAGCTGAACAAGAAGAAAAGCGATGATGTGCGGGCCAAGATGGAAGCGGCGCGAGCCAATCAGAATCAAAATCGGTCGGAAGGTCCCGATGCCAGTGGCTCCGCGGGGCCTCCGCCGGAAGGCGGCGGTCCGGGGGGAATGCGCGGTCCCGGGGGGCGCGGCGGTCGCATCGGTGGGGCGATGGAGGAATGGTCGCAGCTCACTATCGAACAGACCGCTACTACCGCGAAAGTTAGCGGAGCGAGTGGACGCGTCATGGCCGTCTTGAGCCAGGAGGGGGCAGCTCCCAGCGGCACGCCGGATAATTCCAGCGCTGCGCCGGCCAACGCACCATCGGGCGACGAGAACAGCGATTCGGATCACGGCGGCCTACGGCGCCGCAGCCCGCCTCCGCCAGCGGCGGCGCATTGGAACGGCAGCCAATTGGTGAGCGAGACGCAAGGTCCGCGCGGCGGCAAGATGACGCGCACCTATGAGCTTTCGCCTGACGGGGGTGAATTGTTCGTCAGCACCAAGATGGAAAACCCAAATCTGAGCCAGCCGGTGCAGTATCGTATGGTATACGACCGCGCGAAATCGAACTGAAACGACGCATACATTCGAAACGTCTTTTGAAGGGGTTCGGTGGCCAACATCCGGGTAATGCGATGGTTGGATGGATCGCCGCCGGACCCTCTTTATTTCCGCAGCATGTTGCCGCGGCTCCTTCATACGGCCGCCAATAGTAACCATCCGCTTTCGCGTCAGCGTCAAGGAAAGGCGAGATTGATTTGAAGTTCACCTGCCGCAAGGCCTGCATGCTTTCCGCTCTCGCGCTCATTTGCGTCTCTGCCGCGGCAGGCGCGCGGCAGCCACGGCAGCGACAGGCGCCGCCGCCGGCACAAAATCCGCCGAACAGCGCAGCCGCGCCGTCTCGCGCGACTACCGCAGCGACAGCGAGCGCCGCCGGGATGGTGCGTTCCGCGGGAGGGCAGATCATTCCGGGAGCGCCGGTCCGCTTCACCAATGCCGTCACCGAAAAGATGTGGGTTAGCTGGACCGATGAGAACGGCAAGTTTATATTTCCGGCGCTTCCGCCGGGGGACTATCACGTGGAAGCCAGCCAAGTGGGATTTGTTCCAGCGCCAGCGGAAATCCGGCTGCCGGGTCTGGATGACCATAAAATTGAACTCATCCTGCGCATCGCCACGATCCAGGAATTGGCTGCTGCGGCTTCCGCGGCCAGCGCTCCGGCGGGTGCCGCTGCGCCGAAGGCCAACGCGGCCGCGAATCCCTCCGGGAATGGCCAGAATCCAAACGCTCCAGTCAGCACCACTGCCGCCAATTCTGCGCCAGCGAATGGGGCTCGCGCAAATGGCACGGGCAGGGGAGCCGGGCAGCGGGGCAGCGGCGGCGGCCAGGCCCCGCTCCCGGCTGGAGATTTGAATGCCTTAAGTCAGGGATTGGCGCAGACCGGCCGAGGCGGCTTTCAGCAGACCGATCTGACCGCTGAGGGCGGTGGCGCCACGCCGAATCAAAACGATCAGTCGGCCGCGGGCCCCAACGTCGGATCGCTGGGCGCAGCCAATGCCGGCTCCATGGGCAACGCCGCATCGTCGTCGTCCGACTCATTCCTTATGCAGGGCACGGTGAGCCAAAGCTTCACGCAAGGCGGTCCGGGTGGGTTTGATTTCGGGGGCCCTCCGGGTCCTGGCGGGCCTGGCAGCGGGCCTGGGGGAGGGCCAGGTGGTGGCGGTTCTGGCGGAGGAGGTCTGGGGGGCGCCGGAGGCGCGCGGGGAGCAGCGTCGGGGTTTGGCCAGGGCGGCGGTGGCGGAGGATTCGGGTTCGGCGGCGGGCGTGGCGGTCCGGGCGGCCCGGGCGGCCCGGGCGGACAGAGCCGGCGCATCCGGCAGGCGATCAACCGGGTCCGCTTCAGCTTCTTCGATCAGTTGCAGGATTCCGCGTTCGATGCGCGGCCGTATGCGATCACTGGTGTGCCGTCGCCGAAGATCGGCCATTATGACGACAAACTCGGCGCCAATATCGGCGGGCCGCTGAAAATCCCACATATCTACAACGGCAGCGACCGCACGTTTTTCTTCGTGAACTTCACTCACGACTCGAACAAGAGCCCGGTGGACACCTTTTCGAGCGTACCAACCGCGGCCGAGCGAGCCGGCGATTTCAGCGCGATTGGAGCGCAGCTCTACGATCCCTATTCCGATATCAATGGCCCGCGGCCTGTTTTTCCCGGCAGCATGATTCCCACGTCCTTAATCAATCCAGCGGCGGCCGGAATCCTGCAGTACGTGCCGCTGCCGAACTTGCCCGGCACGGTGCAAAACTACCAGCTACAGACTACTGTTCCGATTACCACGGATTCGATAAACACGCACGTGCTGCACACCATCAACTCCAAATTTAATTTGAACGTGGGCTACAACTTCAATTCCGTCCGGCAGAACGCCGTGAGTAGCTTCTTCGATTTCGGCAGCCACAGCTCCACGCGCAATCAGAACGTGACCCTCGGCTTGACGCAGAACTGGACCCCCAGGTTGGTCAACAGTACTTCCATGAATTTCAGCCGCAGCCGCATCAATCTGCTCAGCGACCACTCCTATGGGACGGACATTGCCGCCGAGCTGGGCATTACCGGCGTTTCCACCAGCCCGATCGACTTCGGCATTCCATTGATCGACTTCACCAATTTTTCCAGCCTGAGCGATCCGGTGCCGACGTTGACCCGCAATCAGACGTTCCGGTTGATAGACAACGTCACCTACAGCCGCACCAAGCACACCCTGAAATTTGGCGGGGAAGCGCGGCGGCTGCACAACAACCAGCGCAGCGATCCGGACCCGCGCGGCCTGTTCACCTTTACCGGTCTGATGACCAGCCAGCTCACCGCCAGCGGCCAGCCCGTCCCCGGTACCGGGAACGATTTAGCGGACTTCCTGCTGGGGCTGCCGGAAGCCACCACCACGCGGTTCGGCGATTCCAGCCACTATCTGCGAAGCTGGGAATTTATCGGCTACGGGCAGGATGATTGGCGGGTGAGCAAGCGGTTTACTCTGGAGTTCGGAGCCCGCTATCAGTTCGTGACACCGCCGGTGGACGTCTACAACACGCTGGCGAATATCCTTCTCAATTTCGACACCAATCAGGCGGTGGTCGTAACTCCCGGCGAAGCGAATCCGTTCGGCGGGGCGCTGCCGCGCTCCCTGGTGCGTTCTGACTACAATAACTGGGCGCCGCGCGTGGGCTTTGCGTGGGATCCCAAGTTGAAGATCCGGACCATCGTTCGGGGCGGCTACTCGATCTTTTATAACGACTCGGCCTACAACTCACTGGCGAGCTACCTGATCAATCAGCCGCCATTTGCGACCGCGATTACCCGGGTTACCAGCACCGATAGCGTGCTGTCGCTGCAAGATGGATTTCCGCCGGCGAACATTGCCAACTCCCTGACCAACACCGCCGCCGTCGAGCCCAATTACAAAGACGGCTACGCGCAGATCTGGAATTTGTCGACCGAAACGTCGTTCCGCCACAATTGGGTGCTCGACCTTACCTATACCGGCACCAAGGGTACTGACCTGGATTTGTTGCGCGCACCGAATCGCGCGCCGCCGGGGAGTCCGCTGGATACAGATAACGACCGCAGGTTCGCGAACGCTGGAGGGTTTACTTACGATCAGTCGGCGGCCAACTCGATTTACCACGCCCTGCAGGTTCGGGTGATGCATCGCTTCACCGCGGGATTGATGTTGACCGCCGTTTACACCTATTCGAAATCGATTGATGACGCCAGCTCGATCGGCGGGCAGGGATCGGTGGTCGTCCAGGACGACAACGATTTTGCCGCCGAGCGCGGTCTTTCGTCGTTCGACATGCGCCATCAGTTCCGCGGAAACTCGGTGTACGAGCTGCCGTTCGGCGAGAGAAAAAGATTTGCCAAGCGTGGCTGGGAAGCGCGCACTTTTGGAAATTTGCGGCTCGGCAACCTGGTGACGTTTAACACCGGCACGCCGTATACCGCGCAGGTGCTCGGCAACCAAGCAGACTCTACCGGTACCGGCGCAAATTTTTCCGAGCGTGCCGACCAGGTGGGCGATCCTTCACTCGGTTTGTGCGGTGGTTCGGCAACTCTCGCATTTAACACTTCAGCCTTCGTCCTGCCGCCGGTTGGACGCTATGGCGATGCTGCGCGCAACACCATCGAGGGGCCCTGCGCGTTCAGCTGGAATCCGTCACTGGCACGGGATTTCCGCTTCGGCTCCGACAACTCGCACCGCGTGACGGTTCGGTGGGAGGTGCAGAACCTGACCAACCATCCGAATTTCGGCGGGATATCGACGGTGGTAAATTCCGCCACTTATGGACGGGTGACCGGCGCAGGAACAATGCGGACCATGGACGTCAACGTACGGGTGGCTTTCTGATGAACGTACACGTGCGCAACCAATTCACACCGACGGATGCCATTGCCCGCTCCGTGCTGGCGCTGCTGCTCGCCGCCGGTCTGGCGATCGCACCGGCTTCGAACTCGCTGGCGCAGCAGTCCATTCCCCCACCTGTCGGTGCGCCGCCTGCGAATGCAGGTTCCGATCCGGCCACTGCGGTGAAATCCGTGCAGGAGCCACCGCCGCCGGATTCGCAAAATCTTCCGGCGGACCGTGCCCCCTCGATTCGCTCGATTTCGGACCTGGTGCGTATCGATGTGGAGGTAACCGATAAGTCTGGCAAACCGGTGAAGGGCCTCCCGCAAAGTGATTTCATCGTCACCGAAGACGACAAGGCGGTGAAGGTATCCTTCTTTTCCTACTCCGACATCGAGAAGATCGAAACGGCGGGCGATCAGGACGAAGCTCCGGTGGTGATTCCGCTGGCCAATAACACTCCGGCGCAATCCGAAGCTCTGGAGGGCCAGACTCGCGACCGCCGCATGATCGTTCTGTTTTTTGACACCAGCTCGATGGGTACCGACGAATTGTTGCGCGCGCGCGATGCGGCATTAAACTTCGTGAAAAATACGATGAGCCCGGCGGACCTGGTCGGCGTGGTGGTGTACGCAAACTCGCTCAAGGTGCTGGAGGATTTTACTAACGACCGCAAAAGGTTGGCCGCCGCGGTTAACGCGCTCACACCCGGAATGTCATCGCAGCTCGCCACCAACGACTACGCCGCGGCCACCAACGGTGAAGCCGACGTCAGCGAGTACACCGGCGCGGCATACACGGCGGACGACACCGAATTCAACGTTTTCAATACCGACGAAAAGCTGGCCGCGGTGCAGAGCCTGGCCAACGTCCTGCGGGCGATTCCGGGGAAAAAATCGGTGATCCAGTTCACCAGCGGGATCACCCAGACCGGGGAAGAGAATCGCACCCAGCTTCGCGCGGCCACCGATGCCGCGAATCGCGCCGATGTATCCATTTATGCCGTGGATTCGCGCGGGCTGATGGCGGAAATTCCGGGCGGCGATGCTACGACCGGATCCGCGAGCGGCAATTCGGCGTTTACCGGAGCACAGGTATTCAAGCAGATGGATAGCCGCCAAGATTCGCGCGATACGCTGGCCACGCTGTCGTCCGATACCGGCGGCAAGACGTTCTTCGATCTCGGCGATCTGGGCGATGCGTTCAAGGGAGTAGAAGCGGACAACACCGGCTACTACCTGCTGGGCTACTACATCGGCGCCAACATAAAACGCGATGGGAAATGGCACGACATCAAAGTGAAGGTGAAAGTGCCAGGGGCGCATGTGCGATTCCGCACCGGCTACTATGCGCCCAAGGATTTTCAGCATTTCGCGAATGAGGATCGCCAGGCGCAGATGGAAGATGCGATGCGCTCGGAGTCGCCGATCGTGGATTTGCCGCTGGCGGTGGAAACGTCGATGTTCCGCGAGGCCGGCAACAAGATCTACGTGCCGATTGACGCCAAGCTGGCCTCAAGCGCTCTCGATTGGGCTAAAAAGCACGATCAGCGCGAGGCCGCTTTTGATTTTGCGGCGGAAGTGCGTGCGGTGCCCTCCGGTCAGGAGGCTGCCGAACTGCACGACACGGTGCGGGTGCGTCTCGATAATCAGCGCTACCAGCAGATCAGCCAGGCGAATCTGGTGTACGAGGGAGGGGTGGTGCTGCCTCCGGGGAATTATCGGGTGAAATTCATCGCCAGGGAAAATGGGTCGGGAAAGATGGGCACGTTCGAGCAAAGTCTGATTTTGCCGGCTCTGGACCCGGCGAAGCTCTCGCTTAGCTCGGTGCTGCTATCCAGTCAATTGGTGCCGGCGGAAAAATCTGCGGAGGTGCAGACCAAGGGACAAGGCTTACGCGCGCGCATGGCTACGTCGCCGCTGGAAATGAACGGTGAGAAAATCGTGCCGAGCGTCACGCGATTCTTCACCCAGCAGCAGACGCTGTATGTTTTCTTTCAGGCGTATTACCCGGAGAAGCTCGGCAAAAGCGATAAATTCGATTCCAACACTTTGCGCGGCGCGCTGATATTTTTCCGCAATGGCGTGCAGGTGAACGCTACGCCGCTGCTCGCCCCTAGTGACGTCGACGCGCAAAATCATACCGCCGGATTCCGCATCAGTTTGCCGCTCTCGAAACTGGACGCTGGGCGATACACCGTCCAAGCAGTGGTTGTGGCGGCCGGCACCCAGCAATCCGCGTTCGGCCGCGCGTATTTGGCGGTGCAGACGCCGCCGGCTCCGGCGCCTACACCCAATACACCTCCTGCGGCGCCGGGCGCGCCTGCAACGCCTCCTGTTTCTACTTCGCCTGCAACGGCCCCGCCTGCGAAGGATTGAAGTCTGAGGACCACGCTGGTTTGGTTCGAAGGACTTTAACAGCCACCGCCAGTTTGGCTGTGCCACGACGGCCGCTGGACAGACTGGTGCGCGCGCTTTCTGCGAGTAAGATAATTTTCAAAATTATGGGCCGGAGTTTAGCTGGACGCTTGCGACTGGCTTAGCAGGTTGACAGCGCGGTGAGCCGAGAGTGCCGCGCCTTCTTGCCAACCGATGATGTGACTTACGTGGTCTCCAGCGAAGAAGATTGGGCCATCTGGTTGAAGTATGCGGTTGTATCCTCGGTACGTGGCCGGTTCTTTGGTTTGAATCCACGATCCGAGGTTGTACGGGACGCGGCCCCAACAGACGTAGACCGGTTTTGCGAGCTCTTTGGAGTGGCCAGGATGTAGAGCCTCGACCGCGCGGCGCGAAGCATCCAGCTTCGCGGCGAAATTCATGGTCGCCAGCGCACTGCCGTTTTCTATGCCGTAGCCTGCGAGTAGTACACCTCTTTCGGAGAAGAGCTGCGCGCTGGGGTACCACACCAGATTCACGGGCTGAGCGAGAAACGAAATCCCGCCGTAAATGGAATATTCCTTTTCCCAGAAACGGGGAGATTCCCAGGCAATTTTGTATCCGGCATCGTAGGTTACGCCATCGACCACCTGTTTAACGTCGGGTGACAGGTCGGCGTCGATGTTTCTGAGAATGGTAAAGGGCAGAGTGCAGATGCAATAGTTTGCCTCAACGCTCTCGGCGGTTCCCGTGCTCTTATCGCGATACACCACGCGCACGCCGGTGGGGGTCTTGCGAATTTGCTCGACCGGGGAATTGAAGCGAATCATGTGCCCGACGCGTTTCTCAAACGCGGCGGGGATGCGGTCCATGCCGCCGATGGGCTGAAACATAGTGGCCTGCCAGTTGAACTGCTCGTCGTACATCAAACCTTCCCAAAGATCAGCATCCAGCAGAGCGCACATATCCAATGGATCGCGAAGCGTGCCGCTTTGATCTCCAGCGCCGGGCGTGAGTCCGTAACCGGAGCGGTTGGAGCCTTTGTAGAAATCGTCCGGGGAGAGATCACCGTAGACTCGCAGGAACGCGAGCATGCGCTCTTTGTCTTGCGCGGAGAGTTCCTGATCGAGCGAGTTGCGGTGGATGGCCTTGGCAAGGAGTTCGGAGACGTGGCCGCGGGTGTCGTTCACCACCGTGCGCTCCTGCACCGGCTTTCCGCCGTTCAGGCCATCGCTTTGCATCAGGGCGCTACGAGAGGAGTTCACTTCCACTTCGAGAGGCACGCCGAATTCGCGACAGTAACCAAGCATGGTGACGTGCTGGGAGGGTAAACGAGCGGGGCCCGCGTTGAAATAGTTGCCTTCGCCGAAAGTACAGCTTTGCGTGGTTCCGTCGGTCATTTCCACGCGCGTGCCATTGCGAATGGTCCAATTGCGCCCGCCGGGGCGACTGCGGGCTTCGAGAACCACGCAGTTGTAGCCTGCCTTCGAGAGTTCCCAGACCGAGACCAGCCCAGCAATTCCTGCGCCGAGGATCACCACGGTCTTGCCAGTGCCCGATCCCTGCGGCAGGTGCAGCTCGCTGGCTTCGCTGGGCGGAACCGGCAATAGCCCCAGCGATTGCATGATCAGGTAGGTAGCGCCGAAACCGCCAGCGCGGCCCACCTGGGTGAGGAAGTCGCGTCGTGTAGTCACGAAATTTGCATCGATCGCGGACCTTGAAGGGATGGGTCGACGGGTGACGCGATCGAGAATACTCTCCATCGCGCCACCCATTCAACCCCGGAAGGGGCTAGAAAATCAACTTCAGTGCGAGCTGCAGGTTGAAGGCTTCTCCCGGCCCGATGCCTGGAGCGCCGTTGTAATCGCCCGGCAATTACTGGATCGCTGGAACCGATTGCATGCGGTGCGAAGCCTTTTGAGCTTCACTGCATTCCTGGTTTTCGCAATCACGCTCGGCTGGATTTTTCGGTAGTTGCGCGGGAGACCTGTGATAGCCTGAGTTGTCGCTGTTTCGATCGAACATGGACCCCAAGATTCTCGCCGAGTTTCGTGCGCTGCT
>Ga0182024_10007511_pt1 | contig 23469 bp, 21 predicted proteins | sample P32metaG_FD_120480 | JGI IMG/M metagenome (GOLD analysis project Ga0182024, IMG submission 120480) | Permafrost microbial communities from Stordalen Mire, Sweden - P3-2 metaG (Illumina Assembly) | ecosystem: Environmental > Terrestrial > Soil > Wetlands > Permafrost | place: Sweden: Stordalen... | reverse complement strand
GTTGCTGGTGCCCGACGTCGCGCTCGGCACCGACCAGGCCGGCCGTTATGTTCTGGTGGTCAACAAGGACAATGTGGTCGAGCAGCGCAAGGTCGAGCCGGGCCAATTGGTCGGCGAGTTGCGTGTCATCGACAAAGGTCTCGCCAAGGACGACCGCGTGGTGGTCGGCGGCATCATGCGCGCCATTCCCGGCCAGAAGGTCGACGCTGAAGAGCGCACTGCAGCGGCTGCAAAGTAACTGGTGATGATCCGGCGATGATCTCGAAATTTTTCATCGAGCGTCCGGTTCTGGCGAACGTTCTCGCCATCCTGATGATTTTGATCGGCGCGGTCGCGCTCTATGGGCTGCCGATCGCGCAATATCCCGACGTCGTACCGCCGACCGTGCAGGTGACGACGCGCTATCCCGGCGCCAGCGCGCGCACGGTGATGGATACGGTGGCGCTGCCGATCGAGCAGCAGGTCAACGGCGTCGAGAACATGATCTACATGCAATCGACCAGCGCCAGCGACGGGTCCTATACGCTAACGGTGACCTTCAAGATCGGCACCGATCTCGATGCGGCGCAAATCCTGGTGCAGAACCGGGTGGCGAGCGCGCTGTCGTCCTTGCCGCAGGCGGTGCAGGCGCAGGGCGTCACGGTGCAGAAGCGCTCGACGGCGATCCTGCTGTTCGTCACCTTGACGTCGCCCAAGGACAGCTACGACAGCCTCTACCTCGCCAATTACGCCACCATCAATCTCAGGGACGAATTGGCGCGGCTGCCCGGGGTCGGCAACGTCAACGTGTTCGGCGCCGGCCAATACTCGATGCGGGTCTGGCTCGATCCGGAGAAGCTCAAAGCGCGTAGCCTGAACGCGCAAGACGTCGTCACCGCGCTGCAACAGCAGAGCCAGGACGTGACCGCCGGCCAGGTCGGCATGCCGCCGACGCCGCCCGGCGTCGACTTCCAATACACCATCGAGCTGCAGGGCCGGCTCAGCGACGTCGAGCAATATGAGAACGTCATCGTCAAAACGGGGAATAACGGCGAGGTCACGCGATTACGCGACGTCGGCCACGTCGAGCTCGGCGCCCAGACCTACAGCCAATATTTCAGTCTCGACGATAAGCAGGCGGCCGGCATCGGCATCTATCAGTCACCCGGCGCCAATGCGCTCGAGGTCGAGCACCAGGTCAAAGCCAAAATGGCGGAGCTGGCGAAGGCTTTCCCGCAGGACCTCGTCTACACCATCCCGTTCGATACCACCGTGTTCGTCAATGCCTCCATCCACGAAGTCTACAAGACGCTGATCGAGGCGGCGGTGCTGGTGCTGATCGTGATCCTCGTCTTTCTGCAGGACTGGCGCGCCATGCTGGTGCCGGCGACGACGGTGCCCGTCACCATCATCGGCGCCTTCGCCATGATGTGGGCGATGGGCTTCACGGTGAATTTCTCGACGCTGTTCGCGATCGTGCTCTCCATCGGCATCGTGGTCGATGACGCCATTGTGGTGGTGGAGGGCGCCGCGCACAATGTCGAACAAGGCATGAGCGGCCACGATGCGGCGATCAAGGCGATGAACGAGCTGCTCGGCCCGATCATCGGCATCACACTGGTTCTGATGTCGGTGTTCCTGCCGGCGGCGTTCCTGCCCGGCCTGACCGGACGGATGTATGCGCAGTTCGCGCTGGTGATCGCCGCGACCGCGCTCCTTTCCGCCGTCAACGCGGTGACGCTCAAGCCGACGCAGTCGGCGATGTGGCTGCGCCCGCCGGTGCCGCCGGAACGGCGCAACGCGTTCTATCGCGGCTTCAACAACGTTTACGGCCGCCTTGAGCACCACTATGCGGGCCTGATCCATCACATGGTCGAGTATGCCGGGACTATGACGCTCGTCGCCTTTGCGATCATCGGGCTTGCGGTCTGGGGTCTGTCGCGGGTGCCGACCGGATTTCTGCCGATCGAGGATCAGGGCTATCTCCTGGTCAGCATCCAGCTTCCCGACGGCGCCTCGCTCGCCCGCACGCAGCAGGCGATGCAGCAGGTCGCTTCGATCGCGCGCAAGGATGCGAGCGTCGCTCAAGTGATCTCGATCGCCGGTATCTCAGTGCTCGACAACAGCGCAACGCTGGCCAATGCCGGCGTCGCTTACGTGGTACTTAAGGATTGGAGCGAGCGCGACAATCTGCAGACACTATTTCCCCGGCTGTCGCGCGCACTCGACGCGGTCGATGCCCGCGTCGTGACGCTGCCGCCGCCGCCGATCCAGGGCATCGGCAATGCCGGTGGCTTCACCATGCAAGTGGAGCTGCGCGACGGCTCGACCGATTTTGCCAAGCTGCAAAGCATCACCAACACCATTGTCGGCAATGCGCAATCGCAGAGCGCGCTGCAACGGGTGTCGACCTCGTTCCGCGCCGTGGCGCCGCAGATTCTGGTCGACGTCGATCGCGTCAAGGCGCAGACCTTGCACGTCCCGGTCGATCAGGTGTTCTCGACGTTGGCGACCTATTTCGGCTCGACCTATGTGTCGCAGTTCAACAAATTCGGCCGGGTCTTCCAGGTCTACGCGCAGGCCGATTCGAAATTCCGGCTGCGGCCGCGCGACATCGAGGATCTTTCGGTGCGCAATGCGCAGGGCGACATGATCCCGCTCGGCACGATGGTCAAGATCGAGCCGATCGTCGGGCCGCCTTTGATCAGCCTGTACAATCTTTATCCGTCGTCGAGCATCATCGGGCTGCCGGCGGCCGGCTTCTCTTCCGGCGAAGCGATCCGCCTGATGGAGCAGAACGCGGCAGCGACGCTGCCGCCCGGCACCGGCACCGAATGGACCGCGATGTCCTACCAGGAGAAGGTCGTCGGCAATCAGATGTACTTCGTCTTCGTGATGGCGATGCTGCTGGTCTACCTGGTGCTCGCCGGCCAATACGAGAGCTGGTATGCGCCGCTCGCGGTCATTCTCTCGGTGCCGCTGGCGCTGACGGGGCCGGTGCTGGTGCTGCAAATGCTGCGCATCGATAACAATCTCTACACCCAGATCGGCATCATTCTGCTCATCGCGCTCTCCGCCAAGAACGCCATTCTGATCGTCGAAGTGGCGCGCGAACACCGCGTCAACGACGGCAAACCGATCCTCGAAGCAGCGGTCGATGCCGCCCGCGCCCGCTTCCGGCCGATCCTGATGACGTCGTTCGCCTTTATTCTCGGCGTCGCGCCACTCGTCATCGCCAGCGGCGCCGGCGCCAGCGCCCGTAAGTCGATCGGCATCACCGTGTTCTCGGGCATGATCGCCTCGACGTGCCTGGCCGTGCTGTTCGTTCCGTCGCTGTTCGTGGTGATTCAGCGGTTCGAAGAATGGCGCGCCGCGCGAAAGGCGCCGCGCATCCAGCCGGCGGAATAGGCTTTTTTGCGCATGATCTTGCGGAAAACCGGCTTTCACTTTTCCGGATCATGCGCGAGCTGCGACGCGGCGTCACGCGGCCGCCGCCATTGAGCGACAGTCACAATTTGGACGCAGGATGCGCTATGGTAGGGCAGGGGAAACCACCGACAATGCTTCAACCGATCAGCCGCTCCACGCCCGCATTTGTGCTCGTCTTTGCGTGCTTGATGTCGACGCAGGCCGCGCGTGCACAAGACTCGCCGAGCGATGTCGTGACGCGTCTCGACAGCCTCGAGGAAACCGTCCGCGATCTCACCGGCCAGGTGCAGGAGCTGCAGTACCGCAATCAACAGCTCGAGCAGCAAGTGCAGCGCTTGCAGGGTGGCGGTGCTGCGGCGCCGATGGCTGCAGCGTCGCCTTCTTCGGCGGCGCCGTCTGCCGCGGGAGCGCCGTTGCCGCGGGCGTCGGTGTCGACGTCGCTGCCGCCGCCGACAGCGACGCCCTATTCGACGCCGCCGCAATACTCGCAGCCTGCGCCGCAGGCACAACAATACGGGCAGCCGCCGCAGTACGGAGCGTCTCCACAATACGCGCCGCCGCCACCTTATGGCGCGCTACCGGCGCCGGTCGTCGCCAACGCACAGTCTGGCGGTCATGACGCGTTTAACCCGGCGCTCGATCCGAACGCCCCGGGAGTGCCGCACGCGCTCGGCACCAGCACCACGGCGACCGAGCCGCCGCCGCCCGCTCCCGATATGGGTGGCGGACAACCCGGCGCGCCGCTCAATCTGTCGGTTCCGCAAGGCGGTGCGCTGCCGCCGCCGCCATTGGCCAATCCCAGTGCAACAGGCGCCATGCAGGGCGACACGCTAGAGGCGTCGCTGCCGCCCAACGCCACGCCGAAGGACGAATACGATCTCGCTTACGGCTTCGTGCTGCAAAAGAACTACGGACAGGCGGCGCAGACCTTCCGCGATTTCCTGCACAAATATCCGGGCGACCGGCTGACGCCGGACGCGCAATATTGGCTCGGCGAAAGTCTATTCGACGATCAGAAATACCACGATGCGGCCGAAGCCTTCCTCGCGGTCTCGACCAAATATGGCACCAGCGCCAAGGCGCCCGACGCGCTCTTGCGGCTCGGCCAATCGCTCGCCGCCCTGGGCGAGAAGGAAGCGGCCTGCGCTTCGCTCGGCGAGGTCTTGCGCAAATATCCGCACGCCTCGATCAGCGTAAAGCAAAACGTTGACCGGGAGCAGAAGCGTGTCCACTGCTGAGCAACCCGTTCGCGATCCCGAAGCGAATGCGCTGTTCTCCGGCCTTGAAAATCTGCGTGGATTGATTCTGGCGGTGTCCGGCGGTCCGGACTCCACCGCGCTGCTCGTACTGGCGGCGCGCTGGGCGAAGGCGCGCAAGCGCCCGCCGAAGCTCCTTGCCATCACCGTCGATCATGGCCTGCGCGCGGCAGCGGCCGGCGAAGCCGCAGCCGTCAAGCGGCTCGCCAATCGGCTTGGCGTTACCCACCGTACGCTGCGCTGGCGCGGCGCCAAGCCAAAATCCGGTCTGCAGGAAGCCGCCCGCGAAGCGCGGTATCGCCTGCTGGCGCAAGCCGCCGCACAGGCCGGCTACGAGCATATCCTGACTGCGCACACGCTCGACGATCAGGCGGAAACCGTGCTGTTCCGGCTGGCCCGCGGCAGCGGGCTTAGCGGCCTTGCCGGCATGGCGCATGCCGCGCCGTTACCCGCGCGCGGAGCGGGCCGGTTTTTTCTCTTCCGTCCGCTGCTTCGCTTGCCCAAGGCGCGGCTAATCGCGACCCTTGAAGCGGCCGGCATTCCCTATAGCGACGATCCTACCAATCGCGATCCGCGCTTTACGCGCGCGCGGCTGCGCGACTTCATGCCGGCGCTGGCCAAAGAGGGACTCGATGCGCGCGGTCTCGCGCGCTTGGCCGCCCGCGTGCGCCGCGCCGACGCGGCGATCGAATTCGCAGTTGCCGCCGCCCGCGCGGCGCTCGCTTCCGGCCCATGGCCGGCACGCGGTCCTGTCGCCTTCGCGACCGCGCAATTTGCGAATCTGCCCGCCGAAGTAGCGTTGCGGCTCCTCGGTCGTGCCATCGCCCATACCGGAGACGAAGGCCCGGTCGAGCTCGGCAAGCTCGAAAGCCTTTATGACAGCCTGCGCGAGACTCGGTCCCGGCTGCGCCGGACCCTTGCCGGGGCGCTGATCAGCCTCGATAGCGAGCGGCTGACGGTCGAGCGCGCCCCGGCGCGCCGCAAGGCGGCTTTTCGTCCGGAGCGCAACAGGAGCTTTACGAAATAGCCGTAAAATTGGGTGGTTGCGCGTGGGGTTCCCTTGGCAGGGGGCGGGCTGGCCCCTACATTGCCTGATAGCGGGGACGTGAAGCCGCCACGATTGGCGGGCAGGCAATAACCTCGGGCTCCGCTCGGCCGGGGCAAGGACTTAAGATGAACGCCAATCTGCGCAATTTCGCCCTCTGGGTCATCATTGTCCTGCTGCTGCTCGCGTTGTTCACGCTGTTTCAGAATCCCGGCCAGCATACCACCGCGCAGGACATTACGTTCTCGCAACTGCTCAACGAGGTCGATCAGGGCCGCGTCCGCGACGTCCTGATCCAAGGCCCGGAAATCCACGGCGATTTCACCGACGGCCGCGCCTTCCAGACCTATGCGCCGAGCGACCCGACGCTGGTGCAGCGCCTCTATAACAAGGGTGTGTCGATCACCGCGCGGCCGCTGAGCGACAACGTGCCGTGGTTCGTGTCGCTGCTGATATCGTGGCTGCCGTTCGTCGCGCTGATCGGCGTGTGGATTTTCCTGTCGCGCCAGATGCAAGGCGCCGGCGGCAAGGCGCTCGGCTTCGGCAAGAGCCGCGCCAAGCTTTTGACCGAGGCGCATGGCCGCGTCACCTTCGAGGACGTCGCCGGCGTCGACGAAGCCAAGCTCGATCTGCAAGAGATCGTCGAATTTTTGCGCGATCCGGCAAAATTCCAACGGCTCGGCGGCCGCATTCCGCGCGGTGTGCTCCTGGTCGGTCCGCCCGGCACCGGCAAAACGCTGCTTGCGCGCGCCATCGCCGGCGAGGCCAACGTGCCATTCTTCACCATTTCCGGCTCCGACTTCGTCGAAATGTTCGTCGGCGTCGGCGCCAGCCGCGTCCGCGACATGTTCGAGCAGGCGAAGAAAAACGCGCCCTGCATCATCTTCATCGACGAGATCGACGCCGTTGGCCGCCACCGGGGCGCGGGCCTCGGCGGCGGCAACGACGAACGCGAGCAGACGCTGAACCAACTGCTCGTCGAGATGGATGGCTTCGAGGCTAATGAAGGCATCATTTTGATCGCCGCGACCAACCGGCCCGATGTGCTCGACCCGGCCTTGTTGCGGCCGGGCCGCTTCGACCGCCAGGTCGTGGTGCCGAACCCCGACGTGGTCGGCCGCGAGCAGATCCTCAAGGTGCACGTGCGCAAGGTGCCGCTGGCTCCCGACGTTAACCTGAAAACCATCGCGCGCGGCACGCCCGGCTTCTCCGGCGCCGATCTGATGAACCTCGTCAACGAGGCGGCCTTGATGGCGGCACGGCGCAACAAGCGCATGGTGACGCAGGTCGAGTTCGAGGACGCCAAGGACAAAGTGATGATGGGCGCCGAGCGCAAGTCGCTGGTGATGACGGAAGAGGAGAAGCTCCTCACCGCCTATCACGAAGGCGGCCACGCCATCGTCGCGCTCAACGTCAAGGCGACCGATCCGGTGCACAAGGCGACCATCATCCCGCGCGGCCGCGCGCTCGGTATGGTCATGCAATTGCCCGAGCGCGACAAGCTGTCGATGTCACTCGAGCAGATGACCTCGCGGCTCGCCATCATGATGGGCGGCCGCGTCGCCGAGGAATTGGTGTTCGGCAGGGAAAAGGTGACGTCCGGCGCCGCGTCCGACATCGAGCAGGCCACGAAGCTTGCCCGCCTGATGGTGACGCGGTGGGGCCTCTCGGACGCGCTCGGCACCGTCGCTTATGGCGAAAACCAGGAAGAGGTGTTCCTCGGCTATTCGGTGGCCCGACAGCAGAACATTTCGGAAGAGACCGTCAAGAAGATCGACGCCGAGATCAGGCGCCTGGTCGAGGCCGGCTATGCTGAGGCGCAGCAGATCCTGACCGATAAGCGCGCCGACCTGGAAACGCTCGCCAAGGGCTTGCTGGAATTCGAGACGCTGACCGGCGACGAGATCAAGGATCTGCTGCTCGGCAAGAAGCCGAACCGCGAATCGGTGATCGAGCCGACTACGCCGCGCAACTCGACCGTGCCGACCGCCGGCGCCGGCCGCAATCGGCCGCGGCCCGAGGCCGGCCCGCTGGAGCCGCAGCCGCAGGGTTGAAGGCTGAATTCCGGGCATGAACCGAAAGCTTGGACCGCGCGACGGACGGGGGAGGCGGCTTCATGCGGATCATTTCAATTGCCGGACTAGCGTTGCTGTTCGCGGCGGTTCCGGCGCTGACCCAAACCGCCAAGCCGCCGACTGCGCGTCCCGCGGCCAGTAAAGCCCCACACGCCACGGCGCCGGCTTCTACCCCGGAAATGCGTTCCGCCGCCGAGCTGGCGCTGTCGTCGGATCCGGTGTTCGACGAAGGGACTTACCTGCGCATCAAGGAAACCCTGCTCAGCTATTCCGATATCCAGGTGCGCGGCGGCTGGCCGACATTGCCGGCCGATGCCAAGCTTGCCCCCGGCGCGAGCGGTCCCGACGTCGCGCTGTTGCGTCGCCATCTCGTCATAAGCGGCGACATGGCGGCCGATCAGGAGACAGGCGACGTCTATGGCGGAGCCGTCGTCGAGGGCGTCAAGCGCTTCCAATTGCGCCACGGTCTTGACGCGACCGGCAGTGTCGGCGCGCAGACCCTCAAGGCGCTGAACGTTCCGGTCGGAGATCGCATCAAGCAGCTCGAAGCCTCGCTGGAGCGGCTGCTCGGCATGGATTTCATGTTTGCCCAGCGTTACGTTGTGGTGAATATCCCGGCTGCCTTCGTCGAGGCGGTGGCCAACGGCAAGGTCGAGCGGCGCTATCGCGTCATCGTCGGCAAGATCGACAAGCCGTCGCCGACGCTGTCGGTCTATATCACCGCGATCGACCTCAATCCGACTTGGACGGTGCCGCTTTCGATCACCAAGACCGAGATCGCGAACCACATGCGCCGGGACCCGAGCTATCTGAGCCGCATGCATATGCGGCTCCTCGGCGCTCACGACGAAGAGGTCGATCCGTCGAGCGTCGATTGGTCGATGGCGCGCTCACCGAATTTCACGGTCAGACAAGACGCGGGCAACTGGAACGCGCTCGGCAATTTGAAAATCGATATGCCGAATCCGTATTCGGTTTATATGCACGACACCGACACGCGGAAGCTATTCAGCGCCGACTACCGCTTCGATTCGCACGGCTGCACGCGGGTCGACAATGTACGCGACCTCGCCGCGTGGATTTTGCAGGACGGCCCGCCGGGCTGGGATCGCGCCGCCATCGACGCCGGGATTGCCGGCGGCCAGACTAAAGTGATCAACCTGCCGCACAAGATCCCGGTGGCCTGGGTCTATCTCACCGGCTGGGTGACGCGCGACGGCACGGTCGAATTCCGCGACGACGTCTATAAGCATGACGAAGAGCTCGACCGCAACAGCCTCGCCGAAGCGGCCGCCGGGGGCTTCGTCGCGCCGGTGCCGACGGAGAACCTCAAGCGGGTGTCGATCGACAGCCAGTGAATCAGCAGCGCAATCGTCAGGGATGTTGCAGGAACTGTTCTAGACTTTTCATGCTCCGCGAATGCGGGGCATCCAGTATTCACGCTTGGGTGGCTTTGCTCGGATCGAATTCGTTCGGTTTCTGGATCATCCGCCTTCGCGGATAATGACGAGATCGGATGCGGCGCGATACGCCAGATGATCTTGGTCGGCTTCCTGCAAGCGCACGCGCGTCATGGCTTGGTGTAGATGCTCGCATACATTCCTGTATAGGCTTCCTTCCAACCTCTCTTGCCCACAAGAAACCGCCTTAGCTCTTCGTGGGCTCTCACCCAAAGCACCGTGTCGATGTGGTATTTCTCAAGCACCGTGTCCCAAGCGGTTTCATTAACCTCCGATTGGCCCAGCGTGAAATAGTCACGCAGCAAAGCGTCGGGATAAGCGGTCGACGCTCGACCATCTACGAAGACAGGTATGGCGCCGCGATTGTGAAAGATCAGAAGCCCACCGAAGTTCCAGTGGTTCAGAAGCCGCGCATGCGGAAAGTGTGTTTGAAGATAAAGCACGTCCTGCGCTGACAGCATTTGCGGAAGTCCAAGAGCCGGATCAATTTGCATATAAACAAATGGCAGAGCGCACGCCGCAGCGATGCCGGCAACCAATAACGATTTTTCGGCTTCAAAATTATTCGGCCGCTTAGGCAGCAGTCGGTCGAGGTCAAGCGCCAATGGGACCGTCGAGAATATAAAAAAGAAAGACATATACCGGAATTGATACAATCCCAAAAACAGAAACAGCCAGGAAAGCAGCCGGGGTTCTATAGGGTGAAGTGCCCTGTAACGCAGTTCAAGCGCAACAAATATCAAAATGTATACGATGCCGGGAATGCTGCCTGGTATTTTTATGTTCCGATAATAAGGCCACCACTCGGTGATCTGCGTTTGCACAAAGTTGCCTAACGTGCTCGTCAAGCCTTCATAGATGTGCCAGCCGAGAGGATTTACGAACGTTGCAATGAAGCAACCGGCCCCCACGAAACTATAGAGTCTAAAATTGATCCAATCCCGTTTGAGAAACGCCACGCCGCCAAAAATTCCGACGATGAAGAGGCCAATCAAAAAGCCGCCATGCAGATTGGCCCACAGCAGCATAATTGCAGGCAGCCAATAGACACGCCGCGTTCGTTTCAAAGATTCCCCGTAGAATATTACGCAAAACAACATCGTCGAAATGTTGGGCGAGGCGGTGAGATAAATATTCGGAAACGCCACGAAAGCCGGGTAAAGCAGGCACGCGGATAACACGGAAATACAAACTGCAATCGGTGAGGCGCCGTTGCTGAGGCAGATCGACGTGAGATATCCGGCTATAGCTGCGCCGCAGGCTACGACAAATAACATCAGGCCGCTGAAATTCGTATATTGAAAGAGTGCGCTGGCAAACACGTCCCAAAGCCATGAAAGATTAAACCATTGTTTTCCCTCGGAAGTGAATGACCATGGATCGTGGAAAGGAATGCTCCCACGCTCTCTGATTAAGTCGCCGGCGGCCAGGTGCCATCCCAAATCGTAGTGGCCGACCAGAAGTGGCGCATTCAGAAGGTAGTACGCGCACGCGGATGAAATAACGAAGACATAAATTCCGGACCTCTGAAAGTAGGAGTAAGGGCTGATCACGTTTTGCCCTCCATCGAACTTGGGTTTTGGACGTTCCAGCACAGGGGTCCCCTCGTGAGTTTTAACGAGGTTTAGGCTGCGAGCTTAGGCCGTGGCTGGTTAAATAGACCTTGCCGATGTCGAGGTTAGATAGCGGAGACGCCTTTAGTTCGCCGCCTTCGGCGCCAGCAGCGACCGTATGCCAACACTGTCGGCCTTGTCGTAATCCGCCGTCGCGTGCGCCATGTCGCCCTTATCCTGATACAAGGAGCCTCGCTTTCTGTAGGCGTCGGCATATTGCGGATCGAGCTCGATGGCCTTGTCGTAATCGGCGATCGCGCCGTCGAAGTCGCCTTTGGCTTTGTAAGCGGCGGCGCGGTAGGTGTAGGCCTCGGCATCGGTCGGGATGATTTCAATCGCCTTGCTATAGTCGGCAATCGCCAGGTCGAATTTGCCGTAGCCCTCGTAGACGCTAGCGCGGTCGGAATAGGCACCGGCATCGACCGGATCGATCTCGATCGCCCTGGTGAAATCGGCCAGCGCGCGGTCGAAATCGGCTTTGGCCTTATAGACGATACCGCGGCCGTCATAGGGCAGCGCATTGTCGGGATTGATCCCGATCGATGCGTTGTAGTCGGCAAGCGCCAGATCGAACTCGCCCCGCTCCCGGTAGATGTCGCCGCGGACATCGTAGGCAATCCAGTCTTTCGGATTTATCGCGATCGCCTTGCTGTGGTCGGCGAGCGCGTGGTCGCGATCGCCTTTCTGGAAATAGACATGGCCGCGGCCGGTGTAGAAAAGGGAATGGTTGGCGCTGAGCCCGATCGCCGTGGTGTAGTCGGCAAGCGAGAGGTCGAGGTCGCCCTTGGCGGAGTATTCCATGGCGCGGAAGTCATAGGCCGCAGCGATCTTCGGATCGATCCCGATGGCCGCCGTGTAGTCGGCGATCGCGCGATCGACGTTCGTTTCGGCAGCGTAGACATTGCCGCGGTTGATGTAGGCGTTGTCATAGTCGGGCTTGAGCCGGATCGCCTCATCATAGTCGGCGATGGCGCGATCGAAATTCTGATGGCGGGCGTAGAGTAAGCCGCGATTGTTGAAGGCGAGAGCATAGCTTGGCGCAAGCCGGATCGCCTGGGTGAGGTCGGCAAGCGCGTGATCGAAATCATTCTTGGCCGCGTAGGCGATGCCGCGGCCGTTGTAAGGCTCGGCGCTATCGGGAGCGAGGCTGATTGCCCGGTCGAAGTCGGCGAGCGCGTGGCCCAGATCGCCCGTCCCCATATAGGCGTTGCCGCGGTTATTGAGGAGCTCCGCGAGGCCGGTCCCGCTAAAACGTCCCGACCCGATCGCCTGGCTGCATCCGGCGATCTGCTCGGCCCAGGGAAGATCCGGATTGCCGGTGCATTTCAAATCGCGCCACGATTGCGCCCGCGCCGGCACGGCCATCGCCGCCAGCGCCAACACCGCAAGCGTCAATGCGCTCCACTGCCGGGGTAGGGTCAAGACCATCGCAGACCGTCGTCATAAATCCTTACGATCGAATATGAATTCGTCGTCAGGAGCGGGCGCCGGGTTCAAGGCGCGGCCGATTAAAGGAGCGGCGTCGGATTGGCGGCCGGCGGCTCGATGCCGAACGTGCCGGCGGTCATACAGGTCATTGAAAAACTGCCGATCGAGGCAACCAGCGCCACCAGGCTTTCCAGGCCCATGGTCTTTTCCGCTGCGGCATAGGTTTGGTCGCTCAGCCCCTTGTTTGTCAGCAATTCGCTCGCCACCGTGAAGCAGGTCTTTTCGCGCGCATCGGTCAGGTTTGGTGTCTTGTGCGCGTTGATCGCGTCGATCACGCTTTGGTCGATGCCGACGGAGAGCGAGCGGCGCACTTGCGCGAACCACGGATAGCGCGCGTTCCAATGCCGGGCGACGACGAGATTGACGATCTGCTGCTCGCGCTTCGACAGCGGCCCGCCGGACAGCGACTCGCGCAAAGTCTGGGCCGCTTCGAACAATTTCGGCAGCCGGATATAGGCATAATAGGGCCCGCCGACGATGCCGCTTCCCTGCTTGGCGGCGTCATAGACCCGCGCCTGTTCGGCATTCATGTCGGCGCGAACGATAATGGGAATGCGTGGCATGCGTTTCCTCGTTTGCTTTTCGTGCAGGGGCAAGGCTAGCATCGGCTGGCGGATTGTGCGACTGGCCCGCAAGGGCACAGGAACGACCGATGCCGCTGCAAAATCGCGTAACCCCTTTCGGCGACCTTGTTGCGACGCCAGTGCGCGGCCTGTTCTTGGGCAATCGCGGCGGGCGTTTTCATACCGATGCCAGGACGTTGACTGCGCGGCGTTGGGCGTCGCGGCAATGGATTTGCTGCGTCCTCGACTTCAAAGCCCGCCATCGCGACGTCTGGGGCCGGTTCTACACCGAGCTGTTCTTTCTCGACGAGCCGACGGCGCTGGCGGCCGGGCATCGGCCCTGTTTCGAGTGCCGCCGCCAAGACGCCTTGGCCTTTTCTGAGGCCTGGCAGGTCGCGAAACATCTCCGCACGCGGCCGACGGCAGGCGAGATGGATATAGCACTGCACCGCGAACGGCTTGACGGGCGCGCCAAGCGGCTGCACCGGCGCGACATCGACGCATTGCCCGACGGCGCCTTCGTCGCGCTGGAGGAGGGCGCTTTTGCGGTCCGCGGCGACTCGCTGCTGCGCTGGACGCCGGACGGCTACGACGCCCGGCAGGCGCGGCGGCGCGGCATCACAGTTGACTTGCTCACGCCTCCGGCGATCCTCACTGTTCTGTCGGCCGGCTATCGACCCTGCTGGCATCCGTCAGCGCAGGAAACGGGTGGGCGCCCCGCCATAGCGTAGGTACGCAACGTGTGGGGGAAAGCCGATGTCGAGCCGTATCGCCAACAAGACCTACGGGACTGTCAGCGCCGACCGCCAGAAGGAGATGAGCGGCTTGGAGTTTGTCCAAGGTCTCGTCGATGGCACGCTGCCGCTCAATACGATGGCTGAGACCCTGGGTTACGACATCACCGAAGCGGTCAGCGGGCGCGTCGTCATCACCGCGGAACCGAATGGCGCACTCCTTAATCCGGCCGGCACCGTGCACGGCGGGTTCACGGCCACCTTGCTCGACACCTTGTCTTAAGCCGCGGCCGCCGTGTCGGAACCGCGGAGGGCCGCATCACCGACATTAAGGGGCGGTTGCTCGCCCACGGCACGACCGACGTGTCTGATTTTCCAAAGCTGAATTGCCCCATCTAGCCCCGAAACGCCGCCTTGATCTCCTCGACGGTGGCGCCGGGCTTGCGCGCGGCGGCGATGATGCGGGCTTCTTGCTTGATCAGGCCATCAAGCGCGGCTTGCAGCGCGTCGACCTTGTCAGCCGGTACGACCACCGCGCCGTGGCGGTCGGCATGGATGAGGTCGCCGCTTTCGACGTCCATGCCGTGAATGCGGACGGGAACGCCAAATTCCTCGACATGGACATAGGCATGCGACGGCGCGATCGAGCCGGCCAGCATCTGGAATCCTTCGGCCACTTGCGCAATGTCGCGGATCGAGCCGTTGGTCACGGTGCCGAGACAGCCGAGCGCCTTGTGCACGTTGGTCTGCACCTCGCCCCAGAACGCGCCGTAACCCGGCGGATCGTCCTGGTCCTCGATGACGACCACGCTCGGCCGCGGTGCGGCGGCGACGTAATCGAGATAGTCCATGCGTTTGGCCATATAACTCGACCCGCTCACCGCGTCCTTGGCGCGGATCATGACGGTCTTGGCGAAGCCGACCATCGGCGGCAGATCGGGAAACGGGCAGTGCAGGTGCACGGCGGTGTAGCCTGCGCCGCGGCGCTCCGGCGCCACGATCTCGATCAGGTTGCACACGGTCGGCGTATCGATCGAGCGCAAGAATGCGAATTGGCTTTCTGACAACACAGGTCTTCTCCTCCCGATTTTTCAGTTCAATGAAGTAGATCTAGTTTGAGCATGATCTTTTCCGAAAACCGGTATCCACTTTTCGGGATCATGCTCTAGTCCCACGCCGCGACGACGATGATCGCCATGATCAGTTGCATGGCGACGATCACCGCGACGCAGCCGCTCCAGCCAGCCGTGGTCCAGGCGATGCCGGTCAGGAACGCGCCGGCGCTGCCGCCAATATAGAAGATCGAGGCATAAAGCCCGACTGCCGAGGAGCGTCCCTCCTTGGCGGTGAGCGTGACATATCCGGTCGAGATTGTCTGGCACAGCATGCCGCAGACGGCGCACAGCGTCAGGCCGGATACGATGATCCAAACGGGCGGCGCCAAGAGCAGGAGCGCGCCGACGATCCACACCGCGATGGTGCCGAGCACGAAGCGGCGGCGGCCGAACAGCGCGATGGCGCGTCCGGTCCACGGCAACAGCGGGCTGGACACGAGATAAGTGAAGAACAGCGCGCCAAGGAGCGTCGGCGAGAAGAAATAGGGCGCCCCGGCGAGATGGAAGCTCACATAGGTGAAGGCGGCGATGAAATTGAACAGCACGCCGAAGCCGATGGCAAAGGTCGCGACCAGGCGACGGTCACGGAAATGGCGGAACATTTGCGACAGCGACAGCAAAAGGCCGCCGGAGCGCACGAATTGCCGCTCGCGCGGCAGTATCAGCGTGACGATGATCGCGGCGACGAGCGTGATCAGCGCAATGACCTGGATGGCCGAGCGCCAGCCGATCACGTCGGTCAGGATGCCGGGAATGAAGCGGCCGGAGAAGCCGCCAATGCTGGCGCCGGTGACGTAAAGGCCGGCGACACGCGCAACGTCGTGCGGCGGCCACTCATCACCGATATAGGCGACCGTGACCGTGAAGATCGGCGGCACCAGGAGGCCCTGGACGAAACGCCAGAGCACGAGCTGCGGGACAGTTGCCGCGAATGTCATGATCACGGTCGGCACCGTGATGGCGAACATGGCGGCGACGATCAGCCGCTTCCTGCCCAACACATCGGCGAAAGCGCCGGTGAACGGCGCCGATAGCGCGATAGCCGCGGTGCTGGCGGTCATCAGCGAGGAAATTTCGCCGGGGCCGACGTGAAATTCGCCCGCCAGTTCAGGCAGTAGCGCCTGCGGCGAATAGAGATTGACGAAGGCGGAGAAGCCGGCCGTAGCCACCGCCAGCGCGCGAAAATCGAAAGCCATAGGGCATTATGAGCGACGCGTGGGCCGAAAGCACGCGGTCGCGGCGGCCGGCTCAGAGCTGGCGGATCGAATCGAAATTCCAGGCTTGCGCGCTTGCATCGTTCTCGCCGATGCGCAGCGTCGTGGCATTAACAAAGCGATTGGGCGGTACTGGCAGATTGTACGGCGCCGGCACCCCCGAAAAGACGCGGCCGGCCGGATCGTATTTCGAGCCGTGACAGGGGCAGAAATAGCCGCCCGGCCAGTTCGTCACTGGCGTGGTTGCGCTTGGTGTCGGATAGAACAGCGGAATGCAGCCGAGATGGGTGCAGATGCCGACCAGCACGCCGTATTCGGGCTTGAGCGAGCGGTGCCAATTGCTGGCGTAAGGCGGCTGTTGCAGCTGCGCGGAATCCGGATCCGATAGCAGCGAGGTCATTTGCTGGCTCTGCATCGAATCAAGCGTCTGCTTGGAGCGGTGGAAGACGAAGATCGGCCGCTCCCGCCAGCGGATCATGACCTGGCCGCCTTCCTCGATCTTGCTGACGTCGAGATCGACAGGGCCGCCGGCTGCGAGCGTGGAAGCGTCGGGATTCATCTGGTCGACCAGCGGCACCAAAGTGGCCGCGGCGCCGACCGCGCCGACCGTGGCAGTGGCGATGAAGAGGAAATCGCGCCGGGTGGCTTCGGGTCCGTGGCCACCGGTTGACGCGGGTGTCGCAGTGCTCGCCATGGTCGGTCCTTCTGGATGATTTGCCGTGTCGTGCTGGAGCTTATGTCGCCAAGGGCGGGGTCTAGTCAATCAGGTGTAGCGCGCGTCTTTCCCTTTTGCCCCGCAAGTTTCGGGCACGCGTGTTTTGCGCTATGGAACGGGCAATCCTATGTACGTCCCGGACTAAATCCGAGCCGGAATAGGGTAGGGCGAACGCCGCTTGCCGCCCCGGACTAGGGCGACCAGGGAGAGAGTGAAATGCGCGCCAAGGACAATCTGCGCAGCGCCGCCGAAGTTCTGGTGGATCAACTGCGCATCCACGGCGTGCAGCATGTCTTCTGCGTGCCCGGCGAGAGCTATCTCGCGGTGCTGGACGCGTTCCACGACAGCGATATTGCCGTCACGGTGTGCCGGCAGGAAGCCGGCGCCTCGATGATGGCGGAGGCCGTCGGCAAGGTCACCGGCCGCCCTGGCGTCTGCTTCGTCACCCGCGGTCCGGGCGCTACCAATGCGGCCCACGGCATCCATATCGCGCAGCAGGATTCGAGCCCGCTCGTCATGTTCGTCGGCCAGGTCGCGCGCGACATGCGCGAGCGCGAGGCCTTCCAGGAAGTAGATTATCGCGGCGTCTTCGGCGCGATGACCAAATGGACGACGGAGATCGACGATCCAACGCGGGTGCCGGAGATCGTGTCGCGCGCCTTCTATACGGCCGCCAATGGCCGGCCAGGGCCCGTCGTCGTCGCCATCCCCGAGGACATGTTGGTCGAGCGCATAGCCGTTGCCGACGCGCCGCCCTACGCGCCGGTCGAGACCTCGCCGGGATCGGCGGAGATGGCGAAGTTTGCGGAGTTCCTTGGTGGTGCGAAGGCGCCGATCATGCTGCTCGGCGGCAGCCGCTGGTCGGAAGCAGCGTCCGCGCGCGTCGGCCGCTTCGCAGAAAAATATGCGCTGCCGGTCGCGACGACATTTCGCCGCGGCTCGCTCTTCGACCAGACGCACCCCTGTTACGCCGGCGACCTCGGCATCGGGCCCAATCCGAAACTGCTCGAACGTATCAAGGCTTCCGACCTTGTCGTCATGATCGGCGGGCGGCTCGGCGAACTGCCGTCGCAGGGTTATACGCTGTTCGACATTCCGCGGCCGCAAGTACCGTTCGTGCACGTGCATCCGGGCGCCGAAGAGCTCGGCCGGGTTTACAGCCCGCAGCTGGCTATCCACGCAACGCCGACGGCTTTTGCCGCGGCGCTTGAAGATTTGAAATTCGCCCGAGCGCCTTCCGGCGACGCCAAGGCCGCGCATGCCGACTATCTGCAATGGACGGACAAGGCGACCGACCAGCCGGGGAGCGTCAATTTCGGCGCGGTGATGGTGTGGCTGCGCGAAAACCTGCCCGCTGACGCCATACTGTGCAATGGCGCCGGCAATTATGCGGCTTGGATTCACCGCTTCTTCCGCTTCCGCCGCTTCGCCCACCACGTTGCGCCGGCCTCGGGCTCGATGGGCTATGGCGTGCCGGCTGCAGTGGCGATGAAGCGGCTTTATCCGCAGCGGCAGGTCGTCTGCCTCGCCGGCGACGGCGATTTTCTGATGAACGGCCAGGAGTTCGCCACCGCCGTCCAATACGACCTCCCGTTCGTCATCATCATCGTCGATAACGGCATGTACGGCACCATTCGCATGCACCAGGAGCGCGAATATCCCGGCCGCATTTCGGCGACGCAATTGCGCAATCCGGACTTTGCCGCTTACGCAGGCGCCTTCGGCGGCTTCGGCGTATCGGTCGCGCGTACGGAGGATTTTCCCGCAGCGTTTGCGGAGGCGCAGGCGTCAGGCAAGCCCGCCATCGTGCGGCTCGCCATCGATGGCGAAGCGATTACGCCGACGACGACGCTGTCCAAGATCCGCGCCAAGGCGATGGCGGAGAAGACCGATTGAGGGTGCCTGCGCACCCCTTTGATCACGCCGAGGGAACGAAAACCGGGCGCCCCGGCTTGAGCTTGCAACAAGCGGAGGCTCGATGGAAATGAAAGCAATTATCGGTGTTGCGGCTCTGACGTTGGCGATGGGTCTGGCGGCCGTTCCCGCCAATGCCAAAGGCTGCATCAAAGGCGCAGTTGTCGGCGGCGCGGCGGGTCATGTCGCCGGTCACCATGGTTTCCTGGGCGCAGCGGCGGGCTGCGCGATCGGTCACCACGAAGCCAACAAGAAGGACAAGGACCAGGACCAGGACCAGACGCGGCAGCAATGATCCCGGTTACTGCGGCTTGATGCCGGCGGCCTTGATGATCGGGTACCACTTCTCGATCTCGGCCTTCTGGAAGGCGTGCAGCGCCTCGGGCGTTTCCTGATCCGGCGGATAAATCGTCTGCGCCAGATCGGTAAGGCGCTTGCGGACGGTCGGATCGGCCAGTGACGCGATCACCGCGTCGCTAACTTTTTTGATGATTGCCGGCGGGGTGCCCTTGGGCGCCCACATCCCGTGCCAGAACGAGAAATAGAAACCCGGTAGTCCGGCTTCGTCGGCTGTCGGAATATTCGGTGTGACCGCGATGCGCTCTTTGGCCGTGACCGCGTAGGCCTTCAGCGCGCCGCTCTGCACATGCGGCAAAGATACTGCGGGCGTATCGAGCTGGAGATCGGTGGTGCCGGCAAGGAGATCATTGGTGGCAAGGCCGGCGCTGCGATAGGGGATCATCTGCCACTTCACGCCGACCAATTGCTCCATCAAGACGCCGGCGATGTGGCTCGGCGAGCCGACCCCGGACGTGCCCATGGTGGCCTTGTCGGCGTTGGCTTTCAGCCACGCGACTAGCTCTTTCAGATTGTTGGCTGGCATGGTCGGGCGCGCGTCGATGAAGAACGGCTGCGTGGCGACCAGCGCGATCGGTTCGAAATCGTTCAATAGATCGAAACCGAGGTCGTAAATGGCGCCGTTCGCCATGTTCGTGCCCCACATGCCCCACAGGAGCGTGTAGCCGTCCGGCTTCGAGCGCTCGGCGCGGGTAACGCCGATCGTCCCAGCGGCGCCGGCGACGTTCTCGACGACCACGGGTTGGCCGAGCCGCACGCTGATCGCTTGCGCCATAATCCGGCCCAGCACGTCGGTGGATCCGCCCGGAGCAAGCGGCACGATGAAATCGATCGGACGCGACGGGTAATCGTCGGCGCAGGCCGGTGTCGCAAGGCCAAGAATGAGTCCGGCGACAGCCGCCGCGATAGACTTTCCGATCATGATCATGGTCGTTTCCCCCAACAGATGTTGCCACTCCTATGCCAGACGGAATGCCGCCGCCAAAGGGCAAAACCGCTGGGTAGTGGGTCAGTTTGAATAAGGCAGAACGGAATAGGGCTTGCGGGCTAGGCTGGGCAGGGCATATTCGGCCTCATGGGCAAATTTGACGCTTCGATTGACTGGCTCCGCAGGCAGATTGCCAACGCCGCCGAAGCCATTGCCGACCTTAAGGGCGGCCACAAGATCGAAATCAACGACAAGAACGTAACGGCCGAGTTGATGGCCGCCTATGAACGCATGATCGCGCGATACAAGCAGCTAATCGGGGCCTACGAGAAGCACGATGAATAAGCCCCCCAAGCGCCCTAGGGACTTCAGCCAAGCGGCTAAATTCGTGGTCGATGTCGCGACAGGGCAGGCCGAGGATCGCGAGCCTACGCCTGAGGAACGGGGTAAGGACCCTGCAGCAGTATCCTTGGGTAGGAGGGGCGGTAAGGCTCGCGCCGAGAGTTTGTCAGCCAAGAAACGCTATGAGATAGCCAAAAAGGGCGCGGCTACTCGTTGGTCGAAGCCTTAGGCGGCGCTGGCAACGCATAGACCCCCGACGAGAATGGAAGCTGTAGGGTATCTTCGAATCGGGGATACCATTCATCAAGCTTCGACTTGAATTCGTCCCAAGTCGTACTCATCCGCATCAGCAGCATTACCCCTTCAAGGAGGCGCTTCAATTCCGGCTTACCTTCTGCAGGGGTCAAATATTGCGTCAATTTCTGCGTCGGCCTTCCTCTCGCGTTGCGTCGCACTCTTTCGTGCAATGCGCGCCGAACGCCCGGAGCAAGTCGGTCATAGATATCATTCGTCCACTTTCCGATGACGCCGGGCCGCGCCGTCTTTTCGGGGTCGAAGGGCCAACCATTCAACCGAAATATTTGGCGATAAAACTCCAAATCGAACATTTGAACCCACGCCCTGGCTTCTACCTCAACATACTTTTGGATGATTTTGTCGATGGCGCGGCGTTTACGAAGGTCCTCGAAACCCGTCGCCCTATCCACTAGATCGTCGATGGCGTGGTTCGTCAGGGCCTTAAGAAAAAAGCGACATGCCTCACCAATGTGCTGCTGACTTGGCAATAATTTCTGAGCAACGAGCGCGTCTTGGTAGACCCAGCACACGTTGGGCAAAAGCGAGGCCCGATATCCAAAGGCGCGTCCCTGATAACCGGGACCACGAAGGGGCACAAATTCAATAGGAGTTGTCGACGCTACTAAGTCATTGGAAATAAACTCCTTTAGATTCGCCGCCCTCAAAAATGCGGGCAACCCGTCGACACTTGCCCCTTCGCCGCCCTTTGCCTTTCCGGCGCGTCCGATTGCGGTCAGAAAGCCTTCCTGCGTTAACACCCGCGTATTCGATATATCGTCCAGCACCGCGCAGGCGATCTGCAAATCCCCGATTGCGAGCACTCCCTCCGCAATAGCCCTTGGAAGGCCTTTATCGTGCCGGGCGAGCGCGGCCCGCCGCGCAATCGCGCTCCTGTCTTCCGGCGAAAGGCTTTCCCGGCGAGCGAGTGCTGCGGCTACCTTTTTGGGGTCTTTGCCCTCAGTATCGGACATTCCAATCTCCTGCTTGCAGAATCACCGTGCAAGCATATGCTAGCAGAAATAATTGTGCAAGCAGGGGACAGAAATGCCTTTTGTACTTGACGCTAAGCAAAAAGGGTCAGATACTCCAGCTATGAACAAGCTGGACCGAAAAGCCCGCGCCCGTATCCTCCATCTCCTTTGCGAAGGGCAGTCGATCCGCGCCGTTACTCGGCTGACGGGAGCCAGCAAGAACACCGTCACAAAGCTTGTGGTCGATGCCGGTCACGCCTGCACCGAATACCAAGATCGTGTGCTGCGGAACCTGCCCAGCGCCCGCGTGCAAGTCGATGAAATCTGGAATTTCATCTACGCGAAAAACGACAACGTGAAGGATGCAAAGTCACCGCCAAAGGACGCTGGCGACGTTTGGACCTGGACCGCAATCGACGCGGACACCAAGTTGCTCGTTAGCTGGCTGGTTGCGGATCGCACGACCAATTCCGCCATGACATTCATGGGCGATCTTAAGAGCCGTCTCGCCAATCGCGTGCAGCTAACGAGTGACGGCCATCGTCCGTATCTGACCGCCGTTGATACCGTGTTTGGCGATGATATTGACTATGCAATGCTGCAAAAGATTTACGGCGCAGAGCCACACGGCGAGAAACGCTACAGCCCCGCCAAGTGCATCGGCGCACAGAAGCGAGAGATTACCGGAAGCCCCGATGCGAAGCACATCAGTACGTCCTTTGTTGAGCGGCAAAATCTCACGATGCGGATGCACATGCGCCGCTTCACGCGATTGACCAACGCATTCTCAAAGAAGATAGAAAACCATGCGTGCGCCGTGGCGCTGCACTCGATGTATTACAATTTTGTTCGCTTGCACCAAACGCTAAAGATTAGCCCGGCAATGGCCGCTGGCGTGACGGATCGCCTTTGGGAAATGGTCGATGTTGTCGACGTACTCGATGCGTTTGAAGCGAAGCGCAAGCGCCAGCCGAAAGTGATCTTCGACGTTGAACGTTGGCGGATCGGGGAGGGCTATTACGTCACTGTCACCATTCCAGGTAGCGAGCCGCAACAGGTCAGCGAGACATTCAAAACAGAGGGCGAGGCTTGCGGTGGATACGGAATGAGTCAGCTGCGTGGCTGAGTAAAAAATAGTACAGCTAAGAATAGCTTTGCGCTTCCGTCTAAATGTGATGCTGAGATAGGTAGCCGTCCTTCGTTTTCGAAAGCGAAATGTGTAACGAGAATGTCGTGGTATACGTTCTGTTTTGTTTCTTACCAACCGGTCCGTATTTGGCTGTGAACTTCAGGAAACCATCTGCCGGCGATCTAATATCTATGTCGCGAATGGGAGGCCACGTGATTGGCACAAAAGAGTTTGCTGAAATTGATCGCAGAATAGTTTCTTGCGGCATCTGCGCCGTTGTTTTGGACTGAATTGATATAGAGATGTCGCTGAGCGTCACCTGTACCGGCATATAGGAAAGATTGTTGAAAAAGCTTTGTAGAACGATCCCCACTTTGTTCTGGCTCTCGGGGATTATTTGGAGTGAAAAGTCATCGCATGTGATTTTATGTTTCAGAGTAAGTTCCCAAGTACCTCGCATCAGCGAAATGGCGGCAACAGCCAAAAACATGAATACGCCGGAGGAATAGAAGATAACGAGAAACCACGGCACGGGGATTTCTTGGGTGCGCGCCAGCCACCCCGTCATCGCGGCACCAGCGACCGGGAAGAAGAAAACAAAGACCTGCCAAGCGACCGAGGCGCCCTGAGCCCACTGGTAGGCCTGTCGAGTGATTGTTGGTCTGTTTTCCATGTCTCAATCATAGCGTGCTCGCCGCCATAATTGAAACTGACTCACTACCAACCGCTGCTGCGACGGAATGGCTCCGCGTTGCTCGATTGGTTGAATCGTGGTTCAGTTATTCTGCACGCGATTCCATTCCTGCCGCCCAGATGCCCTATCGCCGCACCGCCAATGTCGAGCG
>Ga0182024_10007510_pt1 | contig 23472 bp, 11 predicted proteins | sample P32metaG_FD_120480 | JGI IMG/M metagenome (GOLD analysis project Ga0182024, IMG submission 120480) | Permafrost microbial communities from Stordalen Mire, Sweden - P3-2 metaG (Illumina Assembly) | ecosystem: Environmental > Terrestrial > Soil > Wetlands > Permafrost | place: Sweden: Stordalen... | reverse complement strand
GCTCCATAAGGAGCGAGGCCGGCGTAACCGGCGACACTTGTGACTGAACCGATATTGATAATGCGTCCGTAACTCCGGGGAATCATGCGGCGCGCAACGGCTTGAGCGACGAAAAAACTTCCACGCAGGTTCGTGTCAAGGATCAGATTCCAGTCGTCCCAAGTCACGTCTAATGCAGGCTTGCGGACATTGCATCCCGCGTTGTTTACGAGAATATCGAGATGGCCGAACCCGTCTTCGGCTGCTGACGCCATGTGCTCGATGCTTTTTGCGTCGCGCACATCGAGTTCGAGTGATATCGCGCGGCGGCCGAGAGCTTTGATCTCCGCTTCAAATGTTGAAAGGGATTCGCGATTGCGGCTGGTGAGAACTAGGTCGGCGCCAGCTCTCGCGAGAGAGCGCGCGAAGGTCTGGCCGAGTCCGCGGCTCGTCCCGGTGACGATCGCGACTCGTCCGCTCAAATCGAAAAGTGGTTGATTGGTTAGAGTCACAAATCTGTTCCGGGAGTGAGAACAACTTTCATCAAGTTCGGCTCGCGCGCATACAGCCGTTCAAACCATTGCGGACCTTCACCGAGAGGCGCAATGGCGGTGATGAGAGGTTTTACTCGAACTGCTCCGCTCGATATAAGCTCGATTGCCTTGGGATATTCACCGGCAGATGCGCACGATCCCTGCAAACGAATCTGTCGCGTAACCACTTTCTGAAGCGGCAGCGTGACTTCGGGTGAAATGTTTCCCACCAGGATGACGCTTCCGCCTTTGCGAACACTGTCGATCGCGGCATTTACAGTTTCGGTTTTGCCCACGGCTTCGACCGCTATATCGACGCCTGCTCCGCTTGTGAGCTGCAATATTTGCGGAGCGAGATCAGGTCCAGCAGACAATGCGGCGGTGGCACCGAGTTCGCGGCTGAGTTTAAGACGCGTGGGATCCACATCAGCAACGAAAACTTGCGAACAGCCCGCAACCCGCAGAGCCTGCTGCAGCAAAAGTCCGATCGTGCCCGCGCCGACCACTAGAGCAGTACTGCGTGGAGGAATGGGAACCAGCGAGAGGGCATGAAGTGCCACGGCAACGGCTTCCAGCAGCGCGGCTTCGGCGAAAGAAAGATTTTCCGGTAGACGATGGATTATGCGTGCTGGAACCACGACAAACTCGGCGAACGCTCCGGCGCGACGGTAGTCGCTGCAGGAAACTCCCAGGACCTGGCGGTGATCGCACAGATTGACGTCTCCATGCAGGCAGGGAGAGCATTCACCGCAATATATCGTTGAGTCGAACGTGACTCGCTCGCCTTCCGACAGGCTGCTGACGCCTTCGCCCGGGGCTGCGATTGTTCCTGCGGCTTCGTGCCCCATCACGATCGGCGGGATGCGGCGTCCCGAAGAGCCATCGTAGCCGTGCACATCGCTGCCGCAGATTCCGCAAGCCGCAACGCGGATCAGGACCTCGTCTCGTTCAGGCTCAGGAACAGCGAGGTCGGCTATTTCCAGATGACGATATTGCGACAGCAGCAGAGCTTTCATTATCGGAACTTCATTGGCAAAGCTTCATTTCGCCGGTTTCGTTTGCAAGGGAGCGGGGTCGACAATTCTGCTGCCCTCGCGGATGGTGAGGATCTGGTTCGCCTTTACCTGCGTGAATCGTTCGATCTTTTGTGTGGTCGGCCATTTTACTTCGATCAGGTCGACGGTTTGCACTTTGCCCAAACCGAAGTGGAGACGCAGGTCGCTTTGCGACATAACGCTTGATCCGCTGCGGACTTCGTCCATTTGAGCATGAGTGCCCGTGACTAGGCGCACCCGAGTTCCGATTGCGGTGCGATTGCACTTGGTGCCAATCAATTTGATTTTGATCCAGTTCTGCTTGTTGCCGCCCTCGTTGCGCAGCAGCGAAGGCAAATCGTTCATGTTCAAAATCAATGCGTCGATATCGCCATCGTTATCGTAGTCGCCAAAGGCCGCGCCGCGGCTGGAAAAACGTTCGGTGATGCCCGGGCCCATCGCGGACGACACATCTTTGAATTGGCCGTTCCCCATATTCCTGTACACGAGCCGCGGATTCTTGTAAGTCTGGCCAATCTCGTGACCGCCGATCTCCGGATACACGTGCCCATTGACTTGGAGGATATCCGGCCAACCGTCGTTGTCATAGTCTACAAATCCACAACCCCATGCGACGTACTGGTTGTTGATTCCTATTCCGGAGGCGAAGGTCACATCGCTGAACGTACCGTCGCCGTTGTTGTGGTAGAGGTTACAGGTATCGTCGGCAAAATTTGTTTTGAAAATGTCGAACCAGCCGTCGCAGTCGTAATCGCCGACTCCAACCCCCATACCTGCCTGCTCGTGCCCATTTTCGCTGTAGGCGCAGCCCGCCATCACTGCGATATCTGTGAAAGTGCCGTCGTGATTATTGTGGAACAAAATGCTGGGCTCGGAATCCACGGCAACATAAATGTCTGGCCAGCCGTCGTTATCAAAATCAGAAGCGACAGCAGTAATGGAATATCGCGGGCCAGGTTTGAGGATGCCGGACTTCGCGGAGACATCGGTAAAGGTGCCGTCGCCATTATTGTGGTAAAGGACGTTGGTGTCGCCAGTAAGGCCGCGCGGGCCGCACATCACCGGGATTCCTTTCCACTGGCAAGCCGCGGGATCGCCAACGGCTGGAGTCTTCGCAGGGTCAAGCTGGATGTAGTTGCACACGAAAAGATCGAGGTGGCCGTCGCGATCGTAATCAAGAAAAGTGCATCCCGCACCCCAGCGGATGCGTTCATCGTAAAGGCCGGATTTGCGAGTAACGTCCGTGAACGTGCCATCGCCGTTGTTGTGAAAAAGAATGTTGTGTCCCCAGAAGCAGCAGAAAAGATCGTCCCAGCCATCGTTGTCGTAGTCGCCTACGCACACGCCGGTTTGCCAGCCGGTGCGCGCGAGGCCGGATTTATCGGTGACGTCGGTGAAGGTTCCATCGCGATTGTTCTTATACAGGTGCGAGATGGGAGCCTGACCGGCGGGCCATTGTTCACTAAGGCGCGTGCCGTTGGTCAAATAAATATCGAGCCAGCCGTCGTGGTCGTAATCGAAAAAGGAAATCCCGCTGCCTTTGGCTTCGATGATGTAGCGCTTGTGATCGGCCGCGCCCCAGACGTTGGGAATGGTGAGTCCGGCTTCGCGGGCTACGTCGACGAATTGCACCGGCGAAGATGAAATCGTGGAGGAGGCCGATTGAAGAACTGCACTATGTTTCCATTTCCATAGTGGCGTAGTGAGCGCGTCGAGCAGCGTGCTGCCGAGAACCACTAGAGAAGAGCCAAGAAAGCGTCGCCGGGGAAGAATCATTTCGGGCTCGGGATCTTTGGAAACGGGCGCGGGATAATTCCTACGCCTTCTTTTACTGCGATGATCTGGTCGATGGACGGGTTTGTCAATCGATCAACCTGTCCGCTTGGCCACGTAATCTCCAGAGATTCGATCTTCGTGCGCTTCCCTAAACCAAAGTGAATTCGAGGATCGCTAGCCGACATGTAGCTCCCGCCGCCCTTGGCCTGTTCGACGTGCATGAAGCCTTCCGAAGTCAATTTGAGCGAGGCGCCGATGCCGTCACGATTGGATTTTGTTCCGATCAACAGGACAGTCAGCCAGTGGTTAGAATTTCCGCCATCGTTGCGCAGGAGCGAAGGATAGTCGCCGCGATTGTTGGTGACGATGTCGATATCCCCGTCGTTATCGTAGTCAGCGGTCGCCAGGCCGCGCCCGACGATGGGGCGCACGAAATCGGGACCGAGCGACTCGGACACTTTGTCGAACTGGCCTTTGCCCAGATTGCGAAACATGAGCAACGGTTCTTTATAGGACACCTCGTTGCGATAGAGCGAAACATTGTCGAGCATGGCGCCGTTGAGCTGCAGGATGTCGTTCCAGCCATCGTTGTCGTAATCCAGAAATTTCATGGCCACGCCACTCAGCAAAACCGCCTTGTTTCCGATGCGCGAGCCAAACGTGTCGTCAGTGAAAGTGCCATCCTGGTTGTTGTGATACAGGCGATTCAACTCGAAGTCGAGGTGGGTGATGTAGATGTCCTGCCATCCGTCGCCGTCTACATCGGCGGCATCGATGCCCATGCCGGCTTCGTAGCGCCCATCTTCGCTGGCGGCGATGCCGGAGACCAGCGAAACGTCTTCAAACGTTCCGTTGTGCTTGTTGATGAATAGAAAATTTGGCCACGAGTCGTTGGCGATGGCGATATCGGGCCAGCCGTCGTTGTTGAAGTCCGCCAGAACCACGCCCATGCCCTTGGCCTCGGGCTTTCCGACTCCGGATGCGTCGCTTACATCGGTGAAGGTTCCGTCGTGATTGTTGTGGTAGAGCTTGATGCGTTGGCCCTTGTAGTTGCCGGGATGGCAGTAGGAGCGATAGCCAGGCCGGCGTTCGCCACACCACATATTATTTTTCGGAGTCCAGTCGATATAGTTGGTGACGACCAGATCGAGCCAGCCATCTCTGTCGTAATCGAACCATCCTGCGCTGGTGGACCATCCCCCCTCGTCGGCGACGCCAGCTTTGGCCGTGACATCGGTGAAAGTGCCGTTCCCGTTGTTGTGATAAAGGATGGCCCGACCATAACCGGTCACGTACAAATCAGGATAACCGTCATTGTCGAAGTCACCGACGGCAACGCCCTGGCCATAGTGGCCTTCACCGCCCACGCCTGCTTTCTCAGTAACGTCAGTGAAGGTGCCGTCGCCGTTGTTATGGTAAAGCGCGCAACGCAAGGGACGCGGCGGCTTGTAGATGTCAGTAGCGGCGGATTGGACAAAGAATAAGTCCATGAGGCCGTCCTGGTCGTAGTCGATCCATCCCACACCAGTGCCCATGGTTTCGAGATAATACTTTTCGTCGGTTTGCGTGGAGTCTTGCTGGAATGTGATCTTGGCGCTTTCGCGGACATCGGTGTAGCGGACGGGAATGGGTGATGCCGGTACGGTCGAAGCTTGCGCAGCGAAGACCCTGGGATGGACAGGTGCGCTGATCGAGATGCCGAGCGCCATCATCGCGAGCAGCAGGACTGCGCCACTCCTGATCGCGAGAGCAAGACGCTGGCTCGTTGTCGCCTTTTTATTTTCCATTGTTGAATTTAGTGTAGCCCGAACGGGCTTCGACTGGTCACAAACTGCGATCCGCAATCAGCAGCGCTAACTGAAGCAGTTGTTGGCGGGCGACCATCGGGATGGGCTGGTCTGCCGCAGAAGGGTTCGTGGGAGCCTTGGATAGAGTCTCTTCGATGCGACCGACATCCAAACCGCCGGCGTTGCTTCCCTTGAAACGGTCGAGCACTTCACGCGCCTTCTCAATTTGTCCTGTCTCGAAATAAAAAACGCCAAGGGTGGAATAACTGCCGACCCACTCCGGCAGCAATTCCACGGCCCGCTCCAGGCGCTCGGCTGCTTGTGCGCGATTACCTCGCAGTACGGAGGCGAGGCCCAGGCCCCACACAATTTTCCCGGAGCCGGGAATTCGCGCGAGGCCTTTCTGTAAAGTCTGCTCAGCGCTGTTGAGATCATTTTCGCGAAGCTGGACCAAGGCCAGAGAGAGATAGTACTGGTCGTTGTCGGGATTGCGGCTGATGGCATCGCGGAAAATTTCTACCGCCTTGGTGGTTGCGCCTGCGTGAGCTTCGATATCCCCGAGCAATGCCAGGAAGGCATCGTCCTGCTGGCCTGCCACCGAAACTTTCTGTGCTGCATCGAGCGCATCTGGGTACAGACCCTTGCGAAAATAGGCGTCGGCTATATCGAATTTCACGTCGTCGGAATCGGGATTGGCGCGCAGTGCGGTTTGGAAATGCTGAACGGCGTTATCGTACAGACGGTAACGCGCGAGCAATACGCCGACGCCAGTCTGGGTGCGATAGTCATCCACACTGATTTGATCAAGCTGCGCGATCGTCTCCCGGGCCGCGTCCGGTTTGCCGAGCTTCAGGTAAGTTTCGGCGAGCACGTAGAGGTCCTGAGGCTGGCCGGGATGTTTCTGGATCTGCTCATTCAGTTCGTCGACATCCAGTTGAGTGCGTGCCTGCGAAGAGAGCTTCGAACGATTGTCGAGATAGTCAAAAAGGTGTTGATAAGGATAAGGCCCGGTTGCTGCATTCTTCGAGAGCGTTTGAAAAACATTCAAATCTCTCTGGGCGGCAGCGGTCTGATGGAGACCTCGTTCGGCCATCGCCAGTTTGTAGTAACCGTCGGCACGATCGCGGCTTATTTTGACGAATCTCCGAAGAAGATCAACGGCTTCGGCGAATTTATTATCTTTGACGCGGCGATTCGCCAGCTCCAGAAGCGCCTCGGGAAAATCCGGGTTCGAACGGAGTGTCTGCTGGAATGAGTCTTCCGCTCGCGCATAATTTCCTCGCCGCTCTTCGATATAACCGATATTGAACAGGCACGAAGTGTTGCGTGGATCCTGTTTCAGCCCCTGCTCGAAATACTTCAGCGCTTCGTCGAATCGTCCCAGATGGCGGTAAGAGAGTCCCATAAAAGCGTAGGAGCGCGCGGACGGGTCTAACTCGATGAGCTTTTGGAACTCCTCGATGGCTTTTTCGCTCTTACCCGCCATGAAGTAACTTTCGCCCAGGGCGGCGTGCAGATCGGCTCGTTGCGGCGCAATCTTCAACCCCGATTCAAGCAGCGGAATCGCGTCTTCAAAATAGTTCTGGGTCATGCTGACGCGGGCCATCAAGAAGATCACGTCGGTGTTCTGCGGCGCCAGCTTATGGGCTCGCACCAGGAGATCAAGGGCGTCCACCGGCCTCGCCTGTTCGGAATAAACCTGTGCCAGAAGATAAAGAGTCTCCGCGGAGTCGGGCTTCAACTTCAGGGCGCGGTTGAGGGCGACTTCGGCGTTCGTGTATTCGTGGCCTCGAAGATAGGCCTGCCCGAGGTTGTGGAGAATCTCGAAGGTTTCCGGCTGCAAAGCGTTTGCCTGTTCAAGTTCGAGTTGCGCGGATTTGTATTGCTTGGCGGTGGCGAGCAGCACGCCGAGCGTGAAGTGCAACTGCACATCTTGTTTGTGCACGGCCGATAGCTCGCGGGCAGTGCTCAGCGCTTCGGCCGTTTTTCCTGCCTGAAGGTAAGCGCGCACCAGGTTGAATCGAGTTTCGACGGTGAGAGGATGAACGCGCTGAAAGTATTGAATAGCCGCGAGTGGCTTTCCCTTTGCGAGCAGAAGGAGACCCAAGTTGTAGTTTGCATCCCGATTCGCGAGAGACAGGTTCAGGACTTTTGTGAATTCTTTTTCGGCGAGATCGAACTTCTGCTGGGCGACATATAGATTGCCTAAGTTGTTGTGAGTTTTTGTCGAGTTCGGAGCCAGCATCAACGCGTGCTGGAAGGCATCGACGGCGTTCGAGTAGTCCTTTTCATCGGTGTAGACGATTCCGAGCAGGTTGTAAGCGTCTACGCTGGAGGGCTTCCGCTCGAGCTGCTCATCGATTATCTTTCTCGCCTGATCGAAAAGTCCCTGCTGAATCAGTTCCTCGGCTTGGTGAAGAGGCGCATTCGCTGTGGCCGACTGGCCGGCGTTGTTGTGATTGGGAGGGACCTGTTGCGCAGCGCTCCCCAGACTTGGAATCGCGAGCGCAGCGAGAGCGAGAATTCCGAGCAATCCCGCACTGCGATTGGCTTTCTGGACTTGAATCGAGGCGCAATCAAACATCTGCAGATGCTTCGTCAAAAAGCCTCTCCCAAGGCCTCAATATAGCAGCTGCAGCATCTGCTGGGCCATTTTGTGTTGCGGCTGTTTTTGCAGCAGCGATTGCAGAACGGCTCGCGCTTTTTCTTCATCTTTCAAAACGAGGTAAAGGCGAGCGAGATTAAGATACCCCTGGTCAAAATCCGGAGCTTGCTGGACGCATGCCTTGAATTTCTCTTCCGCTTCGGGATAGCGCTGTTGTTGAACAAACACTACGCCTAAATTGTTAAGCGCGTCGGAGTAGCCTGGGCGCAAGGCGATGGCGTTTTCCAAATATTCGATGGCTCGCCCGGTTTGATCACGGCGGGCGTAGAGCATGCCCAGGCCATAATTGACCTCGGGATTCCCGGGTTCGCTGTCGAACGCACGTTTCAGAAGCGTTTCCGCTTCATCAAGATTCCCCTGCCGCCGGTAAATGTTCCCGAGATTAAGCAGCGCGGTTGCGTAGGAAGGCCGCAACTGCAGGGATTGCTGGAAGTTTCGAATTGCGTCTTCGGTATTACCTCCCTGCGCGGCGAGCATGCCCAGGTTGTTCCAAGCCTCGGGATAATTCGGACGCAACTTCACCGTCTGCTCGAGATACTGTTGCGCCTCTTGCAGAGAGTTGCGCCGCAGGTAGAGCGTTCCCAGATTGTAATAAGCTTCTGGATCATTGGGCTTCGCCGAGATGACTTGCTTGAACGATTGCACGGCCTGATCGAGAAAACCGTGCTGAAAAAAAGCCATACCATACGTGAAAGCGTTGCGTTGAAATGCGTCCTGATGCAGAGTTCCCGGGAAGGGAAGCGCTTTGCGGACGCGGTCTGCCGGAGTTTTAGGAACTGATGCCAGGTCTTGCAACACGTGCTCGGGAGCAAAAGTTCCCTGGTACACCTTGACAATGTCCCCAGCCGGGTCGATCAGGAAAGATGTCGGAAGTGAGAGATCCCTGTGACGGTCGAACAGATATCGATAGACGATGTTGTAAATGCCTGCCACATCCCGCGTGGCCAGCAGGATCGGAAACTTCAGCCCTTCTTTAGTCGCGAATGCCTGCACCGTGCGAGGGTCGGATGAGTCATCGGCGGATGATTCATAGACATTGATCGCAACGATACGAAGGCCACGGGAGTCGAGCGCCGACTGAGATTTGCGAAAACGCTGCAACAGATCACGGCACACAGCAGAAGCGGTCGTGCAGAGATTGAGCAGCACGAAGCTGCCGCGGAACGAGCGAAGATCGCGCAGGTTCCCGGCGAGATCAGGCAAAGAAAAATCCGGCGCGCTCACGGGTTCGATGAGCCAAGTTTCCACGGACGGAGGAAGAATCTCTCCATCTGCACCTAGACGATCAGCACTTGGACGATCGTCCGGTTGGACCCATGATTGAGGAGTCATCGCGAACGGCTTGGCAAGGTAGTCCCGCGCACCTTCCTCGATTTCAATGCGGCGGTTGATGGGCAAACCGTCGAACGTCTGCGTGAGACCGCTGGGCCACCGGACTGTCGCCTGGACCGCGGCCTGATTTTTTCCGAGGCCGAAGAAAAGCTCCTTGGTGTCTTGAGACAAAAATCCAGAACCGGCCTGCAGATACTTCGTCTGGCGAAGAGATCCCACTTCGACGGTGACGGCGGCGCCGACCGCGTCGCGGTTGCTTTTGTGTCCACGCAAACGGAAGGCGATGGAATTGCCGATGCCCTCCATCGCGAGACGTAAGATTCGAATTTGTGGAGCATTTCGATTCTTGAGCACGATTTCCAGCCGACCATCGCCATCGAAATCGGCGAGCGCAAACGCGCGGCTGTCGTCGCGAAAATCCAAACCAACCACGCCGGAGACGTCGGAAAACGTGCCGTCGCGATTGTTGGCGAAGAAAACGTTCCTCTCGTGACCGTTCCAGGTCGCGTCGGAACGAATGAGTTCATTGATGGCGCTCCATCCGAGTTCGTAACTGGGCGAAGGGCTAGAATCCCGCGGTGATTTCGCGACGACTTGACGCCAGAAAAAGCTTGAAACATCCCGCCGGTCGATTCCGGAAATATAACCATTCGCGACGTACAGGTCCGGGTAGCCATCATGGTCAAAGTCCCACGCGTCGGTGGACCACGACCAGCGGCCCATTTCAACTCCGGCGTGCACGGCCACATTTTGAAATTTGCCATCCCCCTGGTTCCGGTACAACGAATTGCCGGTCATGTGCCGGTGGTAAAGGGAGCGAATCTTCTCCAGTTCTCCGCTGTGAAAATGAGTGTCTTCAAAAACTCGCATGCCCGCCGCGACCCACATGCCTGCGGCGTAGATGTCCGGCTTGCCGTCGTTGTCGAAATCCAGCCAGCACGCGCTCATGCCGGCCCCAGCCTCGTCTACTTTGGATTCGCTGGAGACGGCGGCAAATGTTCCGTCGCCATTGTTCCGGTAGAGATTGTTCCGGCCAAAGTCATTGACCACGTACAAGTCCGGCCAGCCGTCTGCATTGCAGTCGCCCCAGGAACAAGCGAAGGTGTACCGGTCGTTCTCGATATTCAGGCCGGCAGATTCCGTCCGGTCCTGGAAAACTCCGTTTCCTTCGTTGTGGAAGAGATAGTTGGGAGGGCCATTCCGCGCGTCGAAGTAGGGAACGGGATAGCGATACTGGTCCAGTCCCTGATAGTAGCTGTAGAGGCAAAAATAAATATCGAGACGGCCGTCGCGATCGTAATCAGCGGCGGCGGCATGAGTGAACGCTCCCTGGGGCGGACGCGCGAAGCGAAACGCGTCCCGCTTGAGAGAGAACTTTCCGTTGCCGTCGTTCCGGAAAAGCAGAGGTCCGGTCGCGGCGACCACCAGCAAATCCTGAAGTCCCCGGTTCTCGAAATCCGCGAACAGTGCGCACGCGGTGAAATCAAGAACGCCGACGCCTGACTTTTCCGTTACATCCTCGAATGTTCCATCCTCGCGATTCCGATAGAGCCGGTTGGGAAGTCCTGCTGGTTGGCAGACATATAAATCATCCGAGCCGTCGTTGTCGAAATCTCCCACTGCCAAGCCGTTGTTTCCGTAAACGTCGACTCCGACCGCCCCGTCAAGAACCGTGCGCCAATAGTCGGCTCCGTGGAGTAGTTGCTCTTTGTAGGAGTCGGTTTGCCCGAGAGCCCGAGAAGTGATGTCAACAAAGATCGGCCCGGCGGCACGGCTGACAGTCTCTTCGAGCGCGCTCCACTTCAGGGCTTGCCACACGCCGGACTCGTTGCGCGACCACTGAGTCAGCCACGAGCCGATGCGCTCTTCCCGCACCTGGTCGCCTCGCGTGGCCACAAAGTCGTACCGAATCCTGGCCTCGAGCGTCAGCGGTGAGTCGCTCACTTGCGAGCACTCATAAATCTCGAAGTCCGCAGTTTCCACACGCTTCAGCGGAGCCAGGTAGATCTTGAGCTCCTGAAGAAATCGCTCGCGGCCGGGAAGCAACGCGGAAGAAAATTCCCTCCGAATGACTTCGACACGATCGCCGGGGCGCTGCGGGGATTCGCGAATTGGAGTGAGTGCGGTCGATTGAATCGAGGAGTCAACAAACTTGCTAATGGTTGCCGTTGCAGGAGGCTCCACCTTCAGGTGTTGACTCCATTCCTCAAGCAGCGCCATGAGCTCAAATGCGTATCCTTCGTTGACGTATTCATCCCTCCCGGGAGCGGCCAGGTGAAGAACCTCATCCAGCGGAGAGTTCGTTGGATAGTGCGGCGTAAGGTGAATATCAGCATTAATACCAGCGAAAGGAAAATGGGAAGCTTGGGCAGCGGCGAGTCGCTGCAGTCCTGAACGAAGAAAGGGGCTGCTAACAGGTGCCGGAAGAAAAAGCACGGGCGCCCAGCGCATTTGCTTCAGAAAAAGTCGACGTGAAATCGTCTGGTCTTTCTCTGAGCGGGCGTCTCGGAGAACGCCCTTTCGCTGGTCTTGTCGATGCGGCATAGGCGAGCGTTCCATTGGTACAGGCTCCGCCAGTTTACCAATTGGAGTGCCGCTTCAATGGGACGCCGGGCCGGACGAACCTCCTAACACGAGTTCGGCGCCGATCAGATACTCGCGGCCTTGCGGGTCGGCTGAGCTCGACAGTTCATGCAAGGCGTCGGCCGCCATCTGGCCCAGAGTCTCACGATGAACGTCGACCGTGGTAATGGAGGGGTTGCTGTATTCGGCTAAACGTGTTTTATCGAATCCCGTGACCGAAATATCCTGCGGAACACGCAAGCCAGAATTCAACAGTCCCTTGACCACGCCGACCGCCGTGAGATCGTTCACGGCCACCACCGCAGTGGGCCGCGAAGAAAGCTTGCCGATGCTGATGCCTGCCGCCAAGCCACCTTCAAAGCGCAGGTCGCCTGGCAGCACCGGTCCGGGTTCGAGTCCTAAAGTTCGCATGCACTTCTCGTAGGCATTCAGCCGCACCGCGTTGGACTTGAGCCCTGGTCTTCCGGCGACGAACGCAATGCGGCGATGTCCCTGCGCGTGAAGGTGCTGCACGATCTGCGTCACGCCAGAGGAATAATCGATGCGCAAATTGCTCATGTATTTTCGGACCGGCACGAGATCGAGGAAGGTGACTGCGATTCTTCTTCGGGCGAGTTGATGGATCAGCTTAAGGCTAATCTCGGAGGTCATGACCGCGACCCCGCGGACTTTGTGTTCCATCATGCGCTCGGCAGCTTCGCGCGTCCTCCGCGGGTCATAGTTGGTATCACTGAGTATGACGTCGTAGCCGAGTTGTCTGGCGCGCGTCTCGAAGCCCTTAACTACCTCCGGGAAGAACGGGTTCTCGATATCGGAGATGATGATGCCGAGCGTGCGGTGATCGCGCGAAGCGAGGTGGCGCGCATGAACATCGGGAATATATCCCATGCGCCGAACCGCGCTCAGCACGAGCCGGCGAGTGCTGCGGCCCACTTTGCCGGTCTTGTTCAAGACGTTCGAGACGGTGGCGGTGGAGACGCCCGTTGCCTTTGCCACATCGCGAATGGTTACTGTCATGATTCGTGGCACCGGCCCGGCGTAAAACGCCAACCATCCTCGCGGGGCGGGATCAATCGCACCCTGGAGCAGGGACAGCGCGGAGTGTAAATCAAAAAAGAATTCTTGACAATGTGCCGCACAGCGTGTTATCCCGAACCCCACTAGTATTTTTAGGTTAAGCGGTTAATCAAGGTGTGCTCGGGAGTTAACGCTTAAGTGAGCGATGACGTTTTCGCGAGAGTTTTTACCTGCTGTGGCAGCTGAGAGTTTGGTGGCGCGAGGGTTGCCTGGATGCAAGCCAGCGAAGCTCAAAGGAGAGCTCATGAACCGATACGCATTTACCTGGATGCTGCGCGGCCTGTTGGCGGTTGCAGTCTTCACCATACTCAGCGTCAGGCCGCTCCAGGCACAGGTGGATACCGGTTCCATCACTGGGACCGTCACAGACACCTCAGGAGCCGTCGTCGGTGCGGCTAAAGTTACGCTCACCAATGAAGGCACCGGCACCAGCCTGTCGACTACGACCGGAGCTGAAGGAATCTACAATTTCAGCCCGGTGAGAATTGGAAGTTACAAGCTTGACGTTTCCGCGGGGGGCTTCAAGAGGGAAGCTCAAGCGCACATCGCGGTCGACGTGAGCGCCAGGGTTCTGATCAATTTCAAGCTCCAACCCGGATCCGTAAGTGAGACGATCGAAGTCACTTCGGCCGCTTCGGTGCTCCAATCTGAAGATGCCTCCGTAGGCCAAGTAATCGACCAGCGCAGCGTGAATGACCTTCCCCTGAACGGCAGGAACTTCACCTTCCTGGCCCAACTGGCCGCCGGCGTGAACACGCCCGAAGCGGACACGCGAGGCAACGCGGCGTCCGGCGCTTTTACGGCCAATGGCAATCGGCCGGCGCAGAACAATTACATGCTTGATGGCATTGATAACAATTCCGACACGGTCGACTTCCTCAACGGCACGAACTTTGTCGTTCTTCCTCCGGTCGACGCTATTCAGGAATTCAAGGTCCAGACCTCGGACTTCAGCGCAGAATACGGCCGCTCGGGAGCCGCGGTTCTCAATGCCACCATCAAGTCCGGCACCAATCAGTTTCACGGCGCGGCGTGGGAGTTTTTCCGCAACGATAAGCTCGACGCCCCGGACTACTTTGAGGACGCCGGTGGCGTACCCAAAGGCGAACTGCGCCAGAACCAGTTCGGAGCCACCTTGGGCGGCCCGGTGATCAAGAACAAGGTCTTCTTCTTCGGCGACTATGAAGGACTGAGAAGGATACAGGGAACGATTCTGACCGGTTCAGTGCCAACCGCGGCAGAGCGCAGCAGTGGTTACACCAATCTTTCAGACCTGATTACCGGGCAGACGGGCCCGTTGACGGATCAGTTGGGCCGAACGATGCCCACCGGGACCATTCTGGATCCTGCTACGACGCGGACGGTTACCGCCGGGGTGGTCGATCCTGTTTCTGGTCTCATGTCAACCGCGACAGGCTATGTTCGCGATCCCTTCGGCACCTGCGCGCCCAGGACCCTCGCCTTTGGCTCCGGTTGCGGCCTGAACCAGATCCCCGCCGGCCGGTTGGATCCGAACGCCATCAAGCTGCTGAATCTGTATCCGAATCCGACCAACGGTTCTCTTTTCTCGAACTTCGCCAATTCTCCCAAACTGGATGAACATAGCGATGCGTTTGACGCCCGGCTCGACCTCAACCTCAACGACAAGAACCAGTTGTTCTACCGCTTCAGCTACAAGGATGACCCGCAGTTCATTCCCGGCATTTTCGGAGGCGTGGCCGACGGCGGCGCCTTCCAACAGGGCCCACAAACGGCGACTGCGCAACAAAGCGCTTTAGCCTACACCCATGTTTTTTCTCCGACATTGGTTAACGTAGCACATGCGGGGTTCAATTACCTGAATACCACGCGCGAAAGTCCCGAGGCCGCTAACCTTGGTCTTCCTGCCCAATATGGCATCCAGGATATTCCCCAGGTTCCCAAGAACGGCGGGCTTCCAGCCTTTGGAATCAACGGACTGTCAACCTTGGGCAGTAACTCCTTCCTGCCTTCGGATGAGGTCAGTTCTACGTTCCAGTTGACGGACGACCTTACCAAGATTTACGCCAAGCACACGTTCAAGATGGGTTTCGAGTGGCAGCACGTCAAGTTTTCTACGCTGCAACCATCGTGGTCCCACGGAGAATTCGACTATAACGGCGATTTCACGGAAATACCAAGCGGTCTCGCCAGCAGCGACCAGGGCAGCACGGGGCGGGCCGCATTCCTGCTGACGCCCATCGCGTCGACTGTGGCCGGCGGCGTGCCTTATGACGTGGGAGGATCGACGAACATATACGCCTCCAACATCTACCTCACGGATGACGGAAAGAATTATTACGGCACCTACTTCAACGACGATTGGAAAGTCACTCCCAAGCTGACCCTCAACCTGGGTTTGCGCTGGGATTTCTTCACGCTGGTATATGAGCACCACGGGGCCCAAGCCAACTTCGTTCCGGGCGGCGCACCCACCGGCAGTCCCATGTACATACTCCCGGGGGGAACGAACCCAGCCAACCTTTCCTCGAGCTTCACCAATGTGCTCGCTGCAGACGGTATCGCGCTCGACATCACGAACAAGTACGGCAAAGGGCTGGGCAATTCGCAAAAGGGAAATTTTGCGCCTCGTCTTGGCTTCGCCTACCAAGTTACTCCGAAGCTGGTAGCTCGAGGCGGGTTTGGCATGTTCTACAACGGCTTTGAGAACCGGGGGTATTCACCGAACTTGGGCGAAAGCTATCCCTTCCAGTTCGATTTCAACTTCACTCCCCCGAATGATGGTATCCCGCATACGTATCCGGGTTGCGCCACGGCAGGTCCCGGTGGCACCGCCACCTTTGAGGCGGGGTTTTCCTGCACTCCGCTCGTACCGACCTTGGTTCAGGCCAACGGCTTAGCGTTGCGCGGAATTCAGTTTAACTACCAAACTCCCTACACCATGAGTGGGAACTTTACTTTGCAATATCAGCTAACGCCCACATTGACTGTGCAGGCAGCGTACGTGACCTCCCTCGGGCGTCACTTGGAGTCGTTTCCCGGATCCAACCTTCCCACGGCAATCTTGCCTACTGGTACGCAGCTCACAAATACTGCCGGGCCAAATGGTACGGTCGGCACCGGTGCTTGGCCTGCCTCTCAGGGTGGAATTCCGTGGGCGGACTTTGGCGAGAACAATAGCTATGCCGCCACAATTGGCAGCAGTTACTACAACTCGCTTCAGACCAAGGTGGAAAAGCGATTTGCGCGCGGGCTGAATTTCCTGGGCACCTACACCTGGTCTCAATCGCGCACCGACGCGGGTGACTTGCTTAACGGCGGGAGCCTGGCGGGCTTCCGTGCTCCGAATGTTCCAGGGGTCGACATTCACTATGATTACGGCTTGGCTGACTTTGATATTCGCAATGTGTTCCACTTGAGCGGCGGATATGAACTTCCCTTCGGCAAGGGCAAGCGCTTCCTGGCCCAGGACGGGCCGGCCAGCAAGGTGTTCGGAGGTTGGAGCATCAATACGAGCATCGTGCTTGAGGGTGGCCAACCTATTACTTTGAGTTGCCCTTCGGGTACGAGTTCAGGGAGCGGGTGTTATGACTTCATCGTTCCGGGGCAACCTTTGGACAGAGGCGTCCACATCGACTCCAACGATAAAGTGAGCTTCTTCGGCAACCCTAAGGCCTTCTCCCAGCCGACGCCTTGTACGGCCTTGCCCTGCCCTCTGTCCACCTTAGGGGGGCCCCCGGGCCAGATTGCCGGACCAACCTTTAAACGGATGGACTTTTCGACCTTCAAGGACGTGCGGCTCAGCGAGCGCTTCTCCCTGCAGTTCCGGGCTGAGTTTTTTAACCTTTTCAACCACCCGAACTTCAATGCTCCGAATTTCGGCGGCAATGGCGTGGTTGCGGTCTCAAACTCGGGCAATTTCACTAGTTCGAACTTTGGCGAGATGGGGTCTACGCGCGATGCTCCTTACGATCCGCGACAAATCCAGTTCGCTTTGAAGTTGTATTACTAGGTTCAACTCAAATCTACAGGAGGACGTCTTTCACGGCGTCCTCCACTTTTAGTCAATTGTGCCCTCCCTCCCTCCCCTCCCCGGCAGGGTGGTACCATGCGAACACTGTGAGCCCGAAACACTGCTCGATCTTTGTTCTCATGACGATGCTGGCGCGCCTGCCGGCTGCCGGCCAGGAGCAGAACAAACAGCTTGATCGCGCTTTTCAGGCGGCGGTCACGCAATACAACTCCGGCAAGTTCGCGGAAGCTGCCGAGGGTCTGGAGAATCTATTGCGTGAGGTTCCGGACAGCTTCGAAATTCACGAAATGCTGGGAATGGTTTATGCGGGAGAATCGCAAGACACTCTGGCGAATCAGCACCTTGAGAAAGCCGTGCGTCTGAAGCCGGATTCGGCCGCTGCCCGAACCAATCTGGCCACCAACCTTGTCCGCGTGGGAAAGCTCGAAGGCGCGCAAGAGCAATTAAGAAGAGCGATCGCGCTCGATCCGCTTAGCTTTGACGCCAATCACAACCTAGGCGAGCTCTATGTTCGGATGGGAAAACTTTCGGTCGCTGTGCCGTTTCTCAAGGAGGCGCAGAGAATCGACCCTTCCTCCTATGGTAATGGCTACGACCTGGCGCTGGCTTATCTTCTTACCGATCGACCGGCAGAGGCGCGGCAGCTTGTCCAAAGCCTTCTGCAGGGAAAAAACACAGCGGAGCTGCATAACCTGCTGGGTCAGGTCGAAGAACAAGATGGAAAGTTTGTGGCCGCAGCCAATGAATTCGAAATCGCAGCTCACCAAGACCCGAGCGAGAGCAACCTTTTCGATTGGGCCAGCGAGCTCCTTCTGCATCGCACACTGGAGCCGGCGATTGAAGTCTTTCGGCAGTCGACCGAGCGCTACCCGAATTCTCCGCGGCTGGCGATTGGTCTTGGCGTTGCGCTCTACTCGCGTGGCAATTATGACGAGGCGGTCAAATCGCTGCTTCGGGCGGCCGATTTAAGCCCATCCGACGCGCGTTGTTATTTCTTTCTGTCCAAGGCCTACGACAGTTCGCCGAGCCAGGCGGACGAGGTAATCCGGCGGTTCGCCCGTTTTTCTGAGTCGCGGCCGAGCGACGCGCGGGCCTTCTATTACTATGCGATGAACCTGTGGAAGGGAAAAAGGGCACAGGATCCCAGCCTCGATCTTCATCAGATCGAAGGGCTACTTAAGAAGGCGGTCACGCTCGATCCCAAACTCGCCGAGGCACACTTGCAGCTGGGAAATCTTTATTCCGACCAGAGCCAATACGCCGAGTCCATTCCCGAGTATGGGAAGGCTTTGCAAAACAATCCTGATCTTGCCGATGCTCGCTACCGGCTGGGACAAGCCTATGTGCACACCGGCGAAAAGGCAAAAGCGCAGGAGCAATTCGAAGTTTATCAGCGACTGCGCGCCCAACAATTGGCCGACCTCGACAAACAAAGAGCGGAGATTCGGCAGTTCGTTTACTCGGAGAAAGAGCAGACGCCAGCGAAGCCGTGATCGATGCCGACCCTTGAGGTCGGTATCGCGCAATGCGTCATTCGAGCCGTCGATCATTCGGGCAATGGATCACTGATGATATTTTCACCGCAGAGTCGAGGAGGCCGGGCGCGGGCAGCCGCGCGCAGCACATCGAACCCTCAAGAGGTTAGCCGCCTTCTTGCCCGCACCCGTCGCGATTTTCTGCGCAGCGCCGCGGGCGTGATACTCGGCAGCACCTTGATGCGCACCTCATGGGCTCGAGCCGCAACGGCTTCCTCCAAAAGAAAAGTGGTGGTCGTCACGTTTGGCGGCGGAGCGCGCGATCAGGAAACATTTGCGCCGGAAGGTCAGGAAAATATCCCCCACCTGATGCGCGAACTCATCCCGCAGTCTACTTTTTTCACGCAGGTCGTAAATCGTGGAATTCTGGGCCACTACGTGGCGACTGCGAGTCTTGCCACCGGTGTGTATGAAACTTTCAATAATTTCGCTTCGGTGGCTCCGCAATCGCCAACTGTATTCGAATATTTTCGCAAAGATCTGAAGCGTCCGCCCTCGGATGCCTGGGTCGTGGCTCCCAGCAACGGCTTCAACCGGATTGGGGAAAGCAGTCACCGATCCTACGGCGCCGGGTTGGGCGCGCAAGTGATTTTGCCGAAGCACCTGTTGACGGCGGCCATCTCTGGCCGCAGCAACGACTACCAGCATTTGCTGCGCGACAACTACGAAACTCCTTTCTACGCGCCCGAACTGGCAGGCAGCGAATTCGAATTGCAACAACTCGAGATGATCCTGAAACTTTCGGTCGATGACTTCAAAGATCACGCGCAGACGCTGTCGAGTCCAGATGAGCTTTCCGTCTACATTGCGCGCCAGTTGATGCGGCAAGTGGCGCCGAGTCTGTTGTGGATCACCATGCACGACATCGACATCGCGCATGCCGGAGCTTACTCGCTGTATGTCGAGGGAATCCGCCGCACCGACCGTCTTTGCTCTGATCTGTGGAAGACGATCCAGAGCGAATCGGAATACGCGGGCAAGACCACGCTCTTCATACTGCCTGATTTCGGCCGCGACTCCGACGATGATGCCGGAGGAAACGGTTTCCAGCACCATCGCACCGGCGACGCGCTCTCACGGACAACATGGATGCTGGTCGCCGGTCCAGGCATTCGCGAGGGCGTGGTCTTCGACCGGGCGATCGATTCGACGGATCTGGTGCCTACGCTGGGATCGATGCTGGGATTTTCACCGTCGCTGGCGCAGGGCAAACCAATCGGCGAGTTGTTATAGCTTCCATGCTTCCACGCGATCTCAAACCGAAACAGTTCGCTGGCTATCCGCCGCAGGCGCGCAAACTGGTTGCCAACTATTTGAGAACGCTGCAGCAATTACCGCTCAGTTTTGTACCCAGCCTGCTTCGAGAGCTCATTGATTACGATTTCAAGTTTCCCGCTGAGCGCAACGCACGCGAGAAAGAATTGGCGAATCTCGGTTCACTTTCGCCAGGCCAAGTAAAAGAGTTGTTTCAAGCGTTTGCCCAGATCCATCTTTCCCCTGAGCTCGAAGCGTTCGACTGGGCCAAGTCGCCCGCTCAGTTTGTGGAACAGTTATCTGCCTATCTCTGGAGCACGCACCAACTCGATGCGTTTCGCAAGGCGTCGATGGACTACGCGGATCATTTGCGGTCAGCGGTGCCGCCGGATGCTCCTCCGGTTCCCAGGCTGGGGATTACAGTCATCGGCCAGGGAGTGGCCTCGTATGACGAGCCTCTGTTCCGCAAGTTGCGCACCCATGGCGCATATTTCAGCCGCGTCAAGCCCGAAGGTGGATTGCCGCTGCTGCTGGACGCCGTCGCTGCGCGAGCGAAGTCGCATCCTGCTCCCTACGGCCATTGGTACATCGATGGTGGTGAAGAAGCCGATCACTCCCCGACACTCACTTGCGTCTCCTACAAAGCTCTCGAGCCGGCGCGCGCCGCGTTGTTGCGCAAGATGCATACGGAACTCGACCGGCCAGGAATGGGACCTGAAGCGCTGCGCACACTTTTAGCGCAGATGCACCCTGCAGATCTCGGTATGGACCGGGTGAGCGATGACAAAAGAGACGAAGTAGAAGTAATGGCGCGCTTCGAGGTCAGCCTATTGACCGAGGGATCGGGAACTCAGATCTTCAGTACGAGTTTTGCGCAGTGGGCCGCGCGCGAGGCTCTACGGCGGGCTCAACCACTCACGCTGTTGGTGCGATTTGCTCCACGACAGCGGCAGAAGCCGATGAATGAACTGCTCTCCGCAGTCACGGCGCGTCCGGAATTCGACTTCGTCGGTTCCCTGGTCGACGCCGACTTGGGTGCGTATTACAACTGGCTGAACCAGCAGCGGCTTCCGGGAGCAGAGCAGTCTTCATTCCTAGTCTGGTTTGAAGGGCACAGTCAGGCGCTGTTGATTGGCCCGTCCACACCGCGCGGAACCGAATCCACGTCAGCGACCGATTTGGAGCAATTGCTGGCTTGGACGGCGTGAGCGGTGGATGGCGGTTTCCAGCCTCGTAAGGCACCGCGGGTGTGGTGTGCAATCGAAAACTAAGGGAAGAGTAGACAAAATGGACCGACGCAAGTTTCTGCAACAAACAGGCACACTCATCGCGGGAGCGGCTCTCGCACCCTATGCGCTCCCGGAAGGCGGCGCCGCAACTGCCACCGGACGCCTCATTCTCCCGATGAATCGAAAATGGCGCTACAGTCGAACCGTCGTCGAGGGCGGCCACGCAAGAGATTTCGACGACTCAGCCTTTGACCGAGTCGTGATTCCGCACACGAATATCCAACTTCCGTGGCATGGTTTTGACGAAAAAACCTACGAATTTGTGTCTCTTTACCGCCGCCACTTCAAACTTCCGCCCGAAACGCGGGGGAAGCGTGTTTTTGTTGACTTTGAGGGAGTGATGACGGCCTCTACCGTGTGGATCAACGGAACGCAACTTGGTGAATATAAAGGCGGTTACACGCCATTCTCGTTTGAGCTAACTTCTCACTTGGATTTTGACCGGGAAAATGTGCTGGCGGTCGATGTTGACTCCAGCGAGCGCCCCGATATTCCACCTTTTGGGTACGAAATTGACTATCTCACCTTCGGCGGCATCTATCGCGAGGTCTCGTTGCGTATTGTGCCAGCGACATTTATCGAGAACATCTTTGTGCGGCCGAAGAATGCGCTCACGGCGAGTCCGGGGCTCGATGTCGATTGTTTTGTTCAGCATATGGAAGCGTCGCCTGATGCCCTGACGATCGAAGTTGAATTGCTCGACGGTGGACGCGTCGTTGCGAAAGCTTCGCAACCGCTGCCGTCTTCGGGTGCGGCGAGCGAGCCAGTCGCGCACACGCTACATCTTGAAGGACTTAGCGGAATCAAATTGTGGAGCATGGAAGAGCGGAACCTTTATACAACGCGCGTGCGATTGCGCCACGGGACGCAACTGCTGGACGAAGACTCCCGGCGTTTTGGCTTCCGCGAGGCTCAATTTACCGATCACGGTTTCGAACTAAACGGCAAGGTCATCAAGCTGCGCGGACTTGACCGTCATCAGACGTTCCCGTTTGTCGGGCAGGCGATGCCTGGCCGCGCTCAGCGCCGCGACGCTCAGATCCTGCGCAACAAGCTGAAGTGCAACATTGTGCGCACATCGCATTACCCGCAGTCGCGTGATTTTCTTGACGCCTGCGACGAAATCGGCCTGCTCGTTCTGGAAGAAATCCCGGGCTGGCAGCACATTGGAGACGAGGCCTGGAAGCAGATCTCGGTCGACAATGTCCGGCGGATGATCCGGCGCGACTGGAACCATCCTTCCATCATCCTGTGGGGCGTTCGGATCAACGAATCAAAAGACGACCATGATTTCTATACGCGCACAAACGCGCTGGCCCATCAGCTCGACCCGACCCCGACAGACGGGCGGTATTCGTTACTTCCAGGGATCCGAATTCCTGGAAGACGTTTTCACCATGAACGACTTCGGATTCCCGCTAAAGCCGCCGAACCACCCCCGCTATCTGAATACGGAATTTGTTGGGCACACCTATCCCACGAAGACCATCGACCAGGTCGAGCGCCTCACTGAGCACGCGATGCGGCACGCTCGCATCCACGACCAGCTCGCGTCTGATCCGCAATATGCCGGCGGGATTGGCTGGTGCGCCTTCGATTACAACACGCATGGCAATTTCGGTTCGGGGGACCGCATTTGTTATCACGGGGTCACCGATATATTCCGGGAACCGAAGCCAGCCGCAGGGTTCTACAAATCGCAATGTGACCCCGCAGAAGAGATTGTGCTGGAGCCGGCGTTTCATTGGGCGCGGGGCGACGCATCTGTGGGATTTTCGAAAGCGGTGGTGTGCTCCAATTGCGACCACATCAAGTTCTACATCGACGACAAGCTGGTTGCGGAGGTCGATCCCGACCGCAAAGAGTTTGCTCATCTCCGCTACGCGCCCTTCATTCTTGAAATGTCGGAGTTGTTCCACAAGTGGGGAGACCTGCGCCTCGATGGCTATATTCAGGGGAAGCAGGTGATCTCGAAGCGGCTCTCGGGAACGGGTGTAGATACGAAGTTCCTTCTTCTGCCGGATGACACCGAGTTGATTGCTGATGGCGCGGACTCCACGCGGGTTGTTCTGCGGGTCACCGACGAATTTGGCGCAGTCCGGCCATTTGCGAATGACGCGATCAAACTTGAAGTGGAGGGCCCAGCCGAGATCATTGGCGACAATCCATTCTCGCTGATCGGCGGAACGGGGGCGGTTTGGATTCGAGCCCAGGAAAAACCCGGCAAGGTACGTCTCAAAGCCACACACCCGTCGCTGGGAGCGCAGCAGGTGGAAATCCAGATTGCCGGCAGCCCTGACGAAACTGTCTAGCGCGACACGCTTTGGCATGCGGCAGGAATCTGAGAGGATTCAAAAAGGGGTGTGGTTCGCCAAAACGTTGCGCGCGCTACATTACAACGACTTCTTTCTACTTGGCGTAACGCCTTCGGACTGGTTACCAGGCTAATCGGGGGTGGGCGGGAGTTGCTCCCAGAGAGTGTGGACGGACAAAGGCTGCGCCTCGGCTCTGATAAAAGGGAAAGAGCTTGGTCGTTGGCAAAATAGTTCTTGAGTCTACGCCGCTACTGCATAACGATGGTGCAGGCCGCCGAGT
>Ga0182024_10007509_pt1 | contig 23473 bp, 18 predicted proteins | sample P32metaG_FD_120480 | JGI IMG/M metagenome (GOLD analysis project Ga0182024, IMG submission 120480) | Permafrost microbial communities from Stordalen Mire, Sweden - P3-2 metaG (Illumina Assembly) | ecosystem: Environmental > Terrestrial > Soil > Wetlands > Permafrost | place: Sweden: Stordalen... | reverse complement strand
GCAATCAGGTCCGCGCCGAGTGGCAATCATCGGCACACGCAACTTACCACTGACCCACCAGCAGCTTGTGGAGATGCTCAGCTACGCCCTTGTGCTCTCCGGCAACCAGGTCGTCACCAGCGGTGGTGCTAACGGCTGCAACATGGCTGTGATCCGCGGTGCGCAACGTGCCAATCCGGATCGCCTCGAGATTATTTTGCCGCAGACAATCGGGCAGCAGCCCGCCGAAGTGCAAGACTTGCTGATTGGCATCAAAAACATCGTTGAATATCCGGAACGCCGGACGATGACCCTAGCCGATGCCAGCCGCATCTGCAACCACGAAATCATCGATCGATCGCAGCAGATCATCTGTTTCCTCTATCACACCAGCCACACGCTGTTGGAATCAGTCAATTACGCTAAAGAGCATCGCAAGATCGTCACCAGCTTCTACCTCGACTGATACATTGGCGCTACTGGACCAATTGCAGCAACCATCGCTCTGGGCTCCGGCGCTGGCAGGGTTTGTCATTACGGTCATCTTGCTGCTGCCTTACATACGGCAGCTCAAGAACATGAAGATCCAGCAGTACCTGCGCGAAGAGGGACCGAAAAGCCACCAGGGAAAGGCAGGCACTCCGAGCGCCGGTGGCGTTTGCTTCATAACGGCCATCCTGATCAGCTATATGGGCGCCTATCGCTGGTTCGGCTGGCACAACCCAGATTCTGCTTTCGTTATGATGGTTGGTGTCATATGTGGTGCAGTTGGTTTTATCGACGATGCCGCCAAGTTCAGACACAGATCGAACGAGGGAATTTCCGGAAAGAAACGATTGCTGGCGGAGGCGTCGCTGGGAATGTTTCTTGGGCTATTCGTCGATCACCTCCCTATCTACATCACACCGTCGCTTTCTCTGCCGTTTACGCCGCAATATGCCGCTTTTTTCATTGCTCTTTCGGCGTTTCTCGTCGCCGCCACCACTAATGCAGTCAATCTACACGACGGCATGGATGGGCTTGCCGCGGGAACCTCGTTCCTCATCTTCTTGACGATGACGGTCATGTTTCTCACTCTCAACCAACTGATTCTGGCAGCGGTTGCTGCCACCGCCTGTGGCGCGCTCTTGGGTTTCCTGCTCTTCAACAAAAAGCCTGCTGCCATTTTCATGGGCGATACTGGCAGCCTCTTTATCGGCGGATTGATGGGCGCTCTCGTGGTTGCCAGCGGCACAGTAGTTTACTTTGTTCCGCTGTCGCTGATTTATATTGCAGAAACCGTTTCCGTCATCCTTCAAGTTGTCTATTTCAAGATGACGAAGCCCTACACGCCGGAAAAACCGATGTCGATGCTGCAGTTGATTAAGGCGAAATGGGGGCTTAAGGCTGAGGGCAAACGGCTATTTCTAATGGCGCCGTTGCACCACCACTTTGAAGCGCTGCTGGAAAAGAAGGGCGTGACGGAAGGTCAGGTGGTGGCGGGTTTTTGGGCAGCGCAGGCACTGTTGTGCAGCGGCGTCCTGTCCGTATTTTTTGCACTGCGTTAGCCTGTCGAATCTGGTCTGTTACGGGACAGGTGACATAGTTGCCGCCTCGCGGTATCTTGGAGCAGGAATTCACCGCACGCGGGTATTCTGTTACTAGGATCGCGAAAATAGCCGGCGCAGACGCCGTGCCGACGAATGCCGAGAGTAGGACCTCCATGGCCGCCAAAGTTATGCAAATGATAGGCGACCTCGTATCCCAGGGACGATGGGATGAGGCGCAGACTCTGCTGCAACAATATGCGGCGCAGTCGCCCAACGATCCGCGGCTGGAATACGAGTTGGGCGTGCTCTGCTACAACATGGGCAAGTTCGAGGAGGCGGAAATGCACCTCAAGACTTCGCTCTCCATCTACTATGACAGCTGGGAATCGCACTACCACCTCGGCTTGACGATGTTGAAGCAGAATCGCCCGCAAGAAGCCATGCCTGAGTTTCGCGAAGTCTGCGAGCGTAAGCAGGCATTCCCGGTCGGGCATCTTCACTGGGGCATGGCGCTGGCCGGCATGGGCAGCCTGCGCGGCGCACTGGGGCAGTTCAATCAGGCGCTCAAGTTCAACCCTAATTTTGCTGCGGCTAGCTATCAGGCGGGTCTGGTCAGCTTTGAGCTGGGTCAATACGCGGAGGCGCTGCAGTTTTTCCAGCGCGCCTGCAATATTGAGCCAACCATGGCGGAGGCGTACAACGCCATGGGCGTGGCACTTTCGGCGATCGGCAATCTCACCGATGCGGTGCAATGCTACGAACGAGCATGGCTGCTGGACAACACGCTCGGCGTGGTAAAACGCAATCTGGCTGCGGTTCTAATGAAGCTGGGTCAGCTTGATGAAGCCGTTAAGCATTACCAGGAGGCAGTCACTCTGCCGCCGCGTTACATGAGTGCCAAAGACCGCGCTCATACTTACAATGATTGGGCGGTCAATCTGTTCCAACAGGGGCGGCTCGATGAAGCGGCCGAAAAGCTCAAACACGCTGTTGATACAGACCCCACTTTTGTTGACGCCCGTTTGAATCTAGGGCTGGTGCACACTGCCATGCAGGAGTACGAGCTGGCCGCTGACGAGTTCGATAAAGCGCTGGAGGCGCAGCCGGACGCGAAAGAGATCGCCATGTATGCTGCAGTCAGCTATCTCTTTCTCGGACGTTACGAAGAAGCTTTGCAGAAATTGACGCAGCAGCATAATAAGGGGATTCGCTCACCGGAGCTGGATCTCTGGACGGGATACGCGCAAATCGCCATCGGTCAGCCGGAACAAGCCGAACGCTTTTTCGAGAGTGCATCGATGGAAGGAGGCAGCGGCTACCTGGCTCTGGACGGCTGGGGATGCTGTTTGGCTTTGCGCAAATTGCACGACCAGGCGATCCAAAAATTTCAACAATGCTTGTCGATGCAGCCCGATTACGGTCTTGGACACTTGCATCTGGGGCGCAGCCTGGAAGAACTGGGGCAAACTGAAGCCGCCAACATTGAATATCGCGAGGCCGTAATGCGCGATCCATCGTGCTTGCAGCCGGAGAAAGATGGGACGGAGTCGCTGATTCAAGCATCCAATTTTGAAGCAGCGATGGCCAGGGCGGTAAAACTATTGAACATCGTCCCCGGAGATCTTGAGTCAAAACTGGCTCTAGCGCGGACTCTTAGAGCACAGAATCGCATGCAGGAAGCGGAGGAGTTGCTCGTGCATCTTCTCCAAGTTGATCCCGGCAACGGGCCGGCACGCGTGGTGATGGGGCAGATTTACGTGTCTGAGGGGCGTTTCGTCGAAGCTGACGACATGTTCAGATCGGCGTCAGAGCTGTTCGACGGCGACGCGCCACTGTACTTTTACTGGGGGCGCACGCTGTCGTTGCTCGGCTTGCAGGAGTTGGCGCTGGAGAAGTACGAAAAGGCCGCCGAAATCGATCCTTACGATGCCGACACTTACGACGCCTGGGGTGCCGCACTCAAAGTTTTGGGAAGATATCAGGACGCCGCCGAGGTATACCGGCGTGCGGCAGAGTATATTTAGAGTCGCCCTGGGGCGACGTGCAGGTGACCTGGGCAACCTGGGGGCGCTGGCGTTCCGCCCGCATTTGTCCTGGAATTGAACTTTTACTTCCTGCATCCCCTTTCCGCTGTTCGGCGTCTGCGATCAAATGCCAGCCCAAGACACCAATCAAGATATTTTTCTCAAGACCGAGCAGCTGCTCTTCTTTCGACTGGCTTTTGCGGGCGTAGCGCTAGTTCTGGCGGCTGGTGTGCAGTGGTTCGACCGGGTCTATCTCGACATTTCTTCGGCCATTCGCGTCATCATCATTGTCGTTATTTACTCCTGCGTCGCCGTCGTGCTGCTCAAGCAAAACGTGATATCGGGCAGCCGTCCAGTTGCCTGGCTCAATGCGGTGCTGATCGGTGTCGATATCTTGAGCCTGACCGCGCTCGTGCACTACACGCGCGGCGTTGAGTCCGACCTGTATTTGTTGTATCTGCTGCCGATTTTGCTTTCCAGCTATACCTTCGGGCGGCGCGGCATCAACGCCACGGCGCTGTTTGTCTCGATCTCGTATGTGGCACTGATCATTATCGAGAACAAGAACTTCCTTCCATATCTAATCGATCCCAGCAAACACACCGGCCTGGCCGGCGCATACACGCATCAATTATGGCGGCGCATTCTGGCCAAGAGCGCGCTTTTGGTCAGCGTTTCATTCATCTGGGGACGCTTTTGCGAGTACATGTCTGGACTGGCGCAGCAGGGGGCCAATCGTTTGCGCGTGCAGCTGCAGGCGAACCAGCAATTGGTGGCGGAGGTAAAGGCGCAAGCCGCCAGGGAACAGCTGATCAACTCGATCAATTCGGCATTGCGCAGCACGCTCGACCTGGGGCAGATTTTTGAAACCGCTGTCGATGAATTGGGCAAAGCCATGCAATCCGACAGCTGTGCTATTGTCTGCCCGAGCACCTATCCCAACGAACCGCCCTCGATTTGCCAGTCGTTGAAGTCAACCAACTCTGATGGCGGAAAGCTGTTCGAGCCGGAGCTGTGCGAGTTTGTCCTGGAGCACAAAGGCACGTACGAAAAAAGCAACATCGGCACGATCTTAAAGATATTCGTTTTCGATGATCCGGCTAACGACCCGACTTTTTCACCAATCAAAGAAGAGCTGAGAAACGCACAGGTCACCTCGTTGATCGTCAAACCGATGATGTACGCAGATGCCTCCAAGGGTGCGATTATCATTGGAGCACGCGGACAGAAACGCGAATGGTTGCCGGCGGAACTCGATCTGGTCAGCTCGGTCGCCGGACAAGTCGCCGTCGCGATCGAGCACGCGGAACTGGTCGATCAGCTGTCGCGCAAAAACAAAGATCTTTTGCAGAAAAACCTCAATCTCGATGGCAAAAATTTAGAACTGCGGGCGGTGCAGGCGCAGCTGATTCACCAGGAGAAAATGGCTTCACTCGGGCGTCTCGTCGCCGGAATCGCGCACGAGATCAACAATCCGATCAATTTCGTGCACGGCAATCTTCCCTATCTGCGCGAATACTTCAACGACTTGAAGAAGTTGGTTGGCGCGGCCGAGCAGATTCCTGAGGAGCATCGCAAGCCGATCGACGAGCTGCGCACCAAGCTGAAATATGAGTTTCTCGTCACCGACCTCGATAACATTCTTGCCGATCTCAATGAGGGCGCCGAACGCATCCGGCATATTGTGCGCAACCTCCGCAGTTTCAGCCGGCTGGACGAAGCTGAGTTAAAGGAGGCTTCGATCCAGGACGGCATCGAATCGACGCTAAAAATTCTTTCTCAATACTACGGAAGGGACAAAATTCCCATTGAGACCGATTACACCTCATTGTCGCCCGTTCTTTGCTATCCGGGGCAGTTAAACCAGGTTTGGATGAATCTGCTGTCAAATGCGGCCCAGGCGGTGGATTCCAAGCCAGATGGGCATGTCTGGCTGAAAACTGAAAGCGACGGCGATGGTGTTGTCGTTAGTATCCGCGATAATGGGCCTGGCATAAAAGCCGAGGTTCAGAGTAAAATTTTCGAACCTTTCTACACCACCAAGCCTGTCGGGCAGGGGACGGGGTTGGGATTGTCGATCAGCCACTCCATTGTGGAGCGGCATGGCGGGCAGATCTGGTGTGAATCGGTGCCAGGCGAGGGGACCACGTTTAAGGTGCGGATTCCAATCCACGCCAAAATCAGTGAACTCGTCAGGGCTGGAGCCGACCTGGCTCACGATCCTGACTGACGCCTGGGATCACCAGGAAGTCAGTGAGCAACGGCGAGGAAGCCTGCCCTGAGCGAAGCGCAAGCGGAGTCGAATGGGCCGGTCGCAGCGAACGAGGAGAAGCGCGGAGGCGCCCGAGGGTGGCTTATGCAGCCAAGCTGCCCAGCCGAAGGAACGAAGCCGCCGGAGCGCATAAAAAGAATCCACTACCTACGCGGGGAAAACATAGTGCCGTCCCATAAAGTACTGGTTGTCGACGACGAACTGGCGAACGTTCGTCTGCTTAAGCGCGTTCTGGGCGATGAATACGAAACACTGACATCCTTGAGCGGTGATGAGGCACTTGGCATTCTGGCGGAGCATGACATCGCATTGATTATTACCGATCAGCGTATGCCAGGAATTTCCGGCGTCCAGCTTTTGGAACAATCTCTCGCCGTTCGCCCGGACGCCATCAAAATCTTGTTGACCGGTTATACCGATGTGCAGGCGTTGATCGACGCGATCAATGCCGGTCATGTCTACAAATACATTCCCAAGCCCTGGGACGCCGATGAGCTCAAACTGACAGTGCGCCGGGCGTTGGAAGCATACGACTTGAAGCGCAACAACGACCGCTTGATTGTCGATTTGCGCCAGGCGCTGGCCCAGTTGGAAGAGCTGTCCACAGGCGCGATTCGCGCCCTGGCTGACGCTCTCGATGCGAAATGCGATTACACGTCAGGGCACAGCTTGCGCGTCAGCCGCTTCGCGGTGATCATCGGCAAAGCGGTGGGGCTCGATGACGATCATCTGAAAGACATTGAATTAGCCGGGATTTTGCACGATATCGGCAAGATCGGCGTGCCCGAATCGATTTTGTGGAAGCCCGCTCGCTTGACGCCGGAAGAGCAGAAGATTATGTCGCTGCACCCTGTGACCAGCGCCCAGATCATTGGTGAGCTGAAAGGGTTGAAGCGCACGCGCGAATACGTTTTGCACCATCACGAGTATTTGGACGGCTCCGGCTATCCCGATGGATTGAAGGGGGAAGATATTCCCATCGGCGCGCGGATCATTCTCGTTGCCGATGCCTATGACGCGATGACCACCGACCGTCCCTACAGAAAAGCGATCGGGCACCAGAGCGCCCTGGCTGAGCTGCGCAAACAGGCGGGTACGCAGTTCGATCCGCAGATGGTGGAGGCGCTGATCTCAGTTATCGGCGAAGAGCGAGAGCTGCTCATCGAGCATGTGCCGCAGAGCTTCCTTGGTCTGTCGCTACCTTCAATTGATCCTGAACAGACCGGAACACAATACCTGGCTGAAGCTGAACGCCGGGCTCGGCTTGAGGCTGCGAGCCAGAATCAGAAGTAGCAGCACCGGCTGCGGTGCTGATCAGTGCCTTGAAACAAGGGTCGCTCGGCAGCAGTTTCTTTACCTCGGTGGGACCGAACAGCGCTACCATGTTCTTCTTCAAGCCCACTCCGATGTGCATCGGCGCGGAATCGACACACACTAGGACATCGCAAAGTTGAATCAGCGCGGCCAGATCGGCAAGGCTCTTCGTCTTGCCGTAACAGTTGAGCAAAGACGCATCTTTGGGCACCAGCCGAACAATCTCTTCAATAATTTCCTGATCGTCGGGCCCGCCGGCGAGCAAGGTCTCGATACCGCCCTCGGCGCTGAGGTAGTGAATCAGATGCGCCCAGTACTGCGGCTTCCATGTTTTGATGATGCCTTTTTGAATCGCCAGGCGGCTTGTGCCCGGATGAATGATCACCCTTTTTAGCTTGCCACCGGACGTGGTGCTGCGTTCGAGAAACTCGATCATGCGTTGCCTGTTCTCGGTGGGCACATCGATGGATGGGATGCACTCTTCCGCCTTCGCCACCGGAGCGCCTAATCCGGTGGTCAGATCGTAGTACATGATCGCCGCGTATTGATCCTTATTTAGAGCAACGGGCGAGGTGAGCAACCAGTGCGACAGTTCGCCCGAGTCATAGCCGACGCGCGTGCGGATGCCGGAGAGGAATAAGAGGATCGAGACGAGCTTTGAACTTCCCGATGAAACAACAATGTCATATCCGCCATCTTTGACCAGCCCCAAAAACTGGATGAGATCTGCCACATATAGCGGTCGTTTCTTAATATCGAACGTAACGGTGCGATCGATCAGGCGCGTGATCTGTTCCACGGATCTCGACCGCGGCTCGAGCAGCAAAGTCAAATCGCAGTTGGGCACAGCTTTTCGAATACTTTCCAGGGCAGGCAGGAAAAGGATCTCATCGCCAATCCCACCGAAATTTATGGCAAGTACTTTCGTCTTCGGGCTCGTTCTAAGATTTCCAACCGCTTGTGCCACCGGAGAACTCCTGTTGTTGCGCCGCGCCTCATTTCGCTCAGCACGTATAATATCTCAGAGATTCTTTCCTGGTCTTACAATTTGCGCTCCAGCCCCAATTGGTTTCTCATCTTCCTCGCCGCGATCATCGTCGGTGCCATCATCGGCTACACCGTTACCCTGATTTACAAGCCGACATTGATACCGCCGCAGTTCAGGGTCGGCAGTCTGCGCGATCCTGAGACTGTCTTGCTGCTCGGCGTCGACGTCGTTTATACGGATCTCGGTGCGCGCAAAAAGAAGATCGATCAGGTGGCTTTCACCGGGCGCACTGACACGATCATGGTCTGCCGGCTCGATCCCTATCGCAATGCGCTGAGCATTCTCTCCATTCCAAGAGACACGCAGGCTTCCATACCCGGGCACGGTCAACAGAAGATCAACGGCGCCAATGCTATCGGCGGCGTGGAGTTGGCCAGGCAGACCGTCAGCGAGATGCTGGGAATACCGATCGATCATTATGTTGTTCTGAACGTGCATGGTCTGGTTGAGCTGGTGAATGAGCTGGGCGGCATCACCGTCATGGTTCCCAAAAAAATGAAGTATATGGATTGGACCGCCAAATTGAAGATCGATCTCGAGCCCGGTCCGCATACCCTGACAGGCAACCAGGCGATGGGGTTCGTCCGTTTTCGTCACGATGCGCTTGGCGACATCGGGCGTGTGCAGAGGCAACAGTTGTTCATGCACGCAGTCATGGACAAGGCGCTGCAACCGGAGTCCTGGAGCCACCTTCCACAGCTAATGGTGATCGGGCAGCAATATATTGAAACAGACATGTCTCCCTCGGAAATCGTAGAGATGGCGACTTTTGCTCGGGCCGTGCCGAAGCCGAACCAGTCGATGGTTCTGCTGCCTGGGACGTTTGCCGGCAACGGCGACTGGGCGACGTCCAAAGCTGACATCAGGAGGATGGTGGCGCGGTTGATGGGTTCCAGCTTCGTTAATGCCGATCGTCCTGACGTGCGGATCTCCATCGTGAATGAGAGTTCGTTCCCTCAACTGGCGCAAAAGGTGGCAAGGTTTTTACGTGCGAAGGGATACCCTGTCAACGTCAAGCCGTCGGAAAAGCGCTCCCAGCCCAGCAAGCGCACGCGCATTGTGGCGCAGCGAGCAAATCCGGAGGACGCTGAGCTTGTCCTTGGCGATCTCGGACATCATGGAGAGATTGTTAATGCCTCGGTTGGAGACATTCAAAGCTCAATCACAGTCATGGCAGGCGATGACCTTGAATCGCTCGTAACGGAATCAAAATAAATTCAGTCATCTGAAGAACCGCATCGAAAGCCAATTGCTGCGTGATCTTACGAGAAATCTTCAGAGATTGTTATGTTTGTTCTTGAAATGTGCTTGGTCACCTACCATAACTGGGTGTATTGTAGACGGCAAGAGCCGAGAGCCCGGGCGACGTTTTTTCTTTCGTGTTATGGTGGTCGTGGCTCAATAACTTCGATTCGGTAAATTTACTGAAAGGCAGGCAACATGATCCATTACGTTTATGCAACTCGCGGCGGTTATCTATACATGGTCGGACGTTATAGCAACAAGCCGAAAATGGATAATCCTGGCGAGTTTGTGTTGTCCGTGCCTGACAAAACGCCTCAGGTCTCCATCGACACGCTAGCGCACCGCCGCTTCATGGATCACCTGCGCCGCCCGCGTAAAGTCCAGCATGACCGTCACCACCGCCACGACCGCGAGTTGGTTGCTGCCGTCTAGGCCGAGTCGATCGAATCATTGAACAGCTCGTTGAGCTTGTGAGCCCGGTGTCCGCACCGGGCTTTTCGTTAGGCACTTCATGCTGCGAGGCAACCGATGATCTGCCAAAGTGATCGGAACGCCAGGCGCGGAAGTTTGCCGAGTAACCGGCTTGTTTATTGCGGCTTGCTAAGCCGTTTTTGGAAAAACATCGGCTGTCATTGCGGTAATTCCCACTGAAACCGTGATACCACATATGGTGGAAGGGAAGGGCGAAGCCCCGAAGATCGAAAGCGTCCGTTACCGCCCCTGTCATTTCGACCGAAGTGAGGCAGCGAACGAAGTGGAGATCTCTCTGACCGTTGCCGTGCCTGAATTAAGGCTGCTGCGCAGCGTTATGAGAGATCTCCGCTCCGCGCTGCCGCGCTTCGGTCGAGATGACAGCATGACGCGCTCGTTCGAACACTTAATTGACTTAGCTAAGTAAATGAACTAACATCAGGATATGCAAGTCAATATCCATCAGGCAAAAACACAGCTCTCTCATCTGCTCGAATTGGTTGAGCAGGGCGAAACTGTAATCATTGCGCGTCACGGAAAGCCTGTTGCTAAGCTGGTTCTGATGCAGCAGCAGGGACTGCCGTTCGGCATTGCTAGCAAGGATCCGCTTGTGCCTCCAGGAGATGATTGGTGGAAGCCAATGACAGATGATGAAAGTGAAGCCTGGATCGAAGGACGATGAGGGTCTTAACCGATACGCACTCTTTAGTCTGGGCCTTGAGCACTCCGGATTCGCTCAGCCAAAAAGCTCGTAAAGCGCTTTCCGAATCTGAAGTTACAGTCAGTGTGGCAAACTTGTGGGAGCTTGTTCTCAAAATGGGCAAACGCGATGCGTTGCTTGCTGATCCGCTGACATGGTGGGATAAGTACATCTCAAAAGCGAGCATTCCCGTCCTCTCGATCCGTACTGTACACGTGGTGACGCTGGGCACACTACCCGATTTACACAAAGATCCGTTTGACCGAATCTTGGTAGCCCAATCAATTGCTGAAGATTTGCCACTCGTGTCAAAGGATGCCGATCTGAGTCGCTATGGGATTACCGTCATATGGTGACGGCATTCGCTACCTCGGCGCTCTCAATTGAGATCAGTGTGTTCTTGCTCCGATTTTTGCTTGGGCGGCGGCGCGCCATTCGGACTTACGTTTTTCGAAGTCGGCTCTGATGGCTTGGATCTTGTTCTCGGCCTCGCGCTCGAGGCGCTCCATTTCTTCTCCGCGACCGTAGCCACCGCTGCGTCTTGCATCGTTGAGCTGTTCTTCTTTCGTGTCTTTAATGACTTTGATCTCGTGATCTACGCGGAGTTGATCTTCGGCAATGCGAGCTTCGAGTTCACTCAACACCTGGTGCCGGTATTCGACTAGATGCGGATCTTGAGATACACCCGGCTCTCTCCAGCGGCTTGTTCTTGCCAGTTCTTCCACCTGTTTTCTCACGTTGTCCTCGACGATGTCACCCGAGAACTGCATGATTGCTTGACCTTGGTCACTGACCAGGATAATGGTTGGAACGTTACCTGCGTTGTATCGATTGAGAAGTTCCTTCGTTTTTTCGTCGGGGGAATTCTGCATGGTCCGCCTGAACGCAATGATGTCGCCGTACAGCGCTTGCAAGTTGGTGACAATCATGTCCACTCTGTAGCTTCGTGGCGAATCGTCAACAATGCTGATTACCTGCGGTTGTTGAACGTTGGGGATGTCTTCTTTCATTCGCGGACCAGCCGGCGTCGTTTTGCCAGGCTCCGCCGTTTGAGCCGGTGGTGTCGCCAGCGGTGCGGCACCGAGTGAGCGCAGTGCGGCCAGGCAATAGTCAGCGAGCTTGCCTGTAGGCTGCAAAGCCATTGCCATTTTGTACTCTCTGATCGCGTTCGATTTCAGATTCATTTTTATCAGCGCATTGGCCATGTAGTAGTGCAGGATCGGATTATCCGATTCGGTCGGTTTGGCTTCTCCGAATAACCCGATTGCTTCAGAGTAGTGTCCTTTGTTGAACTCCTGGATGCCCTGCTCGAGAAATTTGTTCATCGCGCCTACAGGCGCAGCCCACAAAAGAGTCACCATGATCGTTGAAGCGGCAACGCCGATAGTTTTTCGCATGGTCACTAATGTATCAAAGTTGAGGTCCGTTCAGGCCAAGCCCCGTTTCGTGCAACGAGAGCCTCTGCGTTGCAGAAGCTCTCGTGCAGTCGGGATTCCGGGATTCCTTTGCTGCTTATTGATTGGATAGAACTAGTGTTGTACCTGCAGATGTTCCCCCTAGCGCGTTGCCGGTTTTGCCGGCACCCTGGATCGCATATGATGTGTTACCGCCGCCTGATGCAAGTACGTTGTAATAGATCGAACCGGCGGATCCCAGCGAGGCTGGAGCCGCTGCTCTGCTTGTCTGAATGTTGGTTACGGTTCCGGTTGATGGAGTTTGGGTAGCGTTGGTGAACGGATTGACCGGATAGTTGCCTGCTGTGCCGCCGCTTCCCTGGCTGCTGCTGCCACCCGGGAAATAGGTAGCGTAGCCGGCATCGCTCGCGGTGGCTGGATAAGTACCACCGGCATCGGTGGCAAATGATTCTGCTGCAATCTGCGCAGTACGCATATTGGCTTTGACAGATGCTTCGCGGGCTTTGTCTTGGGCGCCAATAAAGTTCGGTAGCGCAATTGCTGCCAGAATACCGATGATGATGACGACCACGAGCAATTCGATTAGTGTAAAGGCTGACGCCTTGCGGATATTCCGTCTTCTTCTTGTAGCCAGCATTTTGATTTCCCTCTAGTATTTAAACGAGCACCACTGTGGTAGGGGTCATGGCTTCCGCCCTAATGCCATGTGAATTCTTAACCCTGATTAACCCCTGCCCATCGCTAAAACGAAAATAACGGAAATTCATGCGGAATTTTTCCGGCCCGTGTGAAATTGAGAAATTATAGCGCCGGTGGCAGTTAGCGCGAGCAAAACTGGGCAACAATCACGAGAAAGAGTGAAATACTTGCTGTAACTTAGCTAGGTCGATTAAGCCTTTTCAGATCCCATATGCTGGAATGAACAGACGAAGCCAAATTGGAATTGCGGTTGCCTGTGCAGCGCTTGTCGCTCTGATTGGCTACAGCCATAAGAAAACTGCAGAGTTGCTCAAGCGCGAATCTGGAGGCCAGCAGTCCGATAATGCTCTGCCATCGGCGTCTGCTGTGAGGGTGCTCTCGCTGGGGTACGACCAGCTTCTGGCAGATTGGTATTGGTTGGCGTTTGTCCAATACATAGGCGACGGCGACGCCCGAGCGAAAGATCATTATGCTGCTGCTGATAAATATCTCGACCTGATCGTGGGTCTGGACCCCGGTTTCATCAAAGCCTATTGGTTCGCTTCATTCATTGTCGGAAGCGAGCAGCAGCAGCCCGAGCGAGCTGCAAAATTCATCGATCGCGGCATTCAAGCCAATCCGAACAATTGGTTTCTGCCGTTTATTGCCGGTATCAACCAGTATCTGTACGCGAAGAACGATGTGGCTGCCGCGAAGTACTACAAGATGGCAGCTAAATTTCCGGATGCTCCCAAATGGCTCGGCAGGCAGGCGACGATATTGGAAGCACGCATTCCTTCGATCATCAAAGAGATCAACATATGGGACAGTGTCTACCATTCCGACGCCGACCAACTGGTGAAAGAGAAAGCTCGCACTCGCCTGATTACCCTGTGGTCGCAAGTCTACAAATCTGCCACCACTGAAACGATCAGAAACAAGGCTCGTTCCGCTTTGAAGGATCTAGGCGTCATCCAGAACTAACCGCATCCTAGGCCTGTAGATTCAAATAGCTCCGACGTCCAGATCGCATTGACTGCGTAAAGCAGAAACGTGCTCACCCAGGTCGAAGTAAAACGGACTAGGTAACCGCAATGTCCATGTTGCGGTCGGCCCCGTCATTGAACTTTTTGGGTCCAGCGAGCGTTATAGAAAGAGGAAATCATGCTATGACAGGAGAAGAAATTGAAAGTCCGCGATGTAATCCGCATTCTTCAGATAGATGGTTGGCAGCTTGTGAGGGTTTCTGGTAGCCATCGGCAATTTAAGCATGCAATTAAGCCAGGGGTTGTTACGATAGCTGGAAAACTATCCCATGATTTGCCTGCAGGTACGCTTAAGAGTATTTGGAAACAAGCGAGGATTGAAGGACAATGAAACTGCGATATGCCGTTGTGATCGAGAAGGCACCGAACAATTATTCTGCATACGTCCCAGACCTCCCAGGTTGCGTGGCGACCGGCAGAACTTCCGCTGAGGCGGAAAAGCAAATCAAATTGGCGATTCGTGAACATCTTGAAGCGCTTGCTCAGTCCGGGTGTCCTATTCCACCATCTACAACCGTGTGCGAGTATATCGAAACACAACTCGCTGCTGCGCCGAGCGTCTCACAACCCTAGACACATGATGACTGCCCCGGCTTAACAGTGCGCCTCGACAGGTAAGAGCGCTCGATTTTGAGCCAATTTCGAGTATGCTAAGTGACGATGATGGATGTGATTTGGAGAGTTGGGCTGATGAAGTTCGGCGATTTTGAGCTTTCGATTATTCGGGAGTGCACCTATAAGTTAGATGGTGGAGCGATGTTTGGTGTCGTTCCTAAACCGTTATGGAGCCTATCGTCACCTGCTGATCAGTTGAATCGTGTGACGCTCAGTTGCAATTTGCTCCTGATAGAAACAGGAAGTCACAGAGTGTTGGTTGAAACTGGCATGGGCGAACGATGGCCCGAAAGGGATCGTGCGCGCTATGAAATTAACACACTCGTCTCTTCTGAGGCTTTGCTCGGTGAGCTAAAACTGAGTTACGACGACATTGATGCCGTAATCATTTCGCATTTGCATTTCGATCATGCAGGAAACGCGACAAAATTACGCGATGGCAAATTGGTGCCGACATTTCCACGAGCGAAGTATTACATCCAGCGCGGCGAGTGGGAATTCGCTCATAATGCCAATGCACGCGCTAGAGCGAGCTATCGCTCCGAAGATTTCGATCCGTTGCAAGAACACGGCGTGCTGCAATTAATCGACGGCGATACGGAGGTGGTGCCTGGTGTCCGGGCTTGCGTCACCGGTGGGCACACTAGCCACCATCAAGTTGTAACCTTCGAATCGCGCGGCAACAAGGGTGTTTATTTCGCCGACATTATTCCCACTATCAGTCACCTTCCGCCACCATGGGTGATGGGATACGATCACTATCCGCTTGCCAGCTGCGATCGAAAGCAAGAATGGCTCTCGCGTGCAGCGAATGAAAACTGGCTTGTAGTCTTCGATCACGAGATGAGTGTGCCTTGGGGACATGTGAAATTAAACGAAAAGAGATTTGAGTTTCTTCCTTTGGCACAAGAAACTTTGAAACATCGCGAAATCGCCGGCGCACGGTAGCCACGCTGCTGCATACCGTACATCAGTTGTGCTTGTTCGCCTCACCGAGCATTGTTCCTTTTCTATCGGTACAGGGGTGATGAAGATACATTGTCATTTCGACCGAAGTGAGCGGAGCGAACGCAGTGGAGAAATCTCTCTTGTGCTGCGAAGCAGCCCGAGTTCCGACTATGCATTGCTCATCGGATCCCAAACCGTTGGGGGCTGCTCCGCAGCGCATGAGGGATTTCTCCGCTGCGCTTCGCTTCGGTCGAAATGACATAGCGTGCATGGATGAACGCTCGTGCGCAGGTAGGGTTTACGTGGCGCTCGAAATTTCTCGTGCCATCGATTTGCCAAGTTAGTGCACCGCAGTTTGCCATCTCTTACCTTTATATTGTAATTTCCCCACCCGCCCTTTCAAGCCCGATACCACCCCGAATGCGTATCCGCGCTTGGATTTTAAAGACTGTGTAACATCTGTTTCATAGAATCAGTTCGTTGCCCTCTTAACTCTTTGCCTTCCATCAGTTGCTTGTGCTCCCCGGCACGATGACTGGGAAAATCCGCTCGGCGTTGTGCCCGCTTCTCCAGCCTAATGAGGTTTTAGTATGACAATCAGAACCGAACAATTGCCTATGGATCCGGCCAAGCTCCAGACCGACACGGATCAGGCGATTTTTAGCCACAGCGGCTTTGGTGAAGTGTTCAACGAACTCAAAACTGCCATGGCTAAGGAAGGCGGAAAACCTGCAGCAACTCAGAAGGAAGAGTTGCAGATGTATCTGCAGACAATCAACACTGAATTGACCCAATATGGTTTTCCGAAGATCGATCTGAATTTCGACAAGAACGGTCAGATGCATGTGATGAACGCACAGGGGAAGGAGCTGGATCCGAACACTCTTAACGAAAAGGCTAGTGTAGCGAATCCCAAGAACGAAACAAACTTCGATCAAACTGACGTTCATAATGCCGCAGCCGCTGCCAACAAGTCCGGACATTGGGGCGACATGTTCAAGGGTTTAGAGAGCTTTATGAAAGGCGTTCCTCCTGAACAGCAGCAAGAGGTGCTGAATAAAGCGACTGAAGCTTTGAATAAAGAGTTGACCGCGATGGGCAAGCCACCGGTCACGCTCAAAGCAGGCGCTGACGGGCATGTCCACGTTTTCGATCAGCAGAGCGGCAAAGAGCTGGATGCCGATACTCTCAAAGAAAAGAGCGCGGCAAAACCTGGTGAACCAAAGCCGAATCCAGACGGAAGCCCGCCGAAACCTGGCGACCACAAACCGAGCCCGGACGGCAAACATGACGCGCCCGCCCATCCACATAAGCCCGAGCCGAGCGCTGCAGATTACTGGAAGCAACACGAGCGCAAAGACACCAAAGACGGTACCGACATCACGGTAAAGCAAGGCGACAGCGTTTGGGGGATTGCTAAGCATGTCGCGGAAGAACGTCTCGGGCACAAGATGGACCCGAAGAATCCGCAAGACATGGCGGCTGTGTTGAAACTGACCAAGGAGATTGCTGCGGCCAATCATATTCCAATCACCAAAGACGGACACGCGATGATCAAAGACGGAGATCATCTGCATATTCCAGCAGCGAAGGATTCATCGGTACGTCCGCCCAATCCCACTGACCACCCGAAGAATCCAGGGGAAAAACCGGAGCAGCCAAAACCTGGCGAAAAGCCTGGCGAGAAGCCGGCTGAGAAACCGGCGCATCCACCTTCGCATCACGGCAAGGTAGAAAGAAACGGCAACACCACAACGATCACAGAAGACAATGGTGCCACCGAAACGATCAAGACGGACGACAAGGGCAATCCGGTCGAAGTCACCAGGTCGGGCGGTCACTGGGGCGCCAAACAGCACTTCACGAAAACCGGCGACAATGAATGGACTGACGACAAGGGTCAAAAAACCCACGCCGAGGTAAAGCTGGGCAAGGACGGCACATATTCGTACAAATCGCTGGACACTGGTGTAACCAAGACATACAAGCCGGATGGCTCCAGCTCCGAACAGGCTCCTGACGGACACTACACGAAAATACAAGGTCCCGATGGTCCGCACCAACACAAGTTCGTTCAAGGTCAAGACGGCAAATGGGCATCCAACACCGGCGAAAAATACGACGACGTCAAAGTCGCCCCAGATGGAACTATCACGGCCAAAGGCGCTGGCGTCACCAAAGAGATGAGACCGGACGGCAGTCAGGTCGACAAAGCCGCTGATGGTCATGTCACATTCGTGCAATCTCCAGATGGTAAGCACCAACACAGCTACGCTGCCGGCAAGGATGGCAAATGGACAGCCAATCCGGGCGGCGAAAAATTTGATGACGTGAAGGTTGCCGATGATGGTACCGTCACAGCCAAAGCCAACGGCGTCACCAAGGTGATGCGACCGGATGGCAGTCAAACCGACAAAGCCGACGATGGACACGTGACGTTTGTGCAAACGCCAGACGGTAAGCACCAACACAGTTACGTTGCCGGCAAAGATGGCAAATGGACGGCCAATCCGGGCGGCGAAAAATTTGATGACGTGAAGGTTGCCGATGATGGTACCGTCACAGCCAAAGCCAACGGCGTCACCAAGGTGATGCGACCGGATGGCAGTCAAATCGATAAGGCGGATGATGGACACGTTACGTTTGTGCAAACGGCAGACGGCCCTCGCCAGACTGCATATTCAAAAGATGCGCACACCGGCAAATGGACTTCACAACCGGCAAGCGAGAAAAATCTTGATGACGTCAACATTGACGACAAAGGTGTGATCACTGCAAAAGCAACCGATGGTTCCAGGCACGTGACCTATCCAAACGGCGGCGAAGTCGACTTCGATAAGTCCAATCGGATGACTCATCTCCACACTCCAGACGGTAAGGACTACAATCTGTACTACATGGGCCAAGATGCGACCACGCCTAAGTTCATGATCGGCGGCGGTCACTACCTGAAGCTCGACGACAGTGGCAAGTTCTATACCGAGAAAAGCAACAAAGCACGAGTCAATCTGACTGTGAAAGACGGCGCCATGCAAATAGAGGATTCCAACGGTAAAACGGTATTCGACGTCAACGGCGAACATCACTAAGATGCGAGCAATCAGGGCTTGGCACCGTGCGTGGTGCCGGCGATCCTTCCCCCGGGGAAGTGTACCGAACGTCGAAATTACTTCTTGACGAATTTGTTGTGCAGTTGGCCGCAGGCGGCGTCGATGTCGGTGCCGCGTTCGAGTCTAATCGTTACTGTCTTGCCGCTGCGCTCGGCAATTTCTTTGAATTTGTATTGTGCTTCACGCGACGGCCGTTCGTAGAGAATTTCGCCCGAATTGTTTGTTGTCGGATTGAACGGGATTAAATTGATGTTGCAATGCAAATCTCTGACCATTTCAGCAAGAGCCTTTGCTTGAGCCGGTTTGTCCGTCACACCGGCGAGCATTACGTATTCGATTGTGACACGGCGGCCAGTCTTGTCTGCATATTTGTGCAACGAAGCCATCAACTCGCCGATCGAATATTTCTTGGTAATCGGTACGATCTCCTCGCGCGTTTGCGTGTCGGGCGCGTGCAAAGAGAGCGCCAGAGTGATGGGCAAATCTTCTTCGGCCAGCCGCAATATGCCGGGTACGATGCCTGATGTTGAAACAGTCAAATGTCTCGCTCCGATGCCGACGGAGCCAGTCAAAACCTTGATTGACTTGATCACTTCTTCGACATTGAGCAGTGGCTCGCCTTGACCCATATAAACAACGTTGGCAACGCGCTGCCCCGATTCGCGCTGAATCGACATCACCTGATCGACAATCTCCTGGCTGGACAGATTGCGCGTGAAACCGAGATAACCGGTGGCACAAAATGTGCATCCCACCGCGCATCCCACCTGACTGGACACGCAGGCTGAGAGACTCGGTCTGTCTTGAAAAGACATGAGCACCGATTCGACAATTTTGCCATCAGGCAGAGCAAACAGGTATTTTCGGGTGGCATCGTTGCTGACTTGCAGATGAACCTGTTCCAACAACGGCACTCTGGCAATTTCGTTCAACTTTGTTCGCAATTCGGCTGAAAGATCTGTCATCTCATCAAACGACTTTGCATATTTGCTGTAAATCCAGCCGTGAATCTGCTTGGCGCGGAAACCCGGCAGACCGAGGTCCGCCACGACTTTTTCCAGCTCCTTCAAATCTAAGCCTGACATTGCCCGGCGTGGATCGCTGGTCTTGCTAACTGATGACAATGCGCCCACCTCTGGATTTATCGCTTCCGATCATAGCAAAATGAACGGTGACGACCGGTGATTGTGGGCGAACGGAACGCGCAGAGGCTTCAGCCGGAGCGCTTACAAATGGTTGGCAGGAACAAATTGTTAAATAGCAGAATTGATGACGCGGGACTCATTCTCGGCCGTGCGATACGGTGAAACCCACTGTTCGTGCGGCGTTGAGCGCAAGCCAGCCGGCAGACGGAGAAAAAATGACCTGGCTGTCATCGAGTGAAAGCGGCAACTGCTGCCGGTTTCCGCAAATCTAGCCCCACCGCGATGTCAGCTGGTCGCGTGCTAGAATGAGGGTTTGCCAAGGAACCTAAGCCCAAACGCAGTTCGGGTCCTAGTTAAGTGATACACCGGTTTGTGGAGATATTACCTTAATGTCCGATTTTGAAGACAGAACACGCGCATGGCTCAAGGGCTTGTTGGGAGACACGAACGAGAAGCGGGTTAAATTCTTGAGCGCCTACTCTGTTAGCGCCAACACTTTCGAGCCTGCCATCGAAAAGCTCACCGATGATGAACTGCGCGGCAAAACTGCTGAGTTCAAACAAAGGATCGAGAACGCGCTCAAGGGCGTTGAAGACAGAAAGTTGATGCCTGACGACGCGCCGAAGATGCCGGGGCAGATCCGCACGGTCAAAGACGGCGTGCTCGGCAACGTGCTGGAGCAGATTCTGCCTGAAGCATTTGCGGTTTGTCGTGAAGCGGGAAAACGCGTTCTCAATATGCGGCACTTTGATGTACAGCTAATGGGCGGAGCGGCTCTGCACTTCAACAAGATTGCGGAGATGAGGACAGGTGAAGGTAAAACGCTCGTTGCCACGCTGCCGGCGTATCTCAATGGCTTGACCGGTCGCGGCGTGCACGTGGTCACAGTCAACGATTACCTGGCTCGACGCGACTGTGAGTGGATGGGTCAGATTTATCGTTTTCTTGGCTTGACTACGGGATTGATCTATTCACATCAACCCGATTGGGAAAAAGCCGATGCCTATCGTGCTGATATCTCATATGGTACCAATCACGAATTCGGTTTCGACTATTTGCGAGACAACATGCGCACCTCTCTGGAGGAGCTGGCGCAGCGTCCGTACTATTTCGCCATCGTCGACGAAGTCGACAACATTTTGATCGACGAAGCGAGAACACCGCTGATCATTTCCGGTTTCCCGACGGAATCGTTTCACGAAATCTACTTGAAGATGGCGCAAGTGGCGCCGCGGTTGGAGAAGGGCAAAGATAAAGACGACGAAGCTTGCGATTACTGGGTCGATGAAAAAGGCCGCAACGTTCTGCTGACTGAACGCGGCATCATCAACGGCGAGAAGCTGGTCAACGTTCCTGACTTATATGACATGCACTACAACTACGCGCACCATCTCGTGCAAGCTCTGCGTGCCAAAGAGTTGTACAAACACGATATCGATTATGTGATTCGCCCGAATGAGGAAGGCAAACCGGAAGTCTGCATAGTTGATGAATTCACGGGACGTATGATGGTCGGCCGTCGCTGGAGCGATGGCTTGCACCAGGCTGTTGAAGCGAAAGAGAGCGTGCCGATTCAAGAAGAAACAATGACGTACGCCTCGATTACTTATCAGAACCTGTTCAGACTCTACCCCAAACTATCGGGCATGACCGGTACGGCGATGACGGAAGCGGCTGAATTTCAGAAGATCTATAACCTTGATGTCGTCTCTGTTCCCACCAACAAACCGAGCATCAGAAAAGATGCCCCAGACATCATCTACAAGACCGAAGAGCAGAAGTACTATTCGGTCGTAGAAGAGATAGTGGAGATGCACGATCAGGGACGACCGGTGCTGGTGGGAACTGTCAGCATCGAGAAGTCCGAGTTGATCGACAGTCTTCTCAGCACGCCGCAGAAAATGACCGAATATATGATGCGCAAGATGAAGAAGGTGGTGGAGATCATCGACAAATACAACTTGCAAGCTGACTCCATTAAAGAGCTGAAGAAGATTTTCGAGCGCCCCGGAATGGTGGAGACTGCTAAGCTTCAGGAAGTTTGCGAGAACATTGAAAAAGAATACGAGAAGAAAAAGCAGGATGAGCTGATCGAACGCTGCTACTCGGTTTTGAAAACCGCGAAGGTGATTTCAGCGATTCGCAAGGGTATCAAACACAACGTATTGAACGCCAAACACCACGAGCGGGAAGCGCTGATCGTGGCTCAAGCTGGGCGAAAAGGTTCCGTCACTGTGGCGACCAACATGGCCGGACGCGGAACAGACATTCTCCTGGGTGGCAACGCCGAATACATGGCCAAGGAACAACTGAGGAAAGATGGCGTAGAACACACCGATCCTGAATACGAAGCGAAGGTGAAAGAGGGGACTGCCGAATTCAAGAAACAGATCGACATAGAGCACGAGGAAGTCGTCAATATCGGCGGGCTGCACATTATCGGTACAGAACGACACGAGGCACGCCGCATCGATAACCAGCTGCGGGGACGCGCTGGACGTCAGGGCGACCCGGGAACGACGCGCTTTTTCCTCTCGCTGCAAGACAATTTGATGCGAATTTTTGGCGGCGAGAAAATCTCCAGCTTGATGGATTTCATCAGAGCCGATGAAGAGATGCCGATCGAATCAGGCATGGTTACTCGTTCTATTGAAGGAGCGCAGAAGAAGGTCGAAGCTCACCACTTCGATATGAGAAAGCACGTCTTGCAGTATGACGATGTGCTGAACACCCAGAGAGAAGTGATCTATCGCGAGCGCAGAAGAATTCTCGAACGCGCCGACTTGAAGTCAAACATGATCGACATGCTCGACGAGCATTTGGAGTTGACGTTGGCCACGTATCTGGATCCTGACAGCCCGCCTGAAGCCTGGGAGGAAAGCGAGTTGCCGGCGGTGATGAACACCCTGGTGGCTGACATTCCGGTGCTCAGCGAAGTCAAAATGACCGAGCTAGCGGGATTGTCGTACGAAGATCTGCGCACGCATTTGATGGATCAACTGAAGATGGCTTATGAGTCTCGCGAGTCTACTTTGGGAGCCGAGACGCTGCGCGAAATGGAGCGGCAGATCCTGCTGCGCACTATCGACAGCAAATGGGTCGACTATTTGCACAATATCGATATCTTGCGCGAAGGCATTCACCTGCGCGGTTATGCGCAGCGCGATCCACTGCAAGAATACAAACGAGAGGCGTTCGACATGTTCAACGCGCTTCTGGCCGGCATCAAGCACGAAGCGATCCAACTTCTCTTCCGTGCTCAACCGATGCCGCAAATGCCGGAGGAGGAACTCGACTTCGAGCAGTTGAAGGAAATGTTGCCGGAGGAACTGCTCACCCACGGACGTTCTCTCGACAAGCTGACCGATGAACAGCTCAATCAGCTGGGATTGACGCGCATGGATCCGAAACTGGCGCAATTCACCCCGGAGCAGCTCGGCCAGATGACTGAAGAGCAGCTGAATGAGCTGGGATTGACGCTGCTCGAGCCCAAAGATCTGAACCTTGACGAAAATGGCGCTCCGGTGCTGCATGACGGTGGCGTTCACTTCACAGCCAGCATGTCGATGATGCCGCCACAGCCACCAACCCCGGTGCCACAAGATCCTGCCGGCGGCAACGGCTCCTCCGGCAACAATGGTAGCGCCGGCGGTGAAGCGGCCGGTGCCGATGGTGGGGCCAAATCGGAGGTTGCTGCCGGTGCAGCGGCGCCAGCAGGCGCTGCAGCCGCCAGTCAATCTCCGCCGACAGACGATGCAAGCGAGAATGCCAGCGGCAACGAAGCGTTGGACCATTTAGGCGAAATTGAAGGCGATCCACTGACGCAAGGAAGCTCGGCCGCCAAAGGCAGCGCTCAGCCCAGTGGTGGCAATCCGAAGGGCGGCCGAAAAGGCAAGCGAAAGTAGCGAGTGACAGTTGCGAATTCTATCGTTCG
>Ga0182024_10007508_pt1 | contig 23476 bp, 20 predicted proteins | sample P32metaG_FD_120480 | JGI IMG/M metagenome (GOLD analysis project Ga0182024, IMG submission 120480) | Permafrost microbial communities from Stordalen Mire, Sweden - P3-2 metaG (Illumina Assembly) | ecosystem: Environmental > Terrestrial > Soil > Wetlands > Permafrost | place: Sweden: Stordalen... | reverse complement strand
CTTCATATCGAAGCCGGTAGGCCGCTTCTTTTTCACTGCGCGTCTCGGCGCAACGATGCTCGACCCTTTCGAGCAATCGGAGCACACGATCCGAAAATCGTGAGCTGGTGCTACCGACGCCCGTGTCCATAAAAAACCCACTCAACGTTGAACGAGGAGTGAGGTTAACAAAAGGTGAAGGAATGTAAAGGCTTTTAACCGAATTCGTAAATCATTCAAAGACTCAACATCGAAATGCTGCGGAAATGCTTAAGATTCCGGCTCCTCGAAATCATAGGCGAAATGTTCGAGCAGGAGTTGAGCGTAGCGATCGATCGACGTTTCGCACATTTGTCCGATGCACACGCTCCATTCGACAAAATCATCTAGGGGAATTGGCAATTCTTCGACGCGTAAGCCGGACATGGCGGCCTTTATACGAATCGTCTGGCGATGGCGTAGCCATTGTTGATAGTCGCGATGGGTCGCAAGCGCGGAAACGTTGCGTGAATGGGCCGCGAACTCTGGCTCGCCGACAAATGCCAGCACGGTTGGCTCGGGCGGGGTCCGGAACAGCAGGATCGTCGAGGCGAACGCGTCAAGCGCGCGCTCGTTGGCCGCGATTCCAGTAAGGCGGCGCCAGGCGAGGAACGGCTTGAGGGCGACGGGAACCATCTTCACATCGACGCCAGCCATGGCGAGGCCCATCTGAAAGCCTTCGCGGGAATCGCGCCAGTCGGCAAAGTCAGAATAGAGGTTCAAATCCGGAACGACGGCTTGTGCTCGTGCGAACTCTTGTTCGGCAATAAGGGCAATGACCGCGGTTTCCGCTTTTGACTGGCGATCGACAAATATTCGAATTCCCGCTTCGACGTCAGAATCGCTCATGGCCGTCTTGCAATCCTTTCGGCGCCGTCAGATCGCTTAAGACCCAATTCTTCATACACTTCGCAGCCGGGGTGTGTTGGCAATACCAGCATAAACTAAAGAACTTTTTAACGGCCCAAGGGGATAGTCGCATCGATACCCGGCTCACGATTGGAAAGATTTATGCGGGCTGAACGCTCTGGCGCGATTTCCGACCTTGAGAACAAGATGCCGGACGCCCTGTACATTGGGTTTGTCGACAGTCTTCTGATCGAGACCAAGGGGCTCATCTTGACCGGCGTGGCGGCGACGGTGGCGGGTATTATCGCCGCTGTTGCCTCCCACAGCGTAAGCCTGTGGATTTTCGCGGCCCTGATGCTGGTCGTCAGCGGCGTCCGCTTGTTGTTCATGACGCTGCATGCGCGCAACCGGCCGAGCGCCAATATTGCGGTCGCCCGCAGGCGGGAGACGATCTTCGTCGCTGGCGCGATCGCCTATATGGGCCTGCTGGCGATGTGGACGCTCGTTGCGTTTTGGGTGACGGATGACGGATTCACCCGCTTCCTCACCGCGACGATCACCACCGGCTACGCTTTTGGAATCTGGACGCGAAGCTTTGCGATCGACAAGGGAATCAACCCTCAGCTCCTGGTTGCGTTCGTTCCGCTGAGCGCGGCGATGGTCGTGGCGGGCGGCTGGTATCCTGCGGTGATCTTTGTCGCGATCATCCCGCTCTGCCTGTTCATGAAAGCTTCCTCGACGCGCCTGAAAGAGAACTTCCTTGCCGAAGTCGCCGCCAGAAACCAGGCCGCGATGCTCGCCACCCGGCTCGACACCGCGCTCAACAATATGTCGCACGGGCTTTGCATGTTCGATTCCGAGGGCCGCCTCACCCTGACCAACAATCAGGTTCTGCGCACCTTCGGCCTCAGCGAGAAAGAGGCCCATGTCGGCGCCGACATGCGCTCGATCCTCCGCAATCTTGTGCGAAATGGCGTTCTGGCGCGTGCCGAATTCAAGCGTCTCTCGCAGGCGATGTTCCGCGACACCGACACCGACTTCGTCCTGCCGCTCCAAACCAGGGACCAGCGCTCGCTCGAAATCTCGGTCCATCGCATCGCGAGCGAGGGCACGGTCGTCGTCATCCAGGACATCACCGAACGGCGGACCGCCGAGACGGCGATTTATCGCATGGTCTGGTTCGATCCGGTGACCGGCTTGCCGAACCGGCGGCGTTTTGAAAAGGAGCTTTCAAAAGCGTTGCTCGCCCCGCTTGGCAGGAAGGAGAACGGCGCGATCCTGTTCCTCGATCTCGACGACTTCAAGCAGGTCAACGACAGTTTGGGGCATGCGCGCGGCGACAAGCTGTTGTCGGCCGTCGGCGAGCGGTTGCGTTCGAACGTGGAGGCGGCGGATGTCGTTGCGCGATGGGGCGGGGATGAATTCGCCATTCTGCTGGCGCCGTCGGAAAATGCGCGCGACGCCGCCAGCATGGCCGATCGGATTATCGCCGACATCAATCGGCCGTTTCAAATCGACGGTTACGAGATCATTGTCGGGGCGAGCGTCGGCGTGGCCAAGATTCACCGCGACGGCTTGACGCTCGAGACGCTATTGAGCAATGCCGATTTGGCGCTCTATGCCGCCAAGGGCGAGGGGCGCAATCGCTGGCGCTCCTATGAACGCCAGCTCGGCCTCAACGCGCAAAGCCGCAGGACGCTCGAAATCGACTTGCGAGCCGCCATCGCGAATGAAACGATCGAGGTTCACTATCAGCCGATCAACAATGCCGCGACCCGGGAAATCGTCGGATGCGAAGCGTTGGTGCGATGGAATCATCCGACCCGTGGCCGGATATCGCCGGCCGAATTCATTCCGATCGCCGAGGAACTCGGCCTGATGGACGAACTTGGCCGCACGATTCTTCGACGCGCCTGCCAGGCCTGCGCGTCCTGGCCCGAGCGCATTTTTGTCGCGGTCAATCTGTCGCCGTTGCAGGTCCGAGGCGGGCGCGTCGCCAATGCGATCAAGGAAGCGCTCGAAATGTCTGGCCTTTCGCCGCACCGGCTTGAAGTCGAGATCACCGAATCGACGATTTTGCACGATCTTCCCTCGACCCGTCAGACGCTGCGCCAGATCCGGGCGATGGGAGTTCGGATTTCGCTGGACGATTTTGGCACCGGATTTTCGAGCCTCAGCTACCTCCACACTTTCCCGCTCGACAAGATCAAGATCGACCGCTCCTTCACCATGGCGATCGGGTCGGACCAGCGCGCCTCGATCGTGATCGCCAGCGTCGCCGGCATGTGCAAGATGTTGGGGATGGACGTGCTTGTCGAGGGGGTCGAAACGGAACTCCAGATGCAGTTTGTCGATGGCCTGGGCTCGGTGGCCGAGGTGCAAGGTTTCCTGTTCAGCCCCGCGATTCCCGAAAAGGAAATCCGCGCCATGTTCGAAATAGCGACGCAGCGCAAGATAGCGTGACGGTTCTGGCCTAGCCGCCGCTCTCGGGTTTGGCCGAACCCACGACCGGCGCGCCTTGCTTTGCCGGATCGTTGGCGATGCGAACCGGATCGCCGTCGGCGATGCCGTCGGGGGGCGCGGCGATGACCCTGTCATCGGCCTCCAAGCCCTTGCCGATCTCGATTTCGCTGCCCAAATCGCGCGCGATCGTCACGCTCTTGAACAGGACGCGGCCGTCGGGATTGACGGTCGCGACGCGCAATCCGCTCTGATCGAAAATCAGCGCGCTGACGGGAATGCGGAAAGAGCCCGCCGCGCCGGCAAGATCGGCATGCACATTGGCATAGCCGCCCGGCATCAGTTCGCCGCTCGCATTGTCCACCGTCAGCTGCATATGCGTCGTGCCGGAGGCGATGTCGACCGAGCGCGCGGAAGCCTCGACCGTCGCCTGGAAGGTGCGGCCGGGATATTCGGGTACAGAGACAGTCGCCTTGGCGCCGATCCGAATGGCGGGCGCATAGTTTTGCGGAACATTGATGGAAACGCGCAGCTTGTGCACGTCCGATATGACGAACATGGCGAGCCCGGCGCTCGAGCCCGCGCTGATCAGCGCGCCAATATCCGTATTGCGCTCGGTCACGAGACCGTCAAACGGCGCGGCGACATTCTTGTAGCCCGCCAGAACCTGCAGGCGCTCGACATTGGCTTCGCTGGAATGGACCGCCGCCTGCTTGTTGGCGAGGTCGGCGGCGCGCTGATCGACGTCTTGCTGGGATACGGCGTTCGAGACCAGCAGGCTGCGCCCGCGACTAAGCGTAACTTCCGAGAGTTTGGCGCTCGCTTGCGCGCTGGTCAGATCGGCGCGCGCCTGCAGCAATTGCTGATCGAGGTCCGGCGCCTCGATCTCGGCGAGCGTCTGCCCGGCCTTGACGGAGGCGCCGATGTCGACTTTCCAGTCCTTCACATAGCCGCTGACCCTGGCGTAGATCGGCGCGCGCAGATTGGCTTCGAGCCGGCCGGGCAGATTGAGGCTCGCCACGCCCGGCTTGGCGTTCAGCGCAAGGATCGCCACCGTTGGGGTCGCCTGGGCCTCCGTCCAATTCTGCAAACTCGCGCTGCTCTTGTCGCGCGCGCCGATGCCGGTGACGACAAGGACCGCGACGCCGACGCTCGCGCCGATCCCGGCAAGGCCAAGCCGCCGTTTGAGGCCGCGTCGGGCTCTGGGATCAGGCATGCAGCAGGGACTCCGAAGGCGCGAGATTCGTCTTGGGCAGGCGCTTATGCGCCAGGCTGAAAACGACGGGAACGAACATAAGCGTCGCGATCGTCGCAAAAACGAGGCCGCCGATTACGGCGCGGCCGAGCGGCGCATTCTGCTCGCCTCCTTCGCCAAGCGCCAGCGCCATTGGCGCCATGCCGATAATCATCGCCAGAGCGGTCATCACCACGGGCCGGAAACGCACGAATCCGGCCTCCAGCGCCGCCGCGACGGGATCGCCAAGCTCGGCATATCGCTCGCGGGCAAAGCTGATGACGAGCACGCTATTGGCGGTGGCGACGCCCATGCACATGATCGCGCCGGTGAGGGCGGGCACCGACAGCGTCGTCTGGCTGACGAACAGCATCCAGACGATGCCCGCCAGACCCGCCGGCAGCGCGGTGACGATGACGAAAGGATCAGCCCAGGACTGGAAATTGACGACGATCAGCAGATAGATCAGCGCGATCGCGCCGATCAGTCCGAACAGCAGGCCGGAAAACGCGCCGTTCATCGTCTGGACCTGCCCCAGCATCGCCACCGAACTGCCTTTGGGGACGTTTTTGGCGGTTTGGTCGAGCAGCTTGCGAATGTCTTGCGCGACCGCGCCGAGATCGCGCCCCTGCGGGGTCGCGTAGATCTGCACGATCGGCACGATGTTATATTGGGAGACGACGGCATTGCTTGTCGTTCGCGTGATTTTGGCGAGGCCGCCGAGGATCGGCAACGTCGCTCCGCCCGCCGCCGAGATCGGCACCGTCTGCAGCGCGCTTAAGGAATCAAGCTGGTATTGCGGCGTCTGCATCACGATCGGGTAGGAAACGCCATTGTCGGGATTGAGCCAATAGGTCGGCGCGACCTGGCCGCTGCCGGCCAGGTTGACGACGAGGCTGTTGGTCACGTCGCGCTCGGTCAGACCGACAAATTGCGCGCGCGTGCGGTCGACGTCGACGTTGAGCGTCGGATTGGCGGGCGATTGCTGAATGCGCGCGTCGGCGACGCCGGGAATATGGCGCATCTGGCGCAGCAGGAGATTGGCGTAATCGAAATTGGCGGCCAGGTTTGCGCCGGAGATTTGCACGTCGATCGGCGCCGGCGCGCCGAAATTGAGGATCTGGCTGACTATGTCGGCCGGCAGGAAGGCGAAAACGACGCCCGGAAACTGGCGCGGCAGCGCCTCGCGCAATTGGCGCACATAATCCTCGGTCGGACGATGGTCCTCGGCCAGCTTGATCTGAACGTCGCCGTCCTGCGAGCCCATGACGCCAGTATTGTTGTAGGTCAGATTGATGCCGCTGATCGGCATGCCGATATTGTCGACCAGTGCGCCGAGTTCCTCGGGGGGGATGATCGCGCGAATCGCCTTTTCGATTGCCGCGAACTGATTGGCGCTTTCCTCGACGCGGGTGCCGACGCGCAAGCGCGCATGCATGAGGATCTGGCCGGTGTCGACGGAAGGAAAGAAGTTTCGCCCGAGATACGGCGTCAGCAGGAAGGAGCCGGCGACGAAAGCCAGAAAGCCGACGACAAAGATCGCGCGGCGGCCCATCGCCAATTCGAGAATGTCGCGATAGCCCGCGCGGATACGCTCGAAGGCCGCCTCGAAGCCGCGCTGGAACCGCGCCAGGGGGTTGCGCGAGGGCGCGCGCGCCTCTTGCCTCTCGCCATGCGACGCATGCGGCTTCAAGAGATAATTGGCCATCGTTGGCACGAGCGTGCGCGAGAGAATGAACGAACAGATCATCGCGAACACCACCGCTTCGGCCATCGGCACGAACAAAAAGCGCGCGACGCCGTCGAGGAAGAACATCGGCACGAAAACGATGCATATGCACAGAAGGGAAACGAAAGCCGGCGTCACGATCTGGCGCGCGCCGTCCATGATCGCCGCCTCGACGGCTTTGCCATGTTCGAGATGCCAGTTGATGTTCTCGATGGTCACGGTCGCATCATCGACGAGAATGCCCACCGCCAGCGCGAGGCCGCCGAGCGTCATGATATTGAGCGTCTCGCCAAATGCCGATAGCGCGATGATGGAGCCCAGCACCGCGAGCGGGATCGATATCGCAATGATCACTGTCGAGCGCCAGCTGCCAAGGAATAGCAGGATCATCAGGCTGGTCAGCGCGGCGGCTATAGCGCCCTCGCGCGCCACGCCGGCGATCGCGCCGCGCACGAATAGGGATTGATCGGCCAGCAGCGATATTTTCAGATTTTGCGGCAGCGACGCCGTCGTCTCGGCAAGCCGCTGCTTGACGCCCGAAATGATCGCCAGGGTGGAAGCCGAACCGTTTTTCAGGACCTGTAGCAGCACCGAGCGATTGCCGTCGACGTGAACGATATTGGTCTGCGGCGGATTGCCGTCGCGCACCTGCGCGACGTCGCGCACATAGACCATCGCCCCGTCAACCGTCTTGATCGGCAGGTCGCCGAGCTCGTCCAGCTTGGAGGGCGCGTCGTTGAGCTGGACCGCATATTCAAAGGCGCCGATCTTCTGCGTGCCGACCGGCGTGATGAGATTCTGGGCGGCGAGCGAATTGGCGACGTCCTGGCCGGAGAGGCCCCGCGCCTGCAGCGCGGCGGGATCGAGATCGATCTGCACCTGGCGCGATTTGCCGCCGAACGGATAGGGAATGGCCGCGCCCGGCACGGTGACGAGCGGGGTGCGCACCTGATTGATGCCGATATCGGCCAGATTCTGCTCGGTCAGGCCTTCGCCCGACAAAGCGATCTGCAGGATCGGCACGGTCGAGGCGTTGTAATTGAGGATCAGCGGCGGCGTCGCGCCGGGCGGCATCTGCTTGATGAGGGTCTGCGAAATCGCGGTGACCTGCGCGTTGGCGGTGCGAATGTCGACGTTCGGCTGGAAGAATATCTTGATGACGCCAAAGCCGTTGTAGGAATTGGCCTCGATATGCTCAATATCGTTGACCGTGGTCGTCAGCGCGCGCTGGAACGGCGTCGTGATGCGTCCCGACATCTGATCGGGCGGCAGTCCGGTATATTGCCAGACGACGCTGATGACCGGAATTCGGATGTCGGGAAAGATGTCGGTCGGCGTCCGCAGGGCAGCGAGCGGCCCGATGATGAGGATCAATAGCGCGAGCACGACGAACGTATAGGGTCGGCTCAGGGCTATTCGAACGAGGGCGATCATCTCTGGCGGGTCTCGGTCACAGCGCGGCAGGGCGGGTATTGCCGGCGCTGGCTTGCCGCACGTCTACCAGAACCGCCCGCGCCTCGGCTATCATATCCGCGTGAAGGCTTCGGCCGCCGGGCGCCGACTTCCGGCCGCCTCCGGCGAAAGCTCAGGCCCCGACAGGGCGGCGACGGCGCTCGACATTGGTGGAGAACACATGGTCCCAGAAGGAGGTGATGACGCCGTAATTGCCGGGCGTGTCGTGATAATGATGCGCCATATGCTGGACGCGGGCGCGATAGAGCATGCTGCCCGGCTTCAGCGTCCAGTGATGGGAAGCGTGGTGCACCAGCATATAGCCGGCATAGCCCAGCATGGCGCCGCTGGAAAAGCCGCCCGCGAATACCAGGCCGGCGGTCAGCAGCAGGGGCACGAAGAACACGGCGAGCATGATGCCGCTGGAGACGAACGAGGGAACGCCGATCAGCGCGGTCGGGTCGTCGTGATGGGCGTCGTGGAATTTCTCGAAGAACGGGATCGCGTGATAGACCCAGCGATGGACGATATATTCGACCAACGTCCAGGCAAAGAGCCCGACGACAAAGGCGAGCAGCCATAGGCCCATGGCTGCAGAGCCCCGCTCCCAGATCGCCGCCCCCGCCATAATGAGGATGGCGATAGGAATCGCGACGAAATCCCCGAAGTAGAGAGCTTTGCTCAGTTTCATTTGACCCCTCACTGCTGTGCCGGTTCGCGGGGCAACGCCCGCGCGCTCTTAACGTTGACGGATCCACCCTCTCCCATGACCTTGGCCGGCTCAAGCCAACCTTATGCCCATTTCACGGCTGAGCGAACAGCCCATGGCGAGAAATTTACGGTCTTTTGGCGAAACTGACAATGCCTCCGTTGCCTCGCCGATCCCGCCGAGGGTCTTACGGGCTGCTTCCGGCCCCGCCCGATCTGGCTTTGCTTAGGCGCCGGGCTTGGGCCCCAGCATCGCCTTCGGCCGCACGATCCTATCAAAATCGGCGGCGCTGACAAAGCCGAGGCGGACCGCCTCCTCGCGCAACGTCGTATGGTTCTTATGCGCCGATTTGGCGATGAGCGCCGCCTTGTCGTGGCCGATCGTCGGGGCGAGCGCCGTCACCAGCATCAGCGATCGCTCGACCAGCTCGCCGATGCGCTCGCGGTTGGGCTCGATGCCGACGACGCAGTTTCTGGCGAAGCTCAGCGCGCCGTCGGCCATGAGTCGGATCGATTGCAGCGCGGCATTGGCGATCAGCGGCTTGAACACATTGAGTTCGAGATGGCCCTGGCTGCCGGCAAAAGCGACAATCGTCTCGTTGCCGATCACCTGGACGCAGACCATCGTGAGGGCTTCGGCCTGGGTGGGATTGACCTTGCCCGGCATGATCGAGGAGCCGGGCTCGTTCTCGGGCAGCAGAATTTCGCCCAGCCCCGAACGCGGGCCCGATCCCAACAGCCGGATGTCATTGGCAATCTTGAACAGGCCCGAGGCGAGGCTGGCCAGCCCGCCATGGCAGAAGCCGAGCGCGTCATGCGAGGCGAGCGCCTCGAATTTGTTGGCGGCCGGAACGAAGGTAAAGCCGGTGATGGCCGACACCCTCTCGGCAAAAGCCTGCGCGAAATCGGGATGGGTGTTGAGGCCGGTGCCGACCGCGGTGCCACCCTGCGCCAGCGCCGCCAGCCCCGGCAAGGTCGCCTCGATCCGTTGCATCCCGAGTTCGACCTGAGCGGCATAGCCGGAAAATTCCTGTCCGAGCGTGATCGGCACCGCGTCCTGCAGATGCGTGCGGCCGATCTTGACGATATCAATGAAAGCCTCGGCCTTGCCGGCAAGGGCGGTCTGCAATTCGCGCAGGGCGGGCAGCAGCCTCTCCTTGATCTCGGCCATTGCCGCGATATGCATGGCGGTCGGAAACGTATCGTTGGAGGATTGGCCAAGATTGACGTGATCGTTGGGATGGGCCGGGCTTTTGCCGCCGCGCCGCCCGCCGAGCCTCTCGTTGGCGAGATTGGCGATCACTTCATTGGCGTTCATATTGGTCTGGGTGCCCGATCCGGTCTGCCAGATCAGCAGCGGGAACTCGCCGTCATGCTTTCCCTCGGCGACCTCGGCGGCGCCTTGCGCGATCGCTTGCGCCAGGCGCGGCTCCAACAGTCCAAGATCGGCATTCACCAGCGCCGCCGCCTGTTTGATGATGCCGAGCGCGCGGATGATGGGAATCGGCATGCGCTCATTGCCGATCACGAAATTCTGCAGCGAGCGCTGCGTCTGCGCGCCCCAATAATGGTCGGCCGGCACTTCGATTGGGCCGAACGTATCGCTCTCGGTTCGCGTCGGCGCGGGATTCGACATGAGTTTGACCTGCTTGGCTTTCGCGGCTCCGCCCCCAGTTTCGCTTGACGGCGCCCGACCCCGATGTCTAGGCTTAAGGGCGTTCAACCTCTGATATATCAGACTTTCGCATGCAAAAATGTCGCTCCTGCCTATTGTCCGGAGCGACCGCGCGAGTTTGGCCTGGCGCTATGGCCTGGAACGCTCGGAACGACAAATCCCAAAGGGGGCAGCCATGATGAAATCCACAACCTATTCCCTGACGCGGCGGACCGCTCTGAAGACCGGCCTGATCGGCGCCGCCTCCAGCGGGGCCTGGCTCGCCGGCCTTGGCCGCGCCCTGGCCGACGACACGCTTGCCGACGTCAAGCAGCGCGGCGAACTCGTCATCGCCACCGAAATGCAATTTCCGCCCTTCGATATTTCCGACAACGGAACTTACAAGGGCGTCGACCGCGACCTCATCGACGAAATCGTCAAGGAGCTCGGCGTCAGGGTCAAATATCTCGATCTGCCCTGGACCAGCATTCTGCCGGGTCTCGAGGCCAAAAAATTCGATCTGTGCATCGCGCCGGTCACCATCACCAAGGAGCGCATGCAGCGCTACCTCTTCACGGTGCCGATCGCCGACGCGACCGCCGCGCTGATGAAGCGCGCCAACGATTCCAGCATCGCCAAGCCTGAGGATATCGCCGGCAAGACGGTCGGCGGCCAGAAGGGCACTTCGCAATTGGCGCAGCTCAAGGCCTATGCGGCCAAACTGCCCAAGCCCGTCGAGGTCAAGGAATACGTCGACAATAACCAGTCCTATGCCGATCTTGCGGCCGGCCGCATCGACGCCTCGGTCAATTCCTTTCCGAACCTTGCCTATGCCGCCGCCCAACGCTCCGACACTTTCGCGATGGTGACGCCGCCGTTCGGCACGCCGACCTACTTTTCCTGGGTAGGGCGGCTCGACGACAAGACCTTGATCGACGCGGTCAACGCCGCCATCGTCAAGACGGAGGGCGACGGGCGCATGGCGACGATCCAGAAGACCTGGTTCGGCCAGACCTTCGATCTGCCCAAGACGGTTCCAGAACCGCAGCTCTAGCCTTAGTGGTCTGCGCCGGCCGAATTGATGAGATGCTGGGATTCCCTCCCCCCTTGTGGGGGAGGGTTAGGGAGGGGGGTCGCGCCGGCCTATCTAGTTCAGCCTGTGGTCCTTGTTTGATAGGACGGCGCGACCCCCCATCCGGCCTTCGGCCACCTTCCCCCGCAGGGGGGGAAGGGAATGCCGGGCGCCCCACTCAACGCGTCGCCGCGTGATGCAGCCGCAGGTTCTCCTCCATTCGCTGCCCTATATGACGCTTGCGGCCGGCATGACGATCTATGTCTCGCTGGCCGGCATCGCGCTTGGCATGGCGATCGGTTTTGCTGTCTGTCTCGCGCGGCTTTCCGGCGATCCGGTTCTGGCGCGCGGCGGCGCCTTCTATGTCAGCTTCTTTCGCGGCGTGCCGCTGCTCGTGCAATTATTGTTCATCTATTATTTCCTGGCCGAATTCGGCATCGACGTGCCGGCAATGGCGGCGGCGATCGGCGGCCTCGGCTTCGCATCGGGCGCCTATCAGGCGGAGATTTTGCGCGGCGCGCTCAACGCGACGCCCCCCGGGCAAGCGGAAGCCGCCAAAGCCTTCGGCTTCTCGCGCGCCGAAATCTGGCGGCGCATCCTGCTGCCGCAGGCGCTCCGCATCAGCGTGCCGCCGTTCATCAATGAATTCACGCTGCTTTTGAAAGCGTCCTCGCTCGTCTCCGTGGTCGGCATCGCCGAACTCACGCGGGTCAGCATGAATATCGCTTCCTCGACCTATCGCCCGCTGGAGGCCTATCTCGGCGCCGGGCTTTTCTATCTCGCGATCAACCTGTGCATCGCCGGCCTTGGCAATCTGGCCGAGCGGCGGCTGGCGGCGGGGGTGGCGCGATGAGCTTCGAAGTCCTGTGGCGCTATGCGCCGGCGCTGCTCAGCGGTTTTGGAATCACCATCCTGTGCTGGGGCGCGGGCGCGGCAATCGGCATCGCCGCCGGTTTCGGCATCGCATTGCTCCAGAGGCTGAACTTCGCCCCGCTGGGCTGGCTGCTGCGCGTCTATATCGAAATCATCCGCGGCACGCCGTTCCTCGTGCAATTGTTTCTGCTCTATTCGGGCGGCCCCTTCATCGGCCTGCGGCTGGAGGCGACGACAGCGGGGATTCTGGGCCTCGGCCTCTATTCCAGCGCCTATTTCGCCGAGGCGTTCCGCGCCGGCTTCAGCGCGGTGCCGCGCGGCCAGACCGAGGCGGCCCAGTGCATCGGCATGAATTCTTTCGACATATTGTGGCGCATTTCGCTCCCCGCCATGCTGGTGGCGACGCTGCCGGCCATCGTCAATCTTCTCATCATTCTGTCCAAGGAGACGGTGATCCTGTCCATCATCACCGTGCCAGAACTGATGTACCAGATGCAAACGATGGCGGCCGAGACTTTCACTGCCTTTGACGCCATTTTCGCGATGGCGGTCTTTTATTGGCTGCTGGTCGAGACGGTCTCGCGCCTGGGCTATCGCCTGGAGCGGCGCGTCACCGCCTATATGGCGCCGGCGACGGGGGCCGCATGAGCGCGCCGATGATCGAACTCAGCGGCGTCAGCAAGAGCTTCGGGTCGCTGCAAGTGCTGCGCGACATCGATTTGAGCGTCGACAAATCCGAGGTCGTCTGCCTGATCGGCCCTAGCGGTTCTGGCAAGAGCACGCTGCTGCGCTGCGTCAATTTTCTCGAGAGCTATGATGCCGGCGAAATCCGCATCGAGGGGCGGCTGATCGGCTACGAGGACCGGCCGGGCGCGCCGCGCCGCCTCATGCGTGGCCGCGAATTGCGCGAATTGCGCTGCGAAATCGGCATGGTGTTCCAGCATTTCAATTTGTGGCCGCATATGAGCGCGCTACAGAACGTCACCGAGCCGCTCAGAAGAGTGCGCCGGCTGTCGGCGCCGGAGGCGGCCGAACGCGCGATGCAGGTGCTGACGCGGGTCGGCCTTGCCGAAAAGGCCGCGTCCTATCCCGGCCATCTGTCGGGCGGCCAGCAGCAGCGCGTGGCGATCGCGCGGGCGCTGGCGATGCAGCCGCGCCTCATGCTGTTCGACGAGCCGACTTCGGCGCTCGATCCTGAATTGGTGGGCGAAGTGCTGGAGGTGATGCGCGGCCTGGCCTCCGAAGGCATGACGATGCTGATCGTCACCCATGAAATGGGCTTTGCCGCCAAGGTCGCCGACCGCATCGCCTTTCTCGACGGCGGCCGCATCGTCGAACAGGGACCGCCGCGCCAGGTGTTTCACGAAAGCAATGAACCGCGCGTGCGCCAGTTCCTGCAGACCTACCATGATCGCAATAGTTTTTGAGGGAGGAGAGCATGGCCGCCGACATCCCAAGCGTGCGTCTGCCCGACGGCCATTTGGTTCCCTGCCTTGGCCAGGGCACCTGGCGGATGGGCGAGGATTCGTCTGCCCGCGCGGCTGAAATCGCCGCGCTGCGGCGCGGCGTGGAGCTTGGCCTCACCCTGATCGACACCGCCGAAATGTACGGCGACGGCGGGGCGGAGCAATTGCTTGGCGAAGCCTTGCGGGATTTACGCGAAAAAGTGTTTCTCGTCAGCAAGGTCTATCCGCAGAATGCCGGCGGCCACGCTTTGCGCCGCGCCTGCGAAAACAGCCTCAAGCGCCTGTCGACCGACTGCATCGACCTCTATCTCCTGCACTGGCGCGGCGCCGTGCCGCTGAAAGCCACGATCGAGGGCATGACGGCGCTGCAACGCGAGGGCAAGATTCGCCATTGGGGCGTCAGCAATTTCGACGCGGGCGACATGGTCGAATTGCTCGCCGCCGGCGGCTCGGCCTGCGCGACCAATCAGATCCTCTACAATCTCCTGCGCCGCGGCCCCGAGTTCGATCTCCTGCCGGCGATGGCCAAGCGCTCGATGCCGGCAATGGCCTATAGCCCGATCGAGCAGGGCCGGCTGCCAAAATCGGGCGCCTTGGCCGATATTGCGCGGCGCTATGACGTGACGATTTTCCAGATCGCGCTCGCCTGGGTCTTGCGAAGGCCCGACGTCATCGCCATTCCAAAGGCCGCGACGATCGGCCATGTGACGGCCAATCGCGCGGCTCTCGGTCTGAAGCTCGACGCCGATGCGCTGGCGGCGCTCGACAAGGCCTTCGCGCCGCCGAAGCACAAGACGCCGCTCGCGATGATATAGAGCAGTCTGCGCGATGGTCTGAAAAGCTTGGCGCCATTTCCCCCTCCCGCTTGTGGGGAGGGCCGGGGAATTCCAGCCGGACCCTATTTGCGTTTTGTGACATCTGGAAAACGAGGGCGGGGCGTCCAAGCGCGCCTCGGCGGCGGGGTCCCGGCGTCGATGCAAGCCTATCCAGCAGCCGCCATATGCTCTTCGTGTTGCGGCAGGTCGTCGGTAATCGTGAACCACGCCGCCTTGGAGCCGACGAAAATATGCCCGGTAGGCCGGATGGAGGGATCGTCGACGAGGGTTCCCATGGCGACGTGGACGAAGGCGCCCTCGCGCACGACCGAATAGAGGAGCGAACCGCACGCCTTGCAATGCGTGTCGTGGGCGGCGCTTTCGTCGCCAAAGATCATGAGGCTGTCCGCGCCTTTGGCGAGGCGAAGCTTGCCGCGCTCGATGCCGGCGAATGGCTTGAACGCCGAACCCGTCGCCCGCCGGCAGTTCGAGCAATGGCAGTTCAAGGCATAGACGAATTCGTCCGCCACCGCGTATTGCACCGCGCCGCACAGGCATTTTCCGGCAAGCCTGCGCTCGCCCGCTTTTTCCGGATTTGTCATGGGCTTCTCCCTTTGGCGGATGGCGGGCAGAATCGGGCGAGCCGGCCGCGTTTGCAACAAAGATAAGTCCGGGGCGGCGCTGAACGGCAATGTCGCGAAGCGCCGCCAATCCTGCTAAACCTTCGCCAAATCGACAGGAGACGCTCCATGAATATCCGCTCCACGGAAAACGCCAGCGAGACCTTGCCGTTCAGCGCCAATATCATCGGCGGCAAAAACGTCGGGGCGGCCGACGGGCGCGTTCTCGACGTGCTTTGCCCTTCCGATGGGCGCGCCTTCGCCCGCATTGCGCGCAGCGGCGCCGAGGATGTCGACGGGGCGGTCTCCGCGGCGCGCAAGGCGTTCGAGGGCGGCTGGGGGCGCTTCACCGCGATCGAGCGCGGGCGACTGTTGATGAAGCTTTCCCAGACGATCGCCGACCACGCGCCCGAGCTTGCCGCGCTGGAATCGCGCGACACGGGCAAGCCGCTGAAGCACGGCGTCGCCGATATGGTCGCCGCCGCCCGTTATTTCGAATATTACGGCTCGGCCGCCGACAAATTGCACGGCGACACTTTGCCTTTCCTCAACGGCTATACCGTGGCGATCGTCCACGATCCGCATGGCGTCACCGGCCATATCATTCCGTGGAACTATCCCGCGCAGATTTTCGGCCGCTCGGTCGGCGCTTCGCTCGCCTGCGGCAATGCCTGCGTGGTGAAGCCGGCCGAGGACGCCTGCCTCAGCGTCATCCGCTTTGCCGAACTCGCCCGCGAGGTCGGCTTTCCCGATGGGGCGCTTAACATCGTGGCCGGCCTCGGCTCCGAGGCGGGCGCGGCGCTTTCCAGCCATCGGGATGTCGACTTCATCTCCTTTACCGGCTCGACCCAGACCGGCGCGGCGATCCAGGCGGCGGCGGCGCGCAACAATATCGGCTGCACGATGGAGCTTGGCGGCAAATCGCCCCAGCTCCTGTTCGCCGACGCCGATATCGAGGCCGCCGTCCCTGTCGTCATCAATGCGATCATCCAGAATGGCGGCCAGACCTGTTCGGCGGGCTCGCGCGTGCTGATCGAGCGGCCCGCCTATCCGGCTTTCTCGGCCGCCATCGCGGAGCGTTTCGCCAAAGTGCGCGCCGGCGCCCATGATCGCGATCTCGACATGGGCGCGATGATCAACGCCAAGCAGTGCGCGCGGGTCGAGGGTTACCTCAAACAGGCGAGCCAGGAGGGCCGGCATGTGCTGGCGCAGGGAATCGTCGAGCCCGACGCGCCCGCCGGCGGCTTCTATGTCACGCCGACCTTGTTCGGCGAAGTGCCGCGCGACAATGCGCTCGCCAATGAGGAAGTGTTCGGCCCCGTCCTGTCATTGATGTCTTTCGAGGACGAGGCGGATGCGATCGCGCTCGCCAACGGCACGCCCTATGGCCTTATCGCCGGCGTGTGGACGCGCGAGGCCAAGCGCTCGATGCGCGTCGCGCGCGCGATGCGCTGCGGCCAGGTGTTCGTCAACGGCTATGGCGCGGGCGGCGGCATCGAACTGCCGTTCGGCGGCGTCAAGAAATCGGGCCATGGCCGCGAAAAGGGCTTCGAGGCGCTCTACGAATTCTGCGCGTCCAAGACGATCGTCATCAATCACGGGTGACGGGACGGCCGTCCCTTCTCCCGCTTCGCGAGAGAAGGGGCGCGCTTTTGGGGAGGGGGAAAACCATGAGGCTCGGCGCGGCGCCGGACAGGAATCTGCTGGACCCGATCGAGATCGCCTCGCGCGACGAGATATCGGCCCTGCAGATCGCGCGGCTCGGCCATACCCTGCGTCGCGTCTATGAATATGTGCCGCCGATGCGCGCCAAATTCGACGCGCATGGCGTCCATCCCGACGATTTCCACACCCTCGCCGATCTCGCCAAATTCCCTTTCACCACCAAGGCGGATTTGCGCGACAATTACCCGTTCGGCCTGTTCGCCGTGCCGAGGGAGCAACTCGCGCGGGTCCACGCCTCGTCCGGCACCACAGGCAAGCCGACGGTCGTCGGTTACACCAGGAACGACATCGAAATGTGGGGCGACGTGATGGCGCGCACGATCCGCGCCGCCGGCGGGCGCGCCGGCATGATGGCCCATATCGCCTATGGCTACGGCCTGTTCACCGGCGGCCTTGGCGCGCATTACGGCGCCGAGCGCCTCGGCTGCTCCGTCGTTCCGATATCGGGCGGCATGACCGCCAGGCAGGTGCAATTGATCGGCGATTTTGCGCCCGACATTCTGATGGCGACGCCGTCCTACGCTTTGGCCATTCTCGACGAATTCCGCGCGCAGGGGGTCGATCCGCGCCGCACTTCGCTCAAAATCGGCTTATTCGGCGCCGAGCCCTGGACCAATGCGATGCGCGAGGAAATCGAGCAGGCCTTCGATATCGACGCCATCGACAATTATGGCCTGTCCGAAGTGATCGGCCCGGGCGTCGCCTGCGAATGCGTCGAGAGCAAGGATGGCTTGCATGTCTGGGAAGATCACTTCTATCCCGAAGTGATCGATCCGCAGACCGGCGCCGTGCTGCCCGATGGCGAGAAGGGCGAACTGGTTTTCACCTCCTTGACCAAGGAGGCGATGCCGGTCATCCGCTATCGCACCCGCGATCTGACCCGCCTGCTGCCTGGCACGGCGCGTTCGATGCGGCGCATGGAAAAGGTCACCGGCCGCACCGACGACATGATGATCGTGCGCGGCGTCAATGTCTTTCCGACCCAGATCGAGGAACAGATCCTCAAAGTGCCAAGTCTGGCCGCTCATTATCAGATCGTCTTGACGCGGGAAGGGCGGCTGGACGAAATGGACGTGCAGGTCGAGGCGCGATCGGCCGCCGATTTTGCCGAGGCGCGCGACCATGGCGGCGGGCAGCTCGTCAAGGCGATCAGGGATCGCATCGGCGTCAGCGCGAGCGTCAACGTGCTCGCGCCCGCGCAGATCGAGCGGTCGGCCGGCAAAGCCAAACGCGTTTTCGACAAGAGACCCAAAGCATGACGACGGCCGAACCCCATTCCCTTGAAATATTGCGCGCGGCGGCCTTGCCGGTCGAAGCTGCCGACGAATGGGGGCAGGCCAATCCGCAGACGAGCGCCGGCTATGAGGCCGACGTTGCGCGCTATGGCCTGTTCTGGAGTCTTGGCGCGCGCCTTCTCCAGGCCCTGCCGGAAAAGCCCAAGCGCAACGAGGCCGAAGCCGCGGCGGCCGGAGCGCTGCTCGAGGCCTCGCGCGCATCGCGCGAGCTGTTCTTAAGCGCTCATGCCGAACCTATCTACGAGGAGCTGACGGAAGGGCGCACCCTATTTCGGCGGCTCGACGATCTCGTCTACGCCGCCGCTGAATTCGCCCCCGGTCTGACGCCGACCCGGCCGGAGGTCGCCGCCGAAGCCGCGCGGCGGCAAGACGACAAGGACGGAGTCGAAATCGACCAGGGCATTTTCCTCGCCCATGTTCTCGCCCACCCGCGCAGCGGCGAACACCTCTGCCACGCGATGCTTCTGCCGCGCCCCGAAAGCGCCGAACGGGTCCACGAATTCGCGTCAAAGGGGGCCCTCGATCTTGGCGCGGCGCGCCTTGCGCGAAAGGGCAAAGCCGTCCAGCTCGAAATCATCAATCCGCGTTTTCTCAACGCGGAAGACGATGCGACCTTGCGCGAGACCGAGATCGCGGTCGACGTCGCGATCCTCGATCGATCGAGCGAGATCGCCGTGATGCGCGGCGCCGTGGTCGACGAGGGAAAATACCAGGGGCGCCGCATTTTCGGCGCCGGCATCAATCTGACCCATCTTTATCTTGGCAAGATTCCGCTTCTGTGGTTCCTCATCCGCGACCTCGGCTATGTCCACAAGCTCCTGCGCGGCGTCGCGCTGCCGGGCAGCCTGCCCGACGACGTGCATGGGCGCGGCATCGAGAAACCATGGATCGCCGCGGTCGACGCTTTCGCGATCGGCGGCCATTGCCAGGCGCTTTTATGCATGGACTTCGTGCTGGCGGCGGCCGATTCCTATCTCACCTTGCCGGCGCGCAAAGAGGGCATCATTCCGGGCTTCGCCAATCTGCGGCTGCCACGTTTTGTCGGCGATCGCATCGCGCGCCAGGCGGTCCAATATGAGCGCCGGCTGAACTGCGACAGTCCGGAGGGCCGCCTTATCTGCGACGAGATTGCGCCGGCCGCCGAAATGGACGGCGCGCTCGCTCGCGTCGTCGAGGGTCTCACGAGCGCGGGCGCCGTCAGCGCGATCGGCAATCGCCGCGCCTTTCGCGTCGGCCAGGAGCCGCTCGACCTCTTCCGCCGCTACGCTTCCGTCTATGCGCGAGAACAGGCCTATTGCCACTTCAGCCCGGCGCTGATCGCGAATTTGGAGCGCAATTGGCACGCGCGGAATCGGAAGATATGAGGGGGCTCGCCGTCATTGCGAGCGGAGCGAAGCAATGACGGTCGCGGAGTTTCCCCGCTACCCCCCAAACACATTATTCGCCTGCGCCGTCACGCGCACGAAAGTCGTGCGCTTGGGCACTTCTTTTAGTTGCGTCGCGCCGATATAGGTCATCATCGAGCGCAGGCCGCCCATGATCTCGCCCATCGTATTGTCGACCGCGCCGCGATAGGGCGTCTCGACGCTCTTGCCTTCGGCGGCGCGATAGGCGGCGACGCCTCCGGCATATTTCTTCATCGCCGCCTCCGACGACATGCCGTAAAAACCCATGCCGACGGGAATCTTCTTGCCGTCGCGCTCCTCATAGCGGATTTCGCCGTCGCATTCGTCATGGCCGGCGAGCATGCCGCCCAGCATCACGAAATCGGCGCCCGCGCCATAGGCCTTGGCGATGTCGCCGGGCACTGTGCAGCCGCCGTCGGCGCAGACCTGCCCTTTAAGCCCATGCGCGGCGTCGGCGCATTCGATGATCGCCGAGAGCTGGGGATAGCCGACCCCGGTGACATTGCGCGTCGTGCAGACCGAGCCCGGCCCAATGCCGATCTTGACGATATCGGCGCCGGCCAGGATCAGCGCCTCCGTCATATCGCCGGTCACCACATTGCCAGCCATGATGATCGCGCTTGCGTTCTCGTCTCTTGCGCGTTTGACCGTATCGAGGAATTTTTCCGAATAGCCGTTGGCCACATCCAGGCACAACAGCCTGACGGCGGTCTTCTGCTTGACTTTGGCGAGCTTGGTAAAATCGGCCTCGGTCGTGCCGATCGAATAGAAGGCGTGCGCGCCGTCGGGGCCGCCAAAGAATTCAGCGAGCGCCTCGACGGGATAATGCTTATGCAAAGCGGTCAGCGCGCCAAAATGCCCCAGCGCGCGCGCCATCGCCAGCGTGCCGGTGACATCCATATTGGCGGCGATAAGCGGAAACCCCGTCCAGTCCGCGCCGGTGTGGAGAAAGCGGAACGTGCGATGCACGTCGACCTCGTTGCGCGAATTGAGCGTGGAGCGTTTGGGGCGGATCAGCACGTCCTTGAAATCAAGCTTGATGTCGTTTTCGATACGCATGAATTGCCTTAGGAGAAAAAGGGGATTGGGCCTTATGTCTGGCTCAGCGTTAGCATATTCAAGGGCCCTGGCGATATCGGGGGCGCTCTTGCCCCAAGGGGGAAGCGGCGCACCGCCGCCACGCCTTCCGGCGCCTGCGCCCTGTCGCCAAGTCGCCTTCGCCGTGCTAACTCCCCGCCCGCGCCCGCGAAAGGGCGAGCCTTTCCATCAGGAGGAACGATGCGTCTAAAGGGCAAGAGCGCCATCGTGACCGGCGCGGGCCAGGGGTTCGGCCTTGGCATCGCCGAGACTTTCGCGAGGGAGGGCGCGCGCGTCGCCTGCCTCGATTTCAACGCGGAACTCGCCAAAGCGGCGGCGGCGCGGCTCGGCGGCGGGGCGATCGCGCTGACCTGCGACGTATCGAAAAAAACCGAAGTCGAGGCGGCGGTCAAGGCGGCGATCGCGGCGTTCGGCCGCGTCGATATCATCGTCAACAATGCCGGCACCACCCATCGCAACCGCCCGATGCTGGAAGTCGAGGAGGCCGAGTTCGACCGCATTTTCGCAGTCAACGTCAAATCGATCTTCCTGATGGCGCAGGCGCTGATCCCGCATATGCGCGAGCATGGCGGCGGCGTCATTCTCAACATCGGCTCGACCGCCGCTCTGCGGCCCCGCCCGGGCCTCACCGTTTACAATGCCTCCAAGGGCGCGGTGCACCTGATGTCGAAATCCATGGCAGTGGAATTGGCGCCCGACAATATCCGCGTCTGCGCTTTGGCGCCGGTGGCCGGCGAGACGCCGCTGCTGGCGTCCTTCCTTGGCGCCGACACGCCCGAGCGCCGCGCCGCCTTCAAGGCCACCGTGCCGCTCGGCCGCTTTTCGACGCCGCAGGACATCGCCAATTCGGCTTTGTTCCTCGTCTCGGACGAGGCGGCGTTTTTGACCGGCGTGGTGCTGGAGGTCGATGGCGGGCGGTGTATATAGGGCGGGCGGCGATCGGGAGCGGAAAACTATCGCGCGCGCCGTCGGCGCCGCGTTCCTCCAATCGTCCTAGGGCCGACCCAATCGGAGAGGGGCGCTCATGTCCAAGATAAAGCCATGCCTGTGGTTCAACGGCCATGCCGAGGAGGCGGCGAATTTCTACGTCTCGCTGCTGCCCGATTCGCGCATCGACCGCGTGCAGAACAATGTCGTCGACGGGGCGTCCGGCAAAGCGGGCACGGCGGTGATGATCGAGTTCACGCTCGCCGGCCAGAATTTCCTGGCGCTCAACGGGGGCGTCCCGCAGGAATATACCCATGCCGTCTCGTTCTCGGTGGACTGCGCCGACCAAAGCGAAGTCGACCAGCTGTGGGACGCTTTGAGCAAGGGCGGTTCGCCCGTGCAATGCGGCTGGCTCAAGGACCGCTACGGCGTCTCCTGGCAGATCGTGCCCTCTGCGCTGCCCAAAATGCTGGGCGATCCGGACCCGGCGAAGGCGCGGCGCGTCATGCAGGCGATGCTGAAAATGATCAAACTCGACATAGCCGCCCTCCAGGTGGCCTATGACGGCGCGCCGGGCGGGTGATCGCGCGACGGCGGCGCTGCCATCGCCGTGCTCGCCGTAAAGGTCAAGCCGCCTTCGGCGGTCGCTTCGCAAGAGCTCAGCGAACCTTGACGGCTCCGCGCGGCGATGGCGTTTGCTGGGCAATAAGCCGCGCCGCTGAGACGCGGTCACGCCGAAGGCGCCGAAGCGAAGCGGAGGAGTCGCGTAGCGACTTGACGGCGGCTCGGCGGCGTGGCCCACCTCTGCCTCTAGGCGCCTGGAAAGGACCGCCGCCAATGCGCAATCTGCTTCTAGGCCTCCTGTTCGCCGCCATCCTTTGCATCCCAGCCCGCGCCGATGAGCCGTGCCCGGTGCAGAGCCATAGCCTCGACGACATCGTGGCGAAAATCTCCTCTTCGCCCGATTGCGCGCGCGCCTATGCGGTGATGAACGCCTGCCTGTTCACCGCGAGCGGCGATGTCGCCTTGGCCAAGGCGGTCGCGGATATCTGCGAGCCGCGCTTCCTCGACAAGCTGCCCAGCCGCCAGCGGCGCCTCTATGCCTCCGAAGTCGCGCGCTGCCGCCACAAACATGCGGGACAGGAGGGCTCGATGTATGTCTCCTTCGCGGCAACCTGCGAGGCCGGCGTCGCGGCGGATTACGCCAAAAGATATGGGAAGTAGCGGAGCGGCCATGCCACGGTCCAGATTCGCAACCTGACGCCCACGGGCGTCCTAGGGTTCGACCTGCGCGAAGTGCTTGTCGCCCTCGGACCTCGAGCTCTGAAGGCATTTTGGACGATCGGCGGGGTGACCTCTCGGGGCGAAGCTTTGGACGCAACCGGCGATGGAGCCGCCGCTCTTGAGCAACTGGCTCGCTCCGGCGAGCGAGTGAGCGGCGTTCGCCTGGAAAAGATCGCGCGCAAGGTAAAACAGGTGATCTGGGGCGAATTCAACGGATATGAGGATTCGTCCGAAAACCCGTGGGTGACGGTGATCGCTTTTGATAGCAGTTGGTATGAAATACAAAGCGCCGATGCGACAGCTCTCGATCGGATTCGGTCCGCCTTCCGACAGGTCCGCTCCGTTCGATAGCGTTCTGCCTTATTGCATGTTCCCGACAGCTACGAGTGACCGGCCTCATGAGTCAATTGCCAGTCTTGCCCATCGAAGTGACGATCGACTCCATAAATCCGGAGAATTTCGTTGCGCTCGTCGCCGCCCTGGAGCGGCTCGCGATGGAGAAAGTGTCGTTTCGCGTAGCAAGCAGCAAGGGGCAAATTACGCTCATGGGCGAGGAGGAGCGGCAACTTGTCCGCGTCATCGGGCGCCTTCGCAACGAATGCGGGATCGAATTTCACCTCGGCGCGCCGCAAGTTGCCTACCGGGAAACGCTCAGCAAGCGTGTGGAGATCTGAAGTGGACCCCATTCGCGGGACCACGGGGGCTTGGACTTAAGGTGTAATCGCGCCTGCTCTTGTCCTTCAAAAAAAGATTAAGCCGCTTCCTGCTGCTTCTGCTTTTGCTGTGGGTAT
>Ga0182024_10007507_pt1 | contig 23478 bp, 28 predicted proteins | sample P32metaG_FD_120480 | JGI IMG/M metagenome (GOLD analysis project Ga0182024, IMG submission 120480) | Permafrost microbial communities from Stordalen Mire, Sweden - P3-2 metaG (Illumina Assembly) | ecosystem: Environmental > Terrestrial > Soil > Wetlands > Permafrost | place: Sweden: Stordalen... | reverse complement strand
CGAAGCACAATCTTCAGGTTATTTTCGTCCGAAGATACCGACGTAAACGCCTTTGGAAAGGACTTTCCCGTTCATGGCGTTGAGAAGATCCGCTCGGGATGTCGAAGCCGGAAGACCGAGCTTCTCGCTCAACGCGTAAACCTCAATTGTGTAGTGGTGATCGCCATGTCCGGGAGGCGGGCATGGACCGAGATATCCGGGGCTGCCGGCAATGTTATTGATCTGTTTCGCGCCATCGGCTTGGTCCCCGATCTTCACGCCTTCCGGCAATCCTTTGGATCTGCCAGGAATATCGAAGATCGCCCAGTGCAGCACGTCAATCACGGAGCCGCCGATCACGGGGTCGGGGTCGTGCATGATAAGGACGAAGCTCTGTGTAGCGACCGGAGCGCCGGACCAGGCAATGGCCGGCGACGGGCTGCTGGAACCCGCCGCGCAGGTGAACCTTTCCGGAATGCGAGCGCCGTCGGAGAAATCCGCAATCTTTATGCTGATCATGGGAGGCGGTCCGGCCTGCTTCTTTCCGCCTTTGTCTTGGCCGTCCAGGATGGCGACGGATGCAAGAAGCGCTGCCGCGGTGACAGCCATTCTCAAGGAATACATTGATTTATTCTCCTTCGATTAAGATACATGCCATTGACAGCGTAACCGAGTTAGGTTGACGACATCAAGGGCGAATAGCCTCAGAAGATCAAAAGGGCTTTTAGCGACGCGCTCATGTCTAAAACTTGACGAACTAACAGAACCGCCAGTATAATGCTGATCGCTGATTTCTGATAGCGAATGTGGACTTGATACGAGTTGTGAGGTGTACCATGAGTGTTCGGCGATTAGGTCTCGCTGCGGCGTGCTGGTTGTCAATCCTGGGTGGCATCGCCGGCCAGGATAGAATGCCGTTAATCCCCCCTGACAAAATGACGGAGGCCCAGAAGAAAGTCGTGCAGGAGATGACTGAGGGACCACGCGGAGGGATGTCAGACAGCGGACCATTTGTATCCCTACTCCGGAGTCCTGAGTTGCTAATTCGGCAGGAGAAGGTCGGTGAATATCTGAAAACCAATAACGCCCTAGGTCCAAAGCTAACTGAGTTCGTCATTCTGATCACCGCGCGCGAATGGACCCAACAATTCGTATTCAGCGGGCACTCGAAAGCGGGTCTTCGGGCAGGCTTGAAGCAGGATGTGATAAACGGAATAGCGGAGGGGCGCCGCCCAACGGGAATGGCGGATGACGAGGAAGTCGTCTTTGATTTTTGCACGGAACTGTATCAAAACCATGGTGTCAGTGATTCCACGTACGAACGAGCGGCAAGAAAGCTCGGTGAGCAGGGCGTCATCGACATGGTTGGAACTATCGGATATTACGCTACGCAAGCGATGATGCTAAACGTGGCGCGCACACCGCTGCCGAAAGGCACCTCAGCACCGCTTGCAGCTTTCCCGCAGTAGCGGCGGCCCCTATTTCACATTTCGTTGTCCCGACGTAATCGCCGGAGCGGCGAGACTTTCAAACGTCACGCAACGGCGGATTATGTCCGTGCGGTCAGATCGACTGGGAACCCATCGGGATCATGTATCCGAATTCCATCAGCCTCCGGTTGTGGATTCAGTCCGCGTCGGGTCAGCTCGGCAACAACATCATTCTTGTCCTCGTCAACAAAATAAGAGATATGGTCAATGCGCGGTATGGTGCCAGAAGTGTTGGTGGTAACAACTATATCCGAATCGCCGACCGTGAGGTTGCACCGCGTCCCCCTGTCGTCCGAAACCTTCATACCGAATAGCCCTGAATAAAAATCCCGTGTCTTGGCATAATCGGCCACCCGATAGGAGAGGTGGCGAATCCGAGTCGCCTTAATTACTTTCCCTTCCGCCGCATACATCGGAATGGAACCTACGATAGAGGCGGCACTCGCTGCAACAGCGAGACTCTGGATGAGCTGTCGCCGGTTCATTTTGCCTTCTTCGAAATCTTGCAGCAGGCTCGCAATGATATGTTCCATCTTTTGTTCCTCCCAGACAGCCGCAATGCTACACAAACTCGGATAGGCTGTCAAGCTGCAAAATGGTAAGTGGCGGGCCAAATAAGAATGCCCCAATTCGGCCCTTTAACAACTGTTTCTTCTGAAATCGTCCACAACGAACTAATAGTTAGGCGACTCGTGCCCGGCGTAATGAGAGCGGCAAAACCGAGTGGAGCCGTAGTCGGAAGCACAATCTCTTGGCGCGTACCTTAGTTTCATCCTGTACATGATCTCCGTGGTTGTAAGTGAAGAGTGTTCGTGCGCAAACGGTCAACGGAACGATCTTAGGAGAATCCAAGATCAACATGCGGAGAACCGGAGACCGGAGCGTGCGTAAGGCTTATTGCAAGGTTCATCCCGCGCCTCCATTGTGAAGGGATTAGAACCGAATTACCACGAGATGCCCTGTGCGCTATCTCTTGCATTCCAACGGACAGGGTTATAGAATCCTCCAAAGAGTCGCAGAAGACGAGGGTTCGCCTAGGAGATAGCATGAAATTTGAGTCACGCCGGCACCTGCATTGTGTGGTCTGGGTGGGAATCATTGGACTAACAGCGATGAACCTACGGGCCCAGAGTGGTGCACGGCCCACTACCTCTAACGGCGAATGGCCGACCTACGGTGGCGATCTGGCTAGCACAAAATACGCGCCGCTTGATCAAATTCGGAAGGATAATTTCTCAAAACTAAGCATAATTTGGCGCTCGAAGTCGCCAGACGTGTTTCTAAGCATGACTTTGCCAGGGGGCGGCGAATGGGCGGCTGATTCCAAAGTCATCTTCGCTGAGTTGAACAGAATCGATCCAAAGCGTTGGCGCGACGCCGCATCTCCTTTTATAAGCAATTTCAAAGCAACACCACTCATGGTAGGCGGCGTGTTGTACCTCAACACGCCCACTTCCGTGGGCGTCGCACTTGACGCAAAGACCGGTAGCATACGGTGGATATACAACCCAAAGAGCTACGAGGTCGGCACAACCACCATGAGCGGCGAGTGGGTTCAGCGGGGTGTGGCCTACTGGACTGATGGAAAAGAGGAACGAGTTTATTGGGGCACCGGTGATGGATACCTCATCGCCGTAGATGCGAAGACCGGACGACCTTGTCAGGACTTTGGCAAGGACGGCAAGGTGGATTTGATGGAGGGGTTACCCCGCGCGAAGCGCGGCCAGCGAGACTGGCTGAACGCACTTACATATTCGGTGCAATCACCGCCGTTGGTAGTTCGCGACGTGGTAATTACACCGGCGTCAATTTCCTCGTATAACAACAAGAAGGAGCAGATTCCAGGTTGGATTCGGGCATTCGATACCCGCACGGGAAAGGTGCGATGGACGTTCCGCACGGTTCCGGCACCAGGAGAATACGGTTACGATACCTGGAAGAACGACTCCTCCACATATTCAGGGAAAGTCACGGTCTGGACAATGATGAGCGCGGACGAGCAACTAGGCTATGTTTACCTTCCCACGAACACTACAGCACCGGATTTTTACGGGGCTACCCGTATCGGCAACAACCTCTTTGCCGAAAGTATAATTTGCCTCGATGTGGAGACCGGCCGTCGCATCTGGCATTTCCAAACTGTGCATCATGGTCTCTGGGATTACGACAATCCCGCGGCGCCAAATCTACTTGATATCAGAGTGGCCGGGCGTTCTGTAAAAGCGGTAGCTGAGATCACTAAGCAGGGGTTCGTATACACTTTCGATCGCGTCACGGGAAAGCCGGTCTGGCCCATCGAAGAACGACCGGTACCAGGCTCGGATGTTCCGGGCGAGGAAGCATCCCCTACACAACCATTCCCGACTAAGCCTCCCGCGTTTGATTATCAGGGTGTCCAGATTAGTGATTTCGCGGATTTCACGCCTGAAATTCGGGCCATGGCGGTGGAAGCAGTGAAGGGCTTCAAAATAGGGCCGCTGTTTACACCCCCGTCGACCGTGGGGACGATCAAGCGGCCCAGTGCCGCCGGAAACTGGTGGGGTGCTGCGGTTGATCCCGAAACGGGGGTCCTCTACGTACCGTCAAGAAATGCATTTGAGGTGCTTACATTGGAGCCGCGGGATCCATCGCAACCGGGTAATCTGAGGTATATGGAGGTTCATCACGCGCGCGGTCCGAAGATGGCACCGGGAATACCATTGTTTAAACCACCCTATTCGCGGTTGACTGCTATCGACATGAACAAAGGTGAACACGTTTGGATGACTCCCACGGGGAACGGAGACCGTTTCCGAAATCAGGCGCTTCTTAAAACTCTAAATCTTCCACCACTTGGTGGCGACGGCGCTTTGGTCGGACCCCTCTTGACCAAGACGCTACTCATCTATGCCCTCTCGGCTGGGGGCAGCAAAGGAGGGCCGCGGTTGGTTGCTTATGACAAAGCGACGGGCAAAGAGCTGGCCTCAACGGATCTTCCCGGAATCGCGCTCGGCACACCGATGACTTACATGCTCGAGGGCAGGCAGTATATCGCCTTGACGGTACTATCCGAGACGCCGGAGGTTGTCGCACTTGCCCTTCCTTGATCCCATTATTCAGTGACCGCGAAAATCGCGGTTAGAGCTCGTTTTGCCGAAATTCTTAGCGAGATACTCTACCAAGGTCTTAATTTCCTCATCCGTCCCTACAGCTCCCTTGTTCACCATGTCATCGACGATCTGTTGCCATCCCTCCTTCGTATCTCTGTGCCCTGTCGCGACGTCTAAGCCGTGGCATTGAACACACATACGTTCAACCACCTTCTTTCCTTCTCCCTCAGGCAGGGCCTGGCCTGGGAGGAGAACGATAACGCAGAGAAGTCCCGCGGTTGTCCAAATTCGCATGATTTAAGCCTCAAATGTGGTACACACTAGACTCGTCAGAGCGTCCACTCTGATCTGACCCCTTAACTCGCCCAGGCGATCATACAACATTTCGCTCCCGATGAAGCACGTTGGTTTGCTCCTTTGCTTCGCTATCAGAATCCGGCAGGCAGACCGGAGCGGCAGTCAAGGCCGCCGCAGGCGCCCGCAGGGTTGCCTGGACGGCCGCGAGGATCTGCGGCATCTGTGAACTGCGAAGCGAAGGAGCGCAAGCGATCCGAAACGCTTCCGGCGTCTGGTATCCCAAACTGCTGTACGGCCGTTCGGATTATATTCTTTTCGCCAAGCCGCGATGCGCGCCGAGCCTGCCATAAATTTCGGAACCAGTTTACGTTCAGGCACTCATCCCGCAGCCGCGCATTGAAACTCTCCACGTGCGCATTTTGCACCGGTTTCCCCGGCTGTATATATGCCAGCTCAAGCTTCCAATCCACTCCCCAGCTCAGGAAATGTCGCGAAGTCAGTTCGCTGCCGTATCCATGAGAAGTCGCCGCGGCCGGCCACGCTCGGCGATGATCTCGTCTAACACGCGTATGACGCGGCGGCTGGCAAAGCTCGTATCGACCTCCAGCGCCAGGCACTCGCGCGTGAAGGTGTCCACCACGCCGAGCACGCGTACCGCGCGACCATTGGCCAGCCGGTCGTGCACGAAATCGAGCGACCACTCTTCATTCGGAGCCGTGGGCCGAATCCGCGGCTGGCACGCCCGCACCAGCCGCTTTCGCCGCTTCCGTTTTACGCTCAAGCCAGCGGCGTGATAGATGCGGAATAGCCGTTTGCGATTGACCACGGTTCCGTCCCATCGGATCAGTATCAGCAAACGCCGATAGCCGTAGCTCGGTTTCTCCTACGCCAACTCGATCAGTCGCGCACGCAGTGGTTCGTCGCGACCAGTGTCTCTCTGAAATCGATACGTGGATCGTGGAATCTGGGCCAGCTCGCAGGCCCGGCGCACACGCTGCTGCCGAAGTTCGCCACCAGATGTTCGGCGTGCTTCCGCCCGACTTCGCGTTGCACCCTCAAGCCCGCGAGCTGTACCCGTTTTGCGATCACCGAGTTCATCATCTCCTTGTCCAGACTCAAGTCGGCCACCAGCTTCTTGAGCCGCTGGTTCTCATCCCGCAGCGAGCGCAGTTCCTCGGCCTCGTTTACTTCCATGCCGCCGAACTGCGCTTTCCAAGAATAAATCGTGTGCTTGGAAACCCCAACCTCGCGTGCCAACTCGGCCGTCGTCCGGCCTGCCTCCAGTTGCTTCAGCACACCGATAATCTGCTCCGTGCTCAGCTTCCGCTTCGACATCTCTTCCCCTTTCGTTCTCCGAAATCATACTTCCTTTCGGGCGAATACCGCGGATCAGATCACAAAGGACTTCTTAAATTGGCGGGAAATGCGTCACGCGTGTCGTGTTTGCCATCTGGGAACGAATTTACGGATGTGCTTGCCCGCCTTTAAGGAGTTAGGGGCTGACACAGGACAAGCTCCTTCGGAAGCCGTCAATGGAGACTGCCACGCTCAACGTATTCACATTGTGGGAGAAATCGAGCAGGGAACGTTTAGTTAGCGCTTCGTCCAGTCGATTAGGATAATGTCGGTCGGGCAGGCGAAAATAAAAGGCGATATCTTTGGGCCAGCTCTCTGGCCTCAGCCTGGCAAGCGGTTTCCGGTATGGTCTTTTCCTTACTCCATTGGACTTAGAATTGACGAAGAAGTAGAATCAGTCGTTCTGGGTGGACTCTTGGAGGCTCGATGAAGTCATATGTAAGTCGAACGAGAATCGTGCTCTTAGTTGTTAGCATTGTGGTGTTCGCAATCCACGGAACGAGGGCTCACGCTCAACCCAATCCCTATCACTCGATCGACGATTGGCCAAAGCTGCCAAATGGAAGAAAAGTGGGGGCAGTGAGCGCCGTATATGTTGACCGTGATGGAAATGTGTGGACTTTTGAGCGTTGCGGCGCAAACAGTTGCGCCGATTCTAACCTGGCTCCTATTCTCAAGATCGATCCTTCAGGCAAGCTTCTGGAAAGCTTTGGTTCAGGAATGTTCATCTATCCTCACGGAATCTATCTGGATAGGGACGGTAACGTGTGGGTGTGCGACGGGAAGGCACAAGACGGTAAAGGGCAGCAGGTCACCAAGTTTAGCCGGGAGGGAAAGGCCTTACTGAAGTTGGGAACGGCAGGAGTTTCTGGGGAAGGTCCTAACACCTTCAATGGAGTATCGGCCGTTGTGGTCGCTCCGAACGGCGACATATTCGTCGCGGATGGCCATGGTGGTGATACAAACGCCCGTATTGTAAAGTTTTCGAAGGACGGGAAGTTCATCAAAACGTGGGGGAAGAAAGGAACGGCTCCCGGCGAGTTTGAAGAGCCACACGCCATCGCCATGGATTCCAGGGGGCGACTGTTCGTGGGCGACCGGGGCAACAACCGCATCCAGATTTTCGACCAGGATGGGAACTACCTAGAAGAATGGAAGCAATTTGGACGTCCACTCGGCATTTTCATCGACGCCAAGGACACGATTTATGTAGCTGACTCTGAGTCGGATGAGAAGCGCAACCCAGGTTTTTGGCCGGGGATCAGAATAGGCAACATCAAAGAGGGGTTAGTAGAGTTTTTCATTCCGGCTCTGGGACCACCGGAGAAACCCACGAGTAACACCGAGGGGGTGGCGGCCGACAGCGCGGGCAACATCTACGGAGCGGAGGTTGGGAGTAGGAATTTGAGGAAATACGTCAAGAATTGAGGAACCCGATAGCTCGGCCATAGGCCCGGGCGATCCGGACGCGTAGCTGCTTCGGTTGCGTAGAATGCCCGAATCCGGCGCTTCGAACTGTAGTAATTTTAGAAGGCGAACGAGTCCTGATGTGCGTAGTCAGGCGTCATCGTGGCAGACCGGGCAGCTCAGTTCTTATTTTGAAGAGCGTCTTGCCAGCAGTGATATACAGCGTCTTCATATCCGACCCGCCGAATGTGTTGTTCGTGATTCTGTCTTCAGGAACTGGGATAAACCGGATTAACTTGCCTTGAGGCGAGATTACATAGACACCGGCTTTGTTATCAAGGGTTTCATTCGACGGTCTAGCTTCCGAACTGCCACGGAAATCTGTATTCATACCACCGGAGACGTACAGATTCCCGGCCACATCGATACTCATTCCGTCACCACCGCGCCCTGGATAAAAGTTGTAGTGTACACGCATGTTTTGCACAGAACCATCTGGAAGCAGGTCGTAGGCTCGAATCATTCGAGCTCCGTCTTTTACGGGATTCGACTCGATCATATATAACGTGCGGTCATCAGGTGATATCTGTATGCCATTGGGACGCTGCACCTCCGGCGCGGCCAATATTCGAGCGACTTGACCGGGTGCGTCAATACGATAGACAGCGGGGTCTTTTGGTGAGTTGTCCGTGAAGTAGATGCGGCCTTTGCCATCCATGGTAAGGTCGTTTGGGCGAGAAAATGGTCGCCCGTTGTAACTGTCCGCGATCACCTCGACCTTTCCAGTTTTCAAATCCGTCCGGTCGACTCGAGCCGTGCTGTTTACCTTCATGCCGTTAAGTTCGTGCGCCGCACTATGGCAGATAATTAAGCGACCTTGTGGATCAACTAGCATTCCCATGGCGACGCCGGCGTGTTCACGATACGTAGAAAGCAGGCCGTCCGAGCTGAATCGCATGATACGGTCGGATTGGAGCTCACTGAAGTAAATATTCCCCGCACTGTCGGCTGCGGGACCTTCCGTAAAGGCGACAGACGTAGCGACTTCTAGTTGCTGGGCAAATGCTGGAAACAGCAATAATAGGCACAGACACGCATTTTTCATATCGTCAATCCTATCAGGTCAAGCAAACAAAAAATACTAAGTAGCTGACAAGCCGCAGTCTATAAAGTGTGTTGTTCGCCAGGCGGCCGATGGTGGTCATCTGCGCAGGCTGCGCTACGACGAGCTGAGCGTTCTATTCCGGCTGATTCTCGGTTCCCAAGCGGGCCTTGACCCGGATCCTGGTCGCTTCCCAGCCGATCTACCACTTGACACCTAAATGACGAGATGAAATAATCCTTCGGACAAAGACAGTCAAGACAGGATTGGTGGAAGATATGGGCAACACGACTTGTCGCTTAGTAGCACTCATCGGTTTCAGCCTAGTTCCAATCTACTTGTATACCAATCCGACACCCCTATCTGGTCAAACGGTTAACGGCACGATCTTGGGACTCGTCGAGGATCAGCAAGGAGATTTCATCGCGAATGCAGGAGTCTCGGCGCGGAATCTCGACACCGGTGTGGTCCGCACAACGACGTCTGATGACAACGGGGCTTATCGAGTTACAAGTGTGCCTGCTGGGTCGTACGAAATTAGCGTCTCTGCTCCAGGATTCAAGACTGAAGTGCGATCCGGGGTCACAGTGACCGTGGCTAGTGACATTTCGATAAACTTCTCGTTGGCCATCGGAACGGTAGCCGAAAAGGTCGAAGTCACGGCAGAGGCGGCTCAGGTGGACACTGCCAGCTCCACCCTTGGCGGCTTCGTGGACTCTGCTACCATCCGGGAGCTTCCGCTAAACGGTCGTGACTGGATTCAACTGGCTCTGTTGCAGCCGGGCGTCACTCTCAACGAAGGCCAAAATCAGACCGATGCTTCCCGCACCGCGCGCGGCATAGGTCTTGCGATTTCCATCTCTGGCGGTCGTGCGACTGACAACGCCTTTCTGGTTGATGGAGTGATCGTCAATGACGCGACAAACGCCGGTCCAGGAAGCTCGTTGCGCGTGAACCTTGGGGTTGACGCCATCCGCGAGTTTTCTGTACTGACCAACAACTACTCCGCAGAGTACGGCAGGAGTTCCGGTGGCGTTGTAAACGCCATTACCAAAGCCGGCACTAATCAGTTTCACGGGTCCGCATACGAATTCGTTCGGAACAGCGCATTCGACGCAAGGAATTTTTTTGATGGACAGAGTATCCCTCCTTTTCGCCGCGATCAGTATGGCGGTGCCATCGGCGGGCCGATCAAGAAAGACAAGACCTTTTTCTTCGTCAATTATGAAAAGCTGGGAGAGCTTCAGAGCTTATCGTCGGCATTTACTACGTTTTCGGCGAATGCCCACGAGGGCATACTGTGCGCAAACACCGCTTGCACATCAACTACGCAAATCGCTATCAATCCTAAAGTGTTGCCCTATCTAGCGCTCTACCCTCTGCCGAATGGAACAGTGTCCGGGAACGCCGGGAACTTCGTATACGGGGCGCCCAGGATCGGCGAGGAAAACTACGTGATAGGCAAGATCGACCACTACTTTTCAACCGCAACCATCCTAACCGCTAGCTATACCTTCGACACAACCGACTTAACTGACACTGATAACTACGACCTGCTCGTCGGCGGCTATCCTTCTAGGAGGCAGCTCGGGATCCTGAATCTACAGCATATATTCTCGCCGAACCTTATCAACAACACTCGCGCCGCTGTGAGCCGTACCTATGAGGCTCAGAACCTCTCTGAAACTGCGCTAAACCCGGCGCTTGCTAATCCCTCCCTAGGCTTCCTGCCAGGCATAGACGTCGGAGAATTCAAAATAAGCGGTATTACCGGCATTTACGGTGGTATCGGTTCAGGTCTCGCCCCCAATGGTCCTGCCGTTTTCGCTTTAACCACTCCGCAGTTTAATGATGATTTGTCATGGACGAAAGGCCGCCAAAACATCCGCACCGGCTTCAGTTTTCAGCGTTTGGATGACAATGTCTGGAACCCCGCCGGTGGTACGAACGGGATTTGGACCTTTTCTTCCATTCAGACATTCCTTCAGGGGACCCCCACTCAATTTCAAGGGCAGCTGCCAGGCACGGATGCCTATCGCAGCATGCGAATGTCGGTGATCGCAGGATATATTCAGGACGACATCCGCGCGACCCCTAACCTCACCATCAATCTCGGCTTGCGTTATGAAATGGGCACAACGGTCACTGAAGCAAATGGAAAGATGGCCAATCTTCGCAACTTAACCGACCCAACTGTCACTCTCGGTAATCCCTACTACACCAATCCGTCGCTCAAAAACTTCGCTCCCCGCACCGGGTTCTCCTGGGATCCTTTCAAGGATGGCAAGACCGCTGTCCGTGGCGGCGCCGGAATCTTCAATATTGTGCCCCTACCTTATCTGTTTGATAGCCGGTTAACGCAATCGGCGCCGTACTTCATCTCCGGCACTATAGTTAATCCTCCGGCATCGAGTTTTCCTAACAACATCGCGTCATTGCTCTCCGCTTCCACCGCTTCGGCCGCCACCCATGTTCAATACAATGCTCCTCCCAGCTACAAGGTGCAGTGGAACTTCAATATCCAACGCCAGCTTACCCAAAGCATGGCCTTGACCGTGGGCTATGTGGGATCTTCTGGCGTGCATCTGGCTCACGTCATCACCGACGCCGATCAAGTGCCCCCTTCACTCGTGACATTTAGTAATGCACTAGACGCCTTTGTTTTCCCGATCCCGGCGGCCGGCACAAAGATCCAGAGAATCAACCCGAACTTCGGTTCGATCGGCTCTACCGACTGGAGCGGACATAGTTCATACGACGGCCTGCAGGTGAACTTGGTCCAGCGTCTGAGAAAGGGCCTAACCTACCAGATCGCCTACACGTGGTCCAAAAGCATCGATAACGGGTCTTCGACCTTCAACGACGGCAACGAAACTTCAAATGGGTCCCCGTCGCCATGGGCCTTCGATCCACGACTCAATCGAGGTCCCTCGGATTTCGATGTTCCTCACGCCCTCGTGGCCAACTTCATGTACGATTTGCCGGTGCCAGAAGCCGTTAAGGCGCACAGAGTAACCAATGCTCTCTTTAACGGATGGCAGGCGGGCGGAATCTATACAAGACAAAGCGGCGCTCCTTTCATGCTAAAGATCGCCACCGATGTAGCTGACACGGGAAACAGCGCGGTGGGAGCAAACAACGGAGGGCAGCGGCCTATGTACGTGGCTGCGCCCGGTTGCACGCCGAACGCTGTCACAGGCAACATTAATGACTACATCATGACCCAATGCTTAGCCTATCCGTTACCGGGCGAACTCGGGAACTTGGGCCGCAACACGACCCGCATGCCGGTGTTCCGTGATCTGGACTTTTCCCTATTCAAGAATCAAACTGTGTGGGGCGAAAAGCTAAAAGTTCAGTTCCGGGCGGAGATGTTCAATATCCTTAATAATGTGAACCTGGAGGCCCAGACGATCACACTTTACGACGGAACGGGTGCGGTAATCCCGTCCGCTCTACAACCACATTCGCCCACCTCCAATACAGCCCGTCAAATCCAGCTTGGACTGAGGCTTCTTTTCTGAGGTGCGGCGCTGCATCCGTTTCGGAATAGGAAAGGTCGAGTAATGTTTCTAGGTGAGTTGGCCAAAATGCGTTGGAGAAGGAGGAATCGTGAAAGCTAGAAGGACGGTTGCTGCGCTCGCGCTCATAACGGCGGGAAGTTTTATTTTGGGACATGAGGGAAAGGTACTTAGTGGGAAGGAACCCGCAACGAAGTTTCAAGCAGATCCGTTCTGGCCCAAGCCGCTTCCGGATGGGTGGTTGACCGGGAGTGTCGGCGGCGACTGCGTCGACTCGAAGGATCATGTGTTCATTATGAGCCGTTCTGCAGACGCCGATAACTACTCGCAAGTTGAAAAAGATGTTGAGAAGCCCGCGCCACCTGTAATCGAGTTCGATCCGGAAGGTAATGTTGTTAATTCCTGGGGAGACCCAAAGGTGGTTCCTTCGGGTATTCATGATTGCTATTTCGATCACGAGGGCAACATATGGATAAGTGGAAATGCCGACGGGATAGCGCAGAAATATACGCATGATGGCAGCAAGCTTCTGCTACAGATCGGCACCAAAGGGAAGTTCGATACGTCGGATGGCACATTAAAGGGATCCCCGTTGAATGCGAGTCACACGATGTTGAACCGGCCCACCAGCTTTGCCGAGGATCCAGCCACCGGGGACATATACATCGCTGATGGGTACGGCAACCGCCGCGTCGTGGTTTTCGATCACAAGGGAAACTACATTCGCCAATTTGGCAGGCAGGCCACTAAAGAAGAAACCGAGGCCGGTGTTGGCGGAGTGTTTCAACAATACGTGCACTGCCTATTGCTGAGTAACGACGGCCTCTTGTATGTTGCCGATCGCGAAGGAAGACGTATCCAGGTGTTCGATAAAATGGGCAACTTCAAAAAAAATATCTTTCTAAAAAGACGACGGTCGGACCTACCTGGTCATGGAACACCGTTTGCCATGGCCTTCTCGCGGGATAAAGGACAGAAATATATGTATGTCGCCGATGGTGTTGACGAGATTATATGGACTCTTGATCGCGAAACCGGCGAAACGATCGGCACCGGTTTCGGTCGACGGGGGCATATGCCCGGCGAGTTCTATGTGCATAGCATGGCGATCAACTCCAAGGGTGACATTTTCATCGGTGAGGGCCTTGGCCGAAGGGTACAGAAATTCAAGGCAGTCGGTAACTAACTCTCATAAACGCCATTAACTGTCTGCCAATCCGGGGCGTATTTTGAAAAGGTGATCCGCCGCGAGGATGTTCCAAAAAAGACACTCATCTCTCATGACCTAGCGATCTCCGCTGGTTTGAGCGTGAAATGCAATCGGCGAAAGCGGCTGGTGCGGGTGAACTGCCTCGGGTTTCTCGACAAAGGATAATTGAGACACTTCCGTCTAATCCAACTCCCTTCTGACATCCGGTCGGAGCCGCCCGTCGCACTTATTCATCATGCAGTGGTCTGGCCCCTTAACTCGCCCACGCGATCATACGACATTTCCTTGCTGTGGCGGCGCCTTGGTTTGCTCTTTCGCTTTGTTATCAGGATTACGCAGGCAGACCGGAGCGGCGGTCAAGGCCGCCGCAGGCGCGCGCCGTCCCCATCCGCCAGGTGGCCGCATCGCGATTCCGGCTGCTTTCAAATAGCGAGCCGTCTCGCGGCGAATCCTGGTGGCCTGTTGAATGCGCCGCAGCGACCACCCCAGCCGCCCCATCACGATCACTTGCTGTTTCTTTTCTTCGCTCAAGACATTCACTCGAGAGGGTATACCTCACGTCATGGTCAATGTCCTGGGCTTAGTTCCGCTGGCCGCTTTTCAGGTGACCCTCATTGGCCGCCTTCGGGTGATCCCAGAGGGCGCCCGCATAGTCGCTTTGACGGCCGCGAGGATCTGCGGCATCTCAGCATTGCGAAGCGAAGGAGCGCAAGCGTTCCGAAACGCTTACGGCGTCGCCTTGGGCTTCTCAATTATGGCTGGAGGACATCATCGAAGGCGGCCCACATCCAGGATTACTTCTTAGGCTGTTTTCGAAGATGACCGTAGAGAAGCTCTTCAGTAAATTCCACGCACTTAGACTCCACAAGTTGAGCATTCTCTTCAACATGACGATAGAGCGGCATCCGGATCTTCCAAGGGCGCGAAAAGACTTTTGGATCCTCAATTAAGGCTTCATAGGTCAGGGTATCCGGACTGCGGCGGGTGTAACGCTCGACTACATGTAAGGCGTCGCTATGGAAATTCCCAGCCCTGTCAAACCACGTGGCATCGTTTTGACTCGTCACGTCCACTACAAGCGTATCGCCCTCCCATCGTCCATTGGCCCATCCCATCCAACTGTCCGCCGGGGCCTTGGTAGGATTACCCATGTTGATGATGCGAACTGCACCCGCAAACTGGTACGTGATCAAGATATTGTTTTGCGATTGAACGATCTGAAACGGATATGGCATATACGTAGCACGGGGAACGCCTGGCATGTAACACTTCGCCTCCGGATCCAACTTCCACCAGTTGGCGGCATTTTCCTTTTTTTTAGCAGCCGCAGCCGGCAGATAGGGAATTTCCTCACCCTCTACTACTCCAAGGCCAGAGGGAACGTAGAAGAGTGCACCGAGTGACAGCATGGGAGCGGCACTCGCCGAATGGCTTTGAAGGTTCCAATTTGCCGTATTCATAGCTTGCCAGATACCACTCAAATCTGGTTTACCGTCCGCAGTTCGAAGCTCTCCATATGCCGGAGCTTGGCCTGTAGCCAGTGTTACCGCCAACAGCACGGCGGCGGTTAATGTCGCGACTGCAGCAGCACCACTTAGCGTATATCGCATTCGAATATATGATAGCCTCCAATCACCGTCGATAGTACATTCGAATTATTTCAAAAGTCAATCAATCCGTGTGAGTCTTGACGAGTGGACTTGTGATTAGAGTGCAAATGGAGTTCAATGATATGCGTGCTTCTAGGATCGAAGATGTTTGGCCATCTGCGACTTTGAGATCCAAATTAAGTTGGGCACGAGTGGAGGAACAGTGCAGTTGCGAAATGCGGTGGGACTAGTCACTGGCGGCAGTTCTGGCATTGGGCGGGCCATAGCTCAGGCGCTAGCCCAAAGTGGGGCGCGCGTGGCAATTACGGGTCGCGGTCAGCAGCGCTTGAACGAAACTGCGCGTGCTCTTGGGGTCTTTCCCATTCAGGCTGATGTGGCAAACGAGTCGGACGTAGAGCGCGTTTATCGCGAAGTGTTGCGGGAGTTCGGAGATCTCGACATTTTGGTGAACAATGCCGGCATGGGTATATTTAAGAATCTAGTCGACTTCGATCGGGCGAGCTTCCAGGCCGTTTTTGACACGAATGTTACCGGTGCGATGCTAATGGCTCGAGAGGCTGCTAAGCACTTTATAGCGCGAAAGCGCGGCAATATCGTCAATATCGCATCGACTGCTGCTTTGCGCTCCGCGTGGCACAGCATACTACGCTAGCAAATTCGCCCTTCGCGGGATGACAGAATGCTGGCGCTCCGAACTCCGTCAGTACAACATTCGAGTATTCTTGATCAACCCTAGTGAGGTTCTTACTAGCTTCCTCGCGACGGCCGGAATGTCACAGAAAGAGACCGAGACCAAGCTGCGCGGCGAAGAGATCGCGCATGTCGTGAAGGGCGTGCTTGAGATGGACGACCGGGGTTTCACGACGGAGCTGACGGTATTTGCCACCAATCCTATGGATTGATCTACTCCGATGGAAGGAGCAACTTGCTGGCCTCTCAGCTGCCGGATTGTGCGGCCTAGCTTATGTTCCAGCTGGCTAAGCCTAGCTTACTGTATGGTATAGATGATCAATTAACGCAATTTGATGTTTTATCGAAGACACCTCTCGTTGACATCACAAAGTCGCGGTGTTAGACTCTCTCGCGAGGAACCATGAACACGTTAGCCGCTTCACCTCAATCTTTCCTCAGTAACTCTCGGTTTGCCTGTTCCGCCTGCATGCAGCAGACCTTTGATAAAGCTGTTGAGCAGGCCGCATTCTTCCGGCTGTGGTCTCGGTTGCCAGCTTTAAGTGGTATGGCGATGATCGCCGTGATGCTACTACCGGCGCCGACGGCCAGCCAGGTTATACAGGAGCAAGACAGAGCAGCGAAGACCTCAACCAAAACGTGGGTTCAGCCACGCACACCCGACGGCCAGCCAGACCTCCAAGGAGTGTGGACCAATGTTACTCTAACGCCACTGGAACGCCCTCCCGAGTTCGCGAACAAACCTGGGCTGACGGCCAAAGAAGCAGCCGAATATGAAAAGCGAACTATACAACAGCAGAGTCACGACAACGCAACCGACCGGCGCGGCTATAACGAATTCTGGGCGGAGCGTGGAACGACCGTTGCCGAAGGCGGGCGAACCTCTCTAATTGTGGATCCGCCGGACGGCAGGATTCCTCCGTTGACTCCCCAGGCGCAGAAGGCAGAGGAAGCCCGCGCACGATTCATGCAGCAGCATCCAGCCGATGGTCCTGAGAGCCTGGACTTGTCGGCTCGCTGCATCATGCGTCTTGACACATCTATTAACCACCACGCGGATCGCTCTGGTGTGCCCATGCTTCCAGATGCGTACAACAGTAATTTCCAAATTGTGCAAACTCCGGGATATGTGGCGATACTGCACGAGCGGATTCATGACGTTCGCGTCATTCCTCTAGACGGTCGTCCACATGTTCCACCGAGTGTGCGCACGTATTTGGGAGATCCACGTGGCCATTGGGAGGGCGATACATTGGTCGTCGACACGACCAATTTTACTGACAAGTATAATTACAGGGGATCAGGGCCGAACTTGCATCTGACAGAGCGTTTCACTCGCGTAGATGCGAACACCATCAATTATGAATTCACGATGGATGATCCGACCACATTTACGAAGCCCTGGACTGCGCGCATTCCTATGAAGGCGACTGACGATTTGATTTACGAATATGCCTGCCATGAAGGGAATTATTCTATGACTGACAGCTTGGCAGGGGCCCGGGCTGAAGAGAAGAAGACCGCGGAAGCGGCTAAGAAACATTAGTCTCAAAATGTGAACGGACTAGGAACAAATTTGATGCGAACAAAGACACTTATTTTTCTCCTCCTGGCTTCGATGCCAATACTGGCGCATCACGCATTTACGGCAGAATTCGACGCGTCCAAACCCATCAAGCTGCGAGGCATAGTCACAAAGGTGGAATTCATAAATCCTCACGCGTGGATACATCTGGACGTGAAGGGCCCGGATGGGAAAGTGACCAACTGGATGATTGAGGGCGGTAGTCCGAACTCCTTATTCAGGCGAGGTATCACAAAGGATTCCCTCGCGGTTGGCACGGAGATCCTCGTGGAGGGTTATCAGGCCAAAGACGGCTCCAACAAGGGTAACGGGGCGGATATCACTCTTACGGATGGCCGAAAAATATTTCTTGGCACGCCTGGGACTGGTGCGCCTGATGAAAAGCCAGACAAGTAGCCACCGTAGCTGCCCATTCGATTGAGGTCAAGATCGGATCAATTAGCGAATTCGCCAGCGTGTCGTCTGGGCTCCAAGTTCTTCGGCAATCTTTGAAAGCGCGGCCAAGAGCCGGTCTCGATCAATCGTTCTGGGTTCAATTTCACCGAGAATGTGAAGACATCGGGGCTGCGCGGGCTGTTTAGCTTGGGACGAAGCGTTTCCTGCATCTGGTGCATTCAAGCGAAGTACCCTAATCGCCGCAAGGGCCATTCGCAAACTGGCATCAGGCGGCAAACAAGACACGCGTGACGCATTTTCAGCCAATTCAAGATGCCGCTGTACGTGCCTCGGCGTCCAACCAAATTCGTCGTGCGCCCAGGGAAGGAATTTGCCATGTGGTAGCAGTGTCTTCGCGCGTGCCAAACGCCGCCCAATTTCAAGTTTGTACTGAAGAGCTAGCATTACGGTCTTCCTAGCCTCTTCCTGATACCAAGCGATCTCGCCGGCTAAACTCGCCAACTCAGATTTGGTTTTTCCAGTTGCAGTCCGACCATTCTGCGAACTCCGACTGACCACGACCCTCGTGGCGATATCATGCGGTCGGGCGTACCTTGTTATCAAGTTAGGTTCCATATTTGGGCGCGGATAAACCACGTGCCTGATGATAACGGGCAGTGCTGGTCAAACGTAAGTCTCAAGACGTATGTTACGGCATGTTACGTATTGTTTACATATATTTAGCCGGGATTTCCGTTTTGGCCTCCCGGCTCAAGGCAGTATACAGCAATTGCCTCGAGTCCGACCAACTTCTTGCCAAAGGATCGCCGGAAAGTCTTACCAGCAACATGAAAAGCGGGCGGTGCTCCCTCCCGGCAGGGGTGAGCGGGAAAGTTCGGCGCGTTTCTGCGCAATTCTCGGACACTCCACCGTCCCTCCTTCTTTTCTTGGCTACCCTTTCGCCCCGGCAAGCCGCCAGCTCTTACCCCGCCGGTAACGGCAACGCCCAGATCCGCCGCAGAATCGCCGCGAACACCCGGCGCGTCAGATGGCCCTCGGCCAACAGAAGCCAATAGTACCGCGCATGTTTCACCAGCCGCCCGCCCGTCTTCACCAGCCGCTGCTGCAGGCTGGTCAGCGACCAGTTCTCGATCTTCTTCGGCAGCACCAGCCGCCGCCACAGGTTTCCCAAGTTGTAGGCGATCAGGCTCAGCCAGAGCCGTACTTCATTCGACCGGAACCGGTGGCAACTCAGCCGTGTCATCTTCACCGCCTGCTTGCCTTCTTTGATCCATTGCTCCGCTGTCCCACGCTTGTTGTAGAACCGCACCACTGCCCGGCTGGGCAGGCTCAGGTTCGTGACGATGAAGCCCACTCGTGGGAATAAGCTCGCCCTGGTGATGCTCCACTTTGGCCACCACCCGCCGGGCCTTCTTCCAGCTCGCTGCTTGATAGAGAAAGCTCTTGTACCCGACCAAGGGCCTGATACTGGGCCGACCCACTGGACGCGGCAGCAACTCGGCGATGTCCCGTTCTAGGTTCTCGTTCGCCGGAATGCGGATGGCGTAGTTCACGCCGCGCTCTTCGAGTGCCTCGTAGATTTCTGGTTTGACAAAGGCCGCGTCGGCCCGCACCACCACTTCCTTCCCCTGCTTCTGCTGCCGCTCGATCTCGGGTAACAATAGCTCTTCCCAGTCGTCGGCGCTGTGCACGTTGCCGGACCGGAGTTTCGCCGCCAAGCAGTCGCCTTCACGATTGAACAGCAGCAGCGGGTGATAGCAAGTGGATTCGAAATGTCCGTTATAGGCGCTCTGCTCCTGGTTGCCATAGACCGGGATCTCAGTGCTGTCGATGTCCAGCACTACCCGCTGCGGTGAATCCATCGCTTCGGCCTAGGCGATCAGCTCCCGGTTGATCGTTCTCAGACCGGCCAGGTTTTCTGGTTCAGCGAGCAGTTCCGTCTCGAACGACTGCAACCTCGAAGTCAGGGCCGCCCCACGGTCCCAAGTCTTTTTCGAGCCGATCAGCCGGAAGGTCGGGTCTTGGGAAAGACGCTCGGCATCGTTCACGTCCTCATAACCCGCCAACCGGCTGTACACGGACTGGCGCAACAGGTCTGCCAGCGGAAGCTGCGTGTTCTTCCCGCGCCGTGAGTCGGTCAGGTGCTGTTCGATGAGTTGGTTCATTCCCAGGTGTTCGTCCAACTCGCGGACCAGAATCAAACCCCCATCCGAAGTCACCCGCGACCCTTGGAAATCCACTTTCAGAAACCCGTTGAAACAGAACTGGAACGACCTGTTTTGCTTTTCACCCACTGGGTGTATGCCCTCCGTGGCGCGTCATTGCGCTGGAACCCACATAAACAAAGGCGTCCAAGAGCCTCACGAAGTTATCAGTGAGCGGTCAAATCGGAAATCCGGGTTTAGATGGCTCGCCTCTAACACGAAGGCGTTTCAATTGCGAGGCCGCAGGACTACTTGAAACTTGCAGAAATTCTACGAAAGGCTACGGGCTGGATCTTCAGGACTGTCTCCTTGTTTATCTCAGCTTCGATCACCATTTCCCACGAATCCGGATGTCCGGCCTTTCCTAGTTGCTCATTTACCAGCTTCAAACCTTCTGGTGATAAAAGGATCGAGGTGAAGACCGATGCTGCTGCGTTTGGGCCTAGAAGCAGAAGACTGCGGGTTCCAGTTGTAGTCACAGGTAACAGGCTCACGAGGGCCGGTACGATTTTGCGCTCCCTGGAGAACTCCTCCTCACGATAAGCTGTCGCTTCACCTGGAGCTGGATTTCGATTCCAGACAATACCGGGATCGGACCCCTTTACATAGAAGTTCGTTCTTTGCATAATTTGCGTAACCCGATCACCCGCAGCATACTGGCGCAGAGAGCCTAGGAATATGGTGTTCCGCGTGCTATAGGTATCTGTCGCGAAGTTTCCGGAATCCGTCAGCTCTGGGTGCTGTCCCATGATTTCCAAGTACTCCAGAATCCTCGCCGCTGATTTCGCCGCACCCACCGTTATGTATGACTGGGCAAGGGTTGGAGGCCCCCATTTTTTCACCGCTTCGCGAATAGGAGCAGAAGCGATCCAATCTTGAAACTGTGTGACAGCTACATCCCGAATTAGTATAGCGTTACCTGACCACCGAAAAAACAGAGGGCTAGGGACGACAATAGTGGGAGCCTTGCCACTTGCTAAAACCGAGCGCCATAAGCTCGGGAGTTGGGGTAAAGTAGCTGCCTTAGAGGCCTTCAACGTGCGGTTTTCATGAAATAGGTTAATGCACAGAACTGCCAGAACTATAGCAGTAGTGATGAGTCCCAGAAGAATAAACTGAATGCGCAGCGGTGGGGGCTGGTCCTTGACATGAGAAGACGGGATCTGAATCCACTTGAGCTCGTGGTACCCGAGAGGAATGGTCAATTGAAATGGAGATGGCTCTATTTCTCGTTCGTAGAACTCCTTCAGTTTTGCGCGGAGCCGTGCGATCCCTACCCGGACGGTCGCATCTAACTTCGGGTCAAAATCTGGACGGCGTCCGAGAGCGTCGATCGCGATGGCGTATTCGCTGGGAGACTCTCCTCGATGTTGCCAAAGATAGAAGAGGAGTCCCCGCATAACGGGGGCAGCTTTAAAGGTTTCGCTGTCAACAACCTGCTTGAATAAATGGTCGATCGATTGAACAAGCTGAGAGTCGTCTCCGTTTTTGCCAGCAATCCTGTTGGATGCGAGGACGTCCCCCATAGAGACAATTATGTGACCGATCTTTGTACAATGCAAATCTACCAAATCCCGATGGTTCGATAAAACCAGCTTGGCTTGTCTATCGCTTCACACTATCGGCCTCGCTCGTCGCTATCCGCACACCCTGCGAACGCCAGGTCCGACCTGCACCATCCCCAGCGCTCTGGAAATTCGGGAGGTGGTCCGCTGCGGCCCAAGAGGTATGCACTTCTCCTTACCGAGGCGGTTTGCAACAGGGGGCATTGCTCATGTTGATTTGTTCCAACGCGCTGTTAGCACTAGAAATCCGTGCCAATTCGAGCTGAATGCGTCATCTGGAGCTTGCCCGGCGGCGAGCACCGTCACGAGAAGCAGAAGCCGCATGGAAAACCTCCTGCAATGGCTATTCCATCACTGCCCGACAATTTTGAACTTTTGAACTCGCTTGCCGCGGTTCTCGGCGATATACACATTACCCTTCGAGTCCACTGCAATCCCATGCGGCTGATCGAATTCCCCGGGAAAGTGCCCGGCCCGGCCGAAACTCGATAGAATCTTGCCAGTTTCGCGCTCCATGACTTCGACCTGCGCGTTGTTTTGATTGATGAGCAACAAGAGTCTCTGATTCGCGTCGTGAGAGAAGTCCAGCGCCACGGCCGAACCTCCGCTCTGTTTCGCCTTCCCCCCGACCGGCGGCGTGTACGGCGTCCAGGGAGCTTCGATGTTCTTTACGAACTTGCCCATCTTGTCATACACCTGAATCCGGGAGCCTTCGCGGTTGCAAACGTACACCAGTTCGTCCTTAGCTACCGCCATGCAATGCACGGTTTCCATGCCTTCGGGCTGCCACTGCCGCAGGAACTTTCCGTTGCGATCCATTACCGCGATGCGGCGGTTGCCGCCGCGGCTCTCGCCATCGGAAACGTAAACGTCGCCGTTTTGCGGATCGACAAAGATGCTGGAGGGCATGAAGAATCGCGCGGCGTCCGAGTTCAGCGGTTTTCCCTGCGCGGTGCCGTCCGAGGAATCAAAGACTCCTTTCTGGCCGATTTGCAGCAGGAGCTTGCTTCCGTCGTGCGAATACTTCTGCACCATGCCGGAAGGAGCGCTGCCGATCCAGAAGTTGTTGTCCTGGTCGACATAACAACTGTGGAGGCGCGGATCGAGAAGATTTGGATCTCCCCAGGAATTGACCACGTTGCCGGCGGGATCGAGTTCAATCACCGGAGGAGCCAGGCGCCCCGCGTTTAAGTCTCCCTCTAGAACGTCTTGCCGGTTGAGAATGAAGACATGGTCGTTTGCATCCACGCATAGTCCGCCCAGCCCTCCAATGACCCATCGGTCCGGCAAGGGCTTCGGCCAAGAAAGATCGGCCTCGTATTGCGGTGCAATACCGTCTGCCTGCGACGAAGGTGGATAAAGGATGCCAGCCGCGATCGCTGCTAGCGCGCATGTTCCCGCTCGGATCGATTTTGTTTTCATAATCGCCTCGAGTAACCGGAATGTCCATTATAGAGCGCGCTGCGCGCGACGCGGTCGCTGAGTAGCGGAAATAATCGCGGCCCGATCAGTTGTGCGCGATGGTTCTGAGAAGAAGCTGAGAAGGAAAGCGACAGCGGCCGGATCGTGTTACCCGAAAACCGCATTCTTGGAGCCACCCCTTCAGCTTCGGACTGCGGTGGAGCGAAACCGACCGCCGTGCGGTTTCGTGGTTCGACCCGGCCGAGTGCCAACCGAGTGACAACGTCGGCCTTCCATGGCACGTTCCAGATACCCCGCGCCGTACCAACTGAACGTACTTGCACACACTTAGACCCAACTGAACCGAACTGAACTGCCGCCATACACGTTCGATTCCCGTTAGCGCTACCAATTCCTCATAGACTTACAGCCCAAGAGTGACAACGAGTGACGACGCGCGAGGCGCCAGCGGAAAAGTGGCCACATAGGGGACGGCCCAAGCGCTCGACATTCACCTAGGAGCGGCAACTATCGCGTAAATCCCAGGAGAACTAAAACGTACTCCCGGTGTGGAAT
>Ga0182024_10007506_pt1 | contig 23478 bp, 18 predicted proteins | sample P32metaG_FD_120480 | JGI IMG/M metagenome (GOLD analysis project Ga0182024, IMG submission 120480) | Permafrost microbial communities from Stordalen Mire, Sweden - P3-2 metaG (Illumina Assembly) | ecosystem: Environmental > Terrestrial > Soil > Wetlands > Permafrost | place: Sweden: Stordalen... | reverse complement strand
GGGTCAAGGGCAGCGGAGGCGACCTCGGCAGCATCAAGCGCTCCGGCTTTGCCACGCTCTATCAGGACAAGGTCATCGCCCTCGAGAGAAGCTACCGCGGCGTTCAATATGAAGACGAAATCGTCGCCCTGTATCCACTCGCAGCCTTCCGCGCAAATCCCGTGGCAGCCTCGATCGACACGCCGCTGCACGGCTTCCTTCCCTTCCCGCACGTCGATCATCTGCATCCCGACTGGGGCATCGCCCTCGCCGCCGCCGCCAATGGCGTAGAGAAAATGGAAGAGTTCAATCGCGAATTCAACCACAAGCTCGTCTGGCTGCCGTGGCAAAGGCCCGGCTTTGAACTGGCCATGATGCTCAAGCGCGCCGTCATCGAAAATCCCGACTGCGACGGCATCGTCCTCGGCGGCCACGGCCTCTTTACCTGGGGAAATACCCAGCGCGAGTCCTACCTCAACACCATCACCATCATCGATCAGCTCGGCCAGTTCATCAATCGCCACGGCATCAACGTCGGAATCGAAATCTTCGGTGGCCAGGCACAGGAAGTACGTGAAGATCGTCGGACAATCGCCACTGCGATCGCGCCATTCCTGCGCGGACATCTAGGCTCGCAGCGGCGGTCGATCGCCAGTTTTTCAGACGCCGAAGACGTCCTCGGATTCGTCAACTCCTTCAATGCTCAAAAGCTCGCCTATCTCGGCACCAGTTGCCCCGATCACTTCATTCGCACCAAGATTCGCCCACTCTTCATTCCATGGGCCGCAGGCGCCGACATCGCAGCCTTGAAACAGCAGATCGTCGAGTCCCTGAAGACCTATCGCGAAGAGTACAAGGCCTACTATCACGCCCACGCATTGCCCGATTCTCCCGCCCTGCGCGACCCCAGCCCGACAGTCGTCCTCATCCCCGGAGTAGGCATGTTCAGCTTCGGCAAAAACAAGACAGAAGCCCGCATCACCGGCGAGTTTTACACCAACGCAATCCACGTAATGGAAGGCGCAAGCACCCTCGGTCATGGCGCTCTGGTCATCGCCACCGGCGACCCAGTGCCACAGGCCGGCCCCGCCGCGGCATCCTCAGAATTCTCCGTCTGCACCAACTACGTCGCGCTCCCTCCATCCGAAGCCTTCCGCATCGAATACTGGGCCCTCGAAGAAGCAAAGATCCGCCGTCAACCACCCGAAAAAGAACTAAGCCGCAAAGTGATCCTCGTAGTCGGCGGCGGCAGTGGCATCGGTCGCGAAGTAGCCCGCCTCGCCGCCGAACGTGGCGCGCACGTAGTCGTCGCAGACCGCGACACCACCGGCATGGAGCGAGTAGTAGGCGAACTGAAAAAGATCATTCCCGCCGAGCTCATCGCCTCATCGCCAGTCGATATCACCAATCGCGAAACCATCCGCAAATCCCTCGAAGCGGCCATCAACGCCTTCGGCGGAGTGGACATCCTCATCAACACCGCGGCGCTCTTTCCCTCCTCGCCCGACGGCATCATCTCCGATGCAATGTGGGCCACCACGCTCAACGTCAACGTCACAGCAAACTATCTGCTCACCGATGAAGCCGCAAAAATCTTCAAAGAACAGGACCTCGAAGTTTCAGTCGTCCTCACCAGTTCAGCCAACGCAGTCGTCGCCAAGCGCGGCAGCGAAGTCTACGACATCAGCAAGACGGCCCTAAGCCACCTCGTCCGCGAACTCGCCGTAGGTCTCTCCCCCAAGGTCCGCGTCAACGGCATCAGTCCTGCCACCGTCGTCAAAGGCTCGACAATGTTCGCCCGCGACCGCGTGCGCGCTTCGCTGACCAAGTACAACATCGCCTTCGAAGAATCGATGTCCGACGACGAACTGCGCGACCTGCTCGCCCACTTCTATGCCAGGCGAACTCTCACTCATCAGCCCATCGATCCCGTAGATTGCGCGGAAGCGATCCTCTTCCTCGCAGGCGATCGCTCACGTTGCACCTCAGGACACTTGATTCCCGTCGACGGCGGACTGCCCGAGGCATTTCTGCGGTGACCCCGCCGCCGGTCGAAACCACAGACCGCGTATCAGACCGCCGCGCTCTCGTAGCCATCGATCTGGGCGCCGAGAGCTGCCGCGTCTCCCTCCTGCGATGGCATGGCGAGGGCGCAGCAACGCATCCCGAAATCGAACTGATTCACCGCCTCCCCAACGGCCCCGTCTTCAATCCCGACGAGGGCCCTGAAGGCACTCTCCGCTGGCCGCTCGATCGCATCCTCTCCGGCCTTAAAGAGGGCCTGCGCAAAGCCGCAAAGGCCGCGCCGGAAGGCATTCGTTCCCTCGCCGTTGACGGATGGGCCGTCGACTACGTCAGGCTCGATCAGGATGGCTGTACGCTTCAGCAGCCGTACTGCTATCGCGACGTTCGCACCGATGCATCAAAGGCTCACGTCGAAACGCTGATTCCGCCCGAGAAACACTTCGCGCTTTCCGGCGCGCAACCGCTTCGCATCAACACCGTCTATCAGCTGGTCGCCGACAAACTCGCCGGAAGCGATCCGCGCGCTCCGTGGCTTCTGCTACCCGAGTATGTTCTGCATTGGCTCGGCGCCCGCCGCATCGCGGAGTACACCAACGCCACCCATACCGGACTCGTAGACCTCGCCACACGCAACTGGTCCCCCACCCTCTTCGAGCAACTCGGCTTGTCCATCGAAGCAGCGCCGCCCATCGTTCCCGCCGGAACCACCGTCGGAAAGGTCAGCGGTCCTCTAGCCCAACTCGCCGCCTTCGCCGACACCAACCTCATCGCCCCAGCCTGCCACGACACGGCCTCGGCAATCGCCGCCATCACCGCAGATCTTTCGCATACCGCCTACATCGTCTCCGGAACATGGTCGCTCGTCGGCACAGTTGTCCAGGAGCCAATCACCAGTCCCGAAGCCGCGACAGACGGATTCACCAACCAGGGTGCAGCCGCCGGCGGATACTGCTTCCACACCAACGTCAACGGCATGTGGATTCTCAAGCAATGCATCGACCACTGGACCGGCAAAGGCCGCACCATCGACCTGCCAATGCTCATCGCAAGCGCTGCGGCGATCACCAAAATTCCCGGCATCATCAACGTCGATGCGCCGCCATTGCTCCTCGCCGGCAAAATGCCCGAACGCATCAATGAAGAGCTGAGCCGCGAAGGTCTCGCCACCATTCCAGATCAACCCGGCAACGAAGCCATCTTCGCCCGCCTGATCTTCGCCAGCCTCGCCAGCCGATACGCGACCGTGCTGCGCAACCTAGAAACCCTCACCGGCCGCAGCTTTCAACAGATCACAATCCTCGGCGGAGGCAGCCGCAACACCCTGCTAAGCCGCCTCACGCAGGAAAGCACCGGACTGCCCGTTACCGCCGGCGAAGCCGAGGGATCAACCCTCGGCAACTTCGCCGTGCAACTCGCAGCCACCGAAGCCGCAAAGCAGAGCCGCACCTTATCCTCCGCCGATGTGCGCAACTGGGCGCAACTGCTCACAAGCAACACCCATCCCACCGGCTGAATTCGTAGCAAGCCACGTAGTTGAAAAAGGACAAAGCAGCCACGTCTGCCAGTATCCTCATACTCATGGCTGCATCCGCAAACCCGCTTTCCACAGTCACGCAGCCCCACTCCCTGTCAGATATCTATCGCTTCGATTGGACTGAGTTCACCTTCAGCCTTCCGCTCATCAGTGCAATCGCCGTAGCCATCTGTCTCTTCGTCGGCATTCTGGTTGGTCACCCTGGCGGAGGACTCATTGCAGGCGGCGGAGCTTTCACCATTGGATTTGGACCCAACCAGCGCATAGCCGATTCGCGTCTGATGCCAATGATCGCTGCCATCTTTTCCACTTCGACAGCAACTCTGATAGGCACAGTCGCAGGACACAGGAGCTACTGGCTCTTGATCGCCGCCGCCGTGTCCGCATTCATCTACGGCGTGCTTACCGCTCGCAACAGCGGTATCTCCTGGGTAAGCCAACAGGCTTCCGTTGCCCTGCTGGTAGCTTCTGCTTTTCCCACCGGACCTGAACCGGCATTCATACGCGCCGGCTTGATCGTCGCCGGCGGTACTCTTCAACTGTTAATCACTTCAATTGGGTTGCGTCTGATTCCAGACCTTCGCAAAGATCTGCTCTCGATTGCAACGTCTTTCATAAGCACTATCAATCCGCAGGACCGGCAGCTGATCACGCACCTGCGACAGCTTCCACAAACTCTCCCGGCGCTTTCGAAACTCGAAACCTTCGGCTATTCCATGCGCCTCGTTCTAACCATCTCGATTGCAACTGAGATCTATCACCACTCAGGAATTCAATCCGGCTACTGGATTCCCATGACCGCCCTCCTCGTTCAAAAACCGGAGTTCTTCGAAACACTCACCCGCACTTCTGCCCGCATCCTCGGCACCCTCGCCGGAGCCTGGCTATGCAGCCTCTTGATCGCACACATCGCACCAGGACCAGTCGCCCTCGCCATCATCGCGTCGATCTTTGCCCTCCTGGCCTTCGCTACGAACTCGGTAAACTACGGCCTCTTCACCGCATTCCTTACCGCCTACATAGTCTTCCTTCTCTCCCTCAACCAGATCCCCGGTCCCGTCATCGCCCATAGACGAGCATGGTGCACGATCGTAGGCGGCCTCATCGCCCTCGTCGTTCACATCGACGCCCTGCGCCGTCTCCGCCGCTCCACCTCCCCACCCGAAGACCGGCAGTTGACACACCCCTTATGACACAGAGCTGCGCGCATAGCAGGCTTGCAGGGAATTACCCCTCAATGGCGCACAATTAAAAAGACGGCGCCACGCCGCATCAGCCCTAGCTTTGCTGTGTCTTTGCCTTTGCTTTTCTTTCTGTCATTCCCGAAGGGAATCTGCTGTTCCTTTTCGCCGTCGCCGTCGTGTATTCTCGTTTTCAAAAACCGCCCGCAAACGCCCAAAATACTCTGTCGCTACAGCTCTCAATATTTTATTTGTCAATCATTTAGCAAGGTAATGATATTGCAGACTCATCAAGCCTCAGGGGTAAGCTATGATTAATCCCACTCCAGAGGTAGCAAATATGGCTAAGCGTGTAGACCTCGATGCTATGATTCCGCGTGAAGATTTCGCGATTGAAGAGCAACCTTATTCCCTCGACTTGATGAGCGATTTTCCTATTCGGCATTTGGAGATGGAAGCACCAGTGCGCAAACTCTTGCGGAAGCCTGACTTTCAGCGCGAAACCAACCATTGGACGCCTGAGCAGGTCGCAATGTTAATCGAAAGTTTTGTAGATAGTGAAGTAATTCCGTCGCTGATCCTCTGGAAAGCTCCGCGATACATTTTTGTAATTGATGGCGGTCATCGATTGAGCGCCCTCCGGGCATGGATGGAGAACGATTATGGAGACAATCCTATTTCCCAAGCCTTTTACTCGGCAGACATTTCCACATCACAGAAGGAAATTGCAGTCAGAACCAGACGCATCGTTGAATCGCGAGTGGGAAGATACGCGGACCTCATCAAGATGGTTGATTCTTCCACCGCTTCAGATAAAGACCGAAGGCGTGCGCAGGTACTTGCAACCAGGGCACTAGCATTGCAATGGATAAGTGGCGATGCAGGCGTGGCAGAGTCTTCTTTTTTCAAAATCAACTCGCAAGGTACCCCGCTCGACGATACTGAAAAGCTCTTAATTACAAACCGGACCAAGCCCATTGCAATTGGAGCACGTGCCATTTTGCGTGCTGGAAAGGGGCACAAGTATTGGTCCTCGTTTACGTCGGAATGCATTCAGAGTGTCGAAGAGGTAACGAAAGAGTTTTATGAACGGGTGTTCAAGCCAGAAGCTTCTGAACCGCTAAAAACTTTGGAATTACCGCTGGGGGGATCGGTTTCTCCCGTTGATGCCTTGGCGCTTCTGATTGAATTCCTGACAATCGCGGGAACGAGGGAGGATAAAGGCAAAATCATCGGTGAGTATGCAGAGGATAAGAGCGGTTCTCAAACTGTCGTGGTCTTGAAGAATAGTTTGGAAGTGCTGAACCGGATGGTCGGAAATCGGCCTGCTAGTCTCGGTCTACATCCGGCTGTTTATTTTTACAATGAGAAAGGGAAGTACATCCGCTTCTTATTTCTTGGAATAGCTGCTGTAATTCAAGAGAAGCTCCGGAACAACGATTCAGCGTTCTTCAAGAAATTCACGGCTGTCCGCAATCGGTTAGAGAAATTCTTGATCGAAAATAAGTCTCTGATAGGGATGATTTTGCAGAATCTCAGCAAGGGAACACGGGTTTCAAAAATGAAAGACCTGTTTGAATACCTAGTGAAGCAACTGCAAGAAGAAGGAAAAGAGATAAAAGCGGAGGAGGCCATTGCCTATTTAGGCCTGCGCGGTCGCATTCTTGATGTGAACGCAACCCAGACTTCACATCAAATTTCCGATGACACAAAGACGATGGTATATGTGAAGGAGGCTATCAAGAATGCGATCCGCTGTCCGATTTGCGGAGGGATTCTAGATCCCGCCAAGTCCGTTTCATATGACCACATCGAACCGAAAAGAGTCGGGGGAACGGGCGATTATACCAACGTGCAACTCGCTCACCCTTATTGCAATAGTGCTTTCAAGGAATGCAATTTATCCGTAGTGCCCGCATTTCCACCGATGGTAGAATGAAGTTCGAATGAAGCGGTCCGCATCCGTCAGTGGATTGTCCTTTGTTGCCCGCTTGTTGTATCGAAATACCTGCTCTCCAACATAGCGGTCCAAGTGACATGGCTCGACTGCGATGTAGGTTCCCTTTATGCCTCGGCGGGTGGCCCAGGTCTGAATTCAAGAAATGTGGGTGCCCCAGGTCTCGCTTCTGAGACCTGGGTTTCTCCAATGCCGGATACCGTGTGCCCCATCCTTGACGCGCCTTTGCGGCAAGGGTGGGATTCACAGACGCCAAGCCAACATCCTTTCACACACCTCAACCCCCAAAATCCCCGTGGAACATAGCAATTTGGCAATGCCCTTCGCGCTCCAAAACCCAATACACAAACCACCCAAATTTCACGCAAAGTTATATCTCCCAAAACAAACCACATCCACCAAACTTTCCTTGACATCTTTGCCCCGGTGAGGCCCACCCAAAATTGTTCTACGTAGAACAATCCGTGTTCCACAGAAGACGCAAACCAGATAAGCCCTCCGCTAACTGCCCGCCGATCCGTTCTGGGTATCATGTCTCTATGTCCAAATTCCCTCCAGGCCAAACCCTGCTCATCGACGCCGACGACACCCTTTGGGAAAACAACATCTACTTCGAGCGCGCCATAGCCGCCTACATCACCTATCTCGACCACAAGACGCACACTCCGCAGCAGGTGCGGCAAGCCCTCAACCAGGCCGAGCGCGAAACGATCCTCTCCCACGGCTACGGCCTCACCAGCTTCACCCAGTCACTAATCACCTGCTTCGAACGCCTCACCGAAGGCCCGATCAGCGATCATCAGCACGAGCAAATCCGCAACTTCGCCCGCAGCATCGCTGAACAGGAAATCGAGCTGCTTCCCGGAGTCGCCGAACTGCTCCCCGGACTCGCCCAGCGCCATCGCCTGATTCTCATGACCAAGGGCTCGCAGGCCGAGCAGGCCGACAAACTCGCGCGCAGCGGTCTGGCGCCGCACTTTTCCGCCGTAGAGATCGTCGCGGAGAAGAACCCCGCAGCCTATCACGAAGTCACCATGCGCCACGAGTGCACGCCGCATTCAACCTGGATGATCGGCAACAGCCCCAAGTCGGACATCAATCCCGCGCTTGCCGCCGGCCTTCACGCCGTCTTCATCTTCCACAAAGACACCTGGGTTCTCGAACACGCCGAGATCAACCCCGCCCCCGAAGGACGTTATCTACTCGAAGTGGATTCCTTCGCCGCACTGCGCGAGATCTTCTGAAATTGACACGCCATCGCCGCAACCGATAGCGTTAGCTCCGGTCCAGTTCTTCGAGCCAAAGGAAGCCATGTCCTTCATCGCCAGCGCAAAATGCATTCTCACCGACAGCCACTTTCTGGTGCCGTTCTGCATTCTGCTGGCCGGCATTGCCCTGCTCATAGGACTGCACTAAATCTTTGCCGCCCATGACCATCTCCACCACCAAACCCGCGCGGCAAACCATGTCGCTCCACCAGCTCGGCGTCATCGCCGGGCTCACCGCGGGCGTGTGGCTGGGCGCAGCCGAGGCCCCCACCAAACTGGTGAATATCGGCCTCTCGCCATTCTCAGTTTCGCTGTGCATGGTCGCCGGAGTCTTCACCGCCCGCTGGACATTCCCCACCCTGCTCAAAGGCACAAGCTACGTCGCCGCCGACCTCGCAGGCAAAAAGCACCTCATCGTCTGGGCCTTGCTCGCCGGAGCCCTCTGGGCTGTCGCCAACACGCTCACCGTCTACGCCATCCGCGATGTAGGTTTGGCCATCGCCTTCCCCATGTGGAACGCCAACTCGCTCATCGGCCTCTTCTGGGGGCGGGTCCTCTTCCGTGAACTTGAAGGAGCCAACGGCAAAGTCATCGCCCGAGTCCTCTTCGGATCCCTGGCGATCGTCATCGCCGCCATCATGCTCGGCTTCAGCAGCATGCATGGAGGCGCCGCGCCAGCGCCCCACGCCGTTCAGGGCATCATCGCCGCCATCGGAGCCAGCTTCATGTGGGGCACGATGTACGTGCCCTACCGCAAGGCCTACCTCAGCGGCATGAACCCGCTGTCGTTCGTCACCGCCTTCACCGTCGGCGAACTGGCCACCGTCCTCATCCTCGCCCTCACCCTCGGCGGAGGCAGCCACGTCATCTTTGCCGAACTACAGCAGGCCCGCGGCGTCCTCTTCTGGCTCTTCCTCGGCGGATTCGTCTGGGTTGTCGGCGACCTCTTTCAACAGTTCGCCGCCAAGTACCTTGGCATCGGCCGCGGCATTCCCCTCTCGAACACTAACCAGCTCTGGGGCCTTGCCTGGGGCGCGCTGGTCTTCGGAGAGCTGGCCGGAGCCGACCGCGCTCACATGCTGCTCGTCCTCGGTGGCTCAGCCGTAATGATCGTCGGCGCAGCGCTCATCAGCTCTGCTGTCGCGTCGGGCAAAGAAAACTCCTCGCGTAACCTCGCCATGGAACGCGAGTGCGATCGCTACAACCTCGATTACCAGTCCACGCTTTCCTCAATGGCCGGCGACAGCAGCGATCACACTGGCAAACGCCGCTGGTGGGACTACGCAATCGTCCTCGCCGCCACCGGAGTCTTCGTCTACCTCGGCGCACAGGCCACCTTCCCAGCCCTCCATATGAACTTGACCTGGGTCGTCATCCTTGGCGTCCTGCTGCTCGCAAGCCTCGCCGCCGGTTGCCTGAGTCTCTGGCGCACCACGCGCTTCTCCTGATTCGGTAAATATCCTGCTGGTGCTCATAAGCGTCATTGCCAGTCGTCTAAATTTTGCGGTATCGTTTCCAATATGCGGCGTCACCGTGCCGCGCACCCGGAAGGAGACTCCACCATGGCCACGATTGACACTCCGTTGAACAAGGCGCCATTAGGCGCAGACATGGAAGAATGGGACGAGTTTCTCAAGGGTCGCTACCAGGAAGGCAAATCCGAAGAAGAGTTCCGCGTCTATGACGCACAAGCCAACCCCGGCGTAGCGGAGTTTTACCGCCTCAATCACGAGAACCAGACCTTCGATTACGTGATGCAGAAAGAGCGCGAATACTTCGGCCTCAACAAAGGCGAAAAATCCATCTGGGAGGCCGCCGACTTCCTCAACACCCTGGTCGACGACAGTGACCCGGACACCGACCTCACCCAGATCGAGCACCTGCTACAGACCTCAGAATCCATGCGCGCCGACGGCCAGCCGCGCTGGTTCATCCTCACCGGCTTCGTGCACGACCTCGGCAAGGTTCTCTGTCTCTACGGCGAGCCCCAGTGGGGAGTTGTCGGCGACACCTTCCCCGTAGGCTGCGCTTACTCCAAAGACATCGTCTTCCCCGAATACTTCGCCAACAACCCCGACCTGCATCACCCGGTCTACTCGACGAAATACGGGCTCTACGAGCCCAACTGCGGCCTCGACAAGGTGCACATGTCCTTCGGCCATGACGGCTACATCTATGAAGTCATGAAGAACTACCTGCCCGTAGAAGCGCTCTATCCGCTGCGCTATCACTCCTTCTACCCCGCCCACAAGCACGGCGCCTACGACTACTTAATGAACGACCACGATCGCGAAATGTTCAAATGGGTCCACGAATTCAACAAGTACGACCTCTACTCCAAAGGCCACACCAAACCAGATATGGAGGCGCTGAAGCCTTACTACGATGACCTCTTCGCCGAGTTCTTCCCTGCGAAAGTCGCTTGGTAGACAAAGTCTGGTATCATCACTTTAATTACCCGAGTTAAGGCGATGAATGAGCAGACGATTCCTTCAGCAATCGACTACAGAGCATCTTATTTCGACCCGCCTCAAGTTAGGTGGTATGTCATTCTGCTTGCCTCAGCGATGGCCGGCTTCTTTTTTCACGTCTTCGCGCCAAAGGTTCTTGCCGATTTTTTAAGTCCGCTTATATATCAAGGGTGGGCGCTCTATTTTTGTAATTGGATCCGGAGGATCGATCCCAATGCAAAAAGCCTCCTTTGGATACTTTGCGGAATCCTCACTGGCTTAGTGAGTTCAGTTATCAATTCGGAGCTAGACCCAGCGCCGCTACTGGCTTGGATAGGTGTCTCCCTGGTTTTTCTTTCCGCTATCTGCTTTATCGTTTGCACTTTCGTGGTTCGGAGTGAACTGCAGCGGCACTACACCAAAAAAGAAGACTTCCGTTTGAGCCTGGGTCCATTCATGACATTTTTCTTCGGGTTTCTCTATTTCCAATACCACCTCTATTACATCGCGGAACAGAGACAAAAAGCGCGAATGAGCTTCTCCACTATTTAATTCCAGCTCAATTGCTTGTAGGTCATGAAAGCCTTGATCGAGGCCGGCCCTCAACCTTAACTGCTAACTCAACATCGCCCGCACACGCGAGTCACGCAGATAAAGCCCGAGCCAGACCAGCACACCCATGTACACCGGAAACAACGCCTCGCTGAAGATGGAACTGCCGGCGCGCAGGTGAATCGCTACCGCCCCTCCGAGATAGCCGGTAAGCAAGACCGCTCCAAGCACCGCTGTCTTGGGAATGAGATAGATCGCGACGCACACCAGAAGGACGGCGCCAATCGGCACGGCCAGGCTTGTAGATATACTCAGTCGCGTGAACGCCTCGATCACCGGCGGCGGTTTCAGAAACTTGATCACGCCATCCATTACCAGGAACAGAACGACCAGCGCGCTAAGCACTCGCCCCGTCCATACCGCGGGCTTCGACAATTCAGCCATCATCCCACCACGTTCCCGAATTCAGCCCTAACCCGCTGTAATTAACAGACCGTCGGCAAGCAACTCGTCCAGCGAAGAGAAGTCTAAAGCATCAGGCCCTTAACGCAAGCATTGACGCACCGGCGACCTCTCTGCTCTACTTCGACTATCGCAATGCAATTGCCCTTCTCCAACCCGGTCACTACGTCGTCGGCGAATCACGGCATTTGCATTTCCGCATCCTCTATTGCGATTCGAATTACCATTCGAATTATGGGCCACATCGCATAGCGGGAAGCGCAGCCAGACCGGATCAACACCAAGTTCGGAGCTTCAGGCCACCTCCCGCAAAGCGCGGCAGGTGGCTTTTACATTTCAGGACACGTTTTGGGGCAAACGAGCCCAGCAGTCCAGGAGAACGTATTTTGTCAGCCGTCACACAAACTTCCGTCACACTAGCCAGCATCGAAGCAGCCCGCGAACGCATCGGCGACGCCATCCATCTCTCGCCCTGCCAGCTCTCGCACCACCTCTCCGAACGCATCGGCCTGCCCATCTACCTCAAGCTCGAAAACCTCCAGCGCACCGGCTCCTTCAAAGAGCGCGGAGCACTCAACAAGCTCCTCACTCTCACTCCTGAGGCGCGCAGCCGCGGAGTCATCGCCGCCTCCGCCGGCAATCATGCGCAGGGCGTCGCCTTTCACTCGACCAAACTCGGCATCCGCTCGCAGATCGTCATGCCGCAAGCGACGCCGCTGGTCAAAGTAGTCTCCACACGCGGCTTCGGCGCAGACGTGATTCTGCACGGCGCCAACTACGACGAAGCCTGCGAAGAAGCCCTCGCCCGCTGCCTGCAGCAAGGCCTCACCTTCATCCATCCCTTTGACGACCCTGACGTCATCTCGGGGCAAGGCACCATCGGCCTCGAACTCCTCGAACAAGTCCCCGACCTCGAAGCAGTCGTCGTCCCAATCGGCGGCGGCGGGCTCATAAGCGGCATCGCCTGTGCCCTCAAGGAGCGCAATCCAAAAATTCGCGTCATCGGCGTCGAGCCCGAGAAGCTGCCGTCCATGCTGCGCGCCCGCGAAGCCGGCAAACCGATCACGATCGCCGCGCAGGCCACCATCGCCGACGGCATCGCCGTCCGCCGCGCCGGAGACGTTACCCTGCCGCTCGTCTCCCGCTACGTCGACGAAATCGTCACCGTCGATGACGAAGAGATCGCGTCGGCCATCCTCATGCTCCTCGAACAGGAGAAGACCCTCGCCGAAGGCGCTGGCGCAGCAGCCCTCGCCGCTCTGCTGCAATCCAAAACCAACCTCCGTCATCAGCGCACTGCCGTGCTCGTCTGCGGAGGCAACATTGACGTCTCGCTGCTCGCGAAGATCATCGAGCGAGGCCTGGTCAAAGACGGCCGCCAGATGCGCATCCGCGTCTATCTGCTCGATCGCCCCGGCGCGCTGTTGCACCTCACACAAATCCTCGCCAACGAGCGCGCCAACATCGTCGAAACCGTTCACAACCGTGCCTACTACGGCGTATCGCTCGCCGAAACGGTCATCGACGTCACCCTCGAAACCCGCGGCGCAACGCACATCACAGCCATCAGCCATGCGCTGAGTGAAGCAGGCTTCCGCTTCGAGCGCATCTTGTGAAAGAGACATCGCCGGAAAACAACTGAAAATCAACGAGAAACGCCTTGACGCTCCATCGCACTAAGAGGATAGTGATTGACTATCCATGTTGGATGCACTCAAATTCGCGTTCGAGATTCTGATCGTGGGAGCCCTCGCGCTCCCCTGGCTCGCCCTGCTCGAGCGCATCTTTCCCTCCAAGAACGCCTTCGGCCTGCACTCCCTGATGCTGGCCATACCCGCGCAGGCCCGCAACGCGGTCTTTATTGCCATGATCATCTCCTTCGGCTATCTCATGGGTTCGTCAATCTCCCGATTCTCCAAAGACTTCTTCAATGACGAACTCTGGGCGCCACTCCCAACCGAAGATCTGATCCGCCAGGGCGTCTACTTTGACGAGTTCTGTTCCGGTCCGGACGTGCTCACATATACCAAGTGGCCCGACGTGCCAGATCATCCCGTGGCGCCAAACGGATTCTGCCCCGGCGATATCACGGAACCCCAAACCGACGCGTCGACGACGAAACCAGTCAGTACCAAACAGAAAACAGAAAAAGAGGCCGCTCCTCCTCGAAACCGAACCGTCATCGTGCACAAGAAAGCGTTTCTTGAGGCGGAATACTCGGACAAGGAAAAACTTGAGAGATTTGACCGCGCAGTGAACGAGGTCTTTGACCTCCAGGAGAGCGAACTTCTCCTCGAAGGACTCGACAAGGTCGATCGCCTCAAGCAGTACTTCGACCAGATCACTGTCCTCCGCGGCGCTTCTCTCAACTTCTTCATCGTCTTTGCCCTCTGCGTCTTCGGCAGCCTCGGCAAATTGCGGGCCCATTGGAAAGGCAAACGCTTTTTGAGCTTGCTTCCCTTCCTTCCACCGCTCGGCGCAATTTACTACGCGCTTCAATCAAGCCTTCACCATCTGGGGGAATCCAGCCATCTCTTCTACAGCGATCCGCCGCTCGCTGAAATCGTCTGGGTCATTCTCGGAGCGATCGGATTCGCCGCAATCCTCCGAGCCGACACCGTATTCCCCTACCTGAAAACATGTCTCATTTCCGGAGTCATCATGGCCATCTCCTTCGGCGGCTGGTGGTGGACTGAAGTCATGTATGACACCCAGATCATCCACTCACTGCCTGAACTACGAAAGCCCGGAGAGCTGTCCCGAGCCCCGCTCTCGCTGAAGAAGGAACTCGGAACGCCGGATCAGCCCGCGACGCAATCCTCCCCACCAAAAACAGCCCCGCCATCGCAGCCGCAATCAACGGAACCCGTCCCGCATTGAGTGAAATCTTCTTAGCGCCCGAATCCAGACGCCGCTTCGTGCCATAATCTCCGCAACCGGTTAGGCGTATTCTGGCCTTACCCATGTACACTCCCGCCTTCAACAAAATTGACGATCGCGCTCTCCTCATTGAAGCCATGCGCCTGTATTCCTTCGCCGTTCTCATCGGTCCTGATGCCAACGGCCATCCCACTGCGACGCACCTGCCTCTCGTCGTTCACGACCAGGGCGAGCATGGCGTCCTGGAGGGCCACTTCGCCCTCGCCAATCCCCACTGGAAGACGCTGGCCGGCCGCGAGACGCTGGTCGTCTTCTCCGGTCCGCACAGTTATGTTTCTCCCACTCTCTACGCCAATCCGAGGTCCGTTCCCACCTGGAACTACATAGCCATCCACGCCACCGGTACACTCGAAATCATCGAAGATCATCCCACCGACGAAGCCGCAACCCACGCACGAAAAGACGCGCTGCTTAAAAACCTCATCCAGGTTCACGAGCCCGCCTACGCGGATCAATGGAACGACCTGCCCATCGGCTATCGCATCTCGATGACCAACGGCATCGTTGGCTTTCGCATTCCAATCGCAAAGATCGAGGGCAAGTTCAAGCTGAGTCAGAATCGCCCCGGGATCGATCGGCAAACCGTAGAGGCCGCCCACGCCGCGGGTACGCCCGATCAGCAGGCTCTGGCCGCGTGGATGCGCAGACTGGGCGAATAACTCAGGCCCGAATCCACAAACCATCAAAGGTTTGCCCGTGAATTAGTCACGCAGCCTCGCGTAGTGTATGGTGCTGCTCAGTATTGAATGGCCGCCATTCGAGACCTATGTTACTTTGGAGACCTTTTGCCGCCTCTCCGAACTTCAACGTTTTTTCTTGCCTTATCGATCTATCTTGCTTGCGCATCACTCTGCTATGCGCAGGCGACGGATATTCAGTGGGTCCGCAAGTCAAGTGCGCAAGGTGAACTCCCAGTGCCCGGAACCTCTCGCGAACAGACCGGCGACCTCGCCGCACGCCTCGACCCCGATTCCCCCGCAACAGATTTTGTTATAAGCTCACGCGTCACCGGCCCCGCGCTGGTCTGGTATCGACGCAGCCCTAAGGGCTGGGACAGATACCTGATTGAAAAAGACTCCCTCACAATCGAAGCCGGCGGCGCGGCTTACGACATCGATGGCGATGGCGATATGGATGTGGTCTTCGGTGATGACTGGCAGGGCGGCAACCTGTATTGGTGGGAGAATCCGTATCCCAATTTCAATCCCTACATTCCATGGAAAAGACACCTGATCAAGTCCGGAGGCGCACACCAGCATCACGATCAGATATTTGGCGACTTCGAAGGACTCGGCAAGCCTCAGCTGGTCTTCTGGAATCAGTTCGCCAAGACGCTATTTCTCGCTGAAATTCCCTCCGACCCGAGGCATACCGAGTCGTGGCCTTACCTCCCTATCTTCGCTGGCAATGCAGGCGAAGGAGAGAACGACGCCGCAAAATATGCAGAAGGATTGGACGCGTTTGACATCGACGGCGACGGAAAGGTCGACCTCCTCGCCGGTAACTACTGGTTCAAATATCTCGGCAATCACAAATTCAAAGCGATCAAGGTAGGCATCATCGGCGGTCGCATCCGCGCCGGCAAATTCAAGCCGGGTAGATACCCACAGATCGTCATCGCCCCCGGTGACGGATCGGGACCACTGATGATGTATGAATGCGCCGATAACGACGACCCCGAAGACCCATCGTCCTGGAAAGGCCATCGTCTCCTCGATCGCGATGAAGTCCACGGCCACACCCTTGAGATCGCCGACATCAACCACGACGGCAATCTCGACATCCTCACCGCTGAACAGGGTAAGTGGACCACAGAGCCGACAGCGCTCGACAATCCCAAAGCCACCGCGTGGATCCTTTACGGCGACGGCAAGGGGAACTTCCGCACCACCATCCTCGATCAGGGTGAAGGCTGGCACGACGGAAAGATAGCCGATTTCGATGGTGACGGCGACCTCGACATTCTCCAAAAGCCATACGCATGGGCCGCGCCGCGCGTCGATGTATGGCTGAACAACGGCACCGGCAAAGTACGACCGTGGACAGCAAAGACCGCACCCAGCTATAAACCTGAGTCACTTCAGAAGCCAGTCGGCATGGAGTTATGGACCTACCGGCGCGAATTGGAAAAGGATCTTCCCGGCACGCTCAAACTCATCCGAAACCTCGGAGTTACCCGAGTCGAAGCGCCGGGATTCTTCGGCCATTCAGCGACGGAGTTTCGCAACTTGTTCGATACAGCCGGCCTGCAATGCGTAAGCATCGTCGTCCCATACGAGCGAATGCAGAGTGATGCCGATGGCGCCGCGGCAGACGCCAAAACAGTCGGCGCCACCTTCGTCATCGTCTCCTGGATTCCGCACAAAGGGAGCCTGACGGAAGATCAGGTTCACGCCGCAGCAAAGGACTTCAATCGCTGGGGCGAGAAGCTCCGCAGCCAGGGCCTGAAATTCGGCTACCACCCACACGGTTTCGAGTTTGGGCACACAGCCAACGCGACCTTGTTCGACGTCCTGGTCGCCGAAACATCGCCCGACTTCGTCACCTTTGAACTGGATACCTTCTGGTTCCGGCAAGGCGGCGTCGATCCAGCCAGGTTTCTGGAGAAGTATCCAGCTCGCTTTCAGCTCATGCATCTCAAAGACATCGCCGCCGGAACAAAGGAAGACTTATCCGGTGGAGCGCCAGAATCATCCAGCGTAATCGTTGGAACAGGAACGCTCCACTGGCAGGAAATCCTCCACGCCACGGCACAAAGCTCGATCACCGAATACATGATTGAAGACGAGAGTGCAGATCCTGTAAAGCAGGTACCCCAAAGCCTGCTCTTCCTCCGTCAGATCACCTTCTGACTCCACGATCCCGACCCTTCATTCGCAGCCAGATCGACAGCTAAATCATCGAAGATAAAATGCGCTTGAACTGTTCCTCAACCTTGGTACACTTGCCGCACCATGAGTTCCTACTGGATAGCGCGCGACGGACAAAAATACGGCCCATATCCTCTTGAAGTGCTGCAGCAGATGGTCTCCGGCGGACAGGCCGCATCGACTGACTCCGTCTGGCAGGAGGGGATGCCCAACTGGGTTCCGCTCTCTCAGGTCGTTTCAGTTCCAGCCTCTTCAATTGGAATGCAGCAGCCATCTTTCACACCGGGCTTTGGAATCCCTCAGACCTCCGGCCTGTCGCCTACCGGTCCCACGCCCCCGTCCCTGCATTGGGCGGTCGTACTGCTCCTGGGCATGTTTACGCTTGGCTTGTTCAGCATCATCTGGATCCTGGTTGAGGCCGCCTTCGTGGCAAAGCTTGAGCGCCGCAGCGGCCCGGTTGTCCTCGCAATACTGGCGATAATCTCGTGGGGATTTCAAATCTACTTCTCGTTCGGCTCCATGGTTGCCATCGCGCGCGGCGAGACTCCCCCTTCCGGAACCATCCTGCTTATCGAGCTCATGACCGGAGTTCTCCTCCTGATCTGGGCCTTTTATGTACGTGGAATTCTGCTGCAGTACTACAACTCCGTCGAGCCCATCAACCTGCGCCTCAGCGGAGTCATGACCTTCTTCTTCAGCATCTTTTACTTCCAGCATCATTTCAGCCGCATTGCCGAGGGAAAAAGAACAGGGCAGTTGCGTCCTCAGTAGCGCCTCGCTCAAGACGATATTTCCCGAGTTCCACTATGGCGTGTTCACACTTGTGTCAGCGGCGGTTTATCTGCTTTTCACGGAGGGAGCGGGGGTCTTTAGACCCCTGAATGCATGCAAATTGACATAGGGCTTCAGGCCCGGAGGGGAGCTTTCGTGATTTCTCGGGCGTCATGATTGCTTTCAACCGGACAAAAGAAAGGCCCGGGGCTAAAGCCCCTGTGTTTGAGACCTATTTTCAGGGGTCTAAAGACCCCTGCTCCCTCCAGAAAGGCATGCAGCACCCACCGGGAAGCGTAGTGTGAACAGGCCCTAATAGGAATTCCTGATTCCTTCGCTGTACGAGTACATCCAAAACTTAAATGGCGATCTCCAAATCAGCTTCCCTCCTCGACAACCCCATCTGGAACTCTCTTTCTACTCGTCATGCAGGCTTTGCTCTGGGCGGCGAACTCGCCAAACGCTTTCACCCGGACATTGGACCTCTGGCCGGCCTGAAACAGCAAAGCGCTGAATCCTATCTCGCTCTCGGCCAACTCTTCCAGCCAGACGAGATCGCCGTATTGTTCCTGGAATCACCGCCACAGTTGCCGCAAGGCTGGCGGCTGTTGAAGCATGAAACCATCGTGCAGATGGTCTGTACCGAACCGGAGATGGCGCAGGTCGCCCTGCGGGAAGACTTGCCGATTACACCTCTCGGCGTAGAAGATCGCGTCGAAATGCTCGAACTCGCAACTCTCACCGAACCGGGACCCTTCCGCCTGCGCACCGGCGAACTGGGCAGGTTCGTCGGCATCCGCGAGGCAGGGCGGCTAGCGGCAATGGCCGGCGAACGAATGAGCCTCGCAGGATTCACCGAAGTGAGCGCCGTCTGCACGCATCCCGACTTCCGCGGCCGAGGCTACGCCAAAGCTCTCGTCGCTGCCATTGCGCGCGGAATTCTCGACCGTGGCTACACGCCATTCCTGACTTCGTATAAGGCCAACCTCGGCGCGATCCGCGTCTACGAGTCAGTCGGTTTCACCCTTCGCCGCACATTTGACCTCGCGGTAATATTGCCCCCACAGGGGTAGCGGCAAACGCTGCCATTTTTCACAACCTTCAGCGCCTTTCTTCCCGACTCCGCCTTTGATATACTCGATTGGTTGCCTCATTGCGGAGGTGGCGAAATTGGCAGACGCACAAGCTTGAGGTGCTTGCGCCGCAAGGCATAGGGGTTCAAGTCCCCTCCTCCGCACCAAAAATTCTCCCGTCGTGGGCTTGCAGACAGCAGTTATTGCTCCGCAGAATGCCCCACACGAGGTTCAGGAAAGCAGTTCTCCGATGCAGATTTTGCTCTACGCAGTGATCGTAATCCACGTAATCGTGTGTTTCTTCCTTATCGGCGTCGTTCTGCTGCAGCAGGGCAAGAGCGCCGACCTCGCCGGCACCTTTGGCGGCCAGGGATCGCAGACCGCCTTTGGCCCCCGCGCCGCAGCCAACCTGCTCACAAAAATGACCAGTTGGGCAGCCGCGTTCTTCATGATCACCTCCCTCTCGCTGACCATCCTGTATCTGCGATCCTCGGGGACAGGCCACTCGGTCTTCTCAGGCGTCAAGGGCAGCGCTCCCATTTCCGCTCCCGCAAAGCCCGGAAAGTAACAGCAAACCGGTCAGAATTTTAAGAGGCAGGCCTCCGGGTCTGCCTCTTTTGCGTTTGCCCCTTGGCTTTCGCCCCTTTGCTTTCTCTCTGGCCCGTTGCCCTACAATCTCCCCATGGCTGCTTCAACCATCCTTATCGAAACCTTCCCCGTTGGCCCGCTCCAATGCAATTGCACCATCCTCGGCGATTCAGCGACCGGCGAGGCCATCGTGATCGATCCCGGCGATGAGATCACGCGCATCCACGCGCGGCTCACCAAACTTGGACTCAAGCTCAAGCAGATCCTCATCACTCACGCCCACATCGATCACGTCGGCGGAGCGCTCAAGCTCAAGCGCCTGACCGGAGCGCCCATCCTGCTCAATGAGAACGACCTTCCACTGCTTCAGATGATGGAAATGCAGGCCGCCTGGCTGGGCGTCGACCCGCCGGAGACAGCCTCCCCCGACGCCAGCCTTCACGACGGCATGCGCGTGGGCCTCGAAAACGCGCCTGCACAAGTGCTCCACACTCCCGGCCATACTCAGGGCAGCGTCTGCCTGCACTTCGCCCCGCTCAACCTTCTGGTCGCCGGAGACACCCTCTTCGCCGGCAGCATCGGCCGCACAGACCTGCCCGGCGGCAACTCGCGGCAGATTATCGACTCCATCCATAACAAGCTGATGGTTCTCCCCGAGGAGACCCACGTCCTGCCCGGCCACGGACCCGCAACCACAATTGGCGAAGAGAAGCAGCGCAATCCCTTCCTGACTTAGGAGGAGACGCGCTGCTCACTCATCAGATCCCGATCAGTTAGCTCCTGTGGAGCCACCCGCAGGTATCAGCGACTTCAGCTTGGCCGTAGCGGCCATGATCGCCGCGCTTTCGTCCACCAGCACCTGACCTACCGTCACCGTCGAGCTGTCGGCAATCGCCCACTTGCGCTGTTCGATGGCTTCACGCACCGCAGGAAGAGTCTTCACGCCGTACCCGGTATAAGCCCCCGGCGCGTAGAGTTGATGCTTGAAATAGCTCCTGCCCGGAAGCCCGGCCTCGCGGAAGTAAGCACGTTCAGTCTTCATCAACAACTGGTTCACTTCATCCACCGTTGCCGAGTCCAAAGCCGCACCGCCGTTGGCTTCGACTGCCTTGACTGTCTTCTGATACTCCTTCGCGCTCGCCGTTAGGGCAGCCGCTCCATTCTCCAGCGGAGCGAAGTTCAAAAACGGCGGCGGGTCTTCATGCTTCGGCGCAGCCATCGGATTCTTCGGATCGCTGGTAGCGTCGAAGACTCCCTCGTCGATCTCCTTGTTCTTTTCGGCAATCTCATCCTGTTCAGACTTCAGCAGCTTCTTCACCTCATCGACATAGGTCTCAACAGTGTCCGAAGTATTGGCAAAGTTGTACGGCAGCAGCTCTGCATCGGCCATCCGCATTACCGCAGTCCCGCTCACCTGAGCCAGCGCCTTGCCGTAAACAAACTGCGTGTCAGAGAAATGCGTATACCACCAGAAATCGTCGTAGATTGAGTGATACTGGCTCCCCCGATCTTCTCCGCCAAAGCCGATGTCTAGCGCCGGAATCCCCGCGAAGTCGAGGAACGAAACATAGTCCGACCCATCGCCCAGCGCGCCAATGCGCAGGTCGGGGCGGTTGCGCGCCTCAGTCCGATCATTGCCTCGCCCGCGAGCGATCTCCACTCTGCGCGTGCGCTCCACAATCGGGATGTTCTTCTCCGGGTCGGTCACCTCAGCGGCAACTCCATTGATGAAGTGCTCCAGCCCATGCGAGCCCTCCATAAAGAAGTACCCGCGTCCCGTCGAGTCGGAGTTGAGATACATCACCGCCTTCTTCCTCAACTCATCGACATGCGTCTCCACCCACTCGGTGGAGCCCAGCAATCCCGGCTCCTCGCCATCCCACGCGCAGTAGACAATCGTTCGCCTGGGCTTCCAGCCCTGCTTCACCAACTCGCCCAGCGAGCGCGCTTCCTCAAGCTCAGCCGACATGCCGGAGATCGGATCAGAAGCTCCGTTGACCCACGCATCATGATGGTTGCCGCGAATCACCCATTCGTCCGGCTCCGTGCTCCCTGGAATCTTCGCAATCACGTCGTACAAGGTCTTGATATCCCAGTTCGAGAAGACCTTCAGATGCACCTTGGCCGCGCTCGGAGCCTCAGCCGTTCCCTGCCCCTGGCCAAGGTGATAAGTGATGGGCAGCCCCCCGCGCCACGTCGCAGGAGCGACCCGGCCAGTTATCGCCGACAGCAGCGGCGTAGCATCCGCATACGAAATCGGCAACACCGGAATCTTGGTGATGATCGGCGAATCCTTGCGATCAAGCCGCTTGGCATCCTTCGTCGCCCCCACGCCCGGGGTCAGCGGATCGCCCGGAAAATCAGTGTCATTGACGCCGCCTCGCTGCACGCCATCCTTGGGGCGTCCGCCGCCCTTGGGATACGAATCCGCCACGCCATATCCGTCGTTGGCCGGGTCGGAATAGATGATGCAGCCAACCGCTCCATGCTCCGCCGCGACCTTGGGTTTGATCCCCCGCCAGGCTCCACCATAGCGCGCAATGACCACCGCGCCCTTGACCGAGATCCCCAATCGATCCAGCTCCTCATAGTCCTCGCGCGTGCCGTAGTTCACATACACCAGCGGCCCGGTCACGTCCCCATCCGCCGAATAGGCGTTATATGTGGGCAGCTGCTCCGCCGTCTGGTTTGAAGTAGGGTCTTCAGCAACCACCGGCTCCTTCAGAGAAGCTGTAAATTTGGTAGGCTCAATCAGCTCAACCAGGCGCTCCTTAGGCGTAGGAAAGAGCACATAGAAGTTCTCGATCTGCGCGTCAAATCCCCACTCCTTGAACTTCGCCAGCATCCACTCCGCGTTGTCCTTGTCATACGGCGAACCCACATGGTGCGGACGAGCTGACAGCCGCTGCATATTCTCGCGAATCGTCGCCGGCACCGGAAGCGCGCGAAACTTCTCTTCCCATCCGCGCTCGGTGTCAGACGCGGCCTTTGAATACCCGTCCAGTTGAGCGTTGCCCTTGGCTTCGCCCTTCATCTGGGCCATTAGAAATTGAGGCGGAAAAACCAGTGTCGGCAGCAAGGCAGCAGCAAACAGACGCGAAACAAGCAAGCGGGCGCGAATCATCGAATCTCCAGGAATCAAAATGTGTATTTACGGAATTAACCGGAAAGGTCGGAGAGATCGGCCTACCGAGCACGTGCATCCGGTTCACGCAAAGTATAACCGTCCCAATCAGGCGCACTACCGAATTCGAAATTCTTTATCTTCACGATTGCGTGAGTCTATGGGTGCAACGAAAGCTCTATTTCGGCGCCGCTATCAAAAACGAAAACTCATCTACCTTGAAGACCACCTTGCCTTCACCCTCCGGCGTCGACTTGACCGCACCAGATCGCACCTTCTGAGCCGCCGCCAACAGCTTCGACAGCTCCGAAGGCTCAGCCACCGGCACATTATGCGCCGGCAGCAGCAGATGAAGTTCCGCCGCCAGCGGGCCGCGTGACGGATGAAACGGACTACTTCCGGTTTGCCGACAAACGGGGAGTCAGGTTGGCTTGGAGGCGGGGGTTTGGAAAGACTTGCTTGATGGAACTCAGCTCGTTAGCTGACCACTCTTGAAAGGTGTCAAGTGCTCGCCTTCGCTCTAAGAGGTGCTTTGCATGGAGGGTGTTTATATCAGCATCTTGCTCTCCTGGCGGCGGCCGGGATGGTTGGGGTCGGTGAATTCGAGCAGTTCGATGGGCGCGCCGTTTTCGACTATGAACGCGACGCGGACGCCGTCGGATGGGCTGTTGGGAGGAATCAGGATTTCGCGGCCAGCAAGCTCG